>Ga0310811_10004930_pt1 | contig 16808 bp, 13 predicted proteins | sample YCmetagenome_FD_207642 | JGI IMG/M metagenome (GOLD analysis project Ga0310811, IMG submission 207642) | Soil microbial communities from experimental microcosm in Duke University, North Carolina, United States - YC | ecosystem: Engineered > Artificial ecosystem > Soil microcosm > Unclassified ...
CACGGACCCATGAATTTTCGCAGGCCCCACCTGGCCCGATATCTGCAACATTGTCCCTCCACAAATTTGTGGAGAGCCCCCCAATACCCCTACGGAAGTCTCCCCACACACCCGGGACGGAGCATATGCCAAATGCCATGTGATCAAGAAGGGCCGGGGCTGCAAACCGCAAATTGGTCACAACCGGTCACTGCCCAATTAAGGTTGTGCAGCCGAGGCTAAAGGGCCTTCAGAACCTCTTGCACTTCATCGACATGGCCGGCGACTTTGACCTTGCGCCATACCTTGCGGACGACGCCGTCCTGGTCGATCAGGAAGGTGGCCCGGTCGATCCCCATGTACTTGCGGCCGTACAGGCTCTTCTCGATCCAGGTGCCGTATTTCTCGCAGATCTTGCCGTCCTCGTCGGATACCAGCGGGAACGGCAGCTTGTATTTGGCCTTGAACTTGTCGTGCCGGGCGACGCTGTCCTTGCTCACCCCGATCACCTGTGCCTTCAGCTTCTTGAAGTCTGGTGTGGCATCGCGAAAACCACACGCCTCCGTCGTACAACCCGGCGTATCGTCCTTGGGATAGAAGTAGAGCACCACCGGCTTGCCGCGCAGCTCGGAGAGCTTGAGCTTGCCGCCGCCATCGGTTGGGGCGGAGAAATCCGGGGCCTTCTTGCCTTCCATCTTGTCGTCGCTCATCCCTCGCTCCTTCGCTCCCGGCGCGGCTGCCAGTCGGCAAGCCGTGCGGGTTCTTCGATCAGGCGCCGGTATATAGCATGCGCTGTCTCGGTTTCGCCGGCGATGCGCGCGCGCAGGGCATCGAAATCGGCGGCGCCCTCGGTCTCTGCGATGAGCCGCTGTTGCCCCTCCGGTGCCTTCGCTTCGTCGAATGAAGATTCGTCGGTATTGAGCGTCAACCGCAACAAGCTCTGCACGTCAGACAGCAGCCGTCGAGTGGCAACGAGCCGCTCGGCATCGTCGCGCTCGACGAAGCCAGCGTCCGTCGCACGGTGCAGCATCTCGCCGGGATGGGGATCGAGGATGTCGGGCCGTGCCGCCGCATGGCGAAGCGCGAGGTACTGGGCCACGAAGTCGATATCGAACAAGCCGCCAGGCAGATGTTTGAAGTCCCATGCGGTCTTGGGCGGCGCATGCTGCGCGATGCGGTCACGCATGTCGGCGACGTCGCGCACCAGGGCGGCGGGATCGCGCGGCCGGCGGAGAGTGGTCCTCACGATGTCCGCCAGACGGTGCGCGAGGGCGGCCGGCCCGTGGATCACACGAGCGCGCGTTAGCGCCATATGCTCCCAGGTCCACGCCGACTGGGCATGGTAGGTCTCGAAGCCCTCGAGCGAGTTGGCGAGTGGTCCGGCGCGGCCCGATGGCCGAAGGCGCATGTCCACTTCGTAGAGCGCGCCTTCATTGGTGAGGGCGGTGAGCGCCGTCACGATCTTGGCGCTGAGGCGCGTGTAGTACTGGATGGGCGGTAGCGGTTGGTCGCCGTCCGAGGCCTCGAGGCCGGCGGGAACGTCATAGACGAAGATCAGGTCGAGGTCGGAGGTCGCCGACATCTCGCGGCTGCCGAGCTTGCCCAGTCCCAGAACCGCCAGGCGTTGGCCGCGGAACCCGCCATGGGTTGCAGCGAAGCTTTGCTCGACGCGGTCGCAGAGGGCGGAGATGGTGGCCTCGGCGATATCGGCGTAGGCGACGCCGGCATCGGCCGGCGGCACGATGCGCTTGAGCTGCTGTACCCCGACCTGGAAGCGTCGGTCGTTGGCCCAGCGTCGCGCGACATCGAGAATATCCTGCTCGGTCTCGGCCGTCGCCAGGACAGCGGCAAGATCGACTGCCATGGCGGATGCTGTCGGCAGAGGGGTGTAGAAGCTGCCTGAGAGCACCGAGTCGAGGAGGAGCGTGCGCCGTGCGAGCTGGGCCGCGAGCCCGGGGGCGCTGCCCATCACGGTGGCGACCAGTTCGAGCAACGCGGGATTGGACTTGAACAGCGAGAAGAGCTGCACGCCTGCCGGCAGATTGCCGAGGAAAAGGTCGAAATTGAGCAGCGCCTGATCCGGCGCGGCGGTGTTGCCCAGGGCCTTGAGCAATGCCGGCATAAGCTCCGTGAGCAACTCGCGTGCCCGCGCCGAGCGGGTGGAGCGATATCGGCCATGATGCCAGCGCCGCACGATGCCGGCCGCGGCCGACGGATCGCGAAAGCCAAGCGCGCGCAGCGTATCCAGCGTGCCGGGATCGTCCTCGGTCCCGGTGAAGACGAGATTGCCGCCGGGACCGGCGAGGCTCGGCGCTTCCTCGAAGAGGCGCGCATAGTGGCCTTCCACACAGCGTAGCCGCGCCAGCAATTCCTTCTCGAAAATCGCGCGGTCGGGAAAGCCCAGGAACGTCGCGATCGCGGCGAGGCCGGCGTCATCGGCGGGAAGGCTATGGGTCTGCCGGTCGTCGACCATCTGCAGGCGATGCTCGATCCGGCGAAGAAAGCCGTAGGCTTCGACCAGATCCTCTGCGGCATTGGCAGTCACATGGCCCGCATCGGCGAGCGCCTGCAGCGTCTCGCAGGTCCCCCGCAGCCGCAGCGCCGGGTTGCGGCCGCCGAAGATCAGCTGCTGCGTCTGGGCAAAGAACTCGATCTCGCGGATGCCACCGCGGCCGAGCTTCACGTTGTGGCCCGGCACGCCGACGGCGCCGATGCCGCGATGGGCGTCGATCTGCCGCTTGATCGAATGGATGTCATGGATGGCGGCAAAATCAAGATGGCGGCGCCAGATGTACGGCCGCAATTCGGCCAGGAACGCGGCGCCGACCGAACGGTTGCCGGCGATGGGATGCGCCTTGATCATCGCCGCACGCTCCCAGTTCTGCCCGACGCTCTCGTAGTAGAGCTCGGCCGCCTGGACCGACATCGCCAGCGGCGTCGAGCCGGGATCGGGCCTGAGACGCAGGTCGGTGCGGAAAATGTAGCCGTCGGCAGACGTCTCCGACAGGAGCTGGACCAGCAGCCGGGCGGCGCGGACGAACTGCTGGGGGACTTGTTCGTTCTCTGCCAGCGCCGGAGCGTCGCGGTCGTAGAGCAGGATCAGATCGATGTCGCTCGAATAGTTGAGCTCGCCGGCGCCGAGCTTGCCCATGCCGAGCGCCGTGAAAGCCGCGGCATCGGGATCGCCGTTGATCGCGAGCTGGTTGTTACGGCCAAGTTGCAGCAGGATCGCATCGACCAAGGCATCGAGCGCGCCGCTGGCAAAGGCGCTGAGTGCCCCCGTGATCCTTTCGAGAGGCCAGACTCCGGCGATGTCGGCGGCTGCGACCGCAAGCGCGACATGCCGCTTGAGGCGGCGCAGGGCGGTGGCGACTTCGCCGGAATCGGCGCCGTCGCGGGCGCGATGGCGGATAGACTTCAAAGCGTCATCAAGGGCGGCAAACGACGCGTCGGGGCCGTGGCGCCACAGATCGGCCATGAAGGCCGGGTCTTTTAGCGCCGTCTCGGTGAGGTAGGGGCTATTGCCGAACAGCGCATCGAGGAGCGCGACGGCCTCCGGTTCCGTGGGTCTCTCTGCCTTCTCACCCCAGCGCGTCCATGCAACGGCGAGACGTTCGGCATGGTACGGATTCGGCAGGAGGGCAGTCGAAAGCCAAGACATCTGATGGTACGGCAGCTAAATTGTCGAACAGAACGGCACGCTTGCCCGGACCTGCCGTCATCGTCAAGAACGCTAGATAAGCGGAAGAGCTTTGGTCGGAAGAGTATATCGCGGAATCGGACGCATCGTGGGATACGGCGCGGCCATCCTGGCAGTTCTGGTGCTGGGAATCTGCCTGCGGCTGGCGTTTGCGCCGATCGACCTCGACTTCCTGCGCGCGCAGGTGACGCAGACGGTCGACACGCCCGGCGGCAAGATGACCATCGGAGCCGACCACATCCGTGCCGAGTGGGGTGACGTCGCGCGGCCGATGCAGCTGGTCTTCAATGATGTTCACGTCACGGACGAGACCGGGCAGACGGTCGCGACGGCGCCGAGTGTCGCTCTCTCCTTCGAGCCGCAAAGCGTGCTCAAGGCACGGTTCCTGCCGACGGCCATTGTCGTGGAGCGGCCGACGCTCAATGCCGATATCGCCCGCAAGGGCGGCATGCTCCAACGCGTGCTGGCCAAGTCGGATTCATCCTCCCAGGCCGAAGTCGTCGATCTCCTGGTCGAGCAGCTCTTGTCCAAGCCGAACCACGACACGTTGCTCGGACAGCTCGATACCGTCCTGGTCGAGCATGCCCAGGTGACGGTGCGGGACGTGCCGAGCGGCGTTGTCTGGACAGCCCCGGACGTACGGGCGCAGTTGAAGCGCGATGAGCACGGCATCGTCATCTCGGCCAACGGACGCTTCGACAATGGCGGCGGGCCGGTCGATGTCGGCCTGTCGGGCCAGTATGCGAGCGACCGCAGCCGGATATCCCTCGAAGCGAAGATTGACGGGCTCAAGCCGTCGATGCTTGCCGGCCTGTCGCCGGACGCCGCCTTGTTGCGGGGGGTCGACATCGCCCTGTCGGGTCGGATGCACATCGAGGCCGGCGGAAACGGCGATGTGCGCAGCGTCGCCGTGGAGGTGAGCGGCGGCGCCGGCACGCTCGCGCTGCCCGGCATCCTGCCGGTCGCGCACAAGGTCCGCTCGGTGAATGCCGTCGCATCGGTCGATGCGGCATCGCACGTCGCGAGGATCGACCATGTGAAGGTCGACCTCGATGTTGCGCAGGTCTCGCTTGTCGGCACGGGAACGCGCACCGAGCAAGGTCAGTTGTTTTCCGGACGAGCCGAGATCCACGGTATCCCGGTAGACCGTCTGGGAGACTATTGGCCGCTTGATTTTGCTCCGGGTGGGCGGCAGTGGGCGCTGGCCAACCTCAATCACGGCACCCTCGATGTCGCGGCCGACTTCGGTCTCAGCGCATCTGGCGACGATCTTTCCCAGCTCAAGGTCGACCGGACGGTGGCGTTTCTCGACTATCGCGGCATGCAGGTGCGTTACATGCCGCATATGCCCGAAATCGAAGGGGTGACGGGCAAGGCGCGTTACGAGAACAACCTCCTGCATTTCGATATTGCGCACGGCACCGCAGTTGGCCTGTCGATCGCCAGGGCCACGATCGATCTCATCGACCTCGATTCTCCGCCGCCTCAAAATGCGCGTCTGCACATTCCGATCGTCGGTTCGGCGGCGACAGCGGCAGCTTTCTTGGAGCGCCGCCCGCTTGGCCTGCCGAAGGACGTGCTCTACGATCCCAAGCGGCTAAGCGGCGACGTATCGATCGATCTGTCGCTTTCCTTTCCACTCCTCAATGCCATCACGGTCGCGCAGCTCGACCTTCGCGCCGAGGCAGCGCTATCGCGCTTTTCGCTGAAGGGCGCCATCGGCGACGTCGATCTGACCGAAAGCAATGCCCGCGTCGTTTACGAGAATTCCCAGCTCGACGTTTCGGGAACCGGCAAGCTCGACGGCTCACCAGTCGAGATCGTGTGGCGCGCGCAGTTCGGTGCGAAGGCAGCCTATCGCCAGCGCTACGAGCTCAAGGGAACGATCCCTGCCACGTCGGTCGCCAAGGCAGGCTTCCTGTCGATGGACTCTTACGTGACGGGCTCGATCGGCGTTACGAGCCTCGTCTACCAAGTCGCGCTGAACGGTACGGGCGATTTGCAGGGGCGCTTCGACCTCAAGGGCGCGCAGGCGACGGTCGCACCACTGGGATGGACCAAGGAGGCAGGGGTCGATGGCCGTCTGACCCTTGGCCTGAAACTCGCGCCGGGGGGCAAGCTGAGTTCGGCCGATTTCGACGGCCGCGCTCCGGGCCTGGCGATCAAGGGCAAGGTGCAATCCAACGGCGAAGACGTCATCCAGCAGGTCACGCTCAGCGAGCTGGTGTTCGACCGCACCAACGTATCCTTGGACTGGCAGCGCCGGCCCGGCGGTGTTGATATCGATTTGCGCGGCGCATCGCTCGAGCTTGCCAAGGTGAGACGAGCGCTGAAAGAGCGCGATGACGCCGCGAAGGCGACGCCCGGAGGGGCGGCGCAGAAGTCGCAGTACAGCACCCGCGTCAATGTCCACCTCGACCAGGTACTGGTGAAGCGCGGAACCCTGGGCTCGCTTGCGGGACGGTTCGAGATGTCGGGCGAGCGAATCGTTTCGGCCAATCTCGGGCTCGGCGCAGGACGCGGCTCGACCTTGCGCGTCGAGCCGGTGCCCGGCGCGCGGACGGTTGCTCTCTATGTCGCGGACTTCGGCCAACTCCTGCACGACGCCGGATGGCTGGACGGTCTGGCGAGCGGCTATCTCGATTTTCGCGGCCGCTACGACGACGGCACGGCCAATGCACCTCTTTCCGGGATGCTGAAGCTCGGTCCGTATCGCTTACAGAAGGTGACCCCGCGCAAAGATGTCGATTCGCTCAATTCGACCATCGATGGCCTCAACCGCGCCGGCAACGCGCTGCAACAGTTCGACGGGCTGGAGGCGCAGATCGTCAAGACAGGCGATCGGATCGACGTGAAGGAGGGGCGCACCAGCGGCAAGTCGATCGGCCTCACGACAGCGGGCTGGCTGGATCTTGCGAGCGACAGGGCGCAATTGCGCGGCGTCGTGGTGCCGGCCTTCGCGCTCAACAATCTGCTGTCGAACGTGCCGTTGCTTGGACCGCTGCTGACCGGTGGCAAGGATGCCGGCATCTTCGCCATCTCCTACCGCCTGGAGGGACCGTTCGACGACCTGAAGTCCGACATCAACATGATGTCGGCCGTCACGCCCGGCGCCTTGCGCGAGCTGTTCAACGGCCTGGCCGAAGCGCCGCCATCGGCTACCACGCCAAAACCCGCGTCGCCCTAGACGGCGCGCACCAGCACGTGGCGCTTGCGGCCGGCCGATAGCTTCAACGTGCTCGACCCATCGAGATCGCTTTCCTTGACGACCGCGGCATCCGAGGCAATCGGCGCGTCGTTCAAACGCGCACCACCGCCCTTGATGAGCTTGCGCGCCGCGTTGCGGCTTTCGGCAAGCCCCGCCTCGTGCAGGAGCTCGAACGCGGCGATGCCGGCGGCCAGGCGGCCGCGGGCCACATCGACCGTCGGCAGGGTATCGGCCTTGGCGCCTTCCTCGAAAGTACGCCGTGCGGTCTCGGCGGCTTGCTCGGCGGCGGCACTACCGTGCGCCAGCCGCGTCACCTCCGTCGCCAGGATCTTCTTGGCGTCGTTGATGTCCTGGCCCTCGAGCTTCTCCAGCCGCGCGATCTCCGGAAGCGGCAGCTCGGTGAAGAGCTTGAGGAAGCGGCCGACGTCTTCATCTTCGGTGTTGCGCCAGTATTGCCAGAAGTCGTAGGGGCTGAGCCGCTCGGGATTGAGCCAGACCGCGCCCGCGGCCGATTTGCCCATCTTCGCGCCCGAAGCCGTCGAGAGCAGGGGCGAGGTGAGCGCGAACAGCTCGGCGTTTGTCATGCGCCGGCCGAGATCGGCGCCCATCACGATGTTGCCCCACTGGTCCGAGCCGCCCATCTGGGCGATGCAGTTGTGGCGCTTGAACAGCTCCACGAAGTCGTAGGACTGCAGGATCATGTAGTTGAATTCGAGGAAGGACAGCGGTTGGTCGCGCTCCAGCCGCAGCTTCACCGAGTCCATGGTGAGCATGCGGTTGACCGAGAAATGCCGGCCGACGTCACGCAGCAGCGGGATGTAAAGCAATGGGTCGAGCCAGTCGGCATTGTTGACCATGACCGCGTCGGTCGGGCCGCTGCCGAAGCTGAGGTAGTTTGCGAAGCTCTTCCGGATGCTCGCCATGTTGGCGTCGATCTGCTCGACGGTGAGGAGCTGGCGCGACTCGTCCTTGCCCGAGGGATCGCCGACCTTGGTCGTGCCGCCGCCCATCAGGGCGATGGGCTTGTGTCCGCACTTCTGCCACCAGCGCAGCAGCATGATCTGCAGCAAATGGCCGATGTGGAGCGAATCGGCGGTGCAGTCGAAGCCGATATAGGCGGTGCGGACTCCGGTCGAGAGAAGCTCATCCAGGCGCGCGGCATCGCTGCACTGATGCACCATCCCGCGCTCGTGCACGACCTGCATGAAATCCGACTTGAAGCCCGCCATTTCTCCTTCTCCGCCCGGCAATTTGTCCGTGAAGGGCGGGCGGTGTAACACGGGCCGGCCGCCCCCTCAACGGAGCGATATTTGGCTAATCTGATCGAGCAACGAGTCGGCCTGGCACGGCGGGGTGAGAATCCCTTCGTGATCTGCCGCATGAAATCCGGTTGGCTGGTGATTGGCGACGTCCAGCCATTGCAAGGGTATTGCCTCCTGCTGGCGGACCCCATTGTTGAAAGCCTCAACGCACTCGACGAGACGCAACGTGCGCAATATTCACTGGACACCATTCGGGCCGGCGACGCGGTGCTCGCCCTGACCGACGCCTATCGCATCAACTACGAGACGCTCGGCAACAGCGAGCCGGCGCTGCACACGCATATCATCCCGCGCTATCACGCGGAGCCTGATGACAAGCGGGGCCGGCCTGCCTGGGTCGGCTATGACTGGCGGACCTCGCGGAAGTTCGATCCGCAGAGGGACGGCCCGTTCGTCGAACGTATGCGACGGTACTTGGCCTGATGCGTGCTCTCGGCCTCATGAGTGGAACGTCGGTCGATGGCGTCGATGTTGCGGTGATCGACACCGACGGGGAAGCGGTTGCCGCGACCGGCCCCAGCATCACAGTCGCCTATCCCGACGAGACGCGGCGTTTGATCCGCGCTGTCTTTGGCGCCGAGACGCCGAACGAGGCGACGCAGGCCGCCGAGCGCGCCGTCACCGACGCCCATATCGCGGCGGTGCGCGAGGCGGCGGCTGCACACGGCGTCGCGCTTTCGACACTCGATGTCGTGGGCTTCCATGGCCAGACCATCACGCACCGGCCCGAGAAGCGGTTCACCTGGCAGATCGGCGACGGCGCGGCCCTGGCCCAGGCGCTTGGCGTCAAGGTGGTCGACGACCTGCGCGCGGCCGATGTCGCGGCGGGCGGGCAGGGGGCACCGCTCGTGCCTGTCTACCATGGCGCGCTGGTGCGCGATCTGCGACGGCCGGTGGCGGTGGTGAACATCGGCGGCGTCGCCAATGTGACCTGGATCGGCGCCGACGGCGCGCTGCTCGCCTTCGATACCGGCCCCGGCAACGCGCCGATCGACGACTGGTGTGCCCGACGGGCCGGCGCCCGTTTCGATGCCGAAGGCGCGCTGGCGGCGGCGGGCAAGGTCGATCGCACGCGGCTGGAGCGCTTCAGCGAGCATCGCTTCTTTGCACGCAAGCCGCCGAAATCGCTCGATCGCGGCGATTTCACCGATTCATGGGCCGAAGGACTCGGCGTCGCCGATGGCGCAGCGACGCTCACTCGTGGCACCGCACGCGCGATTGCGCTCGGCGCTCGTCATTTCCCGGCGCCGGTGACGCAGTGGATCATTTGCGGCGGCGGGGCCCGCAATCCGACGTTGCTTCGGGCGATTGCGGAGGAGACACGCGGCTCGGTGACGACGGGCGAGGCGTTGGGCTGGAACGGCGATGCGATCGAGGCCCAGGCCTTCGGCTTCCTGGCCGTGCGATCCCTGCGCGGACTGCCGCTCACCTTTCCAACGACGACGGGCGCGCCTCGGCCGCTGTCCGGCGGCAGAGTGCATCTGCCGTAGACGGCGTGGCCGCGCCTACGGTTCCTTGTTGGAGGTCGCTCGGCCGGGCGGATCGATCAGGCACTTGGCGACGTACTTGTCGACGTCGACCGCGAGCTTGTCGAGTGAGTCGTGGAAGAAATGGTTGGCGCCCTTCACGGTGCGCGACTCGACCGTGATGCCTTTCTGCAGCGACAGCCGAGCCACCAGCTTCTGGATATCGGCGAGGGGGACGACTTCGTCCTTTTCCGCGCCGACGATCAATCCCGAGGACGGGCAAGGAGCGAGGAAGCCGAAATCGTAGGAGTTCGCCGGCGGCGCGACCGACACGAAGCAATCGATCTCCGGCCGGCGCATCAGGAGCTGCATGCCGATCCAGGCGCCGAACGAATAGCCGGCGATCCAGCACGACTTGGCGTCGGCGTTCATCGTCTGCAGCCAGTCCAGCGCCGCCGCCGCATCGCTCAGCTCGCCCATGCCGTTGTCGAACCGGCCCTGGCTGCGGCCGACACCCCTGGTGTTGAAGCGCAGCACGGAGAAGCCACGATTCACGAACACATGGAACAGCGCGAAGACCACCTTGTGGTTCATCGTCCCGCCATATTGCGGGTGGGGATGGAGGATCAGCGCAATCGGCGCATGCTCCTCCTTGCTTTGATGATAGCGGCCCTCGAGGCGACCTTCTGGGCCGGTAAACATCACGTCAGGCATAAAGACTCCGGTTATTCGTCATTATTGGCCGCCAAAGGCCGCCGGTGGTGGCCGACAGCAGCATTTTGCAGGGATTCTTGATACTTGACCAACCCAGTCAGGTTTATTAAACCCTAGCGCAACAGTTGGTTTTTCGAGGCCCCTGCATATAAGGGGGCTGGAATATCGTAGCAACGCCTTGGTTTTCAAGACCTTTAGGCGTTCGAATGCGACAGCCGGTTCAGCCCGGCACGAGGAGGATGCTGTGAAGCTCAGCACCAAGGGTCGTTACGCCGTGATGGCAATGGTCGATTTGGCCCGTCACGCACAGTCAAAGCCGGTGTCCCTGTCCGATATCGCGGGGCGTCAGGAAATCTCTTTATCGTATCTCGAACAGCTTTTTGCCCGTCTGCGGCGCGCCGAGCTCGTGAAGAGCGTGCGCGGGCCCGGCGGCGGCTATCGGTTGGCGCGAGCGTCCACCGAGACCCGGGTGTCAGAGATCATCCTTGCCGTCGACGAGCCCATTTCGGCGACGCGTTGCACGGAGATGGGCACGCCGGGCTGCCGTACCGACCGCAGCAAGTGCCTGACCCACGATCTTTGGGAAGAACTCGGCAATCAGATCCACATGTTCCTGGCGTCGGTCACCCTGGCGGACGTGCTGGAGCGGAAGATCGCGCCGCGCTTGGCAGAAGCCCCGCCAACAGCCGCAAACAACGATTCGATGGCCGCTGCCAGCTAGTTTGTGATGAGCGTGTCCGTGTACCTCGACCACAACGCCACGAGCCCGCTGCGACCGGCGGTGCTCGACGCCATGGTCGATGCGCTGCGGATGGGCGGCAATCCGTCGTCGGTGCACCGCGCCGGTCGCGGCGCACGGGGACGTATCGAAACCGCACGGCGCAGCGTCGCCACGCTTGTCGGCGCGCTGCCGGCCGAAGTTGTCTTCACGTCGGGCGGCACGGAAGCGAATAACCTCGCGCTTACAGGCGCGGGACGGCCTCGGGTCCTGGTCTCTGCGGTCGAGCACGACAGTGTGCTGAAGGCTGTTGCTGGCGTCGAGATCGTGCCGGTCGACCATAACGGCGTCGTCGATCTGTCGGCCCTCGATCGGATGCTCGGGGAGGCGAGCGAGCCCGTCTTGGTCTCGGTGATGCTGGCCAACAATGAGACCGGCGTGCTGCAGCCAATCGCCGAGGTCGTTCGTCTTGCGTGGGCGGCAGGGGCACTCGTTCACTGCGATGCCGTGCAGGGCATTGGCAAGGTGACGGTCGATTTCCACGGCCTCGGCGTCGATTACCTCAGCCTCTCGGCCCACAAATTTGGTGGTCCCACCGGGGTGGGCGCCTTGGTCGTACGTGATGGTGCCCCTCTGCGGGCGGATCGTCGCGGCGGTGGACAGGAACGCTATCGCCGGGCCGGCACCGAGAATGTCGCCGGCATCGCGGGTTTCGGCGTCGCGGCGGAAGCTGCGATGGCGGGGCTGGATGTGACTGTTTTGCGCGATCGGCTCGAAGCGGAGCTGCGGCGAATTGCGCCCGGCGTCGTTGTCCATGGAGCGGCGGTAGCGCGGCTTGGCAATACGAGCTGCATTTCCATGCCGGGAGTGAAGGCCGAGACCCAGGTCATGGCCTTGGATCTTGCCGGTATCTGCGTCTCGGCCGGCGCGGCCTGCTCCTCGGGCAAGGTCGGCGCCTCGACCGTGCTGGCGGCAATGGGCGTGCCCGCGAAAGAAGCAGCTACCGCCATTCGCGTCAGCCTTGGCTGGAATACCACCGCCGGCGACATTGAACGCTTGATCGCGGCGTGGCGTGACCTATATGTCCGAGTAGCGCACTCGGGTATCTCCCAAGCCCAGGCTGCATAGGGATTTCAAGGGGTTAGCATGAACGCTTTCACACAGATCCGGCGCAACGACCAGCCGATCTACCTCGATTACCAGGCGACGACGCCAGTCGATCCGCGTGTTCTGGAAGCGATGATGCCGTACTTCACCTACAAATTCGGCAACGCCCATTCGCGCAGCCATTCCTATGGCTGGGAAGCCGAGGAGGGGGTCGAACAGGCACGCGCACAGGTCGCCAAGCTGATCGGGGCCGACGAGAAGGAGGTCATCTATACGTCGGGTGCCACCGAATCGAACAACCTCGCCATCAAGGGCGTGGCCGAGTTCTACAAGGACCGGCGCAACCACATCGTCACCACGGTCACCGAGCACAAGTGCGTGCTTGATACCTGCCGTCATCTCGAGCAGCAGGGCTTCACGGTCACCTATCTGCCGGTGCAGAAGAACGGCCTGGTCGATCTCGAGCAGCTCCGTGCGGCAGTGACGAACAAGACGGTGGTCGTATCGGTGATGGCGGTGAACAACGAGATCGGCGTCATCCAGCCGTTAGCCGAGATCGGCAAGATCTGCCGCGAGAAGGGTGCGTTCTTCCACACCGACGCCGCTCAGGCGGCGGGCAAGATCCCGCTCGATGTCGAGGCGATGAACATCGACCTGATGAGTATCTCAGGTCACAAGATCTACGGTCCCAAGGGCATCGGTGCGCTCTATGTCCGCCGTCGGCCGCGCGTGCGTCTCGTCGCGCTGATCAATGGCGGCGGCCAGGAGCGCGGTTTCCGCTCCGGCACGTTGCCGACGCCGCTCTGCGTCGGCCTCGGCGAGGCAGCCGAGATTTGCATGAAGGAGATGGATGCTGAGGCCAAGCGTCTCACGAAGCTGCGCGATCGCATGCTGAAGGGGCTTCAGGCCAAGCTGCCGGAGATCTACGTCAACGGCGATCTCGACCAACGCATCCCAGGCAACCTCAACATCAGCTTCGCCTATGTCGAAGGCGAGTCGCTGATGATGGGCATCAAGGGCCTGTCGGTCTCGTCCGGTTCGGCCTGCACGTCGGCTTCTCTGGAGCCGAGCTATGTGCTGCGCGCACTGGGCGTCGAAGAGGAAATGGCGCATACGTCACTGCGTATCGGCCTCGGCCGGTTCACGACCGAGCAGGAAGTCGATACGGCGGTCGACGAGCTGGTGCGCCATGTCACGAAACTGCGCCAGATGAGCCCGCTCTGGGAAATGGCCCAGGAAGGCATCGACATCAAATCCATCGAATGGGCGGCCCATTGAGCCGCGCGAAGATCTGAGGAGAGTGTCATGACGTACAGCCCCAAGCTGATCGATCACTACGAGAATCCGCGCAACATCGGCTCCCTTGACAAGAACGCCGAGGATGTCGGCACGGGCCTGGTGGGCGCGCCGGCCTGCGGCGACGTGATGAAGCTGCAGATCAAGGTGGGCGCCGACGGCCTGATCGAGGACGCCAAGTTCAAGACCTTCGGCTGCGGTTCGGCGATCGCCTCTTCGTCGCTCGTCACCGAATGGGTGAAGGGCAAGACGATCGACGAGGCCGAGACGATCAAGAACACCGACATCGCCAAGCATCTGGCGCTGCCGCCGGTGAAGATCCATTGCTCGGTCCTGGCCGAGGACGCCATCAAGGCTGCCATCGCCGACTATCGCGCCAAGACAGCGAAAAACGAGGAGCCCGTGCCGGAAGGCGAGCAAGTCGCCGCGTCCGCCAAGTAGCCCCAGTCAGGCCGCCACGAGTTCGGAGCAGAGTTTCATGAGCACGCCCATCGCCACGGACGCCCCCAAGCCCGCTGCCGCGCCCCGGCCGCGACGTCCGCGCCCGCAGGTGATGACGGTGACGTCGGCCGCGGCCGAACGAGTGAAGGCGCTGATCGAGGGCCGCGGCAAGCCGACCGCCGGCATCCGGATTGGCGTGCGTAGCAAGGGCTGCTCGGGTCTCTCCTACACGTTGGAGTTCGCGGACAAGCATGAGCCGATGGATGAAGTGGTCGAGACAGGAGGCATCAAGCTCCTGATCGATCCCAAGGCGTCGCTGTTCCTGATCGGCACCGAGATGGACTACGAGGAAGAGAAACTGAAGTCGGGTTTCGTGTTCAAGAATCCGAACGAGAAGGGGCGCTGCGGCTGCGGTGAGTCCTTCCACGTCTGACAGACCGAAGCGTCGGGATCATGGATCATTTCGCGCGGCTGGGAATGCCGGCGGCGCTCGACTTGGAGCCCGCCGATCTCGACAAGGCCTACTTCTCGCGTCAGCGCCAGTGGCACCCCGACCGCTTCGTCTCGAAGTCGCCTGAGGAGAAGGCGAGGGCTTCCGCAGAGGCGGCGGCTCTGAACGACGCTTATCGCACGCTCAAGGACCCTCTCGATCGGGCTGTCTATTTTGCGAGCCTCAAGGGAGTTGAACTGCCGGGCGACGGCAAGACCATCGACGATCCCGAGCTCCTGATGGAGGCGATGGAAGTGCGTGAGGCACTGCAAGAAGCGGACACAGTCGAGGCGGTCGATGCACTGGCCGAGAAGGCGAGACGCGACATGAAAGCTGCGCTGTCCGGCCTCGCGAGTTTGTTCTTGCGGGACGACAAGCCCGCCCTCAGAAAGGCGCTCCTTCGCTTGCGCTATCTCGACAAATTCGTCGAGGAATCGCGTGCGCGGCGGATGAATCTGGAACGAGCGAAAGCATGACCTTGCTGGAGATCCATGAGCCGGGCGAAACGCCGCTGCCGCATGCGGGCGAGGGGACGTTGGCGGTCGGCATCGATCTCGGCACGACCAATTCCGTGGTGGCGATCGCTCGCGAGGGCAAGCCGGCGGCCTTGCACGACGAGACCGGCCGGGCACTGGTACCATCGGTCGTGGCTTATCCGGCCGCCGGTGGCATCCGGGTAGGCGAGGAGGCGCGCCTCCTGATGGCGAAGGAGCCGCGCAACGTCGTGGCTTCGGTGAAACGGCTGATGGGACGCGGCGCCGCCGACCTCCACGCGGTGGCCGGCGTGCTGCCCTACGAGATCGAACCCGGCAGCGGCGAGACCGACATGGTGAAGCTGCGGATCGCGGGCAAGCCGCGTTCTCCGGTCGAGATCTCGGCGGAGATCCTGAAGGCATTGCGCGCTCGCGCCGAATCAGCACTCGACAAATCCGTCGAGCGCGCCGTCATCACCGTGCCGGCGTACTTCGACGATGCGGCGCGCACGGCGACCCGCGATGCCGCGCGCGTTGCGGGCCTCGAAGTGCTGCGGCTGGTGAACGAGCCGACGGCGGCCGCTCTCGCCTACGGTCTCGATAAGGGATCGGAAGGGCTCTACGCCGTTTATGACCTGGGCGGCGGCACCTTCGACTTTTCTCTGTTGCGGCTGGAGAAGGGCGTGTTCCAGGTCCTCGCCACCGGCGGCGACACTGCGTTGGGTGGCGACGACTTCGACCGCGCGCTCGCCGAGCGCATGCTGGCGGAACGCAAACGGGACGGCATCGCCGATCAGGTCGACGAAGGCGCCGTGAAGGCCGCCCTCGCGCTCGCGCGCCAGATGAAGGAGCAACTGTCCGATCGTGAGAAGACCTCGGGCCGGCTGGAACTCGGCGCCGTGCCGTCGTTCCACGCGATCACCCGCGCCGAATTCGAGGCGATGATCGACCGCCTGGTGAAGCGCACGACAGAGATCGCCCGCCATGTGTTGGTGGATGCCGGTATGACCGCCGGTGAAATCCACGGTGTGGTGCTGGTCGGCGGCTCGACGCGCGTGCCGCTGGTTCGCCGCTGCGTGGCGGAGATGATCGGCAAGCCGCCGCTCATCGATATCGATCCTGACGAGGTGGTGGCGTTGGGTGCCGCGCTGCAGGCCGAGGCGCTCACCAGCGGGTCCGACACGCTGCTGCTCGATGTGACGCCGCTGTCGCTGGGATTGGAGACGATGGGTGAGCTGGTCGAGAAGGTCGTGCCGCGCAACACGCCGATCCCGGTGCAGCTCGCCCAGGAGTTCACCACTTACCAGGATGGCCAGACCGCGATGGCGATCCATGTCGTGCAGGGCGAGCGCGAGATGGTTGCCGATTGCCGCAGCCTCGCGCGCTTCGAGCTGACCGGCATTCCGCCCATGACCGCGGGCGCGGCACGCATTCGCGTGACCTTCGCTGTCGACGCCGATGGCTTGCTCACCGTCTCCGCGCAGGAGCGGACGACCGGCGTCGCCCAGCGCATCGAAGTGAAGCCCTCCTACGGCCTCAGCCACGACGACATGGCCGACATGCTCTACGACAGCCTCGAGCATGCCGAAGAGGACATGACGCAGCGCCTGCTGACGGAGGCCCGGGTCGAGGCGCGGCGCAGCCTGCTTGCGCTCGACGCGGCGCTCGCCAAGGACGGCGCGCTGCTGTCGGCCGAGGAACGAGGGACGATGGACGAGGCGCGCCGCCGCCTCGAGACGGCGACCGCCGGTGAAGATCGCGACGAGATCAATGCCGCCGCCGAGGCCCTCGAGGCGCTGTCCAAGCCGTTCGCCGAGCGGCGCATGGATCGCGGCATCCGCGAGGCGCTGTCAGGTCTCTCGATGAGCGATCTGGAACGCCGGGTCGGGGAGTA
>Ga0310811_10004931_pt1 | contig 16806 bp, 17 predicted proteins | sample YCmetagenome_FD_207642 | JGI IMG/M metagenome (GOLD analysis project Ga0310811, IMG submission 207642) | Soil microbial communities from experimental microcosm in Duke University, North Carolina, United States - YC | ecosystem: Engineered > Artificial ecosystem > Soil microcosm > Unclassified ...
TCTCGCAGACGTCGTGGGGTCCGTAGCCGGCGGTCTCGAGGTCAATGGTGCGTATTCGGTGGGGGAGGGCGGGCACCTTCTAGAGATGGGCGCCGTCTTCGAGATTGCGAGCGTTGAGGTGCGCCGGCGCGGCCTGACCAGATGCAGTCCATTCCCGTCAAGCATCGGAACCATTCCTGCGGCTGAGGCTCGGCCTCGGCATGCTGCTTGAGCCTGCGCCAGACATTCGCAGAGAACGGAATTGGGATGCTGCCAGATAACGATCTGTTCCCTTCGCTTACCTTCGCTCGCGTAGGCGGCGGCGAAATCCATCTGCCCGCCGATCTCGCCGGAAAATTCGGCGTGATCCTGTTTCACCGCGGTTCCTGGTGTCCGTATTGCAACGCCCAGCTTGCCGCCTTTGCGAGAGCGGCGGACCAATTCGCCGAGGAGGGGATCAGGGTCGTCTCGGTTTCGGCGGACGATCGGGAAAAGTCGGAGGCGCTCGTCGAGAAACATCAGCTCGGCTTCCCGGTCGGGTACGGCGCCGACGCCCGAGCCGTGTCCGCGGTCACCGGCGCCTTCGTCAACGAGAACCCCGTCTGCCTCCAGGCGACCGGCTTCATCCTCGATCCCGAAGGCCGGATCGTCACTGCCGTCTACTCGACCCGGGCAATCGGCCGTCTGATGCCCGACGATGTGCTGAATTTCGTCCGCCATCTCAGGAAATTGTAACAGACCAGAGTTGTTGTCCGGGAAAAGCGGAATTGTTGTCCCGTGGACTGCGGCGCCCGAGCGGACGCAACTTTGAGGCGTCAGTGATATCGTCCACCGAGCGGTGTGGTTGACAGGGTCTTGCCATCGCGCATCGGATGCGCCCGCTCGCGAAAAGCGGCCGCCCGCCGGCAAGACGGGCGGCCGAGTTTCCGCGCCGCATGGAGGCTTAGACGCGCGGAGGGAAGCATCAGGGCGCCAGGCGCGTCGTCACACAAAGGCGCCTGACCGCGACGCAGCCCGCCAGTCCGCCCAGGGTGATCGAGGCGGCCATCGGCAAGGCCGTGCCATTGGCGAAGCCGGCGACGGCTGCAGATCCGAGAGCCGAAGCCGCCCATTGCATCGAACTCAGGAGTGCGGCCGCCGTCCCGGCCTGCGCCTTGTGGTCCTGCAGGGCCAGAACCGTGCCTGGACCTCCGATCAACCCATAGCAGCCTGTGATGACGATGAGCGGCGCCATCAGCGCCGGCGTCGAGGCGGTCCCCGACATGGTTTCCGCGAGGAGGACAAGCCCGGCGATCGCCTGGCCTGCGGCGGCGGCGCGCACCAGTCGCGCGGGCGGCATCCGTTTGATCAGCCGCGGCGCCAGCTGGGCGCAGGCCACGAAACTCACGGCGTTGACCGCGAAGATCAGGCTGTAGGCCCACGGCGCGACGTGGTTCAGCTTGATGAAGACGAAGGACGATGCCGAGACATAGGCGGTGAACACGAACTGGGCGGCGGCGACGCTGAAGGAAGCGGCCATGAACTGCGTATCCGCGACAAGCTTGCCGTAGGTCGCCGCCACTCGTCCGAGCCGTGTCGCACGGCGCGCTTCGGCGAGGCGGGTCTCGGGCATCAGAAGCGTCGCGACAAGGCCGGCCGCCCCCACTGCGGCCGCGAACCAGAAGATCGATGTCCACGGGGCCGCGGCCATCAGGGCGGCGCCGATCAAGGGCGCTGCGATCGGGCTGACGCCCACCACGAGGAGGCGCAAGGCCAGCAACTGAGCGGCCTTGTGCCCCGTGTGCATATCGCGGATCACGGCCGGGCTGATGGCGATGGCGGCGCCCGCGCCAAGACCCTCGATGGCTCGGCTAGCGACCAGACCGCCGATGGTGGTCGCGGCGGCGCATGCGATCGAGCCCGCGATGTATATGGCAAGACCGCTCAGGAGGAGCGGCCGGCGGCCGAAGCGATCCGAGAGCGGACCGTACACGGGTTGGCCGGCCATCAGTCCAACCAGATACCAAGTCACGCTGAGCTCAACCGCTCGCTCGCCGGCATGGAGCTGACGGGCGATCTCGGGAAGAGCAGGCAAATAGAGATAGACGGCGAGGGGACCCGCGGCGCTCAGGATGCCGAGGGCGAGGCCAAACCCCAGCAGGCTCCGGCTGGCGTGTGGATGGACGTCGCCAGCCTCGTCGGCGGGCGTAGATACGGGACTCATCGTCATGGCGGGGGTGGCGGCGCTACTTAGCCACGAAACCGGTCGAGCCGTCGGACTTCACCGGATTTCTTTGATTCTCCTCGCACACGTACTCCGCGATCTCCCACTTCGGTTCGAGGTCGAAGGTGCGCCGCACGGTCCAAGGCTTGGTCAGCGCCTTCGGATCCTCGATGGTGATCACATCCTCCATCTTGGTCTTGCCGGAGCGATGGATGCGCTCGACGACGTGCATGGCGTCCGAGTGAGGAGCGCCCGTGACGTCGAACACGGTGTCGCCGCGCAAACCCACCGTGTCGACCACCAGGGTATCGCCCTCCCAGTGGCCGATGGAGTGTCCGTTGTAGGTCGGGTCGAGATCGTTCGGATGCTTGCGGCCGTCGGTGAAGATGCGCCGCGTCTGGCCAAAGGCCTCGAACAGGATCGTCACCCGTGTGGGTTCGACGATGAATTCGAGCGGGTAGGGTGTGGCCATGATGCGCGGCACGCCGGGCGGCACACAGGCGGCTGTCGGATCGGTGGAGATGCCGGCCTGGGTCTTCTTGAGCTTCTCCTCGTACCGGGTTTCGTAGTCCGCCCGATAGGGGGGGTACATCCGCATATAGGACGCTTCAAACAGCGACGACCCAGTGTCCTTCGCCTTGACCTTGTCGGCGGTTAGGGCGGAGGCGTCGAACAGATTGCGCTCGTGCGGGTTCCACACGCCTGTCCAGTTCGGCAAGGCCTTCCGGGGGGCAGCGCCGAAGGCCGGCCCGGCGAACAGCCCCATGGGCGTCAGCATGCAGCACGCGCTCGACAGCGCGAACGCCGCCCAACGCTTGTCGAACCGGAGCTTCATCGCCTGATCCTCCCAGTGTCCGCGGTTTCTTGCGGTTCACACTGCCAACTGCAGCAGCCGGGGGAGTCTGTGTCCGATGCCTGGTCGTCTCAATGATGCTTTGCGAATAGCGACCATTTGCATTGGCGATAGTGGCGCAGCCGTGGGCGCGGGGTAGACCTCCGAGCAGGACCATGGAGCCAGGATCGACGGGCCCATGCTGGAACGCCGCTCCGAACGAGCGCATCCTCATTGAGGACAGGGCGTAAAGAGGGAGGTGGTGTTGGACCTGCGGCGGCTGGACCTCAACCTGCTGCGCGTTCTGGACGCCCTCTTCGAGGAGGGCAACATCACCCGTGTGGGCCAGCGGCTGCAGATGAGCCAGCCCACGGTCTCCAGCGCACTCGGCAAGTTGCGCGTTGTCCTGGGAGATGAGCTCTTCCTCCGGTCAAACGGGGTCATGCGCCCCACGGACCGGGCCTTGCGCCTGCGGGCGCCAGTGGCGGCGGTACTGGCCTCGATTCGTACGGACATCTTGGGCGAGGCCGGCTTCGACCCCGAAACCGATCAGGGGCTGTTCACGGTAAGCCTGTCCGATGTGGGCGAACTGGAATTCGCGCCGGGTCTCGTGGAACGCCTCACCGCCCGGGCGCCGGCGGCGGCGCTTCGCACCATCCTGTGCGACCCCCATCGGCTCGCGGACGCGATGGAGGCGGGCGACGTCGACCTCGCCGTCGGCTACCTGCCCGACCTCAACACCGCCGTGTTCAAGCAACAGGTGCTGTTCCAGCATGGCTATGTATGCATCGCCAGACAGGGACATCCCGCTTTCGCGGAGGGTCTTACCCTTGAAGGGTACTTCAACGCCCAGCACGTGACGGTCTCCCAGGAGACCCGCTTCCATGATCTGACGGAAGTGGCCCTGGGCCAGATCCCGCGACGCCGGCAGGTGACCCTGACTGTGTCGCACTACGTGAACGTGGCCCATATCGTGTCGCGCACCGATCTGCTCGCCACTATTCCTCGGCCTTTGGCGAAACGAAGCGCGGAGGCCTATCCGATCGCGCTCTTCGAGCCGCCGTTCGACATCCCTGCGGTCGAGATCAAGCAGGTTTGGCATCGGCGGTTCGACGCGAGCCCCCGGGTCGTGTGGCTGCGCAACCTCGTCGCCGAGATGAGCCAGAACAAGCCCAGTCTGTGACCCGTGGGGCCTACGTCGGCGCCGCCTCCCCAACCAGGACAGGACAACGGCGCCGACGGCCGGCGTCTAGGCAACGGCCGGCGGGGTCGCGTTCCCCTTGCGCATCAGCGGGTCGAGGCTGAGCGGGCCCCCGCCCGCAGCGGCCATGAAGAGGAACAGAAAGCAGAACAGGATCGCAGCATCGCCCTGGTTGTTCACCGGGAAGGGATTGCGATGGGCGTGGACGAGGAAATAGGCGAACGCCATCTCGCCCGAGGCGACAAGCGCGGCCAGACGGGTGAATGCGCCGAAGGTGATGACAAGGCCGGTAAACAGTTCGATGAAGCCGGCCGCCATCATCAAGGGAGGAAGGGGCGGCCCTTGGGCAACAGCCCAAGGCAGATGGAAGATCTTCTGCAGTCCGTATTCGAAGAACAGCAGGCCGGTCACGATCCGCAACAGGCTCAACAGGTACGGCGCAGCCGCTTGAAGGTTCATGGCGTCTCTCTGACTTTGCGGAGCGTTCAATCGCGGAAGACAATGGTGCGGGGGCCGTCGATGAAGACGCGGTCTTCGAGGTCGTAATGGACCGCGCGGGCCAGAACCCTCTGTTCGATGTTCCGTCCTTTGCGGACCAGGTCTTCGGGCCTGTCTGCGTGGGTGATCGGCTCGACGTCCTGGGCGATGATCGGGCCCTCGTCGAGGTCTGCGGTCACATAGTGGGCGGTGGCGCCAATCATCTTCACGCCGCGGGCATGCGCCTGGTGATAGGGCTTGGCGCCTTTGAAGCCGGGCAGGAAGCTGTGGTGGATATTGATGCAGCGCCCTGACAGATAGGCCGAGAGGTCGTCCGACAGGATCTGCATATAGCGGGCGAGGACGACCAGCTCGGCGCCGCTGTCCTCCACGATGGCCTTGATCCGCACCTCCTGCTCCGGCTTGGACGCGGCGTCGACCGGCAAGTGGTGGAATGGGATGTCGCCCATGACCGAGATGTTCAAGGCGTTGCAGGGATGGTTGGAGACGACGCCGACCACCTCCATCGCCAATTCACCCAGGCGACAGCGATAGAGCAGGTCTCCGAGGCAATGGTCGAACTTGGAAACCAGGATCAGGACACGCTTGCGCCGCGACGCCGGTTTCAGGCGCCACGTCATCCCGTGGGACTCGGCCAGAGAAGGGAAGCGGGCCTCGAATGCGATGGCCGCGGCCGCCTCGGCGGCATAGACCACGCGCATGAAGAAGCGCCCTGTCGCGGTGTCGTTGTACTGCTGGGCTTCCAGAATACTGCCGCCGCTCTCGTGGACAGAGGTCGCAACGCCGGCGACAAGGCCAGGTCGATCGCTGCACGACAGCGTCAGCACGTAAGGCATGCTCGAGGTCGTCCCCCTCATCATGCGTGGGCCGTGGTCCGCTCGCGCTCGTAGGCCGCGATCCAGCTTGCGGCTCGGTGGACGCCGCCAAACGGATAGACGTGCAGATGCGTCTCGCCGTGCCGCTGCAGGTCGAGCCCGGCTCGCAGATCATCGACCAGGACGTTGGGTCCGGTGGCGCCCACGAGCTTGGCGAGGTTGAGACCGTATTTGCGCATCACCCGGGCCGAGGCCTCGACCCCGCAGCGGCTCGCGAAACGCAGCAACGTCTTGGCCGTGGCGGGGCCGGGTACGCCGAGGCGCACCGGCGCCTCGACGCCCGAATGCCTCAAGGACCGCAGCCAGCTCAGAACCGGGTCGGCGTCGAAACAGAATTGGGTCGTGATCGAGGCCGATAGGCCTTGCCGGTGGAGTTCGTCCAGCTTGTCGAACAGGGCCTTTTGCAGCCGTTCCCGGTCGATTTGCGGATGACCTTCAGGATAACCGCCGATGCCGACGCACCGCACGCCATAGTCGGCGAGTTCCGCCCGGCGGATGAGCTCGAGTGCATCCGGATAGGGGCCTTCCGGTTTGTCGGGATCCCCGCCGACGACGAACACCTCCTCGATCGAGGCCCGTCGGGCGAGGTCGTCCAGGAAACGATGGAGTTCGGTTTCGGAGAGCAGCCGGCGGGCGGACAGGTGCGGTATGGGACAGAAGCCCAGGGAGCGCACTGCGGCGGCGGCTTCAACCCTCGCCGTCATCGCCTCGCCAGGCAGGAAGGCGATGGAGATCTTGGCCCCCGCCGGAATGAGTCCGGCAGCATCCATGAGATCTGGAAGATCCCGCGTCGTGATTTCGAGCGAATAATCGTTGATCATGGGCTGGGCGCCCGAAGTCGAAAACATGCATTTCCTCCCATAATCCCAGTGCGAAATGGGACGTTTGGCGCGTTTTTCAGACGGCCTTACTTCGAGCGAAGGATTTGCCTGGGGGCGAAGTTCTGAAACCGAAAATTCGCGATAGGGACTATGGGGGTCGCCCGGCCAGCATCCGGGCCAGGACGGTCGCGGCCTCTCGGCCAATAGTGACTATCGCCAAAGCTTCGTAGGCAGCCTGGCCAAGCCTCCACTAGCCTCCGCGCAGAGCCGAGGGCCGATGGCCGCAGCTCGCAACAAGGCAATCCAGGCGCAGAACGCTGCGCCGATCGGCTCGAGCGCAGGCCGTCAGCGGCCGGTGCTCGATCAAGGCTTGGGAGGATCCCGATGGGCATCGCGACGCTGGACGACATGATCAAGGCAGCCGGCGATCCGTTGACGATGATGCGCCAGTCACAGGTGGGGGCCTATGTGTTTCCCCTGGCGCCGGAATTCTCCAACTGGCGCGACGAGCAGCGCGCGTGGCGAGAGACCGCGGTGCTGTTCGACCAGTCGCACCACATGACGGATCTCTACGTCGAGGGGCCGGACACCCTGCGGCTCCTGTCGGACATCGGCGTCAACAGTTTCGCCAATTTCGCTCCCGGGCGGGCGAAGCAGTTCGTCGCCTGTGCGCCGGACGGCTTCGTGATCGGCGACTGCATCTGCTTCTACCTCGAGCCGAACAAGGTCCTGATGATCGGCCGCCCGACGGTCCAGAACTGGGTGGAATTCCACGCCAAGACAGGCCGTTACGACGTGGAGACGCAGAAGGACAGCCGCAACGTCGAGAACCAGACCCGGCGCAAGACCTTCCGGTACCAGGTGCAGGGGCCGAACGCCGTGGAGATCCTGGAGCGGGTCAACGGGGGGCCGCTGCCATTGATCAAGTTCTTCCACATCGGGGAGGTCAAGATCGCGGGACGGAGCTACCGGGCGCTCAAGCACGGTATGATCGGCGAGCCGGGCCTGGAAATCTGGGGGGCGGCGGAATTCGCTCCGGAGGTCAGGGCCGCTCTGCTGGAAGCTGGCAAGGACCTGGGGCTCAGGCCGGCAGGGGGACGAGCATACGCCACGAGCATGCTGGAGAACGGGTGGATTCCTTCGCCAATGCCCGCCATCTACGCAGGGGATGCGATGAAGGCCTACCGTCAGCACCTCCCGGCCGCCGGCTTCGAAGCCAACGCCTCGCTCGGCGGAAGTTTCGTGTCCGACGTGATCGAGGACTATTACCTGACGCCGTGGGATCTCGGGTACGGCGGCTTCGTGAAGTTCGACCATGACTTCATCGGTCGTGACGCTCTGCAGAAGAAGGCTGAACAGCCGCACCGCAAGAAGGTCACCCTGGTCTGGAGACCCGAAGACGTGGTGGCGATCTTCGCCTCGATGTTCAACGAGGACGGCCGAGGCAAGTATCTGGAGATGCCCGCCTCGCACTACGCGACGCTACCCTACGACAAGGTGGTCGACGCGCGCGGCCGCACCATCGGCCTGTCCACCTACTCGGGTTACAACGCCAATGTCGGACGCTGGGTGTCGCTGGCCATGCTGGACGCCGATCACGCCGAGCTCGGCGGTGAAGTCAGCGTCGTTTGGGGCGAGGAGAACGGCGGCACAACGAAACCGACCGTGGAGCGGCACGTACAGATGCCCATCCGCGCCGCCGTCGCGCCAGCCCCGTTCAATGCCACGGCCAGCGGCGTCTATCGCGAAGCCATCGGCCAATTGGCCGCGCAGTGAGCTAGGCGCCCCGCGTCAGCGACTGGCCGCCATGGTTCAATACATCGATGGTGAAGCGATCGCGGCAGAACTGCGCCGGCGCACCGCTGACGGCGTCGCTGCCTTCCGCGCCGAGACGGGGCAGACGCCGACCTTGGCGGTCATCCTGGTTGGTGACGACCCGGCGAGCGTAATCTACGTCCGACGGAAAGTGCGCCAGACCCAAGAGGTCGGCATGATCTCGCGCGAGTATCGGTTCGCGGCCAGCCTCGACGAGGCGGCGCTTCTCCACCTCTTGGCCGCACTCAACCGCGATCCGGCGGTGCATGGCATCCTGGTGCAGCTGCCGCTACCGCCTCGGATCGATGCGGCGAAGGTTCTCGACGCCATCGATCCGGCCAAGGATGTCGACGGGTTCCACCCGGTCAACGTCGGGCGACTCTCGACCGGGACGGGCGGGCTCGTCCCCTGCACGCCGCTTGGCTGCATGAGGCTTTTGGAGACCGTGGTGGAAGACTTCCGCGGGCTGAAGGCCGTGGTGATCGGCAAGTCCAATATCGTCGGCAAGCCTGCGGCGCTCCTTCTGCTGGAGCGCGGGTGCACGGTGACGGTCGCCCACATCCTGACCCGCAACCTGGCGGAGATCGTACGCACCGCCGACATCCTGGTCGTGGCGGCCGGCAGCGCAGGCCTGGTGCGTGGCGATTGGGTCAAGCCGGGTGCGGTTGTGATCGATGTGGGTATCAATCGCGTGCCCGGGCCGGACGGCGCGAACCGGTTGGTAGGCGATGTGGCGGCGGGCGAGCTGGGTCACGCCAGGGCCTTGACGCCCGTCCCGGGCGGCGTGGGGCCGATGACCATCGCGTGTCTATTGGCGAACACGCTCGAGGCCGCCCGGGCGATGACGAGTCTGCCGGCAGCACTGGAAATCCAGTGAAAACGACGAAGTCGCCCCGTCTCTGAAGTCGTTGTTCCACTCAATTCGTCTTTGGCGTCGATCTTGATCCGTCACTTCAAGTCGTTGGCGCCCGAGCAATAGTGACTATCGGGAAATTTGGATTTCAAAAAACGCGCCGATTTCTAAGCTGCTTTGAACGCCGCCCTAAGTCGTGGCGGACGTTGCACTTCAATAAGCCGCGCTGGCGCAGTCAAGCCAGCGGGACCGCGCTCTCTGGCGCGATGGGGAGGAATAAATGGTTGGATCTTACCGCCGCCAGGCGCTCCTGGCGGGCTGCGCCGTCTTGTCCTTCGGGCTGCCTATGTCTGTTTACGCTCAAGCCGTCGCACCGCCCCCTGCCTCGAACCCCGAAGCGGCAGCGCCTGCGGCGTCGCAGGACCTCGCCGAGGTGGTCGTGACGGCGCGTCGCAAGTCGGAGCGGTTGATCGACGTGCCGGTCGCCGTCAGCTCCATGAGCGGTGAAGCGGTTGCGCGCTACGGCGCCACCCAGATCGCCGACCTGGCCCAGCAGGTGCCGCAGGTGAACCTCAACCGCGGTGCGGCCGGCGCCGGGGGCAACCTGCAGGTCCGGGGCGTCGGCTCCATGGCCAACGATGCCGGGGTCGAGCAGATGGTCTCAGTGAACGTGGATGGCGTGATGGTCAGCCGAGCGCGCGGCATCCTCGGCGCTGGCCTCCTCGACATCTCCAGCGTCGAGGTGCTGAAGGGGCCCCAGGCCCTGTTCTTCGGCAAGAATAGCCCGGGCGGCGTCATCTCGCTGAACAGCGTCACGCCGGGTCGCGAGCGGGAAGGACGATTATGCACTTGCCGTACTAAATTGGCGGCATGGGCGCTCCGCTGCCAGACCTGGATCCAGAACCGCCCCGCGAAGCCGTCGAGGCGGCGGCGGCTGAACTCTATTGGAAGATGGAACAGCTAGACCCGCTGCCCCCAGAGTTTGATGGTGGTTTCGGAGAATGGGCCGAACTTAGCCCCTCTAGGAAAGACTTTTACATTCTCTGCATTCAGCACCTTCTTCGTAACGGGCTCCGGATAGACGACGCCTTCCAACGCTTGCCCAGCTAACGCAAGATGCACTGGGCTTTCCGCGACATTTGCGAATAAACGAAATTTCACCAAGAAGTGGCGAGATTCGTTGTGCTGAACTTCCTCCCAAGTGATCCAGTGTAAACACTCTGGATCTTCGTCTAATATTTCCATAGAGCCGCCGAGGTAGTAAAATATATCGTGTCGATCAATTTGATTTAATATTGCGAGATTGAGTAATGGGCGGAATTTTCCCATTCCTAACTCTGCCATAAGAAAGGAATGGGCGATCTTGGCCATGCCCCTGCGAAATACGTCGGCAGGAAAAGGCGGTGGCGAAAAGCGGTCCAGTCCGTATTTTCGCAGCAACAACTCTGTGTCGCGCCTGAAGAACCTGCACCAAATGTCCCCTGCGGCCTTGTCAATGTGGACGCCTGAGAGAACTGGAGGCGTTGGGCCTCTCGGCATTACGAGCATGGCCGGGTAGTCATCCACATTGACCATCACTCTTCGGTTGCCGTGGTAGAGCGGTAGAACCTTATCTTTGGAGTTGCGGGACTGAAGGCCCAAGATCGATCTACTCGCCAGCAGTGTCCCTCGCAGCACTACGGATTCAATGCGGCCAGTGATTCGTTCGCATTTCCGGCAAGAAGCCTCCGGAAGCATAAGGTCGCCATTCAGCCCGAAGGGGATGACGTGTTCCTCAGCCAAGCGCCGCTTACTGTCCTCCGCGTAGCGTCGCTCGCCGCAGTAGATGCACACACCCACAGGCTGGTATGTTGTGGCCATGGATAAAGACCAGCTCCCCGACGACGAGGCGGCGCGGCGCCGCGACGAGGTGGTGAAGCGGATGCTTGCCACCCCGCCACAGCCTAGGCCGAAGCCGGACCCCGAGTCCAAGCGCGGGCGCCCTAAGAAAGGTGCTGCTTAGCGCGCCAGCGGGTGTGACGCTGCTTCCACCTAGGCCGCTTGGAAGCCTTTTTGGCCGTCAGGCTGTCGATAGGTCAGGCGCTTGCCGACCGCCCCTTTGACGGCCTTGGCTGCGCGCCCCGCATCGCTCACGCCTAGGGCGATGCGCGTGTTGTAGCGGAAGTCGAATTCCGACAGGTAGCGGTGCAGGTGCTGTTCGCCGCAGTGCTGATAGACGCCCTTCATCCCGCGCTTAAAGATCGAGAAGAAGCCTTCAACCGTGTTGGTGGTGACCAGCAGATCACCCTCGCGGCGGCCGTATTCCTTCTTACCGTGGTCAACGTGGTGGTGGTTGTCGAACTCGCGGCCAATCCGGCGGTAATGCATCGCTTGGTCGGTCATGAGCGTGCTTCCGCGATGCGCCGTCTCCAGCGCCCGGATGATTTCCTCCTTCTTGAGGTCTTCGACGTGGATCGAGCGAGCCCGGCCGCCGCGCTCAACCAACGACACGATCTTGCGCATGTCGCCAGTGCCGCGCTTGGTTTGCCAGCCTTTGCCGCTCTTGAAGACGGTCGGTTGTTGGCCAAGGAACGTCTCATCGACCTCGATGGTCTTGCCCTCACCGCCGATGGGATCGTTGCCGTCATCCTTCATGGCCTCGCGGATACGGTGCGCCATGAACCAGGCCGTGCGGTAGGAGCCGAAGCCGAGCATCCGGTAGAGCTGGTGGGCGCTGATCCCCTTCTTGGAGGCGCACATCAGGTGCGTCGCCAGCAGCCACTTGTGGAGCGGGATGTGCGACTTCTCATAGACCGTCCCCATGATCGCCGAGAACGGCTTGCGGCAGGCGTTGCACTTGTAGAGGCCTGGGCGGTGCGACTTGCCCTGCATGAGCGTCGACTCACCGATAACGCCGCAGTGAGGGCAGGCGCGGCCTTCGGGCCAGCGCAGCGCTTCAAAGTGGACGCGGGCAGCTTCTTCGTTCGTGAAGATCGGATTGGTGAGATCGGCAGTCATTGGTCATTTCTCCAATGACTCCAATGTACTCCCTCAGACGTGGTATCTCAAGTGCATAATCCGCCGTTGCGAAGAACAAGACGGGAACTCGTGGCTCTGTCCGTCGGCGCCAACACGCGGCTCAGTCGCTGACTCCAAACCCTGCGTATCAGGGGCGCGGGGGAGGGGAGATTGGGACGATGCCCGAGTTCGATCGACTGACCCTTTAAAGCCCGATCTGACTCCGAAACCTGCGACTCAATTTTGAGTCACGCGGGGAAAGTCGGTTCGTGGCGTTCCGAGAGGAGGGATGGCGTAGTCGCCCACGCCCTCCGCCAGGGCGGACTAAATGTTCCCGGTTTGTTCTTGCTCTTCTGGTCTCTTCGTGCGACTATGTCTTTGTCGTTGGGATTGCGACCAACGCGATTTCGACAGCGATTATCCAGAAATTTGGAGCGGGGCATGGCGGGGTATCAAGTCGGCAATCGTGTGCGCGTTGGTGCGTTCGATTTGAGTGATGACGATCTGAGCCCCGACGAATGGATGGCCAGGAGAAACGCTCAAGTCGCTCAGAGAGGCCGGGCTGAGTTGGCAGGTCGTCAAGCTTGGGCTGACTCCATTCGCACCGGGAGAAGCGTCAACGCTTCACAGCCAAGCCATGTTACGGCGCTGGGAATGACGGTGCCCAACAGGCAACCGGCACCAACAAATCTCTCTCGCGGATACAATCCCAATGAACCGAGAGATGAGCACGGCCGCTGGACGACCGGCGGCACCTCGGCTTCCCAACCCCCGAGCTGGCTGGATCGCAGCCCGGGAGCGAAGGCGATCGTCGGCGATGCGGCGCGGGCGGCTGGTCTCGTGCCGGGCGCGGCGCGAGGCGCGTGGCACACCGTCGAGGACATTGGCCACGGCCTGCACTTCTTTGGACGTCTTGTGGATCCGTACGACGCGGAAACCAGCCCTCGCGGCGAAGCGGCTTGGGACAAGGTGTTCCATGCTGGGAAGGGCGTCGTCGACTACACGACGAACGCGATTTCAAACCCTAAGGCGATCGCCAATGATGTGGGAGCGGGCCTTCGCCGTTTCCAGGTTAAGATCGATCCCGCCGCCAGTCCGCCCGCCAGCACCCTTGCGGATGAGGCGGCGCGAAATTTCAACATCGGCCTGAATCGTGGAGAGACGGCCTTTGACGCGGTGTCGCTATTGTATGGAGGCGCCGAAGCCAAGGGATTGGCCGAGCTTGGAAGGATCTCGGAGGGGGTTGGAGCGGCCAAATACCTGGCCCGCGGCTATCCGAAGGGACTCTCCGAATATTTCGCCACACCCTACGAGGGAGGGGGGCATCACTTCCTGCCTCAACGCACAGAGCTGCCAGCGTGGCTGGGAGGAGGACCTGTTCCGCCGGTGATCAGCAACAGCCCCTTGTTCTTGTTGAAGCCGCCCAACATGAGCACCGGAGACTTCCTGGAACGCCACTTTCAGGTAGATCCTCACTACTATGGCGGGAAGATACCAAAGGAGTTCGGAGGCGGCAGGTGGAGCGGAAAGAAACTGGGTTGGCAAAAGCATGATCGGCTGGGGCGCCTCTGGTACGGAAGCCCTGCACCACTCAAGGCTGTGACTGGCGCTGGCGTGGTCGGTGCGGGCGCCGCTGTAGACCAGGTTTGGAACGGAAAGGGGCCGCCGTGATCGTCCGGTCTTGCGCGACATTCACGACCGACCTGCCCGACGATCATATCGAGGACGGCGCTGAAATCATCCAGTTTGGCGGCAAGAGCGTCGCCGAAGCGATCTCCGAGATCCTGACGCGACTCGGCTGTGCGGTTGCTCCGCTGAGGTACGCAGACGAGCACGGCTGGGAACTGGATATCAAGTTCGGAAAGCGCAGCCTTTGGTGCCAGGTGACCTTTATGGAGTTCTATCTCGTCTTCTTCGAAGACAAGTCCTGGATTAATGAGTTGCTGGGACGACACCACCATCTATATCTCGATATCCTGAAGCGACTCGCCCAGGAACTTGGCCAAGATTTGCGCTTTCATGACGTCTTATGGTTCCTGCGCGATGAGGTGCTGACAGGCGTTGCGGGATCGAAGGAGCCGATATCGGCTAACTGATGTTCAATCGGGCGGCCGGGTCGGATTGCACCTGGTATCCCGGCCAAAAAAGGTGGTCGGAAAACGCCAGGGGAGAAAGGTCTACCTTTTGTCTCGCGCTTCCAGGGCTAGTAAAATCAGCGCGGTAACGTGGACAAAAGGTCTCGGACAAAATGCGCGTCGGATATGCCCGGGTTTCAGCAGACGATCAGAACCTCGACCGTCAGCGCGCAGCCCTGGCGTCGGCCGGCTGTGATCAGCTGGTCGAAGAGGTCGAAAGCGGGGTCAAGGCCCGCAACCGGCTAGGCTCATTGCTGTCCCGCCTGGCTCCCGGCGACGAGCTGGTCGTGAAGAGCCTGGACCGTCTCGGCCGACGCGCCGGCGAACTGGTGATCCTGCTCGACGAGCAGCACCGCCGCGGCGTCAACGTCTGCATCCTCGACATGCCCTGGTTGGACTACTCGGCGCCGATCGGCCGCTTCATCGCGCAGATGTTCGCCGCTCTGGCGGAGCTCGAACGTGAGCAAACCCGCGAGCGTCAGAGGGGAGGGATCGATGCCGCGAAGAGGGCAGGGCGCCATCTCGGCCGCCCGCCGAAGCTGACCGGAGCTCAGATCCAAGAGGCTGCTAAGATGATCCTCGAGGAGCGGCCCCCGGCGGAGGTCGCAGGCCTGTTTCGCGTCCACGCCAAGACCTTGAAAAGAGCAGTGCGCCGGCACACCGTTCGTCTACCAAACTCTACAAATGCCGGTCGAGGATGAGCCCATGGTGAAGGTTTGGTTCGACACCCTACTTCTCGCCCAACGACTGCGCGACGCGGGTTGGCCCCCAGAGCAGGCAGACGCCCTCACGGAGGCCATTCACGACCCGCTGGATGTGGATCCTTCGACCATCAGCTTGAACACGCTCAAGGTCGCCAAGGTGTTCCAGATGATGGGCGCCACGTGGGAGCAGGCTGCGGCCTCGGCTAGGGCCGTCGCTGACGCCTATGCCGGACGCTAAGCTAGCCAGGAGGCATCCTAGGCTGACTCTTTGCGGACCTAGGAAATGTCCGGTTGTGGGCGTGGCCGAGGTTCGGGTTCATTTGCCGTCGGCGGGTTGAAAGATGGGCAAGTCGATCCGATGCGCCTATGGATGCGCAAGATTGCGGCATCAGCATTGCTTCGACTTTAAGCAATAAGTCCGAAGTGCACAAAACTAAAGCCGAACAGACAACAATCTAGGGTCACGCAAACGCTTGTCTTTGCGGCAATATTGTCTATCTCTCCCGTCAGTCAGAGCTGATCAGTTCCTGATCTTGTCGGGAGGATAAAAGATGCGCACGATAAGCGTCGTTGGCTTGCTTGCCGTCGGGCTCACCGGGCCGGCCTTCGCCTACGAACAGAAGACCACGGCTGACGGAGACCAGGTCCGCGTGGTGGCGGTATCCAAGCGCCACGTCGACTTCGCCGACCAGCGCAACGTCGGCGCGCTCTACGCGCGGCTGAAGCGGGCCGCCGACCAGGCCTGCAGCGTCGAATCCGCCGATCGCCATCTGGCGCGACCGGACCAGGCCTGCGTCGACCAGGCGCTGGCCGAGGCGGTGCGCCGCACCGACAAGCCCCTGCTGACGGCGGCCTATCAGGCCGACGCGACCGCGTCGGGCCGCGCCCTGGCCGGCAACGACCAGTAGCGACCGGACGGCCGGGCGCTCAGTCGCCCGCGAGCAGGTCCTTCACCGCGATGACGCGGCCGTTGGTCACCACCTCGCGCACGTTGGCGGTGGCCGAGATGTCCTTCAGCGGATCGCCTTCGACCAGGGCGATGTCGGCGAGCTTGCCGGGTGCGATCACGCCAGCGTCCAGGCCCAGCACATCGGCCGGCACCGAGGTCGCCGCCTGCAACGCCTGGAACGGCGTCAGGCCCGCGTCGACGTAGGACGCGATCTCGGCGTGCAGGTTGATGGCGATGGGCGTGTCGGTGCCGGCCACGATCCGGGCCCCCGCCTTGTAGAGGCGGCGGATGCCGTCGCCGTTGTTGGCCCGCGGCACGGGACTCGCGAACGCGGCCAGTCCCGCCTCGCCCGGTCCCTTGACCTGTTCCTGCGCCCAGTGCGGGTAGAGGATGAGGCGCGGGTCCTCGGCCGCGGCCGGATGAGCCCTGGTGAAGAAGGACAGCGATCCGAAGTTGGTCGGAGTGATCGTGCGCCGGCTCTCGCCGAACAGGGTGATGACGTCGTTGTAGAAGTGCGAGAGCGGGCCCTGCTTGGGCGAATAGCCCCGGCGGCTGGTGGCGCCCAGGTGCTCGGTGGCGTCCACGCCGACGAAGGCGGCGGGATAGATCTCGTGGCTGGAGACGGGCACGCCCATCTGGTTGTGGCCGAAGTCGACGATGCGGCGCTGCTGCAGGTCGGGCATGCGCACATAGCTCTTCAGAAGGTCGTACCTGAGCGCCTTGGCGCGGCCGAGTTCGAGCTCCAGCGCGGCGGGCCCGGAGATGGCGACGCCCATCTTGTAGTAGACCCGCTGCCATTCCATCAGCTGGCCGGTGACGTAGATGCGCGGGGCGACCAGGGCCCCCGCCTCGCTGGCCTCGCGCGCTTCGACGCCCTCGTACGGCTGGTTGCCAGGACTGCGGACGGTGGTGATGCCATAGGCCAGCCAGGCCTTGAACACGTT
>Ga0310811_10004932_pt1 | contig 16806 bp, 14 predicted proteins | sample YCmetagenome_FD_207642 | JGI IMG/M metagenome (GOLD analysis project Ga0310811, IMG submission 207642) | Soil microbial communities from experimental microcosm in Duke University, North Carolina, United States - YC | ecosystem: Engineered > Artificial ecosystem > Soil microcosm > Unclassified ...
CGGCGGCGCTGGTCCTCGCCCGGGTGTCGGACGAGGCGTCGACCCGACGGGCCGCGGACGCGCTCCAGGCAGCGCCGCCGGGCAGCGCGCTCTGGGTAGTCTTCGTGAAGGGGAAGACGTCGCCCTTCGGGGAGGCGGCGGTTCGCGCCGTGCTCCGGGGGCGGAGCCTCACCGACACCAAGGTGGCGTCGGTCTCCCCGACGCTCACCGCCGCCCGCTACCACCGCGTGGCGCGCTGAGCGCGGGCAGCCTCAGCGGTAGGGCCGGGCGTCCATGCCGTGCCGGAAGGCGATGCTGATGCGCGGGCCGGCGTGGGCGACCTTGAGCACCGCGTGCTCCCAGGTGCGCTGCGTCTCGCCGCCGGTGACGAGCAGGTCTCCGTGACCGAGCGGGAAGGGGCGGGAGGTTCCGCCGCCGCGCGGACGGAGGAGGAAGCGACGCGGCTCGCCCAGCGAGACGAGGGCGACGATGGGCTGGGGGATGCGGGTCGGGATCTTGTCCCGGTGCCAGGCGACGCTGTCGCGGCCGTCCCGGTAGAGGTTGAAGCCCGCGGAGTCGAACTGGACGCCGTAGTGCGCGGAGAGGGCGGCGCGCATCTCCTCGAGGACCGGCGGCTGGAGCGGACCCTCGGGGCCGGCACGCCAGCCCGCGGTGAGTCGGGGCTCGATGCGCTGCTGCTCGTAGAGGAACCGGGTGCGCTGGGCCCAGGGGAGGGTCTCGGCCAGGGTGCGGAACAGCGCGTCCGAGCCGCTCACCCAGCCGGGCGCGACGTCCACCCACGAGGTCTCGTCGAGGTGGATGCGCTCGAGCCGGGAGAAGGTCCGGTCGAAGCCGAGGGGGTCGAGGTCGAAGAGGTCGGACTGCATCGCGGCGTGGCAGGGGAGAACGGGCGTTCAGAATAGCGAGGGAGCCAGTCCGGCGCCGGGGGCGTCCGAGGCGCTCTCCGAAAGTTCGAAAGCCCCTCGGCACAAGGTGCTCGTCCGGTCGCTGGGTAAGCATGCGCGCCGCGAGTCGCTGCCCGGTGACTGCCCCTCCGAAATATTGATGTCATAATTACTAATATGAAATCGCGGCGGGTCTATCGCATGTCTGCGCGGGCGGAGGCGGTCGAGGAGAGGGGCCGCCGCATCCTCGCCGCCGCCCGGGCTCTCTTCGTCGAGCTGCCCTTCGAAGCGATCACGCTCGAGGTGATTGCCGCGCGCGCCGGAGTGACGCTCCAGACGGTGCTGCGGCGGTTCGGCTCCAAGTCCCGCCTCATTGCGACCACGGCCGAGGACGGGATCGCCGAGGTCGAGGCCCAGCGCGGTCGGGCTCCGGTGGGGAACGCGCCCACCGCGGTCGCGAACCTGTTCGATCACTACGAGGAGTGGGGTGACGTGTCGCTCCGGCTCCTCGCGCAGGAGGAGCGGTTCGAGGAGATTGGAGCGATCACCCGTCGCGCGCGCGCCCTGCATGCTGCTTGGGTGGAGCGGGTCTTTGGTCCCGACCTGGCGCGTTGCGGGGAGGCCAGCCGGTCGGTGCGGCGGGCGCAGCTGATCGCAATCTGCGACGTCTACCTGTGGAAGCTGCTCCGCCGCGACCTCGGACTGCCGCGCACGGAAGCCGAGAATGCCGTCCTCGGGCTGGTCGAGGCGCTACGGACGGCGGGAGAACCGTGATGGCCAGGATCCTCTGCTACACCTCGCCCGGTCGAGGTCACCTCTTTCCGGTGATGCCGATCCTCCTTGAGCTTCGGCGGCGCGGACATGACGTGGTGCTGCTGACGTTGCGGGACGAGGTGGCACCTCCTCGCCGGTGGCGGCGCTCGATCGCGCGGTGCGCGTCTTCGCCGCACGCGGCGCCCACGAGATCGGTGACCTCGAGGAGGCGATCCGGACGGAGCGACCGGACGTTCTCCTGGTCGATTTCAACTGCTGGGGAGCCGCAGCAGTGGCCGAGCGGTCGGGATTGCCCTGGGCGCTGTTCCTGCCGTACTTCCTTCCGTGGCGCTTGCCGGGCATTCCGCCGTTCGGACCGGGACTCGCTCCGCGCGTGGACCGCCTCGGCCGACTCCGGGACCGAATCGTCAGCACGCTCCTCCTCCGTGTCCTCGACCGCAATCTTCCTCTGCTGAACGGGCTCCGCAGTGACCTGGGAGTGCCGCCCCTTGACCACATGGACGAGCTCGGCCGGACCGCTCCGCGCATCCTCTACTTCACCGCCGAGCCGTTCGAGTACCCATGTCCGGTGAGACCGGCGAGCGTGGTGATGATCGGTCCGACGACCTGGGAACCGCCGGCCGCGGCCCCCGAATGGCTTGCCCGGAACGACCGGCCCGTCGTCCTGGTGACGTGCTCCACCGAGTACCAGGCCGACGACGTGCTGGTCAGCACCGCGCTCGAGGCGCTCGCCGGGGAGGAGGTCTTCGTCGTGGCAACCACTGCCGCAGTCGACCCATCGACCTTCCCGGTTCCCGACAACGCACGCGTGGAGCGATTCGTTCCGCATCGCCCGCTCCTCGAACGGGCGGTGTGCGTGGTGTGCCATGGCGGCATGGGGATCACCCAGAAGGCGCTGGCCGCGGGAGTCCCGGTGTGCGTCGTTCCCTTCGGACGTGACCAGTTCGAGGTGGCGCGGCACGTGGAGGTCGCCGGGGCGGGGGCGAGCCTCAAGGCGAAGGCGCTGACCCCGGCACGACTGCGGGCGGCGGTGCGTCTGGCATGTAGCCGCAGGAGCGGGGCCGAGCGCATCGCCGGAGCTTTCCAGGCCGCAGGCGGTGCGGCGCGGGGCGCGGACGAGCTCGAGGCGCTCCTGCGGCAGAATCCCCGATCGCGCGTCGTTTGGTCCCTCCCGGCCTGACCGTCTCGAGACCGCAGCGGCGCCGAGGGTGCGGGCACTCCACGAGCGGTCGAGTCTTGGATGGGTTCATCGCCTGCGACCTGAAGAGACGGTCTTCCGTTGCGCGGACCGCTAACGTGCATCGGCCATGACCACCGAGCGGCTCTTCCTCGAGGACTCCTACCTGCGAGAGTTCGACGCCCAGGTGACCGACAGCGTCGATGGATGGTCGGTGCTCTCGCGCACCGCGTTCCATCCGGGCGGCGGAGGCCAGCCCTTCGATCACGGGTGGATCTCGGGGTCCGGGACCTCGCACCCGGTCCTCGGGATGCGCGAGGAGGGCGAGCTCCTCTGGCACCAGGTCGGTGCCCATCTCGAGGCGGGGCTGACGGTCCACGGGCGGCTCGACTGGCCGCGCCGCCTCGCGCTCATGCGCCATCACTGCCTGCTCCACGTCGTGAACGCGCTCGCTCACCAGCGATTCGGCGGGCTGGTGAGTGGCGCGGAGATCGGACCGGAGCGGTCCCGGGTCGATCTCAGCGTGAGCGCCTTCACCCGGGACGACCTTCCGGCCTTCGAGGCGGCCGTGAACGAGGTGATCCGCCGGGCGCTCCCGGTCCGGGCCTCGGTGGTTCCCGAGGCGATGCTCGAGACCCGACCCGAGCTGGTCCGCACGCTGAAGGTGCGGCCCCCGGCGGTGAATGGAGGCGTTCGCATCGTGGAGCTCGAGGGGTTCGATGCCCAGGCCTGCGGCGGAACCCACGTTCACTCGACCGCGGAGATCGGCGAGGCCCGGATCGTCAAGTTCGACAACCGGGGCAAGAACAACAAGCGCTTCTACTGGGAGCTCGCTCCGAGCGTCGCCGTCGCACCGTAGCGACGGCCCGGGCCGGCCGATCGAGTGGGGCGGCGACTCAGCGGCTCCGGCGCCGCCGGGCGCGCCGCGGCGGCTCCGGACCGAGCACCGCCGCGACCCGGGCCACCGCGGGGCGGGGGAGGTGCGCGGCCGCGTGGGCGAGCACCCGCTGCTGGAGCGCGAGGTAGATGGGCAGGACCTCCGGCGGCAGGCCCCGGACGTGCGCCTGCACCACGTCGGCGTCGCCCCGGACGACGGGCCCGGTGAGCGCAGCCACGGTTCCCCGGAGCTCCGCCCCGGTCAGCGCGGAGCGCATCAGCGCCGCCAGCGCGGCAACCGCGTCGCGCTCGGAGACGCCCGCGGCCGCCCAGGCAGCGATCGCCGCGTCGAGCAGCGACACCAGCCCGCTCGCCACCATGGCCGCCCCGGCGTGGTACGCCGCCCGGCCGCCCTCCGGAACCCGCAGCGGCCGGAGCCCCAGCGCCTGCGCCAGCCGCCCCAGCAGCGGCGCCAGCACCCGGGACCGGGTCGCGATCGCCACCGAGTGCCCGGCCAGCGGCGTCTCGGCTCCGGTCACCGAGACCAGCGGGTGGAACGAGCCGGTGGGCCGTCCGCCAGCCGCCGGTTGAAGGACCTCGAGCGTGAGCGCGCCGGCGCAGTGAACCAGCCCCGTCGAGCGCCCGAGGAGCGGCGCCACCGATCGCGCCACCGCTGCCACCGCGCCGTCGGGAACGGTGAGCAGGCAGAGATCGGCCCGGGACATCGCCGCCTGGTCCGCCTCGACCAGCCCGAGCCGCCGCGCCTGCCGCCGGCCCGAGGGTGACTGCGTCCGCACCGTCACCGGCCAGCCCGCCTTGCGGAGCTGCACCGAGACGGCGCTCCCCAGCCGGCCGACGCCGACCACCACGACCCGAGATCTCCGGGGCGCCGTCGCCACCACCGACCTAGCCCACGGTATCGAAGCGGATGCGGCCGCTCACCAGCCGGACGCGCACCCGGCTCCCGGCCGCCACCTTGCCGGCGAGGATGTGCTCCGCCAGGGGCCCCTCGATGGAGCGCTGGACGATCTGCCGCACCGGCCGCGCGCCGAGCAGCGGGTCCATGTCCTCCGAGTCCAGCAGCACCTCCACCACCTCGTCTCCCGCGGCGAAGGCGATGCCCCGCTCCTCGGCGAGCCGCCGGCTGCTCTCCTCCAGCAGCATGCGGGCGATGCGCCGCAGCTCCTCGCGGCCGAGCGCGCCGAACACCAGCCGCTCGTCGATGCGGTTCCACAGCTCGGGGGGCAGCGCCTTCCGCGCCTCGCCCAGTGCCGCCGAGGCGCCTCCCTCGTCCGCCGTGTCCGACCCGAAGCCGACCCGCGCCCGCGACCGGCCGAAGGCCTCGGCGCCGAGGTTCGAGGTGAGCACCACCACCGTGCTGGAGAAGTCAACCTGACGGCCCTTCCCGTCGGTCAGGCGGCCCTCCTCGAGCAGCTGGAGCAGCAGCATCAGCACGTCCCGGTGCGCCTTCTCCACCTCGTCGAGCAGCACCACCGCGCTCGGGCGCCGCCGGACGGCCTCGGTCAGCTGTCCGCCATCCTGGTAGCCCACGTATCCAGCCGGTGCGCCGATGAGGCGCGAGGTGGCGTGCGACTCGGACAGCTCGCTCATGTCCAGGCGGATGAGGGCATCACGGGTGCCGAAGAGCACGTCGGCCAGCACCCGGGCCAGCTCGGTCTTTCCGACGCCGGTCGGGCCGAGGAAGAGGAAGCTTCCCAGCGGGCGGCGGCTGGCGAAGCCGGCGTAGTTTCGCCGGAGGACCCTGGCCACCCGCTCCACGGCCGCCGCGTGACCCACCACCCGCGCGCCCAGCTCCTCCTCCAGGCGCAGGAGCCGGGCCGCGTCGCCGGTCAGGAGGCGCTCCACCGGGAGGCCGGCGAGATCGAGCAGCGACACCGCCTTGTCCGGGTTCTGCCGGTCGGTCACGTACCGCGCGGCCAGCGAGGCCGCGGCCTCGACCGCTGCCCGCGCGTAGCGAACGCGGTGGTGCTCCTCGTAGCGGGCCAGCAGCCCGGAGAGGATCTCCACCGTCTCGGCGACGGTCGGCTCACGGACCACCACCGCGGTGAAGCGCCGCTCCAGCGCCGGATCGGCCTGGATGAAGCGGCGGAACTCGTCGTGGGTGGTCGCACCGATGCAGGGGAACTCCCCGCGGGCGAGCGCACCCTTCAGCTCGTTGGCGGCGTCCTGGGCGCCCTCGCCGGTCGACCCTGCGCCGACCAGGGTGTGGATCTCGTCGAGGAACACGACCACCCGACCGGCGGCGCGCCGCATCTCCTCCTTCAGGCCGTTGAGCCGCTCGGAGAGCGATCCCCGGAGGGAGGTCCCCGCGAGGAGGTCCGCGGTCGACAGCTCGACGACGACCTTCTTCCCCAGATCTCCCGGCGCCGACAGGAGGCGCTGGGCCACGCCCTCCACCACCGCGGTCTTTCCCACGCCGGGCTCACCCACCAGGCAGGGGTTGTTGGTGCGCCGCTTGCCGAGGACGTCGAGGACCTCCTCCATCTCCCGTGCCCGGCCGACCACCGGGTCCAGCTCTCCCTCCCGGGCCAGCGCGGTGAGGTTCCTCCCCAGCTGGGCCAGGAGCGGGAAGGCCTCCGGATCCAGCTCCCAGGGCAGCACCTCGGCCGGGGCGACCACCCGGAGCGCCGGCATGGGAGCCGGAAGAGGCGCCGGTCCGGGAGCGGGCAGCGGGAAGGCGGCCAGCGCCTCGCCGTCCGAGTCCACCAGCGCCCTCGGAGACCCCTCGGGGAGCAGGGCGACCGTGGTCGAGGCCCGGGGGGGCGACGGAGCGGGTCGGGCCGGCGAGCGGGCGTCGCGCGGCCCGAACTTCCGGGGCATCCGGCCGCTGAGGAAGTAGGAGAGGGCGGTGTTGCGCACCGCCGTGAGGTCGAGCCCGGTGCCGGCCAGCAGCTCGTGACCGGCGCATCGCAGCCGGGTGACGGCGATGAGGAGGTGGAGGCAGTCCGCCTCCCGGGAGCCGCACGCCCGGGCGATCTCCCGGGCCCGCTCGCGGAGCTCGCGCAGGGTGCCGTCCGGCTCGGTGGGGGCCGACTTCACCAGGGCGAGGAGCCGGTCCTCGTCCACCCCTCGCTCTTTCAGGAGCCGTTGCCCGGGGTTGTCGACGGTGAAGAGCGCCAGGACCGCGTGCGCGGTGGTGGGCTTCTGAGAGACGCTCTGGGCGATGTCGTCCGCCTCGGAGAGGACCAGTGCCAAGTCGCTGCTGTCGACCATGCCCTCTTGAAGACCTACCCCCGGGTGTGAGAGCCGGCAAATAAACTGCTACAGCCCCGAAGCGCTCGGTGTTCCAGCTGGGGTACGCCACTGTCGGAATCCCGGGGCAATCACGTCTCCAAGCCGCCGTAGAGCAGGGCACTTCCCGATGACCGCGCTGACCCTTCCTCGAACGCTGACCGACCCTGGTACAGGTGTGGCCAACGCCGTCCAGGAGCGCCGCATCCTCTGGCCTCTGCTGGCCCTGATGGCCGCCACGTCCTTCGCAGGGGCCGCCTTCGCCCTCCGCTGGGACCCCACGCCGGGCATCCTCCAGAAGCTGGAGATGTCCGGGCAGCTCAAGGGGATGCCCGAGGCCGAGCTCACCGAGCAGATCACCACCGCCGGCCGGCTCAAGCTGGTGACCGCCATCGCCAGCGGCGTGTGCGTCACCCCGCTGGTGGTGCTCGGGATCGCCATCGCCCTCGCGGTCATCGCCTGGCTCCTGGGGAAGAAGGCCCCGTTCCCTGCACTGTTCAGCGCGTCCGCCGTGGGGATGCTCCCCATCGCCCTCCAGCGGGCACTGTGGGGCGTCGTGGCCCTGTGGCAGCTCGGCATCACCGAGGAGCGCGCGCGGCATCTGCTGCCCTCCTCGCTGGGGGCGTGGGTCCATTCGGGTCCGAAGCTCGCGGGCCTGCTCGATTCGCTGGACCTCTTCACGCTCACCGCCGCCATCCTCATCGGCGTCGGCTTCGCCGCGGCCACCGGCATGCGGCGGCGCGCCGGAGTCTGGGTGGGCCTGCTGCTCTTCCTCGCCTTCGTCGGCATGTTCGGCGTGGGGGTTCCCGGCCTGATGGGCGGTGGGGGAGGACCCGGGCACGGCCCCGGTCCGGGCGGGCCGGGAGGTGGCGGATGAACGCGCTCGTCCTCTCCGCGGTGCTCGCCGCCACGCCCATCACCCTCCAGCAGGTCCGCGAGGAGTCCCGGAACAACCTCCAGGCGCTGCTCAGCGAGCTCGACCGCGTCCGGGCCAGCGAGCAGAAGCGGGTGAGCGCCGGCGCGCTGCTGCCGCAGGTCCAGCTCCAGGCCCAGGCCGGCCGGACCATCCAGCAGAGCTACCGGGACCTCGGCACCGTCGTGGTGCTCGGGCCGGATGGAATCCCGCTGCAGCCGCTCCAGTACCGGCAGGCGGTGACCGACTTCCCTGCGTATGCGGCGAACCGGTTCCAGCTCGGCGCCACCCTCAACCAGGTGATCTTCGACCTGGCCAAGTTCCAGACCCTCGCCCAGAGCGGACACCTGGAAGCGGCCGCTCGGGGCACGGCCGCCGAGCAGATGCTGGCCTCGGAGTTCGAGGCCGTCCGCCGCTTCTACGCGCTGTGGACGGCGCAGAAGCAGCTCCTCGTCCTGCAGGCGACGGCGGACCGGAGCAAGGAGTTCGCCGACCGCGCCGAGGCCCTGTTCGAGGCCGGCCGCGGCACCAAGGGCGACTCGCTGGCCGCGGTGGTGAATCTCGGCACCGACCGGATCAACGTGGAGAAGCAGCGGGCGGTCGTCTCCCAGGCGCAGATCGACCTCGCCTCCTGGCTGAGCCGGCCCGAGGGCCAGGAGCTGGACGCGGTGGACCCGGCGCTGCCCGACACCCCGCCGCCGCCCTCGGTCAACCTCGACCAGGCCCTCGAGCTCGCCCGCACCAACCGTCCGGTGCTGGTGCAGTGGGGACAGCAAGTATTCGCGGCCAAGTCCTTCGAGACCTCGCAGGCGGCCGGCTGGGCGCCGCGGATCAACTTCCAGCTGCAGTGGCTCCGCTCCGGCCCCGAGGCCGACACGGTCTTCACCGACTTCGGACGGCAGAGCGCGATCAGCGGCGGCATCGCCCTCAACTGGGACCTCTTCAACGGCTTCCAGACCGACGCCCAGACGAAGCAGGCGCGGGCGCAGCTCGCCCAGGCCAGGCTGAACCTGGCCCAGAACGAGCGGGACGTGGAAGGTCAGGTGAAGGTGGCGCTGGATTCGCTCGGGGCGCAGCTCCGGGCGCTGGAGGTCGCGCAGCAGAACCGCGTGACCGCCACCCAGAACCTCGACTACGCGCAGGAGCGCTTCAAGGCCGGCGCCTCCTCGACCCTCGAGGTCCGTGACGCGCAGCTGAAGCTGGCGCAGGCTTATCAGACGCTGATCCAGACCCGGTCCGACGCCGAGGTGGCGCGCGCGGGGCTGGACAAGGCAATGGGCACCCTTGGCAACGGAGCGACGCCATGACGTGGTGGAAGGGGTTGATCGCGGGAGTGCTGTTGCTGGCGGTGGCGGGGATCACCGTCGCGGGTCTGAGGGACCGGCCTCCCCCGAGCACCGAGGTCCAGGTGGCGAAGGTCCGCAAGGGCACCATCAGCCGGGTCATCATCGGCGCGGGCAAGGTCGAGGCCTCCACGACGGTGAAGATCTCCTCCAACCTGTCGGGTGACCTCGTCGAACGTCCGGTCGAGCTGGGCGACAAGGTGAAGAAGGGCCAGGTCCTCGGCCGCATCGATCCGCGTCCGTTCACCGCGGCGGTCAAGCAGGCCCAGGCCGCCGTGAGCGCGGCCCGGGCGGACACCGCCAACGCGCAGGTGGAGGTGGATCGGAACAAGCTCGAGCTGGAGCGCGTCGAGGGCCTCGCCAAGCGCGGGATGGCGTCCGGCGCCGAGCTGGACAAGGCCAAGTCGGACTTCAACGGCGCCCTGGCCCGGGTCGGTGCGACGCAGCAGCGGTACCTGGGGCAGGTCGCAGCCCTGGAGAACGCTCAGACCAACCTCTCCCGCACGACGCTCGGCTCGCCCATCGAGGGCACGGTCATCGAGCTCACCCGGGAGATCGGCGAGCGGGTCCGCGGCTCCGACTTCTCCGAGGACACCGTCATGACGGTGGCCGCGCTGAACAGCATGGAGGTCAAGATCGAGGTCGGCGAGCACGAGGTGGTGCACCTCCGCAACGGCCAGCACGCCGAGCTGTCGGTCGACGCGCTCGAGGGGCAGAGCTTCGAGGGGCAGGTGGTGGAGATCGCCCAGAAGGCGACCATCAAGAATCCCGGCACCGAGTCCGAGGTCACCACCTTCCCGGTGAAGGTGGCGCTCGACAGCCGTCCTCCGGGCGTGCTCCCCGGCATGAGCTCCGAGGTCCGCATCACCGCCGAGACCCACGAGAACGCGGTCATCGTCCCCATCCAGGCGGTGACCGTGCGCCCCGACAAGTCGCTGCCCGACTCCCAGCCTCCGGGCGAGGCCGGCACCTCGCTCGCCGCGAAGAAGCGGAGCGAGACCCTGGCCAAGATCGTCTTCGTGGTCGACGGCGACAAGAAGGCCCGCGCCCGCCGGGTGCGCACCGGCATCGCCTCAGACACCGACCTCGAGGTCCTCGACGGCCTGAAGGAGGGCGAGCGCGTGGTGGAGGGGCCGTTCCGCACCGTCAGCAAGGAGCTGAAGGAAGGCGACCCGCTCAAGGAGAGCACCCCCAAGGGCGGACCGAGGGCCGCCGAACCTCCCGGGACCAAGACCGCCACCCGCGGCTAGTCACATGCTGATCAAGCTCGAGGACATCCGCCGCTACTACACCGTGGGCACCGAGGTGGTGCACGCCCTGAACGGCGTGAGCTTCGAGGTGCCCAAGGGCGAGTGGGTGGCGATCATCGGGCAGTCCGGCTCGGGAAAGAGCACCCTGATGAACGTGCTGGGCTGCCTCGACACGCCCACCGCTGGCCGGTACTGGCTCAACGGCAAGGACGTGAGCGGCATGTCCGACAACGAGCTGGCGGACATCCGGAACCAGGAGATCGGGTTCATCTTCCAGACCTTCCAGCTCCTGCCGCGCGAGACCGCCCTCGGCAACGTGGAGCTCCCCCTCATCTACCGGGGGATGCGGGCCAAGGAGCGCCGCGAACGGGCGCGCTCCGCCCTGGACCAGGTGGGCCTCTCCAACCGGGTGACCCACCGGCCCAACGAGCTGTCGGGCGGACAGCGGCAGCGCGTGGCGATCGCCCGGGCACTGGTGACAGAGCCCTCGCTCCTGCTGGCCGACGAGCCCACCGGTAACCTCGACTCGGCCACCGGCCTGGAGATCATCGCCCTCTTCGAGCAGCTCCACCGGCAGGGCCACACCCTCTGCCTCGTGACCCACGAGCCGACCCTGGCCGCGCGCTGTCCCCGGGCGATCCGGATCAGCGACGGGCTCATCGTCAATGACGGCCCGGGGCCTCAGGTCGCGCTGGAGAGCAGGCCCGAGCGGGCGCGCGCCGCGGCCACGTGAGCCTCCGCGTCGACCTGCTGGAGGGTGGGCGCATCGCCCTGCGCACGCTGGGGGTCAACCGCCTCCGGACCGTGCTCACGCTCTCCGCGGTAGGCATCGGCGTCGCGACGCTGCTGGCCATCGTGGGCATCATCCAGGGGCTGAACGGCGCCTTCGCGCGGCAGCTCGCCTCGCTGGGTACGGCCACGCTCAACATCTCCCGCCGCCCGTACGTGGTGACCGGCGACTGGTGGAAGTACCGCAACCGGAAGCAGCTCACCCTGGCGCAGATGCAGGCTCTGGCCCAGCAGTCGCAGCTGGCGACGGCGGTGGTCCCGGAGGTGAACGAGGACAGCCGCGACCTCACGGCGCTCGACCAGAGCGTCAGCGCGGTGGACCTGGTCGGGACGCTGGCCGACTTCCAGAAGATCTGGGGCTACGAGGTGCCGGTGGGGCGCTTCCTGACCGACGCGGACAGCGAGGCCGAGCGTCAGGTGATGGTCATCGGCGCCGACGTCGCCGAGCAGCTCTTCCCCGGACGGAGCCCGCTGGGCCAGTCCGTGCGGCTCGACAACCGGCCGTACCGCGTCGTCGGCGTGCTGGCGAAGAAGGGACAGATCCTCGGGCAGAGCATGGACCTGATCGCGATCATCCCCTTCAACACCTTCCTCGCGGTCTACGGGAAGCGCGACTTCCAGATCGACGTCGCGGTGGACGACGCGGACCAGCTCGACCGGCTCGAGGACGAGGTCACCGGCATCATGCGCCGGGTCCGCACCGTGCCGCCCGGTGAGCCGGAAGACTTCAGCGTCAACCGGACCGAGCAGCTCGCGGACACCTATCGTCAGCTCACCGGCGCCCTCTACGGCGTGGCGATGGGGGTCGGCCTGATCACGCTCCTCGTGGGCGGCATCGGCATCATGAACATCATGCTGGTCAGCGTGCGGGAGCGGACCCGGGAGATCGGCGTCCGCCGTGCCATGGGAGCGAGGCGCCGCACCATCGTCGTCCAGTTCCTGCTCGAGGCCTCGCTGGTCTCCGCGGTGGGTGGGGCCATCGGCACGGTCCTCGGGCTCGGCGCGGCGAAGGTGGTCTCGCTGGTGACCAGCCTCGCGGCGGCGGTGCAGCCTCTCACCGTGGTGGGCGGCATCCTCTTCGCGGCGGCGGTCGGCCTGATCTTCGGCATCTGGCCAGCGGCGCGCGCCGCCCAGCTCGACCCGGTGGAGGCGCTCCGGTACGAATGAAGGGTTCGCGGTTCATCGCCTTCCTCGACAACGCCCGGCTCGCGGTGGGAACGCTGGTGGCGAACCCCCTGCGCTCGCTGCTGACGCTGCTCGGGGTGGTCATCGGGGTCACCACGGTGGTGACGATGATGGCGCTGGTCGAGGGGCTCCGGACGAAGGTGACGTCGGATCTCTCCAACCTCGGAGCCAACGTCTTCACCGTCTCCAAGTGGCCCGGGGGCATCAACCTGGGCCGCATGGACTGGAGACGGTTCCAGCGCCGGCCGAACCTCGGGCTCGACGACCTCCGCGCCGTGCGTGAGGGGTGCCCGTCGGTGACCACCGCCTCGGCCATGACCTGGCTCGGTCCGAACAAGATCTCCAGCGCCCGGGCCGAGACCCAGCCCAACGTCATCGTGCAGGGGGCCACCGCCGAGTGGATCTCCCCCCACGAGGTCGAGGAGTCCCGCGCGGTGGTGGTCGTGGGCCTCGACGTCGCGGACAAGCTGTTCCCCGGGCAGGACCCGCTGGGCAGGGAGCTCCGGATCCGCGGACGGGTCTTCCAGGTCGTCGGGGTCCTCGAGAAGCGGGGGAAGATCTTCGGCCTGTTCAGCGCGGACAACATGCTCATCCTGCCGCTTCCGAACGCGCTCGACATCTACGGACGGAACCGCAGCCTGCGACTCAACGTCCAGGCGAGTGACCCGACCCAGCTCCAGCGGGCGCAGGATGAGGTCACCGCGCTGCTCCGGATGCGCCGCAAGGTGAAGGCGGATGCACCGAACAACTTCGAGATGGACACCAACGAGTCCATCACCCGCACCTTCAACAACCTGAGCAACGTCATCACCGCCGCGAGCTTCGGGATCTGCCTGCTGTCCCTGGTGGTGGGCGGCATCGGGATCCTGAACATCATGCTGGTCAGCGTGACCGAGCGGACGCGCGAGATCGGCATCCGGAAGGCGCTGGGGGCGAAGCGGCGTCGGATCCTCGGACAGTTCGCCCTCGAGGCGGTGACGCTCTCGCTCTTCGGCGGCGTGCTGGGGCTCGCGCTGGGCCTGTCGCTCACCGCGCTCGGGCGCTGGGCCTTCGGGTTCCCGATGAGTGTTCCGGCCTGGGCCATCGGCCTCGCGGTGGCGATGAGCAGCGGGGTGGGGCTGGTGTTCGGCATCTACCCGGCAGCCCGCGCGGCGGCGCTCGACCCGGTCGAGGCGATGCGCAGCGAGTAGGCTCGCCCCCCGTGGACGCACGCGCGCTGCCGTTCCTCGGGCTCGGCCTGTCCAGCAACCTGGATCCGGCGGTGGAGCCCGACCCGTGGGCGCTCCATGCCGCCGAGCCCGGGTTGCTCGACCTCGTCGAGTACAGCGCGCCGCTGTCCCTCGAGGTGGCCGAGCGCGAGGCCGGGCTGTTCGGCACCCTGATGGCCTCCCGCGAGCGGCTGCCGGTGCTGTTCCATCCGGTGCACCTCAATCTGGCAGGGCCGGAGCTCGAGCCTGCCGGGCGACTCGCAGCGCTCGAGGCGCACGCGCGGGCGGTGGGCTCGCCCTGGGTGGGGAACGACGTGGCCTGGTGGCACGTCCGGGGCCAGGCGCTCCCCGGCTACCTCTACGTTCCTCCGCCCTTCAGCGAGGCCGGTCTGGAGGTGGCCGCCGCGCACGCGCTCCACGTCGCCTCCGCCCTGTCCGTCCCCCTCGCGCTGGAGAACCCGGTCGTGGTGCGGCGGGAGGGACCGCTTCACGTGCTGGATTTCATGGCGCGGCTGCACGCCCGGACCGGCTGTCCACTGGTGCTCGACGTGGGCCACCTCGTCGCCGCGCAGCTCGCCGCGGGTCTGTCGCTGGAGACCGGGCTCGACGGTTTTCCCTTCGAGGCCGTGATCGAGGTTCACGTGGCGGGGGCGGTCATCACCCGCACGCCGGAGGGCCGGAGCGTCTACCTGGACGACCACGGACAGCCGCTGAGGAGCGAGGTGCTGTCCCTTCTGGCGGAGGTCCTGCCGCGCTGCCGCGCGTTGCGCGCGCTGGTGTTCGAGGGCGATGGGCATCCGGCAGGCGTCGCCCGCCGCACGCTGCAGCTGCTGCGGACGATGCTCGACCCGGTGGCGGAGCGCGCGCCGCTCCCGGTGCCTCCGCCGCGCACGGAGGTCCCCGCGCTCCCCCCGGACGCGCCGGCGCTGGCGTGGGGCAGCTTCGACGCTGCGCACGGTCGCGGGTCGCCGCCGGGCGACGTCGTGGGGGCACGCGCCGAGCAGGGACTCCGGATCGCGGTGACCGCCGAGGCGCTCGATGCACACTGGCCGCTCTCGCGGCCGCTGCTGGCTCCCTCCCGGTCGGCGCTGGAGCGGTTCCTCGCCTCGGACGCGTTTCGCGACGCGTTCGCCGCCGGGCAGCCGGTGGACGCCGGGTGGGCGAGCTGGGCCCGGTCCGAGGTGCGTGCCTCGGGCGCCCCGGAGCAGGCGACGGCGCTGGCCTTCGACACCTGGGCGCAGGGGCTCGCGCGCGCACCGGGCGGTCGGAGCGGTGTGTTCGCCGCGGATCTGGGCGAGGCGCTCTTTGCCGCCCGGGCGCTCCGCCGGCATCTCGCGGCGCGGGCCCTGGGCGAGGGCGTGCTTCCCGAGGGCGCCCTCGAGGGATTGGCGCAGGCCCTCCGCCGTGCTCCCACACGTCCGTGGCGGGCGCACGCGCGGTGGAGCCGGGGACGGCTGGAGGTGGGAGAGCGTGGGCTGGACCCGCCCGGGTCACCGGGGGAGACTTCCGGTCCGACATGAACCGCAACCTGGCCATCGTGCTCCTGGTGGTGATCGCCGGCTTCAGCGCCGCCGGCGTGGTGGGTTACCGGCACGCCACCGAAGCGCAGGCGCACGCGGCGAAGGAGATCGCCGCGCTCCGTCTCAAGGCGGAGGCGCTCGAGCGCGCGGGGTGGATCCGCAACAACCCCGACGCCGACGCGTACCGGAACGACATCAAGGGCTACCTCCGCTGGTACTTCGAGCAGGTCTCGAACCAGCAGGCGAAGTTCGGCGGGAACCCCGCCTACGACGACTACCTGAAGGACATCGACCGCAAGGCCAAGGCCGCCGCCGAGGCCGAGCTGCCGCAGCTGCCCGATGGCCGCCCGCGGGGGCCAATGGCGAATCCGGTCAACCGCAAGGCCTTCTGGGAGTGGGAGAAGGCGATGTTCGACCGCATGCGCACCGGCAAGTACGCGCCGGTGCTGACCGGCACGGACAAGGGCCTGCGGCTCGACGTGGTCTCCGCCGACGTGGTGATGGTGGGCAACAAGCCGAAGATTCGCTTCCCCATCGTGCTCTGGGGTGCGCAGCGGGAGACCCGCGAGGACGAGCGGACCGGAATCAAGCGCGTCCAGACCTGGGCCGAGTTCGCCACCACCTACCGGCTGCTCGACGACAAGGGAAAGCTCTACGGCGAGATGAGCACGTCGAATCCCGGCATGCGGAACGACTACCCCGAGCGGCTCATCGCCGAGTTCCCGCCGCAGACCGTGCTGGGACAGTACGAGCTGGAGCCGGTCCCGGCGAACGTGAGCCAGATGGAGATGCTGGTCTCGGTGCGCTCGCACTCGCCGACCGGCGGCGACATCAGCGCGCAGTACAGCTGGAAGCTGCCCGTGCCAGACGACTGGAAGCTGAAGCCGGGCGAGACGTGGGAAGGCGCCTCGGTGACCACGCGGAGCGAGGAGGAGATCGACCCCGCGGTGGCCGCCCGCAAGGGCCAGAAGTAAGTCGCGGCGCCCGCTCCACGGTCGCGGCCGTGGCGAGCGCCGGTGCTCACACCACGGCGAAGTGGCTGGCCAGGCGATGGAGGGCCAGGTCGCCGGACTCGTCCAGCAACGCCACGTCCAGCCGGGGGCTGACCGCCATGGCGCGCACCCCGCGACCGGCGGGGAGCTCGGCGAGGACGCGTCCCTGACGCACGTCGAGCGCGCGGACCACCGGACCCGCGGCGAGGACCACCCCGTGCTCGAGGGCCGGGGGGATGGGACCCGGGGCGACGCCAGCGGCGCCCGCTCGCCACACCGGCTTCCCGTCGCGACGGACCCTGACCGCCGCCCCCGAGGTGCCGACCACGACGAGCTCCGCGCCGGCGCGAAGCAGGCCCGCCGGTCGCTCGGGAACGGGGACCGCGCGCTGCCAGAGCACCCGGCCGCGCACGTCGAGGCAGGCGAGGGTGGGACGGTCCTCGTGGAGCCCGGCGATCCACGCCCGCGCACCGCCGGCGGTCGGAGGCGTGGCCTGGCGCAGCGGAAGCTCGGTGAGCCAGCGCACCTCGCCCAGCACCGGATCGAGCGCGAGGAGGGCCGAGCGGTCCTCGCGCCCCAGCGGGACCAGCACCACCGGACCCCAGGCCTGTGCCGGCCCGGTGAAGGGGAGGGGCGCGGCCAC
>Ga0310811_10004934_pt1 | contig 16805 bp, 14 predicted proteins | sample YCmetagenome_FD_207642 | JGI IMG/M metagenome (GOLD analysis project Ga0310811, IMG submission 207642) | Soil microbial communities from experimental microcosm in Duke University, North Carolina, United States - YC | ecosystem: Engineered > Artificial ecosystem > Soil microcosm > Unclassified ...
CTATGACCATTCCATAGATGATTGATCCAGCCATACTGAGAATGATAATGGTAACTATCGTCATAAGCACATGGAAACGTTTTGCTCTGAGCGAACATGGTTTACATGATGTTCGACGCCAACCGATATCTTTATCGCGTCTTTCACATTTACATAGTTTTGGTCTTCCCATGATTTTTTATTTTTAATGGATTTGAAAGATGCTTGAAAAAAAGTGTTTATTTTTTCTTCGAGTATGATTTAGCCATGGATCGGCATCCAAAGAAGGTGTAGAAAGCCTTGCGGTTCTTTCTGCCGACTTCTTTGTAACAATAGAAACATTTCTTTTTCTCGTTTTGACTTTGAGCGTATTTTGCTTTTTCACATGAATAATTTTGTGGATCACACAAACCACGACCCAAAATCAAAGAGATCATGCTGACCACAAAAGAAATGTCTTGGACGTATGCCATGACACCTTCTCGTTTGACACCAACTTGATGTGACAAGAGAAATATCGATGCTGGAATGATGAGAAAACAGATATTTGCGAGGAATCTGTTCCATGTGAGACGACATGACTTGCATGAAGATCGTCGATTTCCTCTTCCAATATCGCGTAGTTCACAGTGACATATCTTTCCTACACCTCCCATTTTCTGTTTTAATTTTTAACGAAATTAAAGGTCGCTGTAAAAAATGGAATTATTTTTTTATTTGAGATATTCATCAAAAAAATGACGACATCCGATGGCTGTCCAAAACACCTTGCGAGATGCTCGGATACGATATTCTTGACAGTATTCACACGATCTCGCTGGCGGACGTGATCTGTATGGTCTCAATTCACAATCAAAGAACTTTCGCGAACCAAAGAACAACATCACGATACGTGGAATCCAACAGAACACGATGATTGGAATGATCCATAAAGGATTCTTTGGTTCGAAATACAACATCATCAAGGCGTATGAAAATGGAATCAACAGAGAAGAAAAGAAAGCGAGATGGACACGCGCTGAAGCGATCTCGCATTTCTTACAAAACTTGTATTTCTTTCCTGCCTTCCGATCGCGGAGTTCACACTGACATCCAGTGGTGTCGGCTCCCATGATTTTTTTCTTATTGTGTATTAAAATAGAGATCGTGACAAGAAATCAGTTTATTTTTTTCTTGTAAATTTTATCGTAAATGCGTCGACATCCGATCGCAAGGCAGATGATTTTTGTTGATTTGCGTTCACTTCTACCGACACAATATTCACAGATTTGTTTTGGACGAGGATTACGATAAATATAGAACTCACAATCGTAGTACAAAGGTGAATTGAAAAGAAGAAAGATCAAATAAGGCAGAAAGAGTAGAAAGGCGATGAAGAAGAAAGCAAGGCTGAAATGTAAAAAATCATTCAATATATACTTGCCGAGATCCGAAGAAAAGAAGAAAATTTCTCCAACATAAAGAAGAAATAATGAAATCAACATGACAAAACATCTGCAATCCATGACGTTGCATTGACGACATTTCTTGTAATGTTTGCCTGCCTCACGGTCGCGTATTTCACACTTGCATGGATGGCCTTCACCCATAGTTGTTTCCGTTGATTTAATAAAATAGAGGTCTTGTCGAAGTTTAAAAGAAAAAATAAAAAATATAATTTGCAATTTTTCAGATGTTACATAATCGATCCACTAAACGTATGACAGTACATAACGATTAGGATCCTTTCAAATGTAAAACGATTCGGATCCTTTTTCAGATAGCAGATATAAAAGGATACGACATGGATACAGTTAGATAGAATAGGATATGGATAAGAGGAAATGGTGACCAGATATTCGATTGATGTAATATAACGACAAGCAGTTGGATACAGTTGAGGACATGGACATATCGGTTAGCTTAAAGAGATATATATTACAGAATGATCTGGTCACAATGTATACTACCTGACTATCTATAGACTATACGTGGTCTATACGCGCGTAGACCGTGGTCTTTAAATTCCAGTAGCCTGAGACTTACGGATGTAAGTCGAAGGCTCTCATTTGTACTATGCTATAACATTATAGTCTCCTGCATTTCGGTATAGACGGATTTTAGTGATAAAGTAATAAAAAATTAAAAATCAAAAAAAATAAAGAACATAAAAAAAATTAAAAAAAATTAAAAAATAGTTTTAATATCGTTTATATCTGAAATTAACCGGTTTATCTGTTCAAAAAGCATGTGACAGCCTCTGATGCAGGATCGTTTTTGTTATTAAAATCGATCTTTCTATCATTCGTGACAGTATCCTGGATCAATGTATAACGTATACAGGATCGATTTTTTATCTAAAAACGATATTTTTATCGACGGACATTAACGTACCGATCGGTTTTTACAGTATCCAAGATCGTTTTTTTCTATAAAAACAATCCTGCAAACGACACTTACCATCACCACGATCGATTATTTTTTTAAAAACGATCCTTCATCTGTAGTATTTACAGTCAATGGTTTTCCATGTTTTATTGTAATCAACAAGATCCATATGTCAATCACGTTTGCAGTATTCACAAATGTCATTTGAACTCCAAACGCAAATGGATGTATCTGACGGATACACATAAAAGAAATACCACACAAACGATATGATCACTGGAAAGAAGAATGTCAATCTTCCTGGTAGATAAACGGTGGCGTTAACAGGATCGCCAAATTGCATCACGACTCCAAGATCGTAAGCACTAATGACCAAAAGGATCAGGATCGATGTTACCAACAACCTGTATCCGATGACTGTGCGTCTCCTAAACGATGCGCATTGTCGACATCTATTGACCATAAAGTTGATAGCAAAATCTCTCTGTTTACAATAGCAGAGCGCTCCATGCGCCATATTTTATTTTATTGAAAATATGTGCACCAAAAAATATCAATAGACACAATAGAAAATTAGGCAACAACGGCAGCTTCTTGAATGTCGTTCACATGACGCTTTCGGATGTCAACAAGACATTGTTCGAACATTTGATGAGCTCGGTATTCGGCTATGACTCGGCTGCGGAATGTCATTTCATCTTCAATGATATACCTGTGATTCCAATACCATATATAGGCCAGATAAATCATCATGACCAGAGAGCCGATCGAAAAAAGAAAGAATGAACCAACGATGCAGAGTGCCAATATCGTCTTCATTTTTATCAAAAAATAAGACACTCACTCTTTCAAATCTTCTTTCAATTTCTTTGCCATGAATGATGTGTCATGCACACCTGGTTTATCTGCCTTCAGCTCAAATTTCTCTCTCCTCGTCTCTACCTTGTTCTCAATGCCAGATTCTTCAACACCATGCAACACCGCTTTCGATAAACCTATGCCGACAACAATCAACAACACGGCAACGATAATACCAGTAATTGCCCAAACAAGACCGTGCGTAAAAAAGTTGCCCATTATTGAAATCGTGCTTTAATATCCAACGCACACTGATCTTCACAAGCAGTCTTACACTGACCAGAACTCGAAAACGCGTTGCAGTTGTTACAGTTTTGCTGTGATGCATAAAAAGCGTCATTGGTAAATCTATCAACAGGATTCTGCCAAAAAAGTCCTGTTTGTCTTGTGTTGTCATTGTCAATAAAATCGGGCAACCAGCTACCAAAAGAAGCGATCGGTTGAATCGTTTCGCTCTCCATCGCATTTGATGTGCAATACGGATTGCGTCCACAATACACAAAGATTCTCCTGCGATTCGGTGTCATAGATTTGTCGATGTTCAACAGCTTTGCACAACAGAACGTGCCTTCTGGACAGCAGATCGCATTGTTTGGCAGAATGATTGCCGATTGATTGTAAGGATCAGGCACGTATGGTGGAATAGAAGCATTGTACGCGCTATTGATGCCAGGAAACAACGTCGATGTCACCCAAAAACCATCGTTTGGTGGTAAAACGTTGCAACATTTGCTGCCAGCTGGACAGATCTGAGAAGCACAACATGATTCACCAATCGATGTGTCGGCGCATCCGATGATGGTTCTTTGGTTACGTCTTTCCGACATCATACAGACCGTCGTATTTTTCGTGCAACAGAACTCTCCTTTCTGTTCAAATATCGTTGCATTGTTATCCGGATTCAAGCTGAGGTTGATGCCTGATTTGGAATAACAATCCTCTGTCGCGTTCAAACAGACAGATCCTCTGACACCGCATCTTACAATCATGTCTTCTGGCCACGGCACATGATCCGTTCCGTTGGCAATGGGCATTTGACACATGCTGTACGGACGCATATCCACAAGCGGATTCGTTCCAGTGAAATAAGCGTTAGGAACACTAGAGAAAATAGTAGGCACGTTTCCTGTAATCGACACGTTCATTGACGTTCCGCATCCATATGTGCCTGGACAGCAGTAGTAATTTGCCGTGCCATCCTGATGACAGCACGAATATCCGGGCTCACATCGCTGATCTCCGCAACACTGTACCGGATCGTCGACACACCCGAGAAAATGACCGCGATTCAATTTGCTAAAACAACACGTTTGACCATCTGGACAGCATCCTGGAACAGAGAATGGCACCGTTTTGGACAAACATGCGGTGGTGTTGACTGGACAACAACCTGGAGATGTCAATTCCGATAAAACGGTCTGTGAAATCGTCATGCCAGGATACCATACTCCCATAGCTAAGATGGAGTCGACGCATTCTGTGCCGATCGGACAATAAGATTTAGGAAAACCATTGCTCAGTGTACAATTCGTGAAATTGACACTATTCGGTGCCGAGAATTTGCTAAATTGAGCGTTGGTGCTCCACCATGCATTTATGATAATAAACAATAGCAGAATTAATTTCATGGAAGCGCTTTGATTTATTAAAATTAGGATTTTTATCTATTATTTCGTTGCGTGAATAAATGGCTGCTGCTCTAACCAAACCAGAGCGTGAGATGCAGTTGAGCGGTGCGATCTGCAGGGCATATGAGATTTATTACAACTGCAAGAACAAACAGGAAAAGAATCGCTTGAGGATTGAGTTGGAATGTTTAGTGCAGATATGGAATCTCCAAGAAGGCAGGAGATGCGAATCTTGCGGCGTTATCTTACAAATGATGACAACAGGAACGCTCATCAACTGTCCATACAGCCGCCAGATGCTCAAGCTCGAACCAACCAATTGTCCATAATTTTTAAACAATAATTTAAGGTTTGTTCATCTCATTTATCTATAAAACGATGATGGATTTCTCGATTAAAAAGAAGAAGAGGAAGCCAAAGAAACCACAACAGAAGCCGACTGGACCGATCATCATTCCATTCTCTGAGAACGAAAATGCTGGAAAAACAACAGACATGGATGCTCCGACACCCAAAACAGTGGTGATGATGCCGTCGTTTACAGGAGACGAATCAGATGTGTGTATCAAAACAAAGCCGATGCGTAATTCAGATGACGATTCGTTTAGTGACAATGACATTGAGATCGAAGAAACGTTTCGTGATCGTCCTAATCAGATGCCATCGAAACCGTTTGTGAAGATTATTGAGCAGTCATCAAAAACGGATCATATCCTCGCAAAAGCAAAAAAGCCAGCACCACAACCTGCACCGCAAAAGCAGCAGAAGAAGCCACCTCCACAACAGAAGAAACGTGCCGGATCGGAGATGAAAGCCAAGGTCTATTCTATGGAAATGCCTCATTCCAATGGCGGTGCTGATGACGATGAACAAGTCACTTCGGTGCAGACAGCCATCACAGCATTGAAAGATGGATTTGACTTTACTGCTGTTGATAGAACGCCACAATTCTACAATGCAGAGAGGATTGGACAGATCCATGCGTTCTTGGATACGGTCATCATGCACATCAAAAACAATCCTTATTACACGTTTGCTGCAGAAACAGCCACCTCCATTGGTAAAGGCAATGAAACGTTCTTTATTCATTCCACCGTTCAAGAGATCATCCGCATTATTACGGCCAATGGAAAGTTGAACGGCGTCATGTCAAACTACACCAAACGATTCGAGATGTATTCATCGCAAATCAAGTTCATGATGAGTGCCATCAAGACGTTAGGTGATGTGCCGGCCTCTTTGTTACAATCGTCTACCGAAAGTGACCAGATCCTTGCTGATCAACTCTCAACCATCTCTGAATCTCAAAAAATGATCCAAGAGAGTTTTAGGAACATCAAGAACATCCAAAACGAGATGGAGATCATTAATAGGATCGTTGTCCACGCCAATATCTATCTGTCATCTCGTTTTTACTTTTCCAGCAGTTTGAATTCGCTTATCAACACCGCCATGAATGAGATCCACAACACCACGGACGCCGATGGATTACTCGATCCACGGAGATACAGTCCTGATCTTATCATCCGGTTGCGGCCTGAACTGAGGAATCAATTGGCTCAACTCTGTTCGTATGTCTACAACAGGAACATCATCGGCACTGGCAATCGGTATGTCAGTGACAGAGAAGCACGCAGGAATCTCGCGTCCATACAAAACATGGCCATCATCATGAAGAACGCCTTGAGACAAGACAATGAGATGCTCGATCAACCGTTGCCTATTCAATATCCTGAAACGCCATATGCCATCACGCCTGCATCAACATACGCATCGCCACAACTCATCCAAACGCCGCAAGAATCCGTTTTTGAAACACCAAGATCGTATCAATCACTTACATCGCCGACAATCATGACACCTCCTCAGATGTTAGAATACGGCTCTCAGATGGAATCCATGTTCTTCATGCCTACACCTCGAACACCGCGCGCTTCAGGAAAGAAGAAAAGACAGCTCTATGTGCCAGAGAAATACGTCAAGTTTTAAACAATGATCTCCAAATTGGAAGGAGGCAATTTAGATCTGCACGCTTCGAGGATCCTTCTGCGCCTCTCGAGGTTGATCTCTTTGTAGATGACATAGACATGGTGTGACATAGTGCTGTACAGATCATTATTGATGATAGATTCGGAAAGATCGATGATGCATTGGACAACTTCGCTCGGAATGGTGTTCTTTCGGTTGTGTGCGTACATCATCCAGATCAATTTGTCAATCGATCTCTTGAATGCCAATTGTGCATTCTTGAACTCCATCTCGTTTCCGAGTCTCATGCGCAGTTTGAAATAGATGTGAGCCAAGATCAAGTTTGTCCGAATAGGTCCAGAATATTCATGGAGCAGATCGTTGTGTGCAAAATTGACGACTTCAGCGATAAATCCTGATGGATCAACACCTCTTGGCTTGTAGAAACACTCTGAATAAAGAAACGTGATGACATCATTCTTCCAGATCTTTTCAACCATCTCTGCAGGAACGGAAAAGCGATGTTTGGACACACTGTATTCTTTCTGCATGTAAAGTTGTGGTTTGATGATGTCGTAGATGTTGGTGATCGAATCAAACAAGATGTAGCCGATGTTGGTGACCACCTCTAACTTGATATCAGAGAACACAACATGAGCGAGCATGAAAAGATCTTCCATCTCCTCATTGATATTCGGCATCAATCTCGATTTGTGCCATCGTGCCACGAGAGCCATGCACAATTCGTATTGTCCGATATGACTGATCATCGATTTGCACACATTCACTGCATATGGAAAGTGATCTTTTCCTAACACAGCGCATCGCTTGACTGGTGTCAGAAAGTCATCCGGTTCTTGTGACAGAATCGAATCGAAGACTGGTTTGAAGTGTGATATCATCTTGGTTTCCTTGTTTTCAGAAAGCATCTTTGGCACAGCGCCAGTCCGTACAAAACAAGGAGCATTCTCGACGATGTGTTCAGCAACTGCTCGATCATCGAGCTTATCTTCGTCTTCGGTATCGGAAGAATGATATCCTTTGTAGAGTTCAGCCTTCTTTTTCGCGGCTTCTTTTAGTAATCTATCTCTTTCTGCTTCTTTTTCTTTTTTGTTCAGTTCATCAATGGGTGCCGTCTTCTCCAACTTCTTCTTCAACACGGTCTTGTCTATCCGATTGATGAACGGATTATATTCGTCGTATCTGGCAGAAATTGATATGATATCATCGATCTCGATCTTCGGTTTGGCACCAATCTTGTCAATCTCAACATCTCCACCAATAAACGATTCACAGAAATCCAATGCAGTGCGCTTTTTTTTATATTCTAGTTTCTCGTAGACATCGTCATCAAAATCATTATCGTCGTGATTTGACCTTGAATCTCTTTTCCTTTGTCGTTCGTTTTTCTGACGATTCTGCAAAAGCTGATGGAAACGAGACATGATTTTTATTGTTAATGATAATAAATCACATCTTTTTTATAACTCATTTCATTAGAAAATCATGACGATGCGGACACAATCTCGGTGTCTTTGCATTCTTCTGTTTTGAATTCGGCTTGTCTGTTTTGTTTGACCGTTACTCTAATCTGCCTCTGTTGTCCGACCTTGACGATAAACATGGCTTCCGTGGTCTTCTGCTCTTGCTCACGAACACGTCGAAAAGCAGGCAACGACATTATTTTATTTTTTTTTCTTTTTTAAAGTCTTAAGTTTGAGATGTTCTAAATTTTATTAAAATTAAAAAACCAATCTTAAAAATAATTGTTTGGTAAAAAAGCAGCATTTTTGGCCATGGAAAAAAGTGGACAGGGTACGATACCTGTGTCCGATAAGAAGGCACTCAACTCGGCGCTTAGGAAGGCCAAGCTTGCCGAGAAGCGACGTCGTAAAAACTCCAAGAAGAAAAAAATCACCTCGTCTTCTTCTTCATCTGAAGACGATTCGGATCTTTCTAATGAGATCCTGTCATCGGATCCGGAACTCTCGGACGACGAAGACGATTTCGATGGTCTTTTCGATGACGATCCAGTACCTGTACCGTCATCTGCATCGTCTTCGTCGTCATCAGATCCTCCTCAAATGGTGCCATGCATTACCATTACACCAGACGATCTGACTGCACAAATGAAGCGTCAAAGAGCGCGTTTGGAACGAGAACGAATCGGATCGGCTTTCTCTTTACTCAACGATATCGATGTCAATGACATCACCAGCGAAAGCACTATCTCTTTGGACAACAAAGCAGAAGCGATCCGTCAGCTCTATGACATCCATCGACGTCGACCAACACGTAGCAATGCGCGCGGATCAGGTGTCTCCAACAATGTCTTTTTCAAAGATCACTATGACAAATTCGAAGCAGGATTACAGAGCACCGCCGATATGATGAGTCTTCCTACACCGACCATCGACAAGCACTCTGGTTTAGCATCATCGAGCAACGATAATCAAGAGATGAACATCACGCGCATGGCCGAGATCATCGTCGATGCGGATGATAAATCCATCCAAAAGGTCGGATCAAAGCTCGTCGAAAAGCTTCCTTATATCGAAGAACGGACACGCATGCAAGAAGAAAGCCGTCTCCGAGAATGTTTGGAAGGTGAACGACAATGCATCAACGGCGATGAATGTGAAGGATTACGCGTCGGTGAAACGAAGCGTATCAACGGATTCATCTTGGTGTCGTTTGAAAAGACAGAAGCCATATCCTATTTCAACCTCCATCACCGTTGGCCGGATGACATACCTCCGCGTCGATGTGTTTTATGCGAGAGAAAGGCGATGAGCAGCATTCTCGATGACTTCTTCTCAGGAAACGCCACACGTGATACCGGCGAATCTCCTGTACGATTCACTGGCCAGATCACTTATTACAACAAGATAGGTGACGGTGAATACAACGGTGCCTGTACTGTCACCACTGCGCCGAACACATACAACGGATTTATCTTTCCAGTTGTATATCACGCCAGAATGACGTACAGGATCGTATTTCGCGACCTTGCTGGTAAACAGGTGAGATACTATCAGCAAGAGCTTCCAATTCCGATTTCTTTTCGGGTTGGGCGGACGCCAGTGCAGTAACTAAACAACGCGAGTTTAGTTGTCTAACCGAAACAGGTTTGCTTACACTCTATGCCAGCATTTATAATCGCAGTTTTTATGATGGCATTGTTTTTCGGAAGAATTTTGTGTTAAATCAGAAGAAAGATTCTTACGTGCGTGCTCGGAACAAAACGTTTCCGAATGGTAGAAAACCACAAGAAATGAACAGACGATTCTTGAGTGGATATAGATTTTGTCATGAAGGTGTTCATTTCCGTCCAGAGTTTGGATTCAGTAAGGTCAGTCCTTATTTTTACAAGACGAGAGGTCCGTACGGCACGGCATCGTGTGATTTAGATCAAAAGACGCCATCTATCGTCGACGGCGGATTTCAAAACATTTATTGGGTGGATCACAACATCTTGCCTCCACATCATCTGGTAAACCTCCTCAATCAGCTAGGATGGAGCGACAAAAAGATCGATTTTTACGTGCCTGCGTGGCTCTTCGATCGGCGTTTGGATAAATACGCAGGCAAATCTCTACGCATCTTGTCTCCGATCATCAATCAGACAAACACGTTTATTCTGAATTGCCAATGGATGCCACTTCCAATCACCAGGAGATTGATTCAAGAAGGCCGACACGTGAAATATTGCTCTATTGTTGTCCGATTGATGCAATTGGAGATCATACGCAGTGAGTTGGAACAGGACTCCAAGAACTACGATTTCCAATCTGGCACCTCTGAATCGGAATTTCATGAACGCAACAGAACCATTCATCTGGCTATCAACAAGGTCATGGAGTGGCAAGGTTCGATGATCGGATGTGTTCTCTACATGATGGCTTCCAATCGGTTCACGGATGAAGAGCTGCAAGAAGATTTTACCACAAGCAAGCTGGGTACCTATGACGAAGGCTTTCACTGGTCTATCCACGTCGGTGAGCTTCACAACGTCATCTGTTTGATCAAGAGCTTGCCTTTCTTCGATCCTGTAGAAAAGCGCGCTCAGAAACAACGCAGGATCCGAGGATTACAAACGGATGCTGGCACAGTCGGAGAGATGAGAGGCACGCATTTTGCCATGGATTATTATGTCAAAGCGGTGATGAACGTTCTCGTGCGCGCCATGCCTCAACCGAATAAGGTGAGAATGATCCAGCATGCCATCACAGGTCCATTACGAGAATTCCTTGGTGATATTATCAAACCAGCTCAGGCAACTGAGGAATACATCAAAAAGAAAGACGTTGCCATGACCAAAATGAAGGAGATCGAGTTGTTGTGTTTTGACCTCAAGCTATCATTCAAGAATTTAAAGGCGATTGTCAAAGAGTTTATTGAAGAATCTGCTCATGATCTCACCATCGTTGATTTGGCAGACAACAACGATTTCAAAGAATTGTCAAAAGACATCATCGAAATGATCCAGAAACTTTTGGGATACCGGAAACAACAATTGATCAAATCATGGAAAATGAACACCGAACACAAGGATTATGATCAATTGCTCATTGACCTACGTGCGATCGTTGAACGCTTACAGAGAGGTGATCATCAAGTCAATGTGACATCGAATGTCATTTCTTTCATCGGTGTCAGTCCAGATTCCATTCCAAAGATCATCGATAAGATGGATGCTGTAGTCAGAAATGCGATTGTCAACAAGACATATAGCTATGAATCGGAACTCGATATGGCTGTCTATGCCTCAAAGATACTCACCTTTTCAGATGACATCCTCAAAAAGTATCTCTCTAAAGATTTCAAGGATCAACTGCTCAAACAGATCAAAGAAGAGCTCAAAACGATTGCCGTGAAGAAATGGACACCTCTCAATAACAAGAATGACATCAATCTGTCGTCTTCAATGCGCCGATTCCTAAGATGCAACACGAAGAATATTCAACAGATTCAACATGAAAAGGTTGCCAATGTCTTTAAAGATGATGACAATAACAAGACAGGTGAGAACGAATATTCTACCGTCATCCGCAAAGCCAAAGGTCGCAGGAAGCAAGAGGACATTTTCATTCCGTCTTGGAGCAGCGTCGCACAGAAAAAGGTCATTTCTGGAGAAGCAAAGATCGCCAATCTGAATGGAGGTCACAATGCCCATCGTTTCCTTGATTTCATGATGCGCATCTTTTCCGTTTCGCTTGTTGGAGGATATCCAAATAGTGATTATCATCCTTCATTCAACACGCTTCTTGAGGTCTACAAGTTCTCTCAATTCAACTATCCTTCCATCGAAGAGTTTTGCGTGTGGATAGAAACGCTGCTGCCGTTCGATATCAAGATCATGGAAAAGAAGAACAAGAACGGCTCGATGTCGTCTTTATTGGCAGAAAAAAGCAGTCGATTCAAGAAGCTGGACATTCCTTTCAAACCTGAAGCGCTCCAAGAACTGTACAAATACATCGATCCAAAAGAATGTAGTCAATGCAGGCGATGGTTCCTCATCTATCTTTTGAGAGAACATCACATTTTCTTTGTAGAAGACATTCCAACGCTCCACCAGAAACTGAAATCCATTTATCAATGGGACAAAATCTGCAACAACATCTCCAAGACCATGGATGTCATCCGAGGACTGATCGACGACATCATCTGTGACATCACCGTGCACAAGAAGAGATGCGTACCTGGATGCAAGCATTGCAAGCGATGGAAGTATGTCTGTACCTACTTTCATCCGAAACTCGTGGCAATCTATCGCAAATGGCCAATTTTGTTCGCAATCGATTGGGCGTGTCAAGTTCAGAAGAAAAAGGAATCCTCCGTTCAAACGGCGGTGGCAGCAGATCAGAATGACTATTTCAAGAACAAATTGAACTTTCCGATCAACAATTTCCAATCCACGCTTCCATTTACAGGAGAGAGACACGTTCGTTTGTTGCGCATGTGTCCTCGTCCTCTGATGCGATCTTTTGCACAGAATGCCATTGAACAGTTGTCGGAGATCGATCGCATCTTCAGCTCTCCATTCGAAGTGTTTTTGCAATTTACCACCGAAAAGCGCCGTCGGAATGTCGAACAGAACAAGTTTATGTTCACACTCTCTGAACGCGCTGTCGATGAATACAAGAATTGCTACAACATGTACCTCAAATACACACACGATGATGTTGAAGCAGTCATCACCGAAGTGGTGTCCAAATTTCCTCCTAATGCCAAGATTGGACTCGAATGGATGGTGGCTGCCTTCAAAATCAGCCTCGAATCCGTAGACAACATTCTGGATGCCAAGATGCAATTCGAAAAAGAGCAGAGCAGGACAAAAGCACTCAAGGTGTTTCTGCAGATCCTAGGATGGCGACCGCGCGATTTCTTTATTATCCGCACATTCTTTAATATTGTTGTCCATTACAACCGCATCGAGCTATTTCCAACCAACTATCCACTCATGAAGAACACCGTCAAATCTGTCGTCAAAAAAGTGGTCGGAACGCTGCCTGATGACACCGACACACTGCCTGACCATCTCGTGCAATATTGGACGTGCATTCCTCATGGCACCATGCAAGTAGCATCCGTTGGCACAGAGCTCGGTAATGAAGGAGAAAAGAACACCAAGAGCTATGGACACGGCAGGATCGCTGTCAATCCATATGACGGCAAGGTATATTGTACCATTTCTGGCAACAGATTGGAGCGGAAAGAACCGATGGATATTCTGTGGAGATGCATTAGCACACCGAACATTCCTATCAACATGCTCGGTCGTATCATGCAATTGTACGACACGCTCTACATCATGTGTGAATATTGTGGCAATGTCATGCAATATTACATCGAGCGCGTGTGTGCCGGTGGTCCAAACATGTGGTGTGGACAATGCAACCGTGGACAGAAGAAACAAGCAAAATGGCTAGGCTATCAATGGACGTCGACAAATTCCATCAGTCCTTGTGCCAGACCGATCTTTATTGGTGGATTGCCTACCTTTGTACAAGGATGTGTCATCTGCCTCAATCCAAGAGCCATGCCAGAGACGCTCAAATACTATCTCATGTGGATTGATACCGATCCTTCAGGCCAATCCTTTTTCGCCTACGTGCCTGTGTGTCCTAGCCATCAGAGACCATACCATTACGAGACGTGGACGATGTCGTGTCTCAGTCAGTTCACACACGTCTCGCAAAACTACATGAAGAGCTTCATCTACAACGGAAGCAACACTCAGCGCACATTCTACAATGCACATACGAAGCCCATGATTCTAACGGCCAATTATTGCAAACCAGAAGCTCCGACACAGCAGATGAAAGAGGACATCAAATACCTCCTCGAAAAAGAAGACACTCAAGAATCACACAAAGAATTAGATGGCGATGTCGTCATCGTGTCTGAGAAAAAACTCAGGAGACAAAGACACAAACAAGTTGAACTGCGATTGAAACAAATGAGAGAAAAGAACAAAGCAAAGAAATTGAGAGAGAAATAATGCGTTTGCGTCCGCCTCACCAAAAATAATGCCAATGCTTATTTTTTTATTGATTTCGAAAAAAAGAATAAAATCATGTCTTGAGAAAAGTTACAGCGATGTTGCCTGCTTTGGCGGCGCCAGTGACAGTCATCTTCACCTGCTCTCGGTGCCAATGCAGATAAGATGCTACACCGGTGGTCCATTCTCCAAACACAGCACCACTTTCTTTGGAAAGCCTGCCAATGTCAGCAAAGTCATCAAACAAATGGTGACCATTGTTGTTGCGACGCATGCCGAGATTCCTCTTGGCATTTCTGTCGTAGCCAATGCGAGAACGTTCTCTGAGCTCTGAAGGCATGTATTCGGCCATGATGTTCCTAGCAACTTCGATGATCATTCTTCTGGCACGTGCCTCGCTGTCTCGGATGATGCGCTGGAATTCAGGATTTTTGCGGTTGGCGTAGAGATAGCCTTCTGCAGGAGATTGTGTCGAAGCGTTGCTATGAAAGCCTGCGGACACAGTGAGACCGAGCACTTGAGCAGCGATGATGGCAAAGTCTTCTGAAGCGACCTTTCTCATGTTGATGGTGTTTTCTTTGCTGATCTCAGGAAGACTTGGTCCAGCGGTCGGAGGAAGAGTGGATTTGAAGAGATAGTCACCAAACATGCCGATGTCTGTGGGAGTGTTCGTGTCACCTGGATTCTCAGTCACTGGCTCCATGCCGATACCATCGTTAAAGTAATAGAGGATCTTGGACCAATCGAGCGCAGCATCTCTGTCTTTGGATGAGAGCATGGCTTGCCAATCTTCTTCTGAATATCCATCGGCGCTGAAAACTTCAAAATCGAGGCCTTCAAGATCGATTAGATCGATGAAGACTGGACCGACGTTGCCACCGGCAATGCCACTGAGGACATTGGAAACAGCGAGACTGAGGCTTTCAACGGTCTCGTTCTTATCTGGCAATGCCTTCAGATAGGTGGAAACGAGCAGATTAGAGAGCTGTTCGACCGATCTGTTCTTGGTCCTGTTCAAGAAGACAGAAAAGAGCGCTTCAGGAGTATTTGCACTGTTTCTTCGGAAAAACTCGGTCATGTAACGCTGCAATGAATGGTAACGGTACCTGTTGTTCAACTCCAAAACACCTGTGGCAATATCACGCTTGGTCACGTCGATGTAGATTGCCGCCAAAAGATGGAGGAAATCAGTCGGAATCGAGATCAAAGGTTGGATACTCTTGTGGCGTGCATGAACATCCTGCAGGAAACCGTGGATCTTATGAACGTCATTTCCGATGAATCCGGTGTGGATAGTGCGGATCTTGCATTCGTCAGCCTGGATGGTGATCGGCTCGACTTGCATGGTGATCTTGCCTACCGTTTCTTCCAGGCAGTACCATCGAGAATTGTTCCAATCGGCAGGCGTAGGTACGGTGAAACGCATGTGGTATCCATGCTTGATGAACGCATCTTGACGACGCACCTTGGAGAGAATGACACCGCTGGTCATGACTTCAAAGGTCTGTACGGCCATGTTCTTGGTCGGATCCATCGAGAAAGGCACCTTCACTTTTGAAACACCGATCGGCATGATGAGCGCAGACATGATCTCAGAGATGTATTTGTCATTGTATCCGTTAGTTCCGACGTGCAGATATTGGATGAGGAAATCGGTGATGTCGTTGAACTGAAAGTTGTTGAAAGCACTCCGCACCATCAACATGTCAACGACGACGGATTTGTGCACCCATTTGGAGGCGGACAGGCAGTTGCCGTCAAGAACGTTCTTTGGAGCCCAAACAATGCCGTATTCGGAGATATCGAATATCTCGAGGTTGTTTGGCACGCCGATGGTAGGTTTGAAGTAGGTATTCACATAGACTTCTCCTGACGGTTTGGTGTCGTTTGTGTTCTGAAGATACGACGATTCCATGTCTTCTCTGTTGACGACAAGACTGGCCTGTGTAGCCACCTGCGGATCTGGCGGAGCATTGGTGCCGAGGCCATGATTTCTCCTTTTGTTTGGAGGACTAAAATAAGCGTCTCCCATGATTCGTTTTTTTATTTTTTATTGTGCTGAGAAATATTTAAATACCAACGATTGTAAAAACCTGATATTCTTTAGGCGCGAAGAAGCACGGCACCAGCTTGTCCTGGATCTGCTGCTTCTGTGGCGGTCATTCGGAAGCCATTGTTCATGTCATAAGAGTAATTGACAAGATCGTGGAGATAGGCTGGCAGTGCTCTCCACAATGCATAGGCGGTGCTACCAAAATCTCTATCCGGATCACCGATGAAATCGTGCTGTCGTGTGATCACGCGGCTGGCAGCAGAAGTCGTTGCAGAAGGTTGTGTTTTGGACACGCGCGTGAAGAGCTTCGGATTGAGCACAGGATCGTTGCCGTTCATCTCCAATCCGAAGATGAAGAAAGGTGCTTTGGTCTGAGGCATGAAGGAGGCGGTCAGCGTATTGTATGTTTCGAGGTATCCGTTGAAAAGAATGGTTTTGAACTTTTCGC
>Ga0310811_10004935_pt1 | contig 16803 bp, 14 predicted proteins | sample YCmetagenome_FD_207642 | JGI IMG/M metagenome (GOLD analysis project Ga0310811, IMG submission 207642) | Soil microbial communities from experimental microcosm in Duke University, North Carolina, United States - YC | ecosystem: Engineered > Artificial ecosystem > Soil microcosm > Unclassified ...
CTGAACGGCTCGGCACGACACCGGTCGTCTTCCCCAGCGGGCACGGCGGTTTCCTCGGCGGCGAATACGGTCAGCCGGGCAAGCCGGAAGCCTTCGCCGCAACCTTGCACAACGTCCTCGACGCGTAGCCCGCTCATGAGGGCCCGCGCGGGCCCTTGGCGGTGAAGCCTGCGCTTTACCAGGCGGGGGCGCCGAAGACCCCGCGGTACTTCGGCCGGGGCCGCTGGGCCTTCTTGGGCTTGCCGCCGTTGGCCTGGTGCTCCTTGAGGATCTCAGACGCGTGCTTGGCGATCTCCGCAAGCTCCGCTTGGAGCTTGCGGACCTCGCGGGCACCCCAGATCGGGGAACTGAACCGGTGATGGGTGATCGCGGTCACCATCAAGAACCGGGCATCAGCCGAGTTAACCCTTCTCTCCAGCCAGTCAGCACGCTCCATGCCCACTCCTTCATGCCCTGCCGCCGTAGCTGTCCACGGTGCTCAACGTCGTTATTGGGAACGCGCGACTCCGGCCGCCACAGCCCACCCCGGCGGCCAGAGTATTGCATACAGTATGGTATCGACTCGGCAGGTACGCCACTGGACGCATTAGAGTCGAGGTCCTGTCACAAAAGAATAACGGCTCCCGTTCACTGGAGCATTCCGGCCCCCCAGGAAATACTGGACTTTCCAGGGGGTGTCCTTCTGGGACCGCCACCAGCCAGGCGCCGCCCGGTTGATCACGAATCGCGTGCGGCGGTGATGCCCTCGCGGGCCGCCAGCGCCGCCCCGAGCTTGCGCGCCGTCCCGGGCGCCGCGAGAACCGCGAGCACCGCCGCTACTAGCCACGCGCCGCCCACGATAGGGAACCAGTACCCGTCCCCCGACGGATAGGGGTACACGTTCCGGTACAGCGTGTACCCGAGCACGACAATCGCAGCGATCGGAATGATCACCTGCCACATCGGCACCGACGGCATCCGCCGCCGCACGAACACCAGCGAGACCATCCCAACCGTGGCCAGCACGTACACCACGAGCAAGATCAGCGTGCCGATCGTCCCCGACCAGAAGAACGCGTTCTCCGCCACCGACGAAGGCTGCGACGACACGCCAACGTAGATCCCGTAGATGGCGATGGTAGCCACCGTCACCAGGCCGGTCGCGGCGGTCGGCGTGCCCCACCGGGGATGCGCCGCACCGATCCCGCGCGCCCCGAAAGAGTCCCGCGACATCGCGTACACCACCCGCGCCGCGCTCACGGTGGAGGCCAGGCAGCAGCCGAACGCGGACACCGTCGTCCCGGCCGTGATCACGTTGCCGACCCACGACCCGACATAGGACGACCCGAGGTCGCCGAGCAGCGACGGCGACTTCGCGAACGCCGCAAGCCCCGAGGATGTCGTACCGAATCCCATGACCTCGGCGGCGGTCACCACTACGAAGTACACCCCGCCGAAGATCGCTACGCCCAGGATCGCGCGCGGGATGTCCCGTGACGGCCGGTGCGCTTCCTCGCCGAGCGTCGCGGACGCCTCAAAGCCCGCGAACGACAGGAACCCGAAGACCACGCCGAGGAACAGCGCGGAGACCCCCGTCCCAGGGGACAGGCTGAAGACCGTCATCGTGAAGTGCGCACCGCCCGGCGCGGTGTGCCCGATCACCTTGACCAGCACGGTCACCGTGACGACGAGGATCAGCGCGACCGTCAGCGTTTCCACGACGAGCAGCACGTTCGTGCCGCCCTTCGCGGGCAGCGCCGCGAGCAGCAGCGCCAGCGCGAGCGCGATGCCCACGAACAGGATGGGCGACCACGACGGCTGGTTCTTCCAGATGCCGAGCGAGTCGAACAGCCCGCTGCCGAACACCCCGGCCGCCCCCGCCGTCGTCACCGCGTAGAACGTGTAGGTCCCGACGAGCCCCCACCCGGCGACCACGCCGGCCCGCGGACCGAGCGTCGCCCCGACGAACGCGTACGCCGACCCGGAGTGCCGGTAGTACTGGCACAGCCGGACGAACGTGTACGCGACGAGCAGCACGCCCACCGCCGCGATGAGGAACGCCAGTGGCACCGCCCGCCCCGCGCCGCTCGCGCCCTGCGGGTTGATGTTCGCCGCCATCGACGGCGCCATCAGCGCCAGCGACAGCCCCACCGCCTGCCAAACGGACAGCGAGCGCTTGAGCCCAGGGCCCGCCGCCGCCGTCTTCTGGGCTGGAGTCGTCGCCATCGCAACCTCCCAGGAGCGTGATCGCTAACTGCAGTTTGCGTGACAAATCCGGATACGTGAAGAGGGAATTGTGACCCGGGTCACTCTTTAACAGCAATGTCACAACCAAGTTCATCCAGAACGGGTTGTTGCTCCGCATAGCCGGCCCCGCGGAGCGACAACCCGTTCTGACTAGGGATTGGCCGGCTCGTGCAGGACGGCGACCTCCTTGCCCGCCGCATCGCGGAAGACCAGCGTGGCCGGGTCTTTGAGCGGGTAGCTGACGAACCAGACCGGGTACGTGAACTGCTTGCCGCGGACGAGTGTCCCGGCGTACTTCCTGCCGTTCTGGAGTTCGGCCGTCACCGAGGTCACGCCTGGGACAGCGATCCCGGACACGGACGAGGTCGGGTGGAGCGTGAAGACCGTCCGTGCCGTCTGCCCGGCGGGCATGGTGTAGGTGCCTGCGTAGTCCACCGTGGCGGTGGCCAGACCGGTGGTCTCGCGGAGCATGGAGGGGGTGCCGGCGGGCATCGCCGCGACGCCTACGTACGTCCAGACCTTGATCCCGTCCATGACCTGCTGGACCCGGGCCTGCTCACAGGGGCAGGAGACCTGGAGCGGCAGGACCGGGGCCGGGTTCCTGAGTTCGCTCGCCGTCGGGTAAGGCGCGGCTATCTCCTTGACCGCCTGCCCGGCGGCGTCGCGGAATACCAGCGTCGCCGAGATGCCCTGGGGATAGTTGACCCACCAGGCCGCGTACGGGAAGCCGCGACCGTAAGCGACGCTGCCCCGCACCACGTGGCCGTTCGCCAGGTCCGCCTCCACGGAGACGACCGACGCGACCGCGATTCCGCTCACGGAACTGCCGCGGAAATCGCCGGTGATGGGGGTGTTGGCCTGTACGAGCTGACCCTTGCCGAATGGGTACACGGGCATGCCCGCGTCGACACCATAGGGGCGGTACGGGGGAACGCCCGTGTCGTCGTCAGGATAGGACTGGCACATGGCGAGGTCAGACTCTCTCACGCGTCCGAGCACTGAGAAGTCGCTTTGCACCTGTGTCCACCAGGTGGTGACCCCGTCCAGGGTTACCTTCGCGCTGATGGGGACGCCGGCAACCTTGGTGGACTGGCCTGGAAAAGCGCAGGGCGCCCCCCCGGCCCACCCGCCCAGGGAAGGAGCGGATGACGGCGTTGTCTTCGGCGCCGGGCTCGAACTGGGCCCGAGGCCGACATGCCGCAGCACGGCGCTGAACCCTCCGGGCTCTGCGACCGTGGCCGTGCCCATGCCGATCACGAGCACGGCGGCCGCCGCGGCAAGCGGCGTGAGCCGAGTCAGCCAGCGCTGCCGTGCCGGGCGGTGCGCTGACCGGCTGAAGGCGCGCCGCCCGACCCTGGCTTTTGTCCGCTCCCACGCGTCCGGGCTCGCGTTGAACTCCCCGGCTTTTGCGTGAAGTGCGTCCCGCACCCGTTCTTCCAGGTCCGTCATCGTCCCTCCTCCAGGGCCTGCTCCAGGGTCTTGCCGAGGGCCGCGAGGCCCCGGCTCACCTGTGACTTCACCGTTCCGGCGGAGATGCCCATCGCGGCCGCGATCTCCGCCTCGTTCAAGCCCAGCCAGTACCGCAGCACGATGGCCTCCCTGCGCCTGGCGGGCAGCGCGGTAAGCGCGGCGATCACCTCCCGCTGCTCCTCGCGCAGCAGCACGGCCTGTTCCGACGACGCCACGTCAGCCGGGCGCTCAGTAAGCGTCCGCAGCCGGGCTACGCGCAGGTGCCGCCGCTGGTTCCGGATCAGGTTGCATACCGTCGCCCGCACGTAGGCGAGCGCGGCGTCGGCGTCCCGCAGCGACGCGTAGGACCGCAGCAGCCGCGCGAACGCCTCCTGGGCGATGTCCTCCGGGTCGTCCGCGCCGAGCAGCCCGGCCAGCCGCACCAGTTCGGGGTACCGCGCGGCGAAGAGCCCGGCGACGGCCGCCTCGGCACCCGACTGGCCCGTATCTGTGTCGTCGAGGATTTCCACGGTGTTAAGACACTCGCAGGCCCGGCAGGTTGCCCGGGCACAACCAGAGGTTTTCCGGTGTTTATTAAAGTGACGAGCCCCGAAGGTGGTGGCACCATCGAGGGAACGCATGAGTCTGGAGGACAATGACGACTGCTTACAGCGAGCGGATCGAGCTGGACACCGCGCCCGTGGTATCAGACACGGGGGAATTCGACCTGGAAGACCGGCACGCGCTGCGTCGCGTCGCGGGCCTGTCCACGGAACTCACCGACGTTACCGAGGTTGAGTACCGTACCCTGCGCCTCGAGCGCGTGGTGCTGATCGGCGTATGGACCGAGGGCACCGCCGAGAGCGCGGAGAACTCCCTCATGGAGCTCAGCCGCCTCGCGGAGACCGCCGGTTCCGTGATACTCGACGGCCTGATCCAGCGCCGTAGCCGGGTTGACCCGGCCACCTACGTCGGCGCGGGCAAGGCGCACGAGCTCGCCGGGATCGTGGCCGCGACTGGCGCGGACACGGTGATCTGCGACGGAGAGCTCAGCCCAAGCCAGCTGCGCCGCCTGGAGGGCGTGGTCAAGGTCAAGGTGATCGACCGGACCGCCCTGATCCTGGACATCTTCGCCCAGCACGCCAAGAGCCGCGAGGGCAAGGCCCAGGTCGAGCTGGCCCAGCTGCAGTACATGCTGCCACGGCTGCGTGGCTGGGGTGACTCGCTGTCCCGGCAGGCCGGTGGCCGGGTCGCGGGCGGCGGCGGTATCGGAACCCGCGGTCCTGGTGAGACCAAGATCGAGACCGACCGGCGGCGGATCAGGACGCGGATCTCCAAGCTCCGCGGCGAGATCGCTGGCTTCAAGATCGGCCGCGAGGTGCAGCGGGGCCAGCGGCGCCGGAACGAGGTCCCGTCGGTGGTCATCGCCGGGTACACGAACGCGGGCAAGTCGAGCCTGCTTAACGCGCTCACCGGGGCGGGCGTGCTGGTGGAGGACGCGCTGTTCGCCACCCTTGACCCGTCCGTGCGGAAGGCCAAGACCCCAAGCGGGCGGCCGCTCACGCTGACCGACACCGTCGGGTTCGTCCGGCACCTGCCGCACCAGCTCGTCGACGCCTTCCGGTCCACGCTGGAAGAGGCGAAGGACGCGGACCTGGTCCTGCACGTGGTTGACGGCTCGGACGCGGACCCGCAAGCACAGCTGTCCGCCGTGCGCGAAGTGCTCAAGGAAATCGGCGCGCATAACGTCCCGGAGCTCGTCGTGATCAACAAGATCGACGACGCCGACCCGGTCACGGTCAAGGCGCTCCAGCTCCGCGAGCGCGGCGCTGTGCTGGTCTCGGCGAAGACCGGTGAGGGCCTCGACGAACTGCGCGCCGCGATCGAGGAGGGGCTGCCGGAACGGGACCGCCTGGTCCGGGTCAGCGTCCCCTACAGCCGGAGCGACCTGGTCGCCAGGGCACACAGCGCGGGTGAGGTGACGCGGACCGAGCACGGCCCGGACGGAACCTTTATCGAAGCGCGCGTGCCACCGGAGCTCGCAGCCGAACTGCAGCGCTTCGTAATCGCGTAGCGTCTCTGACTTGCTCAAGTATCCTCAGCCATCCCGTAGGTGGCGCGGGATGGGCCTGGGGTACTGATTCCCGTCTGGGCGGGGTGGCGTGGGCATGCAGGTGGAAGCCCGCTCCCAGTGCCGCCCCGCGCGCCCGGTGAGGGGTTCTGGCGGGGGTGTCGCAGGTCGTGCTCGCGCCCTGGTCCCGGGTCGCTGCGCGGGGCAGCGGTTCCCGGGCCGTGCTGACGCGCCCCTCCGGACGCTGGCCGTCGGGCCGCTGGGAGCCCGACGGGGAGGGTGTCCCGCGTCGCCTGGGCGCGGGACGGGGGTTCTTCTTCCGCCGGGGCGTCGGGTCGCATTTGGAGCGGTCGCGCGCCGGGGAGGTGTAGGGAGCGATGGCCGTCCTCGGTTCGAGGCCGGGATCGATCGCGCGGACGGTTATGGCTCCGGCGCGGTCGGTGCTGGTCTTGGCCTGGTGGGCGAGGCCGCGGGCGGCGATACGCATCCAGGCACCTATGTCGCGGTCGCCCTGCCAGCCGCAGGCGGTGCAGCGGGCCCATTTCCAGCCAGGTTCGCCGGGCCGGTCGGGGGATTTGCAGTGCCGCAGGGGCGCCAGGCAGACGGGGCAGTTCTTCGAGGTGCCCTGAGGGGGGACGGTAACGACGGCGATGCCGTATTCGGCGGCGAGGTGGCGGATCTTCTCCGCGATTGCACCGCGGACCGTCTGGGAGAGCCGGGTGTTCATGGTCTTTCCCATGCCGCGGGCTTCCAGATCCGTCAGGTCCTCGAGGTAGACGGCTGTGGCACTGGCGGCGAGGGCTTGGTCGAGGGCCCAGCGGGCGGCAGACCAGGCCAGGGCGTCGTTCAGGTGCGAGCGACGGGCGGCGACCCGTCGCTCCTCCTCGCGGAGAGCCTCCGCCTTCGCTGCCAGTGGGCGGCCCGGATCGTCTCCGATTAGCCTCTCATAGCAGTTGATTTTTGCACGTAGGGCCTCGCCGCGACGACGGAGCCGCGTTTGCTTTGCGAGGACCCCATTAGCGCGGTACTGGGCTCCGGCCCCGAGAGCGGAGATCGCCCCGTCCGGCCCCAGGCGTGCCACCCCTGCGCTGAGCAGGGTATTGAGGCCCCAATCTATCCCGAGCGCGACCGCGTGCCCGGCGCGGCGGGCGGCGGGGACGGTCAGGGTGAACGGCATCTCCGCCTGCAGTCGCCCCTCCGCGACCCGCAGTGTCGGCAGGTGCAGGACGGCTCCGGCGGGTACCGTCAGCGGCAGAAACAGGGGAATCGCCACCCACGACCAGTCCTTATGCGAGCGAGGATCCGGGCGGGTCGGGAGCTTGACGCGCAGCAGTGCCCGCGACGGGTCCGCCGTGTCCCGCTCCAGCGTCGCCATCTGTCGATCGCACGCCGCCAGTAGCAGCATCCCGCGCGCCGTCGGCGGGTCCTCCAGTTCGAACAGGTCCGCCGGGAGGCGCCCGTTCCGTTCTAGGAACCGCGCTGTCTGCCGCGTCCGCGCCCGCAGCATGGAGGTCGGGACATCCGCCCCGCCCGGGACTGCCGCCCTGAGCGCGTCCCATTCTCCAGGGGCGCGTTTCGCGGGGACGGCTGGCCACGTCGCGATCACTGCGGTGATCAGGGCATCCCGGGCCGCGGCGGACCGCAGCAGCCGCCCCGCCTGTTGCTGCGCCATGCGGCATACCCGGTCATTTACCCGGACGCCCTCCACGGCGGCCGCGTTCCAGCCCAGCCTCCGGCACGCCATCCACGCCCGCGAGGGTAGTGGCCTCCCCAAGGCATCCAGCCCCGACGCCAGCGCCCGCACATCCCCCGCACTCCAGTGCTCTTCCAGCAGGGCTGCGGTCATGCCCCGCGCGAGGGCCGCGAGCCAGTCCGCCCGCCCTGCCACCACGGCGGCGGACAGCACATGCCCGGACCCCTCGTCGACCCCGCGCACGAGGACTCGCGCCGACGCCGTCAACGCCCGTGAGCCGCCCCGCGCATCCCCCGCCACAACAACACCCCGACCTGGAAGCCATCCGCCCGATAATGCATTCGACCTTACCCTGCGCGAACGTGGGGGCGCGATCCACGGACTCGCCGTCTCGTTAATTCACCAAGCAAACCGAGGCCCCCTGTGGTTCGCCGCATGGTTACCCCAACTCAACGCGCCGTTGGCACTAGAGGGCGGCTCGCTTTATACCAACGAGTAACTTCGAGTTAACTGTGGTTTCCCGCATGGGTCTTGTAAGGACCCCCCTCGGTGCAATACCGTAACGGAACCGATATGTAGGACGTGTCGCGCAAAACGGTCAACGACCCCAGCGTGCCGTCCCAATCGGCCGTTATTAGCACGGTCAGCGCCGACGTCGAATATGCATGGCAGGTGGCCGCATGATAGCTGGAGCCAACCTTCGTGGTTCCTCGCGGGACGGGATGGCCCGATGACCGCCCGGCTGCTTACTAGCATCGGCCGGCTCTGGACCGGGTCCGAGATCATCAGCAATGCCGCCATCCTCATCAGCGACGACCGGATCGCCTGGGTTGGCCCCTCCGCCGAACTACCCCGCAGCATCCCCGGCGTCGTCGACGACATCGTGGACGTCGACCTGGTGGAGAACCTGGGCGGCGGCCTCGTCACCCCGGGCCTGATCGACGCGCACACGCACCCGGTCTACGCCGGCAACCGCTACGCGGAACTGGCCATGCGGTCCACTGGCCTCTCGGACTCGGAGATCACGGCGGCCGGCGGCGGAATCTCGTCCACGATCACCGTGACCAGGGGCACCGACCCCTGGACCTTGTGCAACCACGTCCGCGAGCGCCTTGCCTGCTGGCTACAGTCGGGCACCACGACGATCGAGGCGAAGACCGGCTACCACCTCACGCGGGACGGCGAACTCGCCGACGTCCGGATGCTCCGCTCGCTTGAGAACGAGCCTGGCATGCCACGCATCCACGTCACGTTCTACGCGGCCCAGATGGTGCCGCCGGAGTTCTTCGGCCGCCGCAGCGACTACATCGACGCGGTCTCGTCCTGGTGCACGGACGCCGCCGCCGTCGGCGCCGACAGCGTCGACGTCAACTGCGAGGACGGCCGGTTCACCGAGGAAGAAGCCCGCTGGATCCTCAACGCGGGCCGCCGCGCCGGGCTGCTACCCCGGCTGCACACCGGCGAGCACACGCACCACGGCCCCAGCGGCGCGGCCCGGGTCGCCGCCGAACTCGGCTGCGCGTCCGCCGACCTGCTGCACGCCGCGACCGACGAGGACGTCGCGGCACTGTCCCGCGGCGGCGTTGCCGCCGTGGTCTCCCCGGGATCGGCCCTGCAGCAGAACCAGCGACCGCCGGTGCGGGCGCTGCTCGACAAGGGCGTGGTCCTCGCGCTCGGCTCCGACCACACGCCGGGCGGCGTCGGCATCACCTCAATGCCCTTGGTCATCGCCTTGGCGGTGTCCTACCTCGGCATGTCGGTCACCGAGGCGCTCCGCGCCGCCACCCTGGGCGGCGCCTACGCCTTGCGCGCCCCTGACCGGGGTGCGATGGTCCGCGGCCGCCTAGCCGACATCGTCCTCTGGGACGCCGACCACGAGGGCGCCTTCGCCTGGAACTACGGCCTGCAGCCCCGCCGCGTCTGGCGCGGCGGCGACCCCGTCACCCCCTAAGCGACTCCGTCACCCCTAACTGGTCATCCGGAATGTCGGGCGCTGGCGCGCCCGACATTCCGGATGTTTCATGAAACGGAGTGTGGCTGCCGCGGAGCCTGGGTGGACTCGTCCCATGAACGTGGCATGCTTGCCTGCATGGCGAACCTGGTGCCCTTCACGTTGATCGTGGGCGAGGAGGAGTTCCTCGTTGACCGCGCCGTGCGGGAAGCGCTCGCCGACGCGCGGGCCGCGCTCGCCGAGCTGAGCGGCGGCGGGGACGGGGACCTGCACGACATGGAGGCGTCCGCCCTCGGGCAAGGGGAACTCGCCGCGCTGACCTCGCCCAGCCTCTTCGGGGGCGGTGCCGTGGTGATCATCAGGAACGCGCAGAACGCCGGCAAGGAGATCGCCGCCGAGCTCACCAAGTACGCCAAGGCACCTGTCCAGGACGCCGCGGTCATCCTCACGCACGCGGGCGGCGCCAAGGGCAAGGCGCTCGTCACCGACCTGGCCAAGGCAAAGGTGCACCAGGTTGCCTGCCCGAAGCTGACCCGCGCCAGCGAGCGGACCGACTTCGTGAAGAACGAGTTCCGCCGCGTCCACCGGCAGGCCGACGCCGACGCGGTCCGCGCCCTGCTTGACGCCATCGGCGGTGACCTGCGGGAGCTGGCGAGCGCCGTCGACCAACTCGACTCGGACACCGATGGCCGGATCAACGCGGCGACCGTCGCCAAGTACTACCGGGGCCGCGCGGAGGCGACGGGCTTCAGCGTCGCCGACCACGCCGTCGAGGGCCACCTGAACCAGGCGCTCGAACAGCTGCGCTGGGCCCTCGCCACGGGCACCTCACCCGTCCTGATCACCAGCGCGCTCGCCACGGGCGTTCGGCTCCTCGGGCGGGTCGGCGCGGCCTCCAGGAACGCCAACCCCAACGCCCTAGCCGCCGAAGTCGGCGCGCCACCGTGGAAGATCGACCGGATCCGCCAGCAGTTGCGCGGCTGGCACCCGGACGGCGTCGCCAAGGCCCTCCAAGCGGTAGCCGAGGCCGACGCCCAGGTCAAGGGCGGGGGAGTAAGCCCCGAGTACGCCCTAGAACGCGCAATCCGCCAGATAGTCACGTACCGCGCGACCCCCACCCGCTGAGGACATCCACCCCGCGCTCTGCCACAACGACTGTAGGTGGACTGTCTGCGCGACACGGTGAGAATATAATTGAGAGTAGTCGAGTATATGCGAGCGTTTTCGTATAGGGTCGTGCCGTGCCGAAGCTTACCGTTACCCACGAGGCGCCGCTGGAGCTGATCAAACAGCACCCGGCACTGGCCGTTGACCTGCTGCGGGCGGTCACCGGCATGCCTCTCCGTGCCGGGCTGGACGTGCGGCTCGCCTCAACCAGCCTCAACACGGTCACCCCGGTCCAGTACAGCGCGGACTCGGTCGTCGTGGTCTCCGACCCCGACACCAGGGAAGCGCTGGTGGCGATCATCGTCGAGTCCCAGGGCCGCGACGAGAGAACGAAGAAGTTCTCCTGGCCGGTCTACCTTGCCAGCGCCCGCAGGGAAATCGGCTGCGACAGCGCATTCCTGATTGTCGTGTGCCCTGATCCCGCCGAGGCGGAAGGATGCCGGGAGGTCATCCCGCTGGGGCATCCCGGCCTAGAGCTCTGGCCGATCGTGATCGACCCCGAGCACGCGCCGAGCGGCGAGGAGGCCGGACCCTACATGCTGCTGTTCCTGGCCTGTCTTCCCGCCCTGGACATGGAGAACCCCGCCGTGGCCCGTCGCGTGCTCACGGCCATTCGCGACACCGGCGCGTCCTACGCCGAGCGCAAGACACTATCCACGATCATCTTGGTAAGGGCGTCCGAGGTCGCCCGCCGCCTGCTGGAGACCATGGAATGGAAGTCCGACTTCATCGAGGGCTACGAGGAGCGGGGACGCGTAGCGACGAGGCGGAAGGACGTGCTCAAGGTGCTCGACGTCCGCCGCCTAGGTCCGACTGAGGCGCAGCGTGCCCGGGTTGAGGCAAGCACCGACCTCGCACAACTCGACCAGTGGTTCGAGCGCTCCCTGACTGCCGCCACAGCAGCCGAGGTCTTCAAGGACTGAGCGAGACAATCCGCACCGCCCAACGTCGGCCTACCAGCGTGATCGCGGGTCATGGTGGGGGAAAGACAGCGGCGGTCCCCGTTCCGCTACCTCAAAAAGGGACAAACTGCTCTTGGTTGTGCCCCTCAGGCGAGATCGTGGGCCAGAGGTGGCGATATTTGCCGCTAATGACCCGCAATGATGGGAACAGGCGGCTGACGCGCGGGGCAAAGCGGACGAAGCACCGTAACTGGGGCGGCGCTGCGGGCTGCTAACGCGGATGACCCGCGATTATGCCAAATTCGGCACCGGCCATCGGACCTCAGGATCACCGGAATGGAAAGGACTCAATCTGCCGCTTGATCCTGACCTGCGAAAGGTACCGCGCCAGGAAAGTCCTAGACATGCCTCGTTGAATTACGGCGGCCGCCCGGCAAAGAGGCAGGCTGCGCGTGAGCGGTCCCGAGCATCCGCGCGCGGGCGCGACTGGTCGGTTTGTCGCACCCGTTGGCGTGAAGGGTGCGGGTGGTCACGGAAGCGGACGCGCCCTGGCCGGTGGTGACCGTTGGAGAGAAAGGCAGAGAAGGACGGCTTAGGTAGGCGTCGGGTTGCCGGGAGTGGCGTGCGTCGCCGCAGAGCATGGCGCGTCTCCAGTGGCTGGGCCGTCAGTGGCACAGGTAAATCAAGTGCCTTGCGCGTGGGCGGACTGTACGCTGCCGAGCGTTATGCATGCTTCTGTTACGGTAACTCCTGCTCAGCTGCCCGACCTGCTGCTGCACGTGGCAGTAGTTCGGCCTGTCTTCATCTGGGGGCAGCCGGGAATCGGCAAGTCGAGCCTGGTAGAGGAGTTCGCGGCGCAGGTCGGACTGGACTGCCAGACTCTGCTCGGCACGCAGCTCGCCGCCGAGGACCTCATTGGGGTTCCCCGGATCACGGGAGAAGGAGACAAGGCAAAGAGCCGCTTCTGCCCGCCAGAGTCCATCGCCCGCGACGAGCCGTACGTGCTCTTCCTCGACGAGCTGAACGGGGCCAGCCACGAGGTGCAGAAGGCGTTCTACAGCCTCATTCTCGACCGGCGGCTCGGCAACTACGAACTGCACCCGCAGTCCGTGGTGATCGGCGCGGGCAACAGAGGCCAGGATTCGGCGATCGTACGGCCGATGTCGTCCGCCCTGGTGAACCGGATGGTGCACGTCCACCTCGTCAGCAACGCGCGCGACTGGCTGGACTGGGCGCGGCGCAACGGCATCCATCCATGGGTGATCGACTACATCAGCCAGCGGCCCGACCATCTTGCGGCCGCACCGCCGCGCCACGAGGAGCCGTTTTCCACGCCGCGTGCCTGGCACATGCTCTCGGACCTGCTGCGCTCCTATGGCGCGGGGGCGGACGACGGGCCGGAGATCTCCGACGAACTGCTGCGCGTCCTCACCCTCGGGACGGTCTCGCCGACACACGCGGGCCAGTTCCGCGGCTTCGTCCGGCAACTGCGGCACGCTTGGTCGCTCGACGCCCTGCTCAAGGGGACGATGCACTGGCCCGGCGACCCAGCAGAACGCGACGCCTGCTACTTCCTCGCCCAGGGACTGCGGGCTCGGCTCGCGAAGGAACTCCCCGCCGAGCGGTCTGGAGCGAGTGTCGGCGCGGTGAAGCTCGCACACCGGGCGAAGGGCCTGATCGCGGAACTGGCCGAGATCAGCGTCGAGGCCGCTCAACTGGTCGTCGCCGACGCTCAGGACGACGTCAACGAGGATGGCAGCACCGCCAAGCTGCCCGCCTGGTTCATGATCGAGGTCGCCCGCGACCTGCCACGGATCGCCGGGCGGGCAGGGGTGGCATAGCCGTGCCCAAGCGCGCGGGGCGCGGCGCCGTCGTCGACCAGAAGTCGCAGCACCGCAGGGACGGCCTCAAGCTACTGAGCACGTATCCGGTGCTCGCACCCCTGGCGGGCCGGGTTCGGTGGCATGACGACTACCGGGGCAACCTGTGCCCGCCGTCGGGGTGGGCCGTGGTGACCAGCATGGGCACCGTGCACCTCAACCCTGACCGCGACGGCACGCCTGCCGAGTGGGCCTGGGTTGCCGCCCACTGCCTCATCCATCTCGGCTTCGGACACACTGGCTGGCGCGAGGACAGCGACCAAGCGTGGAACCTCGCCTGCTGCCTGACGGCGAACAGGTTCGCGGCCCACCTTCGAATCGGGCGGCCGCCGCATGGCATTGCCGTGGCCACACCGTATGACCAGGTCGCCGAGACGACCCGCAGCGAGGACTCGTGCGCGCAGCGACTACGCGACCTCGGCACCGAGCTTGAGCTGCGCAGCTCGGGCACAGGAGGCCTCGACGGCGACCTGCGCTGGACCAGCGCGGCGGAGTCCACGGCCGTCAGCGTGGCAGGGATGAGGATACGGCCGCCTGCGTCCCCGGCTCCTAACGTCCAGGCCGAGTGGGCGGAACTGCTCGCCACCGGGCTCGCGCAGGTCGCAGGCCGGGCCGTGGACGACATCGGCGGCGTCAACCGGGCGCTCAAGACCAAGTGGCAGCAGGCCCTTGACTGGTTCGTTGCCTCTTACCCGCTGCTCGGCGCGATCGCGGACGCCTTCACCCTGGTCGAAGATGCCGAAGTCTGCCGGGCGCACGACATCAGGGTCGCGGCGATCAGCCCGGCGGCCGCCGAACTGTACGTTAACCCCCTGTGCGGGCTGACCAGCGGAGAGCGACGCTTCGTCATCGCGCACGAACTGCTGCACGCGGGGCTCAGACACGACACCAGGGCGGGCTGGCGGGATCACTTCCTGTGGAACGTCGCCTGCGACTACGTCATCAACGGGTGGCTGGGCGACATGGGCGTCGGCGACCTGCCCGACAGTGCCCTCTACGACGCTGCGCTGCGCGGCCTGTCGGCGGAGGAGGTATACGACCGGATCGTGACCGACCGCCGCAGGCTGCGCAAGATCGCGACGCTGCGCGGGGTCGGCTTGGCCGACGTGCTGCCACACCCGCTACCCCGTGACTCGACCGACCCGGTGCGGGGGGTTGATCTCGACGAGTTCTACCGGCGCAGCCTGACCGACGGCCTCGCGGCCTACCAGGCGCAGCGTCGGGGACTGCTCCCCGCCGGACTCGTTGAGGAGATCCGTGCGCTCGCGCACCCCCCGGTGCCGTGGGACGTGGAACTGGCCCGCTGGTTCGACGACCGCTTCGCGCCGCTGGAGCGCAAGCACTCGTACGCGCGGGCGAGCCGCCGCCAGTCGGCCAGCCCGGACATCCCGCGACCTGGCTGGCACCTGCCGGCCGACACGGCGGAGCAGCGTACTTTCGGCGTCGTCCTCGACACGAGCGGCTCCATGGACACGCGCCTGCTCGCCAAGGCGCTCGGCGCGATCGCCTCCTACGCCGTTGCCCGTGACGTGCTGTCGGTCCGGGTGGTCTTCTGCGACGCCGAGGCGCACGACAACGGCTGGATGCACCCGGCCGATATCGCCGGACGGGTCCGGGTTCGCGGGCGCGGCGGCACGGTGCTCCAGCCGGGTGTCACCAGGCTGCAGGAAGCCGTGGACTTCCCGAAGAACGGGCCGATCCTCATCATCACCGACGCGATGTGCGACCGGGTCCGTGTGCAGCGCGACCACGCCTTCCTGATCCCGGTGGGTGCGGTCCTCCCATTCCCGTCCCGCGGCCCGGTCTTCCGCTTCTCGTAGGGAAACCGCACCGCCGGGCCGACGCCAGGTACTACCAGACGTAGTAACATGTCGTTCGTGAACGGTGCCGTACCCACGACGATCATCGTCGCCGGTCTCGCGCTTGCCGGGTACGCGCTGCTCATGACAGCCCTGAACCGGCGAATGGGCCTTGGCTTGCTCGTCGCGCTCGGCGTCCTTGAGATCTTGCTGCTTGTCCTGGTCGGCATAGTCGTGGCCAAGCTCGCCAGCGGCGCACGCCCGGCTAGCGTGCCGACGCTCATCGGCTACCTGGTCGCGATGCCGTTCGTCCCGGTCATCGCGGGGTTCTGGGGAGCCATAGAGCGGTCACGGTGGGGTCCAGCGGTTATCGGATTGGCCGGGCTGGTCGCGGCCGTGCTAATGGTCCGGCTGCATCAGATCTGGCCGGTGATCCATGTCTAAGCCCGCGGCATCGCCTGAGCCCGCGGTGGCACCGCCGGAGTCGACCAGGACAGGCCCAGGTCGGCTGCTGATCGCCGTCTACGGCTTGTTCGCGCTGTCGGCTACGGCGCGGGCACTGGTGCAGATCGCGACGGAGTTCAGCCACGCCCCGGTCGCCTACGTGCTGTCGGCCTTCGCCGCCGTGGTCTATATCGTCGCCACGGTCACGCTTGCCAAGGGCAGTCCAACTGCACGCCGGATCGCCGTGATTTCCTGCTCGGTGGAGTTCGTCGGCGTGCTGGTGGTCGGCACTTGGAGCCTCGCCGACAAGGCCACCTTCCCCGACGCCACGGTGTGGTCCGGCTACGGCAGCGGCTACGGCTACGTCCCGCTTGTCCTGCCCATTTTCGGCCTGCTCTGGCTACGGCACTGGAACAAGCGGGCTAAGGCCCAAGCCGCGATCGTGCCCGCAGCAGGAGATGCCGCGCACGTCGGCGCGCGGGACCACGGCGAAGACGCCTCCTGAGACCGTCCGCACCATCTTCCGGTAACCCACGCCAGGTCGTGCCGCTGCGTCGCGAGAGCAGAGAAACGAGAGCACGCCAAAACGCCGGGACGCCATCAGGCGCCCGGCGTGGCCGAATACTCTAATTCTGATGCACCAGCGAACCTCTAATTTTACCAATAATGGCAGAATCAGAGTGTTCACCAGGAAGCGCGAAGACTTACGCGGAAGCCAGTTCGGCGAGGCGCTTGGCGATCGCCGACTTGCGGTTGGCGGCCTGGTTCTTGTGGATGACGCCCTTGGCCACGGCCTTGTCGAGCTTGCGGGAAGCGTCCCGCATCGCGGTGGTCGCCGCCTCGACGTTGCCGGTCTCGACGGCCTCGCGGAACTTGCGCACGTGGGTGCGGAGCTCGGACTTCACAGCCTTGTTGCGCTGGTGCGCCTTCTCGTTGGTCTTGATGCGCTTGATCTGCGACTTGATGTTCGCCACGCGAATACGTCCTTCATCTAAGTTTAAAGTCTGCTTAGCCCGCCCAGGGAACGGTCTGCCCGCCCGGAGCGGCAGCGAGAAGTGGGCGCGAACATGAAGGATAGCCGAAGCCCGGCCGCTTCCTCAAACCGATTGGGTGCCGTCGCCTACCCCAGGACGGTGTAAGCGACGCAAGGATGGCAGCAAGCGCACGATACCCTGATCATGGGAACACTAGCGCGACAGGCCAGCGGCAAGAGCCGAGACG
>Ga0310811_10004936_pt1 | contig 16803 bp, 9 predicted proteins | sample YCmetagenome_FD_207642 | JGI IMG/M metagenome (GOLD analysis project Ga0310811, IMG submission 207642) | Soil microbial communities from experimental microcosm in Duke University, North Carolina, United States - YC | ecosystem: Engineered > Artificial ecosystem > Soil microcosm > Unclassified ...
CCGACCGTGAAAAACACCCATTTTGCCTTAACTAAACGATATGGGTATAAATACCCGATTATAATTTGATAAACTCCACGCGGCGGTTCTGGGCCTTGCCGGCGGCAGTAGTGTTGGCCGCGACAGGCTGCGAAGCACCCTTTCCATCGGTTTGCAACCGCGCCGCATCGATGCCGAATTCCCGGACCAACGCGTCCTTGACGGCGGCGGCACGCTTCTGCGAAAGCGTCAGATTGACCGCAGCCTCCCCATCACTGTCGGTATGCCCGACGATATTTAATTTCATCCCCGTATTATCCTTCAGAACATCGGCGATATCCTTCAGCGCGCCATACGACTCCCCTTTTATTGCCGCGGAATTGACATCGAAGAGGATCCCCGTGGTAGAGAACCGTCCCTCGGTAAGCAGCTTGTTACGGGTGTCGGGTGCGCCCACCGCCAGCCGGATATTCCCAAAGAGATAATGACCGTTCTGGAGGATATCGTCGGAAAGCCGGAAAAGAACGGTATTGTAATTCTTCCCGCTCTCGAAGGCGCGGGGGATATCCCATACCTTTTCCTCATTCATATAGACCCTCAGCCGCTGCCGCTGCCGCCAGAAGGACAATTTCACCAGCCGCTTCTGTGCGTTACCGGTGATCCAGTCGGCTTCCTGCACCTCGTTGTTCATGGTTTGCAGATCGTCCGCAAAGAGTTCGTACCGGGTCGTCGACTGCCCGCCGCGCGGCACAGGCTGGAACCAACATGCCACCTCATTGCGGCTGATCCCTCGCCCCAGCTGCGCGAACTGTTTGGAAGCATTGGGAATGACGTCGAAGCTGACGCCGAAATTACCAGAGCCATACGCAATGTTGTCGCTGCACAAAAGATCCACCTGCAACGTGAAATTTTCCGGAAGGCTATTGATGAATTCCGGCAGAAAAATACCCCGTTTGGTGACCGAAAGCCATTTCCCTTCGATTCCCTGGACGCCCTGGATCTCGCCGGTGCTGTTGGTGTTCCATTTGTCGGGGAAATCGCCGATGGCCTCCGTGTTGAAGTCTTCGACGACGAGGATCTTATCGCCGGGAACAAAATCGAAATGACTGTAGGTGTTGAGATCTGGTGGATTCTGCGAAGTCGCAGACTTCGCAGAATCCACCTTTGATTCCCCCTTCCCGTTTTTGGGCTTCTTATTGAACAACTTGTTCAATAGCCGGTTGGATACATTATTGGCGGTTTGCTCCGTGGCAACCGCAGTTCCGGTCTTCACGCCTTCCCCGGCCTGCTGTTTTACCACATCACCCACCGACTGGCTCCGGACCGCCAGCGTCATGTCCATAAAGAGGACGATAAGAAAGATCGGTTTCATACTGTGTATTTTCATGGAAGACGAAAATACCATCTCCCCGGCCAGGATAGGGGCGGACTCCGTATCCGGCGGGCGCGGGTAAATTTCTGGCGCGGCGAAGCCGCGCCCTTTGTGTAACTTGGCGTATGGCAAAGGTCCTCCTTTCCATACTGCTTATTCCAATCGGCCTCCGCCTGGCCGCCCAGTCCTTTCCCACGCTGCGCTGGTCGCTGCTCACGGAAAAGGAAGGCCTCTCCTGTGACAAGGCGACCACCATCACCCAGGATGCCGATGGCATCATCTGGATCGGTACAAGCAATGGTCTCAACCGATGGGACGGCTATGGCTTCGCCAAATATTTCGCAAAGCTGGATGACACCGCCAGCATACCGGACAACGATATCGAAACGATCTATCCCGACCGAAAGGACCATCTCTGGCTGGTGACCGCATCCGGCATCTGTTCCTTCAACGCCCATACCCATAGGACCACCCGGTTTCAAACCGGGACCACCGTCCCCACTCCCTTCAGGACCTTCGACAACTCCCAGGTCTGGTTTGACGATCAACAGGCGCCCTATGTGGTTTCGCCGGCGGCTGGGCTTTTCCGGTTCACCGACGACAGGCATTATCTGCCGATGGACGAAGGATTTACGCCGATGTCGTTTCAGGAACAGACGTTTCATCACTACGCTCACCTGGTGCGCGACAGACGCGGAATGCTTTGGGCGTTTCAGCAGGACCGGCTCTTTCGCATCGATCCCGTCACCAAGAAGGTGGTCCGGTCTTTTTCCTGCAAAATGCCGGTCTCCATCTATGATATAGTTTTTGACAGCCATAACCGGGCCTGGGTCAGCACCTGGCTGCATGGGGTTTATCGCTTCGACCCCGCCGACGAAAGCTGGACCCGCCTGCCACGGGTTCTCGACGGCGTTTTGACAAAACGCGGTACGGAATGGACGCTGGAAGGGAAACACTATATTATATTTTCCACCAACAAGTCCGATCTCCTTTTCTTTGACGAGGAGACGGATTCCTGCCGCAGCTATCTTCCGGTGAAAGGCGCCCAATATGGAGCGCCCTTTGTCGACCGGCAGAATATCCTCTGGATACCTACCACGAAAGGGGTATTCTATGCCAACTCCTATGGCCAGTTGTTCGATCTCCAGCCTGTAAATCAATTGGGCCGCCTGAGTGACTCGATCTCCTGGGCGACCCCCTACAATATGCGGGAGGAAAAGAGCGGTTACTGGGTCTCCTGTCGGTACCGGGGCGGGTTATTTTGGTATGATCGCGGGTGGCGGCTACGCCATTTCTGGCTCAACGTGGTCGATAGCGGGAACCCCTCCATGAAGGAAGAGGTGGGAACCCTGCAAGAAGCCTATGATTTCAAACAGCTGGGTGAAGAAATGTTCATCACCACCGAATGGGGCATAGTCATCCTCGATCTCAAGACCCTCCGCCGGACGCTCGTGCGCTATCCGGCAACAAAACCGGTGATGCGTCTTCGCACCATCGTCGACGGCGGCGGCGGCAAATGGTGGATCCGCAGCTTTGACCAGGGGGTATTCGTATTCGACGCAACAGCCCGGCGGTTTACCCGGCACTATGTCCTGACCCGATGCAAAGGCTGTGAGCTGCCACAGGTGAACTACCTGCTGCGGGATCATCGGGGCCGGGTCTTTGCCACGACAACGGAAGGGTTGTTCCGGTATGACGGACCAACCGACAGCTTCACGCTGACTACGCCGCGGGGACCGGTAATAGGAAATACGCTTATCGGCATGGCGGAAGATCGCGATGGCAGGATCTGGATCGGGAACCAGAATGGTATCAGCGCATACGATCCCGACTCCAATACCATCGTCCACACGGTTTGGGAGAACAACAACATCGGCGCGGTCTTCCGCATCAGCATCGACTCGCAGCAGAATGCCTGGTTTAGAAGCGCGGCCGGCTACTGGTGCTGGCTGCGAAAGCAGGATAAAGCCATCTCTTTCAAGTTCAGCCTCGGCCTCCCGGATAATGATGAAGGACTTTTTTATACAACATCGGACGGCAATGTCTATGCCGGGGGCTCCGGCACGCTCATTCGCTGGCATCCGGGTTGGCTGATGAACTACAGCGTTTCCTGTCGCACGACGCTCGTGGACGCGGCTGTCAACAACACTCCGGTGGCATTCGACACGGGACCCAACGGAGAAAAAATGCTCCGGCTACGGCCCGACGAGAACAACCTGCGCATCAGCTTTGACGTCACCAACTACGATATCCCGGAAAACAATCTCTATTTCTACCAGCTGAAACCCGGCCAGGGCGATTGGCAACAGCTGGAAGACGGCCGCCTGTCCTTTAATGACCTCCCGGCCGGGGAATACCAGCTGCTCGTCAGGGGCGCCAACAAACTGACCGGCGAATATACTCTCCCCGACAAGCTACTGTTCACGATCGATCCCTATTGGTATCAATCCCTTTGGTTCAGGGCGCTCGCAGTAGCGGCTGCCATTGCCCTCATCGCCGCAGGCGTGCGAAAACGTATCGCGGATATCCGGCGTGAATCGGCCTTCCGCCAGAAGATCGCCGACACCGAGATGCAGGCCCTGCGGGCTCAGATGAATCCGCACTTCCTCTTCAACAGCCTGAACAGTATCGAGAACTTTATCATGAAGAACGAGAAATGGCTGGCGAGCGACTATCTCAACAAGTTCGCCCGGCTCATCCGGATGATCCTCAGCAGCAGCCGGAACGAGCTCGTCCTCTTTACAAAAGATCTCGAAGCTCTTCAGCTATACGTGGACCTCGAGCTGCTTCGGTACAACCGGAAATTCTGTTATAAGACGGAGATCGATCCGGCCCTGGCCCAGGGTGACTACCGTGTCCCTTCGCTGTTGATCCAACCCTATGTGGAGAACGCCATCATCCATGGCATCGGCCTTTGCGACAAGCCGGGCCTTTTTGTCCGGGTGACGGCTTTTCTCCGGGGCGATTGTATCCACTACCTCATCGAAGATAACGGCATCGGCAGGGCAGCTGCCCAGGCCCATAAGGAAAAAAACCGTCCCCATCATAAAAGTATCGGCCTTACCATCACCGAAGATCGTATCCATATCTTCAGCCACCAGCAAGACAGCGAGGGAAGGGTGACCATTACCGACAGGCTTGACGAGGAAGGCCAGGCCGCCGGCACCAGGGTGGAAGTGGTGATAAAGGCCGTTTGAAACCAATGCCTCCAACAAAAAAGATCGACACATGGAACCGATAAAGACGATCCTCATCGATGACGAGCGCAGCAGTCTCGAAAATCTCGAGCAGAAGATCCGCGAGTTCTGTCCCGAGCTGAAGATCCTCGCGACGGTAGAGCAGCCGAAAGAGGCGCTCCTGCTGATCCATCATCATAAGCCGGATGTGATCTTCCTCGATATCGAAATGCCGCACCTCAACGGCTTCCGGATGCTGGACGAGCTGGGAGATTACAACGCGGAGATCGTTTTCACGACGGCATATAATCACTATGCCATCGAGGCCATCCGGATCAGCGCCTTCGATTACCTGATGAAGCCGGTGTCCATCGCCGACCTGAAAGCGACGGTGTCGCGCCTCTCGACCCAGCTGGCAAAAACGACCCAACAACGGCTGGATGTCCTGCGCCATTCACTCAACAAGTCGGGAAACCCCGATCAGAAGATCGCGGTGCCGACCTGGGAAGGGCTCGAATTCATCCTGATCCGGAATGTGGTCAGGATCGAGTCGAGCTCCAATTATTCACGGCTGTTCTTTGTCAACGGCGAATCCCTGCTGGTGACCAGGCAGCTAAAGGAGTTCGAGGAGATGCTGACGCCGTACCGGTTCTGCCGGGTACACAATATTCATCTGATCAACCTCCAGTATGTCAAAAAATATGTCCGCGGCGAGGGAGGCAGCGTGATCATGGAGAATGGGGATGAGATCGACGTCAGCCGCAGGAAAAAGGATGATTTCCTCCGCCAGATATAGGGGACGCCCGCTTCGACCAGGCGCACCTCACTCGCTGCGCAATGCCGTTACCGGATTGCCCATCGCCGCCTTTAAGGCCTGAAAGCTCACGGTTAACAGCGTCAGACCAATGGCGCCCGCCGCTGTCATCGCAAAGATCCACCAGGAGAGCTCGGCATGATAGGCATAACTGCTCAGCCAGGAATGCATGATCATCCAGGCGACGGGAACGCCCGCCAACAGCGAGATGCTCACCAGCCAGACGAATTCCCGCGACAGGAGATTCCACAGATTCAACACGGATGCACCGAGCACCTTACGGATACCCACTTCGCGCGTGCGCTGCTCCGCTACAAAGGCGGAAAGCCCAAGCAGCCCGAGACAGGAGATAAAGATGGCCAGCACCGTAAGGAAGCCCGCGAGCCGGCTGACGCGCTCCTCGTCGTCGAATTTCCGTGCGTAGTCCTGGTCGGCAAACACGCACTCGAAAGGATCTTCGGGATCAAAGCGCTTGAACACCGCCTGTATGGCTGCAAGCGCCCTGGCCATGCCGGCCTGCGGCTTTACGCGGATATCGATGGAATGGATCCTCGAAAAAGAGAGATAGGAGGAGATATAGAAGATCATCGGCGCAACGCGTTGCCCAGCCTGCTGCGAGATCATATCCTTTACCACGCCGATAATGGTATAGCGGCCGTTGTCGCCCCACTGGAGGATCTCGCCGACTGGGTTTTTGAGTCCCATATATCTCACGGCCGTCTCATTGACAATGATGTTGTTCGAGTCCGTCGCACGATTGGCAATAAAATCCCTCCCCTCCAGCAGCTGCCAGCCGTTCACCTTCCCAAATGCTGCGGTGACCCCATTGGTGACGAACTCTTCCTGCATCCCCGGGTCCTTCCCCTTCCAGGTAAATCCCATATTCGTGGTCCAGGTGTTGGTGATCTCACTCTCAGAACCAGCCACGCCTTCGACAAACCCCGTCTCCATCAACGCCACGGTCAACGCCTGTGAATGGGCCTTCCAATCCAGGTGATGCGGCGGGACGAACAGGAGCCCCGAACGATCATACCCCACCGGCCGGTCTTTTATATATTGTATCTGCCGTAGCACGACAAGGGTCGCCACAATAAGAATGACACTGACCGTAAACTGCAGGACCACCAGCGCCTTCCTGGGCAGCGCCGCGAGCTTGCCGGCCTTGAACGAGCCTTTCAGCACTTTCACCGGCCGGAAGGAAGAGAGATACAGGGCAGGATAGCTGCCGGCCAACAGACCGGTCAAAAAGGTAAAGGCGAGCCCCGCAATCCAGAACGCTGCCGACGCATAGGGAATATGAAGGTGTTTCTCCGCCACATCATTGAAAAAAGGCAGGAACAGCTGCGCCAGACCAATAGCGAACACGAAGGAGAAAAGCGCGACGACCAACGACTCGCTGTAGAACTGACCCACCAGCTGCCTGCGCAGGGACCCGATCGCCTTGCGAATACCCACTTCCTTCGCCCGTTTCTCGCTGCGGGCAGTGCTGAGGTTCATAAAATTGATACAGGCCAGGATCAGTACGATCAGCCCGATCAGGGCATACAACCGGACATAACTGATCCGGCCGCCCACACTGACGCCACCCTTGAACTCGGAGTAGAGATGCCAGCGGTTCATCGGATGAAGAAAGAGCTCGGGTTTGAACCGGCGGTCACCCGGCGAATTGTCCCGTTTGACAAATTTGATGGCATTGGAGGCCTGCGCCAGGTCAATGCCGTCATTCAATTGCACGTACACATTGAACCAGCTGTTACCCCAGGTCAGCTTGGTTTTCTCGTCCTCCCGGATCAGGTTAAAGGGCCGGATAAATTGAGTCTTCGAAAAGGAGGAGTTGGCCGGGAGGTCCGCATAGATGCCGGTAACGGTCGCAGGCTCCTTTGTGTCAAAGACGATGGTCTTTCCCATGGGGTCCACGTCGCCGAAAAGGCTCCTTGCCGCCGATTCGCCCAGGATCACCGAGCTGGGGTCGTTCAGGGAGGCGTTGTTTCCCTTGAGCATCCGGAAGGAGAATAGGTCGATCGCCTCGCCATCCAGAAAGTTTCCCGTGATCTTCACCTGCTTGTCGCCATAGGCGAGCAGCACCGGGCGGTTTCCCCCCTCGGTCACGACATGTTTGAAATATTGTCCATAGTCCTTTTGCAACGCCGGCGCCAGTTGCAGGGCCTCGCCCCACCAGGTCTGACGGCTTCCGCTAAGGTCCTGGTTCTGCAGAACCACGGCGATACGGTCATGATTCCGATGCACCCGGTCAAAAGAAAGCTCATCATAGATCCAAAGCCCGATGAGGATGGCAACGGCCATGCCGATCGCCAGACCACCGACATTGATCGCGGTAGTGAAACGGTTCCGCATAAGCCCGCGGAAGGCAACACGGAGATAATTCTTTATCATGAGGATCCGATTTATTTCTGATACTACCCGGAAATTCGAAATTAGTTACTCGCTACGCAAAGCCTTTATGGGATTGGCGATAGCCGCCTTTGTCGCCTGGAAGCTGATCGTCAAAATGGCGATAAGGAGCGCAGAGACGCCGGCCAGCGGGAAGATCCACCAGCTCACTGGGGTCCGGTACGCGAATTCATGCAACCATTGCGACATGGCCCACCAAGTCACCGGTACCGAAATGAGAAAGGCACGCCCTACCAACAGCAGGAACTCCTTCGAGACAAGAACCAGTACCGAACCGACCGTTGCGCCCAATACTTTGCGGATCCCGATCTCCTTCGTCCGCTGCTCGGCCATATAGGCGGCAAGACCAAAGAGTCCCAGACCGGCAATAAGGATCGCGATGAGCGTAAAGCCCGTAAAAAGCCGACCCGTCCGCTGTTCGGCGGTGTACAGATGGGCAAACCGGTCATCGAGAAAATAATACCCGAATGGACCCCTCGGATGGAAGGCGGCCCAGCGCTGCCGGATATCGGCCAGGAAGCTGCTCATATCCGCCGAATTCACTTTTACCAACATCCCGCCCTCGTTGTGCCCCAACACGAGCATCAGGGGAGCGATCTTTTGCTTGACGGAGAGATAATGGAAATCCTTTAGAACGCCCACTACCTTATATTCCTTCTGACCCGACCGCACGAAGACCTTCCCGATCGGATCGATATTCCCCCACCCCAGGTCGGCTGCCGCCGTCTCATTGATCAGCACCCCATTTGCCGTGTCGGTCGGAAAATCCCGTGAGAAATTCCTCCCCTTCACCACCTGCAGTCCCAGCGTGGCGACATAGTCATAGTCGATATTATAAATATTGGTGTGGATCTCACCCTTGCCATCACCCGCGGCCGATTTTGGACGAATCTCCGTCCCCCCCATCGCCCCCGAACCCGGTACAGACCAGCTGAGACTGGCGTTGACAACCCGTTTGTCACTCAGCAGCTCCTGCCGGAAGGCCTCCTGGTTCCTGTCGAGCAGGAACACGTCCTGGATATATACCACCTGGTTTTTGTCATAGCCCAGCCGCATATCCTGCATAAAGTGCAGCTGGCGGTAGACGATCATCGTGGCCACGATAAGGGTGATGGAAACGACGAATTGAAAGACGACAAGCCCGCTACGCAAAAGGCTGCGGCGGCCACCGCCGGGCAACGAACCTTTCAGGACCTTTATCGGTTCGAAAGAGGACAGGAAAAAGGCGGGATAGACGCCCGCCGCCGCGCCAACGAGGACGATCAGCACCAAAGCGGCGACAAGAGCCGGCATATTGAAAAAGACGGAATAGGTAAAATGTTTCCCCGAGACGGGGTTGAACCAGGGCAGGATCAGCAATGCGATACCAAAGGCGAGGATCATCGAGAAGGCGGTGAGGAGGACCGACTCCGTCAGGAATTGCGCGATCAGCTGTTTTTTCAGCGATCCCATCACCTTTCGGATCCCTACCTCCTTGCTACGGGTGGCGGCGCCGGCGGTGGAGAGATTGGTGAAATTGGCGCAGGCCAACAAAAGGATGAACAGGGCCAGGGCGCTGAATATAAGGACATAGAGTCGGCTGCCATTCGCCTCCAGCTCGTACTTGGTGTTCGACAGAAGATGGATATCGGTAAGCGGCGTCAGCGAGAACACAAAGGTATTCGCGGCTTTTCGGGCCTCGGAAAGGGGAATGCCCATATCCCGGGAGATCTCGGTAACACAGTATTTTTCCACCAGTTGCGGGAATCGGGCTTGCAGCTTTTTAGGGTCCGCGTCCGGCCGGAGCCGGAGATAGGTATACATGCCGACATTGGTCCAGCTGTTGTGGGTGAAATGCATCGACGCCCAGCTGAGAAAGGCTTCAAAATGGAAATGGGCCTCGTCGGGCACCTTGTCGATCACCCCCGTGACGGTACAGGCGCCGAAGCCGGAGATGTCGACCGTCTTGCCCAGGGCCGACGCCGTGCCGAAGTATTTGGTGGCAAAGGCCCTGGTGACCACGAGGCTGTTCGGCCGTACCAGGGCCGTTCGGACATCGCCTTCGAGGAAGGGAAGGGTGAAGACCCCGAAGAAATTGCTGTCTACATAGACAAGGTCCGGTTCCTTGAACTGCCGGGTCCCGTACTGGATATAGGCATCCCCGACATGGCCAAGCCGCGTAAAGGTCTCGATCTCAGGGAAGGCCGCCGCCATTCCGGGGCCGACGGCGATATCCACCATGGGATAGTCGGACTGCGTGGTGCTGGTGATGCCCAGGTTGACCCGGTAGACGTCCTTCGACCGGTAAGCATAGCGGTCATACGAGCTCTCATCCCGGACCCAGGCGGCGATAAGCAGGCAGGCGGCAAGACCCACGGAAAGCCCGAGGATGTTAATGGCCGCAAAGACGGTATTCCGCCGGAGATTGCGAAGCGCAAGCTTGATATAGTTCTTTAGCATGGCAAATGATTTGCATAGTGAAGGGTGTCCCTGCAAGGGACACGGGACCCCAGGTTAATGTTGCATTAAGCTATGAAAAAAGCCACATCCGCCCGGGGTCTCGAACGGAAATTTCGGTAACTTACCCAAAACACTTTTTTTATGTCAACAACAACTGAAGTCATGTCAACGACAGAGATCGCCAACCGCCTGGTCGAGCTCTGCAGCAAGGGCGATTACGAAACCGCTCAAAAGGAGCTGTTCGCAGACGACGCGATCAGCATCGAGCCTCATGCCACGCCGGATTTTCAGCAGGAAACAAAAGGGTTGGACGCTATCATGGAAAAAGGCAGGAAATGGGCCGGGATGGTGCAAGAGGTTCACGGAGGGAATGTGTCACAACCACTGGTCGGCGATCACTCCTTCGCCTGCACCATGACCATGGATGTGACGATGAAAGGGAAAGGACGCATGCAAATGACCGAGCTGTGTGTGTACAATGTAAAGGACGGCAAAATAGTTTCCGAGCAGTTCTTTATGTAAATTGGCGGAAAAATTAACGATGCGTCATCCAACGATTTTTTTGCCCACGATTTTTTCGGTAACGATCTTACCGGCGATGCTCACCTGCATCGCCTTTTTTTGTGTGTGTCCGGCCAGGGCCCAGAAGTTCGAAGGTCTCGCCAAAACCCCGCCGATGGGCTGGAACAGCTGGAACAAGTTCGCCTGTGACGGCGTCAACGAGACGGTCCTCCGGGAGACGGCCGACGCGATGGCCGCCAATGGGATGCAGCAGGCAGGCTACCAGTACATCGTTATCGATGACTGCTGGCAGACCGGCCGGGACAGCGCAGGGAACATCATCGTTGACGCCTCGAAATTCCCTCATGGCATCAGGGCGCTCGCCGACTATATTCATTCCAAAGGGTTGAAGTTCGGCATCTATACCTGCGCCGGGACAAACACCTGCGCCGGCCGGCCCGCAAGCCTGGGCTATGAATTCCAGGACGCCCGCCAGTATGCCGCCTGGGGCGTCGACTATCTGAAGGAAGACTGGTGCAATGTCCTGCCGAACCAGAACGCCGAGTCCTCGTACACCCTGATGCGCGACGCCCTCTACAAGGCCGGCAGACCCATCGTCTTCAGCCTTTGCGAATGGGGCTCACATAAACCCTGGCATTGGGCGGCCAACATCGGCCATCTCTGGCGCAGCTGTGGCGATATCGGCAACAACTGGAGTTATCAGGAAGCAGGCGACGGGGGTATTTATGGAGGCAGCGTGATCGCGAATCTCGATCTGCAACGCGGGCTCGAGCAATATGCCGGGCCAGGCCACTGGAACGATCCCGATATGCTCGAGGTCGGCAATGGAGCGCTGAGCCCTGATGAAGAACGCGCCCATTTTACCTTGTGGTGCATGCTCGCGGCGCCGCTGATGGCGGGTAACGATCTGCGTAATATGTCCGCTGCAACAAAAGCGATCCTCACCAACAAAGACGTGATCGCCATCGACCAGGACCCGCTTGGGAAACAAGGATACGAAGTCTACTATAAGAACGATCTCGAGGTTTTTGTAAAGCCCCTGCAGGGCGGCGATACCGCCGTTTGCCTCTTCAACCGTGGCGATGAGTCAAAAAAAGTAGACCTGCCCTGGAGCAGCCTGCATATCGGCAACGCCATGACCATCCGTGACGTGTGGAAAGGCCAGGCGGAGGGCGCTACGGCATCGCCATTCCGCGGCGAGATCGGAAAGCATGCGGTGATCCTGCTGCGGCTTTCAAAATAGCCTTCACACAAGATCTCAACGGATCGCCGTAATTGCCGTGCTGCCGTATTTCCCATCGGTCTTGACGATGCCAAAGCCTGGCGCGTACCATTCCGTATAATCATAGTTGACGGGAATACCGATGGGCCCGGTCTTTATGGAGAGATGGCCATGGGCGCTGATCTTGAAGCAGTCCCAGGTCCCGGCGGGTGTGGTCACGGACTCCTGGGCCAGCACCTTACGCTCGGTGATCTGCATGGCCAGGGTCTGGGTCATACCACCCCGTTTGATGTCCATGGCGAAAGTCCCGTCCTTCAGATCATCACCCACCTTCATACCGTTGGGATAATTGATATAGTTGCCCTGCCCGTTCACCTCGGTCTCGCTGATGTTGGCCTGCTCTGCCTGCTGCTGTGGAAGCATCATCCGCATGTCGATGGAAAAGACCCCGCCGGTGCACTGTACACTGCTGTTGCCTTTGGCGACGGATTTTCCCTTTCTGTCGAACATCTCGCTGGCCAGCTTTCCTGTCATCGTGCCGGCATTGGTGGAGACATCCGAGACCTGGTACACTTGTTTACCACTGGGGTCTCCCTTCTTGTTGTAGATGGTTGTTTCGACGGTCTTGTCCTTTTGGAGATACAGGAATTTGGAACAGTCCTGGGCCCGGGCGGGCGCGATGGTGCTCATGCCGAGGGCGGCAATGGCCGTTAGGTGTTTAAACATGGTAGCGTTAGGTTTAGGTAAGGAAGTTACAATTTTCCCACCATATTCTCAGGGCGCACCCACTCGTCGAATTGCTCGGGCGTCAAATAACCCAGCCGGACAGCCATCTCTTTTAGCGTCGTACCCTCCTTATGCGCCTTCTGGGCGATCTCGGCGGCCTTGTAATAGCCGATCTTCGTATTCAACGCAGTGACGAGCATCAGCGAATTATCGACATGTTTTTTGATATTGGCTTCGATGGGCTCGATACCCTTGGCGCAGTGTTCGTTAAAGCTGTTGCAACCATCGCCGATAAGCCGGGCGCTGTGGAGAAAGTTATAGATCATCACCGGCTTGAAGACATTTAGCTCGAAATGGCCCGTCGCCCCACCGATATTGATGGCGACATCGTTGCCGAGCACCTGCGCTGCGATCATCGTCAGGGCCTCGCACTGCGTGGGATTGACCTTGCCGGGCATGATCGACGAACCGGGCTCATTGTCCGGGATATGCAGCTCCCCGATGCCGCTACGCGGACCGGAGCTCAGCATCCGGATGTCATTGGCGATCTTCATCAGGCTGACGGCGACGGTCTTCAGCGCGCCATGGGCCTCGACGATGGCGTCGTGTGCCGCCAGGGCCTCGAATTTATTGGCCGCGGTGATAAAGGGCAGCCCGGTGAGCCCGGCGATGTGCCGCGCGACATTCTCCGCATAGCCCGGAGGTGTATTGATCCCCGTCCCCACGGCGGTACCGCCAAGGGCGAGCTCCGAAAGATGCGCCAACGTATTCTTTATCGCCCGGACGCCATGGTCCAGTTGCGAGACATAACCGCTCAGCTCCTGACCTACGGTAAGAGGCGTCGCATCCATGAAATGGGTACGGCCGATCTTTACCACCTTCATGTATTTCTTGCTTTTTTCGGCCAGCGTGTTACGCAGGGCCTCGATACCCGGAAGGGTCGTTTCTATCAGGATCTTGTAGGCGGCGATATGCATCGCCGTTGGAAAGGTATCGTTGGAAGACTGGGATTTGTTGACATCATCATTCGGCGCGAGGAACTTTTCTTTGTCGGTGAGCTTTCCGCCATTGATGACATGCCCGCGATAGGCGATGACCTCGTTGACGTTCATATTGCTCTGGGTGCCGCTGCCGGTCTGCCAGACGACAAGAGGAAACTCGGCGTCAAGACTGCCGTTGAGGATCTCATCGCATACCTTGCCGATAAGATCGGCCTTATCCTTGGGCAGCACACCCGCTTCCAGGTTGGTCAGCGCGGCCGCCTTCTTCAGATAGGCAAAGGCCCGGATGATCTCCTTCGGCATTTTGTTGATATCCTGGGCGATGGGGAAGTTGAGCACACTACGCTGGGTCTGAGCGCCGTAATAGGCATCGATGGGGACCTGTACCTCGCCCATCGTATCTTTTTCGATCCTGTATTCCATAATCCTGTTTTTTGCGGACACAAAGGTAGGGCTCCGGGGCGGAAATTTACGAGTGGTTTGGGTTAAATGGCTAAAAATCCCGTCATTTGTTATATGACATTAACCAGATTTTCCTTTTTGCTGCTGGCGGGCCTCCTGTCCGCCACCACGGCGATCCTTGCCCAGGACACAAACCCGAAATACGAATGGAAAGAAGGCAGCTCCGGTGGCTATACTTATAAGTATGTCACCAATGACCCGTTGCAGACCCGTTTGTATACCCTGCCAAACGGCCTGACCGTACTGCTGAGCCCCAACCATAAGGAGCCGCGCGTAGCGGTTCGCATCGCGGTGCGGGCGGGGAGCAATACCGATCCACGCGATCACACCGGTCTGGCCCACTATCTCGAACACCTGCTCTTCAAGGGAACGGAACAGTACGGCTCTCTGGACTGGAACAAGGAAAAGCCCTATCTGGACCAGATCGACGGACTCTACGAACAATACAATTCCACAAAGGATCCCGCGGCGCGGAAGAAGATGTACCACCGGATCGACAGCGTATCGGGCGTGGCCTCACACTATGCCATCGCCAACGAATACGACAAAATGATGGCGGATATCGGCGCCCAGGGAAGCAACGCCCATACCTGGGTAGAGGAAACGGTGTATGAAGAGGATGTTCCTTCCAACGCCATGGACAAATTCCTGATCATCCAGGGCGAACGGTTTCGCGATCCCATCTTCCGCCTTTTCCACACCGAGCTGGAAGCGGTGTACGAGGAGAAGAACCGGACCCTGGACAACGACGGATCGAAAATGCTGGAAGCGACCCAACGCTATCTCTTCCCGACTCATAATTACGGCCAGCAAACGACCATCGGAACGATCGAACATCTCAAAAATCCTTCCCTGAAGGCGATCCGGAATTATTATCACTCTTTCTATGTTCCCAATAATATGGCGGTGATCATGTCCGGGGACTTCGAATTTGATGACCTTATAAAAAAGATCGACAAGGCCTTTGCCTACATGCAGTCCAAACCAGTCCAGCTTTACAATCCGGCGCCCGAGCACGATCTCACGGCTCCTGTCGTAAAGGACATTCTCGGGCCCAGCGCCGAGAACATGCGCATCGCCTACCGGACCCCCGCCGTGGATACGCATGACGCCATCGTACTCGATCTCATTTCAAGCATCTTCGCCAATGGCAAGGCCGGTCTGCTCGACCTCAACCTCAACAAACAGCAACGGGTGCAGGGCTCCAACTGCGGCCTCCAGCAATACAAGGACTATGGAATGCTGATCTTCAACGGCACACCCAAACAGGGCCAGACGCTGGAGCAGGTAAAGGACCTGCTGATGGAACAGATAGAGAAACTGAAGAAAGGCGATTTTGACGAGAGCCTGATCAAGGCGATCGTCGCCAATGGGAAATTGGCGGAGCTGGAAGGCTTCCAAAAGAACGAAGCCCGGGTCGGCGCATTGATGGCCACCTTTATCCAAACCCGCGCGACGAAATGGGACCTCGAAGTCGGCGAGCTGGATGCCGAGGCGAAAGTGACAAAGCAGGAGGTGGTCCGGGTTGCCAATAAATACATGGGCAACAACTATGTCCTGCTTTACAAACGAAAGGGCGAGGATAAAAGCATCGTAAAGGTGGACAAGCCGCCCATCACACCGGTCGAAACGAATAAAGACAAGAAGTCGGCCTTTTTGACGAAGCTGGAAGCGATGCCGATGGGCTCGGTTGCCCCTCAATGGCTGGATTTTCAAACGGGGATTGGTCATGGCAAGGCCGGCATCGCGGATGTCCTTTATGTTCCCAACAAGGACAACGATCTCTTCCATCTCTATTATCGCCTCGAAATGGGCAACTTCAACAACCGTCTCCTTCCGCTGGCGGCGCAGTACCTGCAATACCTCGGCACCGCGCAGCATCCGACGGCAGAGATCAGCAAGGCCTTTTATGACATCGCCTGTAATTTCAGCGTCAACACGACCAATGACGTAACCACCATCACCGTGACCGGCTTGCAGGAGAATTTCAGCAAGGCGGTGACCCTGTTCGAGGACGTACTGCACAACTGTCTCCCCGATACGGCGGCGCTGGCTGCCTTGAAGGACCGGCTGCTGAAGGCCCGGGCCAACAACAAGCTGAATAAGAATGCGATCATGCAGGGGCTGATCAGCTATGCCCGGTACGGCGCAAAAAATCCGTTCAACACCGTCCTCAGCTCGGAGGACATCGCCGGAATCAAGGCGGAAGACCTGACCGGCATTCTGCACGGATTGTTCAACTATCCGCACACCATCATCTATTATGGTCCGCTGAGCCAGGATGCATTTACCGGCCAGATCACGAGCTTGCATACTCTACCCACGGCCTGGACAGCCATTCCCGAGAAAAAGAAATTCCCGTTCGCGGTACAGTCGGCCAACCAGGTGCTGTTCACGAATTACGACATGGTGCAAAGCGAGATCTGCTGGATCCATAATTCAGAACCTTACGACGTCAATAAAGAGCCCATCGTAGACGTGTTCGACAACTACTTCGGCGGTGGAATGGGCTCCGTCGTCTTCCAGACCCTGCGGGAGTCGAAGGCGCTGGCCTATGCCACCTTCGCCACCTATGGCACCCCGGCGAAGAAGGAAGATCCCTTCTATATCCTGGCATACATCGGCTGCCAGGCGGATAAGATGAATGAGGCCGTCGGCGGGATGAATGCCCTCCTGAA
>Ga0310811_10004937_pt1 | contig 16802 bp, 21 predicted proteins | sample YCmetagenome_FD_207642 | JGI IMG/M metagenome (GOLD analysis project Ga0310811, IMG submission 207642) | Soil microbial communities from experimental microcosm in Duke University, North Carolina, United States - YC | ecosystem: Engineered > Artificial ecosystem > Soil microcosm > Unclassified ...
CGATTTCCTTGAGATCTGCGTCGAAGGCCTGCTGCTCCTTCTCCGCGGCCGGGCCCTGCTCCGCGCGCGCCGCGTCTACGCCGACGGCGTCGATCAAGCGGTCCACGCCGATTCCGCCCGTGAGTTGCAGGATGATGTCGACCGGGTCTTCCTCGTCGAAGTTGACGACCTCCGCACCTTGCGCGCGCGCCGTGTGGAGGCGCGACTCGATCCGGTCCCCCGCGATCACGCGACCCGCGCTCATCAGCTCCGCGCTCGCGATCGCGAATTGACCGACCGGCCCCGCGCCGAACCACAGCGACCGTATCGCCGGTTCGTATGCCCGCCAGTTGCGCGCCAAAATAGCCGGTCGGAAAGATGTCGGAGAGCAGACTCGCACGTCGTCGTCGATTTCGTCGGGCAGAAGACGGATCAGGCTCGCGTTCGCGAGCGCGTGCGGGCGTATTGCGCCGGCACGCTTGGAACGGGCCGGTCATCTTCGGTCCGCCGAAGAATGTGGTGCCCGCGGCGGCGCCGTTCGGATTCGCCATATCGCACTGCGCGGTGTAGCCCGAGCGGCAGTACGAGCAGAACCCGCAGGTAATGGTGGACCGAATCAGCACGCGGTCGCCCCGGCGCAGATTGCGCACCGAGCGTCGCACTTCCTCGATCGTGCCGATGCATTCATGACCGGGGATCGTACCCGGCACCATGTCACCGAGCGTGCCGCGCACCACGTGCAGAGCGGTGCCGCAAATCGCGCTCGACGTCAGGCGCACCAGCGCGTCGGCCGGCTGCTGAAGTTGGGGCGCCGGAATATTGTCGAGACGAATTTAGACGACGCCGTGAAAGACTATTGCCTTCATCCTCACCTCCTTTCGATCACACACCATTCGGGCCGCTCGTGGCGGGATACGACGCGCCTTTGAGGGCCTTCTGCACGTCGACGAATTTGCGGAACGCGCCACCGTTCTGGTTTGACGTCGCCATCTGAGCCTCCATTGATTGAGCGAGCGAAACCGGCTCGCGCGTCGACCCCCAGCATCGACCGTTCCACGAACGCATGGCCTCAGCGCGGAGGCTCGCCGCGACGGCGCTTGGCATGACGGGCATCCGCCTTGCTCGGTCATGACTTGATCGTCACAACCGCGAGACAACCGACGCCACGGCGTGCCAAGGAGAACGAGATGAACCACGAACCTTCCGATCCAGTCGAGCGCGCCGATCAGCGGCGGCAATCCACCGGCGACGGCGATGTGAAGATCAAGCCGGACGGCACGGTTGAACAATGCGTGCACGGCAACATGGACGAAACCATGGTGCCGAAGGGCAAGGAACACCCGGAAGAAGGCCCGTACGTGCCGGAGCACGACCATCTCGACCCCGACCTCGAACCGGGGACGGGTAGCCAGCGGCATCTCAAGAAGGATCTTGAAGCGTGAGCGGCTTCCTTATGGTGGAAGCGTGGGATGCTTCCGCGCGTTGAAGCGTGCTGATGCGCGCTTGCGTGCGCTCAGGTGCGTTGAGGTGCGCTTAAGTGTGCGAAGGTGTGCGAAGGTGTACGAAGCGCCCCGAGGCAAAGGAAACGGGACGGCGGGAGGACAGCATGGAATATCAGCCAAGGCGGCCACGTCAACCGCATCCGCCACATCAGCGGCGACAGCCAACCCGGACAAAGCGGCGCGCCGTCAAACCCCCCAGCGTGACAGCCGTGGGGAAAAACGCGGTCGAGCGATTTTCTTCGGACCGGTGCGCGATGATGGGCGCGAGCATTAGCTTTTACTCCGCGTTCTCGCTCGCGCCGACCTTGCTGATCGTGCTCGCGATCGCCGGCTGGTTCCTCGGGAGCGATACTGCGCAAGGGCACTTTTTCGGCCAGATACGGCAACTGCTCGGCAACGACGCCGCCAGTGCGATGCAGGCCGTCGTCGAACACGCGCATCGTTCGGACGGCAGCGGCGTGGCGGCGGTGTTTTCCGTCGTATTGCTGCTGGTCGGCGCGTCGGCAACGTTTTCGTCGTTGAATACGGCGCTCGACGTCGTGTTCGCCGCCAAATCGCCAAAGGGTCTCGCCGGGCTTGCGTTGCTGGTGCGAGCGCGGCTCGTGTCGCTCGGTCTGCTGATGGGCCTGAGCTTCCTGCTGGTGGTGTCGCTGGTTCTGGACGCGGCGATCCAGGCCGCCGGCCATGCCATGTTCGGCAGTTCGACGCTCAGTGTGATCGCCGACATCGTGCAGTCGGTCATCGGCCTCGTCGTGCTGGCGTTCGGTCTCGGCGCGCTGATCAAATGGCTGCCCGATACGCGAGTGGCGTTTCGTCCCGCACTGGTCGGCGGTGCGGTGGCAGCGGTGCTATTCACCGTGGGACGGCATCTGTTTGGCTTGTATCTCGCGCACGCGGGAACGGCTGGGGCGTTCGGCGCGGCGGGCTCGCTCGCGGTGCTGATGATGTGGCTGTACTTCTGCGCGATCGTTTTTCTGTTCGGCGCGGAAGTCGCCTCCGCGCTGTGTCAAAGGCCGCAAGCCGGCGATGCAACCGATGTCAAAAGCAGGCTAAACGCAGCACATTGAAGCGCGGGAGCGCGGTCGCATTCTCAGCTCTGGGCTTGAAATCCGGCGCCAGGCGGCCGGTGAGCCACATCACTTCAACGTCGCGTTGGCATTCCCGTTCCAGGCGACGGCTCGATTGAACCCGGTTCGGATAATCCTAGATTCCTTGGCAGAATGATTCCGTAGCAATTGAGTCAGATTCTTCTACGCAGCGATTTTCGCTTCGTCGCACCATGTGTTGACGGCCTGTTCGGCGGAGCGGAAGCTGCGGTGCAGTGACGCTGGTGAAGCCGCAGGTGCCTGAGGGCTGACCAATGCGAGTCCGGGCCGCAGGATGCGCGAGTACACGCGTATATAGAACAGGGCCGTCTGCAACCCGGATCCGCAAGGGGATAGCGGTGGGTCCTGGGGCTCGCTCGATCAGGCCATGCAGGCGCAGGCGTCGCAATTCGTAACTCATGCGTCCCGGCGTGATGTCGCCGGCATGCAGCCCCAGCAGCACGGCATGGTCTTGGCGCAGGTCCTGGTTGGTAAAGCCGCGTGCGACGAAGACGAACATCACCAGTGCATGCAGTAGGGCCCGGACCTTCGGGTCAGCAAAGCGCACGCAGTGCCGCAGCACGCTGCCCGTCAACATGGCGCGGACGCTGCAGGGCCTGGAACGCGTCTTCGCCCAAGCCGTTGTCCAGCGCCTCGAAGGCGATGCCGCGCTTGCGCAACTGGCACGTGGCGTACTCGTTGCCGTTGATACACAGCCTGGCGTTGTACGGAAAGTAGGAGCAGAACTTCAGAAGAACGGGCCGAAGTCGTCGTCCACGCAGTAGAAGTAGTAGTGGTTCACCATCGCGCTGCCCTCGACCACCCACGGATAGCTCATGCCGGTGCGTGCACAGCGGCGCCGTCCGGTGCGCACCACGCGCGCCTTCTCCTGGGCGCGGCCGACGTACAGAATCCCTTCGCCGGCGTCGAACCGCTGCAGATAGTGCCGGGTGATATCGTCCTTGCGCTGGTGCTTGCCGAAGCTCACCAGATCCACGCCCTGCGGGGCTACAAACCTGCCGATGTTGCCACGAAGGCCTCGGTCCTGGGCGCCACCGTTGCGGTCGAGGCGAAACGCTGACCGAGACGGCCGCGCAGGTACCACACCACGCCACCCACGCGCTGCAACTGTGGCACGTAAACGTTCAGGTACATCCAGTCGATGCACTCGCTCTCGAGCACGACGTGATCGCGCAGAACTTCGCTCACTCTCTGTGATAACGTCATGGCTGGCTCCGGTCGTCCACGGGGTTTTCGGACCCCATTGAGCTTCGAGCTCGTACATCTCTGGGCTTGCCCCAGCCTGCTCGCGAGCCGCTCCTCGAAATTCCGTAACCGTTCGTTACTCAAAAAGACAGCGACGACAACGCTCCTGTTTCCAGCATCGCTTTCAGCGTGGCGGAGAACGCGGTCGCGGCCGCGGTCCGATACGCGCCTTTCCGTCTGAGCAGTGCCACGGTTCGCGCCGGGAATCTAGGCGCAAGAGCTACGTACTTCAGATCACGATGCTCGAAGTGCAGCGCAGTGGGGAGAAGCGTTGCGACCTTCCCTCTGCGTACAACTTTTAGCACGACACTGATCGAATTCGCCTGCATGGCTACGTTCGGTTTGATCCCCTGCGACTCAAAGTAGCTGTCGACGTAGAAGCGCGACACGAACTGACCGCCGAGCAAGGCCAGAGGCAATGCGGCCAGTTGTGAAGGCACTACGGGTGCACCCTGTTCCACCACGGGATGGCTACCGCTCACGACTAGCGACATTCGCTCCTGAAACAACGCTTCGGCTTCGATATTGTCCGACCGGATATCCGTAAATCCGATCGCCAGGTCAATCCGGTCTTCACTCAATCCACCTTCGATCGCCTCCAGCGACATTTCTGTCATCTCGATAGCGATGTTGGGATACGCCGAATGGAAATGCTCGATGGCCGGCGCCACCAGATATTCGGTGAAAGTCGGCGTAAAAGCCAGTCTCAACTGTCCCCGCGACAGATCTCGCACATCGTGCAATGCGCGCTGGCCCGCCTCCAGTTCCAGCAGCGCGCGGCGGGCATATTCAATGTAGGTGCTTCCAAAATCGGTGAGTCGCACCTCGCGGCCACTCCGATCGAACAACTGCCCACCGATATCATTCTCCAGCTGGCGAATCTGCTGTGAAAGCGCCGGCTGCGAGATATGCAGGCTGTCAGCAGCACGCGTGAAGTTGCGGTATTCAGCTACTGCGAGCAGATAGCGGATGTGACGGAGTATCACGCCCTTTCCCATAAGCTTTGGTTATCGAATCCATTCTAAACCGGTCTTGGACTGTATGGACACGAGCACTCACAATTGATCGAAACTCGACAGGATTCAATATGCAACTCCTCCTCATCGTCGCTTCGCTCAGTGCGCTGTCCTTTGGCGTGTTGGCAACCTGCCTGATCGCCCGCTTCCTTTCTGACGACGTCTGGCTGAAGGGCGCGCATGACGGCCGGTACGCGTACCTGGGCGAGGACGACGTGAAAGAAATCCGATGGCCGACCCGACGGGAGCGGCGGCTTCCGCAACAACGGCCGACCGACGTCGCCATCCGGATTAACACACGTTCTTCGCGGTGGGCAATTCGACGGCAAGCTTTATCGTGTGTCCGGCACGTGAATCCGCACCAGCCGACTCCTGTTGAAGCGCACACCAGCAAAGGGAATGCAGCGAGGATCGAATGACGTACAAGCATGCGCCCCCGGTCATCGCCGGCGGCGCGTCGGCGGGGTATCCGACCCTGTTTGCGGTGGTGTCCAGCAGTCGACAGGTGCGAGGTGTGCCGCGGTGGTGGTAATCCGCGCTGCGTCTGGCTTCGGTATTCGATCGCGGGCTCGTTCGACGCACAACTGCCTTACCGACAGCGTGCCGAAAATGGCGGATGTGCTTGAGCGGTAGCTTGCGCCTGCCCACGCCTTATGCCGTGGACCATTCCATCCCCTCTTGGACCGATCCCCCGTCGAGAAGACCCGCGAGAAGGACCGACGGGCCGATCAGTGCGGGCAGGAGGCCGATGACGCCGCTGCCGACGTGCCCCTAGCAGCGCCGGCCGGGCCGCCGCCGATACACTGGCCGACTATCGCAGCGGCAATATTGACGACCACGCCGAACTGGCGCCATCGACAAGACGGCCAGCGAAAAGTCCACGGCGCCGCCGGTGACCAGCCGGGAAAATGGTTCCACCTGCAGCTACGTCGCCGCTACGTCATGCCAGCAGTAAGCCGCCGGTGCGACCCGCGGCGACTACGTAATTGACGCGCAAAGTTTTTCGGCTGGCAACGTCCACCACTGCCAGCCCCAATCATGAAGCTTTGGCTTCGGGGTTGCCGACAGTTTCCGCGAACCGGCTCAGTTTGGCGTCGGTCGCTTTCTCCTCTTCGAGAGTCTGTTCGAGCAGGCCCACCGCTTCGTTGAAACCAAGCTGCTTTGCCAGTTCGCGCAACGTGCCGTACGAAGCGACCTCGGCGTGAGTTTACCTGCTCAGCAAGGGATTCGATTTACGGCGGCAACCTCACCGTTGGTCGTTGCTGTGACTTCTTACTACTGGTGGTGTTGTCCGTCTCGCGCAGCACCGCGTTTGCCGTGACCAGCAGTGCTGCATCGTGGTCACGCAGCACTGCGTCGACTGCGTCGAAGGCGTTCTTTACCTCCTTCTGCCCAGTCTTGGTTGCATTGCCGCCTTCCAAAATGGCATCAGCTTCCTTCTTCAACCGCCTTACGAGTTTCGCAGCAAACCGGCTGTCGAGCGACCTGTTCTGGACGAACTCCATGATCTGTATTGTCAACGCCGCCAACGCCTGTTCAGTTGTTTCGTTCGAGTCGCTGGCATCGACAGAAAACGATTTCTTCCCCATCAAAATACTCCAAAGTGTATTTACTCTCGGCGAGCAGCGGCGAAGAGAAAGCGTAAAAGTTGCGAATCGGATGTCTAAGAGTACCACCCTCATGAATTCGAGCGATCACTGCCTCGGTTTGTGTCCGCCTCGTCCCTCGACGAATCCATGAAACTGAAGATCACCAGTCACGCGCGCCCCGGCATTTACCCGGCAAGTCGGTGGGAGTTTCCGTAAGGGCGATAACGGCCCGACTTCGCTCGTTCGGTCCTGGGCAGGCCGAAAGTCCGTTCGGGGTCGACCTGAGCCGGTCGTCATCCGCTGGCGTTCAGCATACCGGCGATCATCGCGCGAACAATGGCGCCCGTGGTCGGCTTGCGCCTAACGACCGACATCTACGGTCCTACCCTCGTGGTGCTGGCCGCGCTGACGCTTACTTGCCAGCGGGTGGGCAGGGACGCAAGGATGGCAAGCGAAGTAAGGTAGCCAGGCCGCTGTGCACTGTTCTGCATTGCTTGTAATGCGCTTGCACGCGATAGGCTCCGCCCGACACGCAATCGCGCCGATCGACAAAAAACTGCGATTACGTCGGCCGTGGTCATGCGGGAATGGAACACCGCCGCACCTCTACAAGCACTTCAGTCTTGTGCGTCTGACGGGGCCTTGGGTGTAACGTGCCGTGTACGAAGGCGTGATGTCTTGTCCGAGAGCCGGATGCGGGAGATCTGCATGTCCGGTGCGATGAGCGGGGTGTGGAAACGGGGCTAAGGCGAGGTTACTCGGGCACCGCCAGTTCGAGCTATACGTCATCGCGCCGTGGGGCCGTTGTACCTCGGAAGCGGTGATCTATAGTGCGGCCGGCCAAGCGGCCGAACTGGGTCGAATACCAGGCTGACCTCGCCACATGAGCTTTGCCGCGTCAAGGTAGGGAAGCCCTCTCGGTCGCGACCGACTGGCGACTCTCGACCCACGCAGAGGTGGCCTGTTCGAGAAATAGTCGTTCTTCCGCTGTGAGTTGCGCAGTGTGGCCGACGCTCGCCGCGGAGCCCATGGATAAGGCGGACTGCGAGGCGGGAGCTATTTCACGTGAACGATGACCGGGCCCTCCGATACTTTCGGCGCGGCCACACCTGTATCTGCCGCGTTCTTCGCGATCCAGTCCTTTGCCTTTTGAACGCTCTCGTCGACACCCGCTTTGTCGTTGCATACAGTCACTGAAAATCCGCCATCGTCGCTGCGGGTCAGCGTGTAGCCTACAAATCCTTTTACGCTACGCAGTAGCTCTTCGACTTCTGCCGCTCGCTTCTCCAGCACGTCAAATAACTCTTTGGCACCCTTTCCGGAATATGTTCTTAAAACCGCTTGCATGATCGTCTCCTGTCTTTTGATTAAAAGGATATTGAAACATCCCGCACGAACAGTGCGTGCGGACTAGTGCGCTGCCTCACCTGGCAACGCGTATCCACGAGAAGGAGTTGGGGAACTGAGGTGCGGCAGACACGGCTTCTCAATGGTGCTATCAAGTGTAGTCACTATTCGGAGATTCTTAACTCAATACGAAGTACCGTTGTCAGACAAATGGCCGCTCTCAAAGCGATGCGCCGCGGCACCGGTGCCAAGTGCGCGAAACCGCGCCCGGATGACCGATCCGGGTCTGTCAGCCGCCGGCTATGAGGCTGACGGTCGAATGTCTCGTCAGGGTCGAGAACTGCCGACGGATTCATATCCATTCAAATGACCGTAGCGGATCGATCAGACCCATCCGAATGCGCCGTGAAATATTGCACGCATCGGCAGAACCATCAGATGACGGCGTGGGCGAATACCCCCTTTCCGAAGCGTAGCGCGCGATACAGCGCGACACGTATTGAACACGTGTTTGTCGCTGCCCGACTTCCAGTCGAATATTCGTCGGCCACGCGACGACACTTCGCCCCATCCGCATCCTTCAGAAACCGCTGAAACTCCCGCCAGTCAAGGCCTGCTGCAATATGGCATGGACTCTGCGTTGCACAGCGTCCAGCCGTAGCACGACCCGCCCATCCATCGAACTCGGATGCCCCGCACCGGATGCACGCCTGGAACCCACGTGTCGCGCCCCCTTCGTGCCGATACGCAATTGACCAGGTCGCCGACCGGAGGATGTTGTGCTTATCTTGCTTATCTATCTGTTCCCGTTGTTGAGAAAGGCGCTTGATCGTGCTGAACACAGTCGTCGTGACGCATACCTCGCGTCCGCCGTCGACATGAGCGAGCTCGAACGCCGCATGCATTCGATGGAGATTGACCGCTGAGGTGACAAACCAGCGCGCCCTCCATCGATCAGTCCGGAGGCCGGGGCATGCGCGCCGGCGTCCCGATCATAGCCAGCTGCCCGCGCCGAGCCGATAGTGGAGACTTCCCCGGTCCGGCATCCGTGCACCCAACTCCTCAGTTCTATGAACGACACGAATAGTACTATCGCATCGCAAACCTTCTCATCCGCAACGTCGGTGATCGCACTGCATTGTTCGGGCTCGGGAGCGGCGCAATGGCGCAAGCTCGGCGAGGCGCTTAGCTCGCGGCACCCGTTCGTCGCGCCCGAGCACTACGGCTGCGATAGCACGGGCCCGTGGAGCGGCGAGCGCGCGTTCACGCTCGCCGACGAGGCCGCAAGGGCCATCGGCATCATCGACGCCTCGCGCGGCAAGGTGCATCTCGTCGGCCACTCGTATGGCGGTGGCGTGGCGTTGCGCGCGGCCGTCGAACGGCCGGAGCGCATCGCGAGCCTGACCCTTTACGAGCCTTCAGTGTTTCATCTGCTGAAGGTGATGGGCGCACGCGCTTGCGGAAATCATCGCGATCTCGAAGCGCACCGCCGACGGCGTGAGCTGTGGCGACTATCGGGGCGCGGCGGCTTCGTTCGTTGAATACTGGGGCGGCCGGGGCGCATGGGAAGCGCTGCGGCCCTCGGTGCAGGCCGCGCTCACGCGCTGGGCGCCGAAGGCGCCACTCGACTTCCGCGCGTTGCTCGACGAACGCACGCCCGCAAGCGCGTACACGAGCCTGGGTGTGCCGGCGCTGATCTTGCGCGGCCAGCACGCGCCCCTCCCGACGCGCGCGATTGCTGAGCGGCTGCCGATGCTGCTGCCCGCGGCGCGCCTTGCAATCGTTGAGGGTGCGGGACACATGGGGCCGCTCACGCATGCCGACAAAGTCAACGCGATCATCGTGCGGCATATCGCCGAGGCGGATGCGGCGGCTTGAACCGGTTTCCCGAGTGGACCAATAAGCACGTACAGCAGACAAACCAGGGCTTGTTGAAGTCGCCGGGGAGCATAATTCGAGGTCCGGCGGATTCTCCCGCACACGGGCAATGACTGCTTAGACATGCGGATTCAACCGATCGACCTGAGTCGGAGATCATCCGGCAGCGTGCGGCCAGTTACGGTCACCGGTTCCAGCGGTTGCACGGCCATTCGTGCGTCCGCTCTGGCGCAGATAGCGGTCAGCCGCACAACTACCCGAATGGACGACATGGGTGCCCATGACTCGTCAGAATCGCGTCATCGGTTTCTCCTCTGCTGTGCGCCAGCGGCATGACAACCGTCTCGGCGCCGAGGAGGATGTCGATTCCTTCTGCGCTCAGAACACGCGACATCTCTTCGGCAACGTCGGCGTCTTCGCGTCCCATCAGTTGCTGCCCGTGTTCGACAATGGTCACCCGGCTGCCGAAGCGCCGATACGCCTGAGCCATTTCGATACCGGTATAGCCGCCGCCGAGCACGATCAGACGAGCCGCTGCATAGTCGAGGTCCAGTGCGCCGATATGCGTGAGCGGTTGCGCCTCGCGCAAACCCGGCGCATCCGGAATAGCCGCATGCGATCCGGCATTGACGACAACCTGGTTGCCGCTCAGCGTGCTCGTCTCGCCATTGTTCAGTTGCACTTCGATGGTTTTCGGCGCAACGAAACGCCCAGTGCCCATGATCAGCTCGGCACCGCTCGATGCATACGCCTGCAGGTGAAACGCAACTTCACGTTCGGTCATGCCACGCTTGCGCTCGCGGACCTTCAGCGCGCAACGACGAACGATGTATGCATGCCCATCTCATAGTGCCCCGGCCGGTTGCAAATCAGCACGTAGCGTCCTGGCGCAAGCTTCAATGACAGGCGCTTGGTTGAACCCTGCGCCAAGTCCTCCACCTCGCCCATTTTATTGAACCGGCTTTCCGTGACCACGCCTTTGTGGACGGGCAGATGCGCGTCGTCCATGTCGGTCCTCAGCACTACGAACTCATGTTCGGTATTGCCGTTCGCTGCGTTGTTCACCTCGAACGTGACGCGCCCGGCCTTCGCTGTGCCGGGATCGAGTTGAATCGTCTTGTCCGTGAGCTTGACATGGATCGTTTCGTCCGCATGACCGCTCAGCGGCACAACGCCGAGTGCAACCGCCGCCAGCACGAACGCAGTATGGTTTCTGTCGATCATGATGTTTCTCCTCGAAAGGGCCGCGTTGCCGCAAGGCGCGTCGAACCACGGTACCGGGTTCGCCGGCCCCCAAGGCTAGTGGATCAACTGTTTTCTCGATGACCGTCTCGCGTCAGTAGGCACGTTCGCCAATATGCATGGGTAGGAACCCTCGCCATCGTCGTGGCCGCTGGAGACCACTTTTCGCGGCGCACATCGCTTCGCCTTCACGCAACGGCGCAAGCAGGCTTGCACGCATTGCGCGCGTGAATTCATCGCGGATGAAGGACCGTGCTCGCCAGTGCAGGCGAACCTCGGTAATAGAACGTGAGTGGGCTTCGAAATATTCCGCCCGATGTCGCTTGGGAACCCGCTTTCTGGCGCGCGCCGTGCTGGAGAACAAAAACGATTCGAGCGATTCGAGTCGCTTCCCGGTTCACCGATGTGCTACCTGGTTCGCCGACGCGCCACTTTTCAGGATGCGCCTGCGTATCATGACCGCTGCTCCTTTTCGGCTGGCAGCGTTATTCCGATGACCGTTTGGCCATGTCCGCATGCGAGTGCGGCGTTCGGATCGCTGACTGTCGCGCTGTCCCTGAGCACATGATGCACTTACATCACGCAGGCTGCGCTGGCCGTAACGCGCGCTGTCGTGGGAGCCGTATCGGGCCTACGTCTTGCTCACTGAACCACTGGAATAACCTGCCCGACTGCATCGTTTAGACGAAGTCACCGTGGCACCGGGCGACGTGGCAATCACGAAGGAGGTTCGATCATGAAACGTATGCGTCTGGCCTTGAGTGCGGTCATGAGTGCCATGCTGGTAGTTGGCGTGGTCGCCTGTAATGGCGATTCGTTGACGGCCCCACCGCAGTACAAAACGACCGTGCTGGTCTCCGACGGCAGCGTGCCGGCTGCGCATGTCGATCCGAATCTGAAGAATCCATGGGGTGTCGCGTTCAATCCAATGGGGTTTGTGTGGATTTCCGATAATGGCACCCAGCGAGCCACGCTCTATGACGGCAACGGCGTCCCGCAATCTCTGGTCGTGACCATTCCCGCGGGAACGAGCGGTCCCTCAAACCCCACAGGCGTGGTATTCAACGGGACGACTGATTTTGTGGTGAGTCAGGCCGGCAAGTCGGGAGTCGGCGTGTTCATCTTTGCAGGCGAAGCCGGCACCCTCACGGCGTGGTCTCCGGCTGTCAACGCCACGCAAGCGGTCACGATGTTCGATGATGGCAGCGGCGGCGCCGTCTATAAAGGACTCGCCCTCGCGAGCAACAATGGGGCGAATTTCCTCTTTGCCGCAGATTTTCACAACAACAAGATCGACGTGTTCGACAGAAGCTTCACCAAGGTCACGATCGCGGGTGCGTTCCAGGACCCGGCGTTGCCGGCCGGATTCGCTCCGTTCGGCATCCAGGCGATTGGCTCGAAGCTATACGTCACCTACGCGAAGCAGGATGGCGACGCGCATGACGACGTGAAGGGCCCAGGGCTCGGGTTTGTCAACGTGTTCGACACGGCCGGACGAATGATTCAGCGTTTCGCTTCCGGTGGCCCGCTCAATGCCCCATGGGGTGCCGCAATGGCGCCTTCCAACTTCGCGCGGTTCGCGCATGACATCCTGATCGGCAACTTCGGTGATGGAACGATCAATGCGTTCAATGCGAACACCGGCATGTTCGACGGCACACTCCAACGGAACGACGGAACCCAGATCGTGGAAGACGGCCTCTGGGGTATCGCGTTCGGCAACGGGCTCAACAATCAGCCCACCAACACCCTGTTCTTCGCCGCAGGTCCCAACGACGAGGCAAATGGTGTCTATGGGCGTATCGACGTGGACCAATAGACGTTCGGGATCGACCTACCAGAGCAAAATGTATGTTTGAGTGCCGTCTTTGCGCCGCGCCTGCGCGGCGCGCTTTGCTTTGTTCGTCACGCGGCAAAAATTGTGCTTGCAGGGACGTCAAGAACACTCGACGCGCAGGCCTGCATGCGTCGACAGCCGAGCAATCGCGAACTCGCCTGGGAAATTCGTGTCCACGTGACCTCGTGCTCTCCGCCGTGCAGCTAGCGTTGATGGATCTTCTGATGGCGCGGACGCGGAAGTATTCGGGGCTCACCCCGTGCCTTCTGATTTTCGCGGAAAGGGAGTCTGTCTATGTCTCACACGGCCGCTCGCAGCTTGCTGTCGACAGTCGCGCCGCGGTCCAACTCAATGATGCGCGGCACACTTTGGGCTGCTGATCGTCGTCCGATTCTGGCCCGGTTGCTGTCTTTGCCAGCAGCCGCCGAAACGGATCATGGCGCGAGCCCTCACCCCCCAGGGACACCCATGAGGGTGTTCACATTATGTTGTCCTTGATTCGAAATCGTTGATTGAATACATCGTGCGTTCGAGCGGCCAGGACGGCAATAGCACCTAGCTGATTTGCCCATTCCTCCAGCTCTTCCGCTGTAGTCATGGCCGAACCGGTCGCTGGCTGCGCTTGCATCGTCGATATCCACGTTTCGTGGTCGCGTCCAGCGAGTCGGGCCCGTTCGATACGGTTGATCATCTCGATTGGAGCCGAAAACCTCGGCGCCGGTTCGACTCATTCATGCACGTTGGGCGCGATCTTTACTTAAGCCTGGCGCGTGCCGCTCGCGCAGGGAAAGCCCAACCTGACAGTCAAGGCTTAACGGCCTCATCATGGTCTCAGCAACATGGACAATAGATCGAGTCCATAGCGCATAACAAAGTGCTGGTCTAAAAACCGGAACCTCTCATTCTCCGCGTAGATTCGTCGGTCCGCATAAAAAATTGTCCGCGAATTGATACCGGCGACCGCATCGGCTGGCAGTTCGATCGCATCAACGCGGTCATCGAATCGCCCGCGGATGGCCAGGCTTTTTGAAAGCGGGCAAAACACTGACGTACCTTGGAGTCCGAAGCCCGGAGGGTAGAATCCGCCCTCCATTTCTTTTTCATCCCAGCATAGGGTGACGGGGCGATCCGAAGTCGCGAACCCACCTGATCCAGGCGCAGCCCTCGCAACAATCCAGCTACGTCGATCCAGGAGCTCGTACACCGTCATCAGGGACTTGAATTCCTGCTCAACGTATCCGGTCGTGGGCGCTGCGACGGTATAGTCGCCCCGTTCAACAAACTCCGTGATTTCCTCGTAGGTGAGGTCTGCCGCGCCCTCGAAGCCGGCCTCGGCAGCCTTTCTTTTCTGCGATTCCCAACGCCGACGATTTGCAACGGCAGTTTCCATCTGCCTGCGGGTTGCCTGTTCCTTAAGGTGACGCATAACCTCACTGCGGCCCGGATTGCGTACAGCCAGTAGGGCAACCAGTTCGAGAATGAGCGCGCGATCGGCGTCATTCTGAAAGTCGCCCTTGGCATCAGTGCGGACCAATGCGGGGCCTAGTTTCGACTCAAACTCCGCATAGCTCGAACCGAAAAGTTGAAGATTTTTGCGGCGGTTGGCGACGCGCGTGACTTGCACCTGCGACTCACTTTCCTTCGGCGGAGGCCACCAAGGCTACCGGGGCTATGGCCATGGGGCGCGACTGGCTACGGACATAGATGGCATGGCGGCGATGGGAGCCGGGGCGGCAACGCTGGCCATCAGTGACGCGGCGGCGGACGTCACGGGGCCGCGCTCCTGGCAAGCACCGTTCGATCGCTAGACGATCGGCAAGGTTCGGCCAGCTACGGACGTTGGCTCACGCTTTCACGCGGACGTTCGAACGCCGGCCCCGTCCAGGCAACGGCCCCCCATGAGCCTGCCCGTGTTAGGAGAAAATGAGGCGCCCGACAATCTTGATGCGTTCATCAGAATCACGGGCGGTCAGGACGCCGTCCGGCGTCGCGGGACGGCGTCCCCTGAACGCAACGGCAACCTCTAGTTCCGCGGAAAAATCATCACTTCAGCTGCGGCCACTGCGGCATCTCCAGCATGGCATCGATCGTGAACACGTCCAAAGACAAATAGTCAAATCCAACAAACCACTTGGTGATGTATTTGCTCCCAGACTTCTTGGCGTGTGAGGGGAGACGCTGGGCGGTTAAAATCTGCACCGCCGACTTGCAGCCCCCTTGGTGCCACAGAAAGGGCAATGCGCCCAGGCGACCGCTCAACTGTTGCCGATCAGAGCGTTTCCACCAGACCACACCCCTTAGCGCGCATGGTTTTTTCGCCGCGTGCCGCCCGCGCTTCGTCGTCATAGAATTGTAAATACGGGCGGGGGCAACATGAAACATAGAGTGGGAGTTGGGCTGCTGTGCGGCGCACTGCTTGCCGGCTGCATGTCGACCGGGGTCGAAGTGAGGTCTGAACAGATGTCGAGCTTCAGGCCCGGCGTGACGACGTTTCAAAACGTGACAGCCACGCTTGGCCCGGCGTCGGTTCAGACCGCGCTGGACGACGGCTCGACGCTGCTGGTCTATATGTTCGTGACGTCGAGGCCGCGCCCCGAGAGCTTTCTTCCGTTCATTGGGTCGCTGGTTGGGGGTGCCGACACGCGGTCGTCGGCGACGGTGTTCCTGTTCGATGTGCACGGCACCCTCAGGAGCGCAAGCACCACGACCTCGAACGTCGGCACGGGCCTGAGCGCGGGCGTAAGCACCGACCTGCAAAGCGCGCCGGTTCCAGGCGATAAGCCGCCCGTCGTGGTCAAGAGCATTCAGTCGGCCGTCGTGGTCAAGAGCGTTCAGCCGCCCGTCGTGCAGAGCATTGAGCTGCTTCCGGAAGAGGAAGTCGTGCCGGCCGAGGAAAACAGCGCCGAGCCGCCACTAGAAGAAGAGTGGATGGATGCCGACTAGCATCACATCCAGCACGTGGGCCGATGATTCGTACCCCGCTTCGGCGGCGTCGACTAGTCCACTGATGCCTCGCAGTGCCGGCCCGGGGATTCCCGGCGTTCCTGTGTGTCGCTTGCGCTCTGGCTCGCAAGCCGAAGCTAAAGCCGGTCGATGACGAGCAACCGCCTTCGCTCTCGGCAATTGGCATATCCCGGTTCGTCAGTGGCGACTCCGGCATCTGGCGTAAATATAAACTTCGCCGAGCTGAGGAGGGGGAAGGGCTCAACGGCCATGAAGCGGCTCTCGCCCGTAACGTCAGTCGGACATTCGGAGGTCGGCTCCGCCCCGGCAACGGTCAACCACCGGGCTGCATTTTGCGAATCGCCTTGTCGCGCGCGTGCTGCGAATCGACGATTAAGCGATATGCGACGTAATACTTGTAGATGTTGCGTACGTACGTCGTCGTTTCGATGCCGATCTTCTCCGCGACTACGATTTCGACGTTATTGAACCACTTGTCCCGATCGAGCCCGCGTGCCGCGGCTTCCGTGCGCATCTTTGCAATTTTGGCCGCCCCCGCGTTATAGCTCGCGAACGCAAACATTGCACGAGTGGTGTCATCGAAGTGCGCGTCAGGAAAGTAGCGTGTCATCAGCCGGTCCATGTATTTGGTTCCCGCATGGATGTTCGATTCGGTCACGCCAATGTTGCCGACCGCCATTTCCTTGCCTGTTCCCGGCATCAACTGCATGACGCCGACTGCGCCAACGTGACTTCGGGCCGACTGGTTCAACTGCGATTCCTGATAGCCTAGGGCGGCCAGCATCAGAGGGTCGAAGCCATACTGCTTGCCATACTTCTCGAAGAGCGCAAGTGTTTCTTCAAAACGCTTGCGCTCCGCCGCTCCCGAAGCATCCGTGACCTGCTTGATACGCTTCATGAACTGTGCGATCCGATAGTCGATGACGCCCTGCTTTTTGGCAAACTCATTATAGAAATCCGTCACCGCAGCCTGCAGTTGAGGGCTGTTCTTCCTGATCGCCCAACCGACATAGCCTTCGCTGCGTACTGCCAGATCCTCCCTGACCTTGATCTGAGGCAGGACTTGTGCCCACAGCTTTGCTTTCCAGTCGTCAACC
>Ga0310811_10004938_pt1 | contig 16798 bp, 31 predicted proteins | sample YCmetagenome_FD_207642 | JGI IMG/M metagenome (GOLD analysis project Ga0310811, IMG submission 207642) | Soil microbial communities from experimental microcosm in Duke University, North Carolina, United States - YC | ecosystem: Engineered > Artificial ecosystem > Soil microcosm > Unclassified ...
GGCTCAGACCGGTGCATGGCCTGCATCGTCGGCGTGGCCACCGGCCCGGAGTCGCACATCCCCTGCTGTGTGGCCCGCAACATCCGCATGCCGGAGCAGGACGGCCAGTGGGGGCCGGAGTGGGACGTCTACGACCGCGAAGTTGAGCGGGCGAAGAGGGAGGGGCGATGAGGCAGTGCGAAGCCGAGCTGTGCCGAAACTGGACCGGCCAGGGGTGTGCGTGCGAGTTCCTGGGCCTGGACCCCGTCTGCGGGTGCTGTAACGGCGACCCGAACGAGGTGTGCGACATGTGCGGTGAGCACGAGTGCTGGGCCGGTCGGTACATGTGTGAGAACGCCGCGACGGCTGGTTCCACGACTCGTGGGCGGTGGGAGGCGCGATGAGCGAGGGCTGGCACGAGTTCATCACTCCGGTTAAGGCTCTCACCAGGATCGCGTACGTCTACGAGTCCGGTGAGGTCTACCTGCCCGAAGGTGGTGACCCGGATGACTTCGTACTCGCTGCGTCGTACGGGCGGGTATACCGGCTGGTTCGAGAAGACGAAGCCGCCGCCCAGCCCCCGGCCCCGATCACGGCCGAGGACGTGAGGGCGGCTGAAGACTCCTGGAGCGCGCTGGGAGCTGCAGGCCGTGTCGATTCGATTCTGAGCCACCACAAAGACCGCTACGGGCACATGGCCGACTACCTGAACAGGCGAGGGGAACGAACCTGATGGACCCCACCCTTCTGCTCATCCTGGCGATCCTCGGCCTCTGGGTGTGCGCTGGTATCGGTGCCGCTCTGATGTTGGGTTGGTTGATCCGCCGGGCCCGTCGCCGTCATGAGGTGGAGGTGTTCGCCGTGTTGTGTGAGGCGGTGGAACGGCACCCGGCCGGCTACCGACGCCCTGTTCGAGCGGGGGAGACGCCGTTCTCTGCCCGCACCATCTGCGGCCACAAGATCTTCGGGGATTCCCTCGGGGACCTGGTGGCGAACGAGATCCACCACTACCGAACCTGCCCGCACGCCAGGAGGGAAGCCGCGTGAGTGGCTCACTTCTCCAGTTGCTGGACCCGCGTACGGGAGACGCCGAGACGTTTTGCGATCTCTCCGTAGCTCATGGTCTCCCGCATTTCCCGGACGGCGTCACGGGTGATGGCCGCGTACTCAGCCGCGAGACGTTGAGTCTCTGCGATGGCGCCGTTGGCTGCGGTCACTCGCTTGACAGGGTCCGAGATGTTCCGGATCGCCATGGGAGACCTCATGCACAGACTGTATACCCCCAGCTTGACGACGTACAGGGGGAGATATACGATAATTGCATGTCTACCACCTCCGACCCTGCTTCAAGTCTCCTAGATGAGGCGCGCAAGAAGATCAGATATCGGGTAGGCAGTACCTGGCAGGCGGCGGACGGTCAGGAGCCATGGGTCCGACTATTCGCTCGATGCGTGGTTAACCCCACGACTGGCTGCTGGGAACATCAGCGGCGCGGCAGAGACGGAACTCTCTCCGTCCGCCCCGGGCAGTACAGCAACCTGCGGGTCGGCAAGGTGCAGGTCCCTGCGCATCGGATTGCGTGGGAACACGCCAACCAGGCCGAAATCCCTGAGGGCCTCTTCGTCTGCCACAGGTGCGACAACCCTCCATGCCAGAACCCGGCACACCTGTTCCTGGGGACCGCCCTTGATAACAACCGAGACCGGAAGCGGAAGGGCCGGAACGGCAGGCCGCCGCGTGAAGCGCTAGGGACCTACCAGAGGTCGAAGACCCACTGCCCTCAAGGCCATCCCTACTCCGGCAAGAACGTGCTGAGATACACGACTGCGGACGGCCGGAACACGCGGACGTGCCTCCGGTGCGCCAGAGAGCGCGAACTAGCAAAGAGGCACCGCAGGCATGCGGAGCAGTACCAGGCTCGTTGTCAACGTCTCGCCGAGCGGATCGATGAGGTTCGAGGCCGATACCCCCGCGCGGTCGACGAGGTCTCAACCGAAAAGATCGTGTCAGTCATCAGCGGCGAGTTGGGCACACGCTTGATCCGTCTCCTCGGAACGAACGGCATGCACCGATGACCGTCTCGGTAGAGATCCTCACTGAGGCGAAGTCGCTCCTTCGATTGAAGCCGGGCGGCATGCCGGTTGCGGGCCAGCCCGCCTGGATCCGTGTGTTCGGCCGGTGCGACGAGAAGGAAAACGGCTGCTGGGAGTACGCCAAACACCGAAAGCCCCCCAAGAGCTACGGCTTCCTCGTTGTGAACGGCCGAGACGTCGGGGCTCACAGGATTGCCTGGGAGCACGCGAATGGCCGGCGTGTTCCCGACGGCCTCCATGTTCTGCACAAGTGCGACAACCCGCCGTGCTGCAACCCGGCACACCTGTTCATAGGGACGATCGCGGACAACAACCGCGACAGGCACGCCAAGGGCAGGACTGTCGTCCCTCGTCCAAGTCCGGTCTCTTCGCACTTCAAGCCGAAGACTCATTGCCATCTAGGGCACCCGCTGTCAGGCGACAACCTGTACCGAAATTCGCGCAGGGGAACCAAGAAATGCGCTACCTGCGCCCGCGCGGCGGCGCTGAGGCGTGGGGCTCGAGCGGTGGCACTGGCCCACGAGGAGAGGCGGGTGCGACTGATCCAGATGATTGATGAGGTGCGGGATGCGAATCCTCGCGCGGCGGATTCCGCTCCGACAGGAGAGATTTTGGAAGCCGTGATCGAAGAGCTGGGCGGATCCCTGGTTCGCAAACTCCGAAAAGCCGACAGGAGCGGGTCATGAACGTGTCCAAGTTCGAGGTATTCCCAAGTGAAGGCGGTTGGTACTTCCATCTCCGCGCGAAGAACGGGGAGATCCTCTGCCAATCGGAGGCCTACGGATCCCAGCGTGACGCCCGTCGTGGTGCCCGTGCTCTCCGCCTCGCCGCCCTCACAGCCAGAACAGTGGAGGGGACGAACTGATGGCGAAGAAGCCCAGCGCCAGCCCGAACAACAAGGCGGCGAAGCGGTACCTGAAGGAACTCCTGCGGATAGTCGATGAGCACCCGGTCCGTGATGTGGAGTACGACCGGGAATCAGACGTGTTCGCGGTACCTCGCAGCTACTACATCGAGCACGTGCCGTCAGGGCGGCAGACGCACACCATCAAGGTCGTCGTAAATGTCCACGAGGCGGGCTCGTGATCCACCTCCCGCTGCTGCTCCGTTGGCCGGTATGGCGAAAGACCCCCGTAAAGGGCCCTGAGATCGCCGCTGCGCCACAAAACTCGCCTGACTGGTGGGCGAGCATTCAGCCGGGCCTACGAGCCCGTGTGATCGCCTCACGGGTCCCGCACTGCTGGGGATGTGGCCGGGAAGGAGTCTCCTTCTGCGGCCCCGTCGCCTGCCTGCCCCCAACGAGCAACAACCGCATCGAGACGTGGAGGCCGGCAGTACCGTTCGAGGTGGTCGACCTGGCCGACGAAGCTCAAGACGCCCGCATCGCGGCCGTCCTGGACCAGGAGGCGGCGTGAACGCAACGACGTGTGAGTCCTGCGGTATCCCGATCGAACTGCGCCCGGGCACCCGTGAGGACCCCATGCCGAAGTGGTGGCAGCGCACCACCCTCCGGGAGATCGCGGAGGACATCTTCGCCGCCGACCCGTTCAGCCCGGCACTGAAATCGGATGGCGCGGATATGCACATCAGCCTCCCGCCCGAAGCGGAAGTGTGGATCGAGCACACCCCCGACAAGTGCAGGGCCCATCGGATGGTGAGTGACTCGTGAGCTGGGCAAAAAGAAAAAAGAAGATCCGCATTTCCAAGCTGTGGGCCCACCTCACCGGAACCTCTCACCTCCCAGCCCGTGGTCTGGTCTGTGAGCGATGCCAGGAATCAGGTCACATCTGGTGCCGACCTGTCCACGGTCCTGACACGGAGCACTTGTTCATCGAGCTGGACAACATCGAGCGGAGAGCGGCGTGACCTCCGACGAACTGGATTCTGAGATCCGCCGTCTCCTCTCCGGAGGTGGCTCAACACCCAAGGACGACGACGAGGAGAGCTCGGAATGACCCCCGAAGAGCACCTGCACCGTGCCCGGCTCGCACTGGACGAAGCCGAACGCCGAGACGGTTCAGCGGGCAACCTGGGCCCGTCCCGATTGTTCGGCCAGGCCACCGCCCACGCCCTAGTCGGGATCCTCGAGCACCTGACCGCGCCGCGTGAGGTGAACCCGACCGTGGATGGAAGCGGGTTCGGCCGCAGCTTCGACAAGGAGATCTACCGGGGCTACGACACGCCACCGGAGACCTGACAAGCCACCGGCCCCGTCGCACCTCGCTGGGGAGCGGGAGCGTAGCGACGGGGCCGGCACCTACTGCGGTTCCACCAACCTGATCACCGCGCGGGAGGCGATCACCCGGAAGAGTACTCCCGACCGGAGGCCGATTGTGTCCACCCCCGTTTGTGCCGCCCCCCAATGCGACCGCCCAGCCCACGACGGATTCATCTGCGTCACCTGCCGCGACGTCCTCCGCCGGGACCTCGACGCCGTACCAGTGCTCTGCGAAGACCTGCAGGTCACCATCGCCAAACAGGACCGCCTCGGCGACACCGACGGCCGCTCCACCGACGAACACCCACTACCACTACGTCTGGGCCCCATGGAGGCCCGCAGGGACCTCGCCGACACACTCCGAGCCTGGGCCGACCACGTCGCGCAGCGTCGCGGCATCCCAGCCCCCGAACACGATCCGGTGAAAGCCGCATCGTTCCTGCGGTGCTTCCTCGGTGAGATCCAAGACGACCAGATGGCCGGCGACATCGCCGACGAGATCGGCTACTGCGTCATCATGGCCGGCCGCACCGTCGACAAACCCCTCCAGCACGTCTACGCCGGCCCCTGCGACGAATGCGGGGTGGACCTGTACGCCCACCCTCGAGCCTCCGACGTGTCCTGCCGCAACTGCGCCCGCGACTACAACATCGACACCCGCCGCAAGTGGATGCTCACCAAAGCCGAGGACCAGCTGCTCACCGCCACCGAGATGTCCAGGGCCCTCCCCGGTCTGCTGCAACAGCAACTCACCGCCTCAATGATCCGCGGACTCGCCCACCGGGGACGTCTGACCGCTCACCCTCCGCTGCCGGACCGACCCCGCGAACCGGTGTACCGCGTCGGGGACGTCATCGAGCTGCTGCACGAAATCAGCAGCCGGGAAGCGGCGTGACACACCCGTGACCGGAGGGGAGTTGCGGGATGATCAGGGCGAACGCTACTGTGTGTCATCCTCGCAATTTCTGTCCGCGAGGTTTGCTGCCCGTCGTTCTCCGGAACTGGCAGGCCTTTTTCTTCTCCCACGTCGCGCGGTCGACGTGTGCTGGGCCTGTTGTCGGCCACACAGGCGAGGACGTAAGACCATCGGTGTCTGACCTATGGCAGTTGTGTCCAGCGAAAGCCACCCGTCCCCGGTCAAAGTCAGGCCGACACCGGGGGCGAACGGCATCCGCACTGAACGTCGGTCGGGAGCCCGGCAAGTCCTACGCCCGGCCCTGGAGAGACAACCGGGGCTGGGCGTAGTTTGCTCCTGAAACCTGGCTGACCTGCTAGAATGGCACCATGTTCCAGTCCTTTGAACCTGAGCTACTCCGCCCACCCGGGCGGGGACAGACTCGGGAGTCAACATGCGTTACTGGTTCTACACCAGCCACAAGCTCGGCCCTGACGGCGAGGATGTGCACCATCTCGGCATCGCCCGCACGCCCACTATCTGGGCCGTCTGGCAGGACATCTGCGAGTGGGTGTGCACGAAGGTCTTCCGCGACCGCTGGTGCTACGTGATCGCGCAGCCCGCTGTGATGGCGGCTGAGAAGCGCACCGAAAAGCTCGACGAGATCCAGATGTCCGAGGACTGGACCCGCCGCTACTTCGCCTGGCGCGGCTGGAGCACCTGGTGGGTCGACGAGGACGAGGCGTGATGGCCACCTGGGTCGACATCGACCGCGCCTACTCCACCCCCAACGGGGTCTTCGCGCCGCTGTCGGATGTTCGCGGCCCCATCGAGGTCGGGGACGTTGTGCACGTCAAGGAGAAGGTGTCAGGCAAGACCGGCGGTGCACTGGTCACAGGGGTCGATGAAGACAACGTGTACCTGTCGCTGGCCTGGAACACGCTCAGCGACGCCTACTCCACTCGCGGGCTCGAGGCCGGCTACCGGTACGCGAAGTTGATCGCGGTCAGGGCGCGCCGCTGATGCCCAGGATGCTCGCCCGTGTGCATCCGCCGTGGTGTGGAACATGCCGCGCGAAACCGGGTCCTGATTGCTGGGACAAGGGTCGGACGAAGCGGCAGGTCCGCAGCGATGAACGCCGCGAGCTGCGCGAGATGACCAACGAGGCACTCCAGGATCTCGCCCTGTCGTGCCTGGTCGGCGGCTGCATCGACACCTCCACCTGCGGAGGTCCGGTCTACCCGTTGGACGAGCTCGAACAAGACGGGCTGATGGAGAGCGACTGGTGAGCGATCACGTCCGCGCTGTCGCTTTCGTCGCCTCAGCGGCCTTCACACTGCTGTCCGGTCTGCTCCTGCTCGGGGAGAGCGCGTTCACACGGTCGTCAGACAGGCCTTCCCGCTGGTCCGGTGTCTCGCTTTGTGCCCTCGGGGCCGCGTTCGTTGCTCTGACGGTGGGCGATTGGCCGGCCCTGGTGTCGATGTGGGCCGTGGCCACCGAATGAGCCTTCTCCGCCGCCGCTCCAAGGGCCGCTCCTGCACCCTCCACGGTGACAACGGCTGTGAGATCCAGGGCGAAGCCGGACCGCGCGAACGGGTGCACGACAAGCGCGCCTGGGCTGCTGACGTTCGTTCGGAGATCTTCGAGCACATCGAGATCGCCCGTGAGGCGTTCGAGCTGGGCAAACGCATCCACGGTGCAGACCTCGGCAAGATGCGTCGGTTCTCGTCCCGTCACTGCCAGTAGCGCCAGCATGGCGCGACCTGGCGAAACTTGCGGTTCCCCGTACGGCTGCATCCTCACTCTCCGTCACATCGGGGGTTGCCATGTTCGGTCGCCCAGTAGTTACCCCACCGATCGCCTCCGACACCGTCGTCGGCCGCACCGGTTTCCGCTACGCCGGCTGCACCACCGTCGCCGACGTCGAAGCACATCTGCGCGCCATCACTGACCGCATCCGGGCCTGCCGCATCGACGAACTCATCGAAGGCCTCCGCGCCGACCAGGACTGCCTCATGGCTCGTCGCCGGTATTTGCAGCACTCACAAGACCCCGAACCGGCGCTGTGACTGACGTTGAGCTCGCCGAATGGCAGGCCTACGAAGAGTGGCGCAACGCCCAGGCGGAAGACGACTAGCCTGCCCGCAGAACCACCACCCGTGAGGGCTTGGTCACCGCTATCCAGGTTTCGTCGATGTCGGCCCTGTTGGCCATCTGCCGGGACAGCGTCACCGCTTCCCGGACTGTGAGCCCGGTGCGGGAGCAGCCGTAGAACCGCCCGACCCGGTAGTTCACCTTGAACACTCGCCGATCCTTCGCGGCGCCGTCCAGGACGTGTCGCTGGTCGGCGTACAACTCCTGCCCCCACGACCAGTGCTCGGCAACATGGACCTGGTAGGCAAGGTCGGCGGAACGGCGTCGCTCGGACTCCATGAGCGCGTAGGCGTGTTCATGGATGACGCCTCGCAGGTACTCGGCCCGCTCAGAGCCGGGCTCCTGAGCGTCCTTCTCGGACACCCAGCGTGCGATGTTCGCCTGCTCCCACGCCACCCACTCGGCCCGGGTCCGCGCGGCGTCGGGGAAGTGGTTGGTGGCGTGCATCGGGAAGTACGGCATGGTCGTCTCCTTCGGGTTGGTCAGGCGGTCAGGGCGAGCGCGGCGGCCAGGTGGTAGCAGGCCCGCCCGTGTTGACCTGCCTTGCAGGCGCAGGTGCCGCCAGTGGGGTCGACGGCGTAGGTGGTGCTGCCGTCGGAGCTGACGGCGATGCAGGCCTTGCTGGGGCCCACGACCACACCGCCGTCGGTGATGAGCTCGACGGCGGCGGCGATCTGGCGGGCGGAGAAGGTCTCGCCGATGGCGGTCATCGCGGCCCGCAGCTTGCGGTCGCAGGTGGGGCCGGTGCCGCGTTCACGGCTGGTGGCACTGGTCAGCTTCCTTCCGCACCGGCCGCAGGCGACGGGCTCGATCTCGACCGGCTGGGCAACCTCAACCCGGACGACCTTCCGGCCGCTGTTGCGGCGGGCGTCCCGGACGGCAATGTCCTGCGCGGTGATGAAGTCATCGCTGAACAGGTCGTCGGCCGGCGGGGCGGGAAGGGTGCGCGTCGTCATGTACTGAAATGTACACGAACGGACACGAAGGTACAAGTGCTTAGCTGTTCATATCGGTACTCACATGTACACTCGCGCCATGCCGACGCGCCCTGAATCCGAGACCAGCATCGCCGACCTCCGAGCCAAGCTCGCCGACCACCTCAACGAAGTGCAGACCAGACAAGCCGTCGTCTATGTGACCTCCCGCGGTCGCCGCGTCGCGGCAATCGTCCCGGTCGCCGACGCCGAGCAAATCGCGCACAGCACCGACTGACCCCAAGGACCAGGAGGCACCCCATGGCTTCCTGCGCCGGTAAGAACCGCCAAGGCAACCCCTGCTCCCTCAAAGCCATCCCCGGCGGAACAGTGTGCTGGCGCCACGGCGGCAAAGCCCCCCAAGTCAAAGCCCTGGCAGCAGTGAGACTCGAAGCCACCAAGTGGGGACTCGGGGACTCCACCATCGACCCCGGCGAAGCCCTCCTCCGCCTGCTGTCCCAGTCAGTAGCCAGGGCTGAGCGGTACGCCATCGAACTCGAGCAGCACGTCGGGGAATCGAAGAGCCTCCGAGAAGCCCTCGTCGCCCAGGCCTACGGCGAATTCGGCCCCACCGGCGAATACATCCGCGGGCTGGTCACCCTGGAAGCGCAGGAACGGGACCGGGCGGCGAACTTCGCGGTGAAAGCCATCGCCGCCGGCATCGCCGAACGCCAGGTCCGCATCGCCGAAGCCCAAGCCTCCATCGCCGAACGTGCCCTCATCGCCGCCCTCGACGACCTCGGCCTGGACGTCGACCAGAAACGGCAGGCCTCCGCACGGTTGGCCCACCACCTCCGCCTCGTCGGCTAACCACCTGGGGGCGGCATGAGCTTCGCCTCCTCACTGGCTGACCGGTTCGACGTCCAGAACCAGCGGGACCGCTGGAAAGCCGACCCCGTCGCCTGGGTGCAGGAACGCCTCGGTGAAACGGTGTGGTCCAAACAGGCCGAAGTGATGCGCTCGGTCGCGGAGAACAAACTCACCTCCGTCCAGTCCTCCCACGGTGTGGGGAAGTCCCACCTGGCCTCCAGGCTCGTCGGCTGGTACCTCGACGTCCACGATCCTGGCGAAGTGTTCGTGGTGACCACAGCCCCCACCTGGGCGCAGGTACGGGCCATCCTGTGGCGCTACATCGCCCAGATGCACGCCCGGGGCAACCTGCCCGGGTATGTCACCCAAAACGCCGAATGGAAGATCGGGTCCGAGCTGGTCGCGTTCGGCCGCAAACCCGCCGACACCGACAACCAGGGTATGCAGGGCATCCACGCCCCCGTCGGCGTGCTGGCGGTCATCGATGAGTCCTCCGGGGTGCCCGCCCAGATCTGGAACGCCATCGACTCCCTGGTCACCACCCCGGCGTCCAGGGTGTGCGCGGTCGGGAACCCGGACAGTCTCGGGTCCCAGTTCCACAAGGTGTGCACCACCGAACCGGGCTGGAACCGCATCAAGATCTCCTCCTTCGACACCCCCGCCTGGACCGGTGAGGACGTCCCCCAGAAGGTGCTGGACGGGCTGGTGTCCCCGGAGTGGGTGGAGGACAAAAGGGTCCGGTGGGGTGAGAACTCCCCGCTGTACCAGGTCAAAGTTCGGGGTGAGTTCTCCGACTCCGAAGACGGCCTCATCCCGCTGTCCTGGGTGATCGCCGCGAACAACCGGTGGCGTGAGTGGAACGACAACTACGACGGCATCCACGAACCGAAAGGCCGCAAGGTCTTCGGGGTCGACGTCGCCCGGTACGGGGACGACAAGACGGCCATCGCCACCCGGCAAGGCGATGTGGTTTTGGGTATCGAGTCGTTCTCCAAGCTCGACACCACCCAAACGACCGGTTTGGTGCAGGCCCGGCTCCGGTCAACAGTGCAAGGCCTCGCCGTGGTTGACGTGGTCGGCGTCGGGGCCGGGGTGGTGGACCAGCTGCGCCGCGCAGGGTGTGCGGTGAAGGCGTTCAACGGCTCCACCGCCACCAAACGCCGCGACTCCTCAGGGTCGTGGAAGATGGCGAACACCCGGGTCGCCTCCTGGTACAACCTGCGCGAACTCCTCGACCCGGCGTTGGGTGCGAGCCTGTGCCTGCCCCCCGACGACGATTTGACCGCCGACCTCACCGCCCCCACCTATGAGCCGCGTGCCGGCGGGGTGCTGTGGGTGGAGGACAAGGACTCGGTGAAGAAACGCCTCGGCCACTCCCCGGACCTGGGTGACGCCGTGGCGATGGCGTGCTGGGTGGACGCGTTCCCCCGCGCTGACGACGCCGATAAGCCGCCCCTCCGTCCTGTCGCCTACTCGAACCGTGGGGGGAGCTGGGCCTGATGGCAACGAACGGTTCCGCTGTCTCCCTGACCTCCGCGCAAAGGCGGCAGCTCGCCGGCCCAGCTTTGGCGAACTCTTTCAACCCTGACCTGAGGCTGTACAGAAGCTTCGAGGACTGGGGCAAGGTCTACGAGTACGGCGACCTCGACCTCCGGGCCATGCGCACCATGCTGGCCGAGGACGGGAACCCCCGGAAGCTCGAGCAGGTACTGACCCTCCCGATCCGCAGCGCCAACTGGGAGATCACCGGCGGATCCAGGCGTGCTGCCGCACTGGTGAAGGCGAACCTGGAACCGCTGATCGACCGCATCGTCGACCAGTGCACCTCAGCGTTCGCCTACCGGCGGGCGTTCTTCGAGACCCTGTGGTCCCTCGACGCCGGCCAGGTCGTGTACGACCAGATCGTGCTGCGCCCCGCTGTGGCTTGTGAGGCGTCGTTTCGGGACGACACCGGCCAGCCGGACGGGTTCCGGCAACGGTTGAACCCGGTCACCGATTTCGCCAAACGAGCCCAGCTGGGCAACCGGTTGGGGTGGGTGGACATCCCCGCGAACCGGTCGTTCGTGTTCACCTACGGGGCGTACCGGGAACCGATCTCCGGGGTGTCCGACCTGGACGTCAGCCTCCGGTGTTGGCAGAACATCAAGAAGCTCGAGTTCCTGTGGTGCCAGTACCTGGAGCAGCAGTCGCTGCCGAAGGTGTTGGTGTACGGCGACGACGACACCCAGGCCCAACAGAACGCCGAGATGTTGGCGTCCGCTAGTGCGTCGGCGACGATCCCGCTGTCCTACCGCCCCGACTCGGCGCAGAAGGTGTTCGACGTTGTCGAGTCCTCCGGCCGGGGCGCGGACCAGTTCCAGAAGGCCATCCTCTACTTCTCCTCCATGCAGACCCAGTCGGTGTTGGCGTCGTTCACGGATCTGGCGCAGAACGCGTCCATGTCCAACGCCGGCTCCAACGCGTTGTCCGCGGACCAGTCGGAGTTCTACCTGCAGTCCTCCCAGGCGCGGGCGGATGAAATGGCCGAGCAGATCAACTGTGGCCTCATCGGTGACCTGGTGGCCTACAACTACGGCCCCGACGAGGAATGCCCACAGCTGCACTTCCAACCCATCGGGAACCGGCAAACCGACCGGGCTCTGGCGTTGATGGAGTCCATCGTCACCGCCACCAAACCGAATGTGCCGTTCCAGTTCACCGCGATGCTGCTCAACCAAACCGCATCCGCTTTAGGGTTGGACAACAAGGACGTTGAAGACCTGGTGGTGCGGTGGGGTGACCACATGCAGGCCGAGATGGAAGCCGCCCAGGCAGCCCAGGTCGCGGCCGCATCCCAGCCCACGCCTATGGCGAACCCGTCCACTCAGCAGCCGCTGACGGGCGCCCCTGAGGCCCAGCAGGCGGCACAACTCGCCGCCGCCATCGACGTGGCCACCGAGCTGAACGTTGCCGCGAACGAGGGCCGCGACCCCGCTGAGACTTTGAACGCGATGAAGGCCCCAGCTCGGCACCCGAAGAAGCGCGGAAGGCGGTGACGGTGTGAGCATCACCTTCGGAGGCGACGCATCGGGCGTTATGGCGGCATGCCTGGAAGCTCAGGCGGCCATCGACAGCCTGCAGGGCAAGACGGTGACGGTGCGGCTGACCCCGGAGCAGATCGAGCGGCTCCTGGAGCTCGGCTACATCACCCCTGAGGGCGACCGGTTGGTGTCCTGGGAGGAGATCTGGGCCGCGCTGCACCCTGACGGGGACGACGCGGCGTGACCACCGGCCAGACGATCTACGTCACGAACAGGTCCACCCAGGTCTCCGACGCGGACATGGCGAAGGCCACCGCCGCGTGCGCGGTGCAGCTCGCCACCCACGTCGCACCGGCCCACGGCCTGGTCCCCGCCCCTGTGCGGTTCCTGGCCCAGGGCAAGGCGCTGCCGAAGGGTGGCCGGCTCATCACCGTCATGGACACCCTGGACGACCCTCAGGCGTTGGGGTACCACACGGAGGACTCCGGAGATCACGTCTGGGGTGTTGTCGGCACCAAAGCGGCCATGGACCAGGGCGCGGAGGCGCTCACCGGGCAGTACGCGATCTCCTCGATCCTCAGTCATGAGGTCATGGAGATGTTCGTGGATCCGTGGTGTTCCGGGTGGTACGACAACGGCCACGGCACTCTGATCGCCTACGAGGTCGGGGACCCGGTGGAGAACGACTTCTACCTGGTCAACGGGGTCGCGGTGAGTAACTTCGTGACCGGCGAATGGTTCAACCCGTCAGCCGCCAAGGGTGACCAGTTCGACTACCTGGGGCATCTGACGAAGCCGTTCAGCATGTCCCGGGGCGGTTACTGGGTTCAAAGTAAAGCGGGGGCGACGAGCCAGAAGTTCGGTGAGGCCATGCCCGAGTGGCGGAAGCAGGCCAAAAAGGCCCATTTCTCCCGTGGGTGTCGGCGGGTAAGCGGCCATGACCACCCCGCAATCTGACCAGCAGCAGGACGACCACACCGCCGAAGAGGCCGCTGTCATAGCCGCCCTGGTGGTGTTCTTCGCCTCTGTGGCCGCCGTGAAAGCAACTCTGCTGCCGGTACGGCTGGTCGACAGGCTCGTTGCCCTGGGTCTGGAGCCGCGTGCTGTCCGCGCCGCCGGCCGCCTTGCCATGGCGCCACCCCTGACCGGGCGTGGACGCTACGGCTCACCTGCACGCACGACCGGCCCAGCCACCACAACGCTACGCACCGTCAAGGCTGAAGAGCCGCTCATGCGTGCCCGCTACGTCCTCGCCGCCTCCAAACGGTTGACCAGGGCGATCAGGTTGAGCAAACGCACCGACCAGCAGAAGCCGAAGGCTGAGGGCAAACCGAAGAGCAAGGTAGACCTGTTCGTCGCCGCTGTCCGGGTGGAGAAGACCTACCTGGATGCTCACCGGAAGGCCGGCCAGAACCGTGCCCGCGCCGCTGCGGCGATGGACAGGGCCGCAGCGGCCGCCGGCCCGGACGGCAAGCTGCGGTGGAACACGCAGCGTGACAACCGGGTGTCCCCGGACTGCGCTGTCCTGGAAGGCCGTTTGTTCACAGCGGACAAACCCCCGAACGGTCTGATCCCGGGTGCTGTGCACCCCCGCTGCCGGTGTTACGCCACGGCGGCGACGGACGTGTTCGGCGCTGCCCCCACCGTCTCGTGAAGCACCGCGTCACCCTCGTCTGCGGCCCACCGTGCGCCGGCAAAACCACATACGTGGCGGAACAGGCCAACCCTGGGGACACCGTCCTCGACATCGACGTCCTAGCGAAGCTCAACGGGTCCCCCCGGGACCACGGGCATGAGGGCCGCTATTACCGGGCCGCCCAGGTCGAATACCAGGCGCTGTGCGCGCTCGTCCGAACCTCCACCGTTCCCGCCTGGGTCATCCGCGGCGCACCCGAACCGGCCGCCCGCCAGAAGCTCGCCGAAGCGTGCGGGGCCACCCGCACCGTGGTCCTCCTCCCACCCCGGGACGTGCTGTACGCCCGGGCGCTGGAACGCGACCAGGACAGCGCGGCCGCGGACACCATGAAGGCCATCACCAACTGGCACCGCCGGTACAAACCGGCCCGGGGCGACGTGCTCATCCGACTTTGAGGGGACCCGATGACCATCGAGCTCGCCGAGGTGAACCTCAACCAGTCCCAGCGGGACAAGTTGGCCTCCACCTCCCTGAACGGGGGCGGTTCGTGGCCGATCCCGAACGTGCAGTACCTGCGTAGGGCGATCCTGTCGTTCGGTCGTGCCCGCCCCGATGACCGCCCGAAGGTGGTGGCGCACATCGCCGCCCGGGCCAAGGCGTTGGGCGCCGAGGATCTGCCGTGGGTGGACAACTTCCTCAAATCCCACGGTGTCGACACCGACAAGGCCGATGACGCCATGAAGGCCAAGAAGCCGGGGATGTAGTCCGCCCCCACCTCTAACCCCCGCACCGCACCGGTTCGGGGTTCCTTGCCATGCCTCGAGGAGGTTTCCACGTGGCTGGACGTGTCACCGTCCTCACCCCGAAGGACGAGTCCGAAGCGATCGAGCTGGGCCGGTCCACCTGGCGCAAACAGATCCTGCCCGTCGGGTCCCTGGACTACTCGGGCCGGAAGCTGAACTTCACCCGCGAGTACCTCAACGACATCGTCTCCGCGTTCAAGTCCCGCGCCTTCGACGCCGTGCCGTTGCAGCTCGCCGACGCCTCCAACTCGCACACCAACGAACCCGACCGGGCCGCCGGCGAAGTCATCGGCCTGGAAGCCACCGACCAGGGTTTGTTCGCCACCGTCTCCACCACCGACAAGGGCTCCCAGATCCTGCGGGACCACCCGAACCTGGGTGTGTCGGTGCGGCTGGTGGAGGACTACGTCCGCCAGGACGGCAAGAGCACCACCCCACATAAGGCCGCGCTGCAGCACGTGCTGGCCACGTGGGCGCCCCGGGTGTCCGGAATGGCGCCCTGGCAGGCCGTGGAGTGCTCCGAGGAAACCGACGAGGTGCTGGACCTGTCGGCCCTCACGTTCACGCCCGACGGCGACGCACAGCCCCAGGAGAACGCAAGCCCCGCCGACCCCGGCGGCCAAACCCCCACCCATGAGGAGTCACCTGTGACTGCGCTCAACGAGGAGGAGCTGGCCGCTGTTCGGTCCATCTTCCCCCTCATCAAGAAGCTCGCCGAGCCCGACGAGACCGTGACCGAGACCGAGGTGAAGCCGGAAGCGGTCGTCACCCCGATCAAGGCCGACCCTGCCGTTGAGGTCGACGAGGACGCCGAGGTCGAGCAGGCCATCGCCGCCGCCGTCGAACCCGACGAGGACAAGACCGTCGACCTGGCCCTGGTGGAGCTGCGCACCGCCGCCGACCGGCAGGCCATCGAGCTCGCCGAGCTCAAGGCTGAGCGGGACGAGGAGAAGTGGAAGTACGAGCGGGAGCAGCTCGTACGTGACTACGGCATCCCGCCGGCCATCGTCGCCCTCGCCGAACCCCTCCTGAAGGGGTCCAAGTACACCGTGGAGCTGTCCCAGGGCGGCTCCGTGGACGCCGGATCGGTGCTGCGGAACGTGCTCCACACCGTGGCGAAGACCTACGGCCGCGGTGTCGACCTGTCTGGGCCGCTCGGGTCCGCCTACGACGGCGACGGCGCTGAAGACGAGGCGAAGGCCGCACGCAAGCGCATCCACGACGCGGCCAACGCCGCCGGACTCGGAAAGTAGAGGGGGCCAGACATGGCAGGCACCTACCCCGTGACCCAGCTGGGTCCGGACACGTACGAAGTTTCCGCCACCGTCACCGGCGGCCAGCTGGTCATGGTCGACGGCTCCACCGGCAAGGTGAAGCCCACCACCGGTGTGGTGTCCAACGTCCTCGGTGTCGCCCTCACCGATGCCGTCCCGGCCGGTTCCGGCTCCAACACCGCGTTCGGCACCGCCCCGAAGACCACCTCGGTCGCTTACGGGCCCGCCACGGTGAAGCTCACCGCCGCCGGAACCATCGCGTTCGGCGCGCTCGTCACCTCCGCCGCGAGCGGCCAGGTGGCCACCATCGGCGCCGGAACGTTCGACCAGGCCATCGGCCGCTGTGTCGAACCGGCCGGTCTCACTGTCGGCGTCGCCGGCCGCATCCGGCTCTTCTGAGGGACAGGTAACCAACCATGAGCGCACTGCCCATCATCTCGTCCCAGGACGGGCCTCAGATCACAGTCAACGACTGGCTGAAGGACCCGCTCACGATCCCGGAGTACATCCTGGATCAGTCCAAGCAGGGTTTCATCGCCGACGCCGTGTTGCGTCAGGGTGGTACCGCCCTCGCCGGTGTGGTCCGGTTCCACGAGTCCACCCCGCTGTACCTGGACTCCACCATCACCACCCGGGCTGAGTTCTCCGAAGTCCCCGTCGGTGTGGGTTCGCTGGGTTCGCCGAACGTGGTGTACACCCAGGAAACCTCCATCGGTGTGGTGGTGTCGGACTGGATGCGCCGGCGTAACGCCGTCGATGTGATGAGCCTGAAGATGAAGCAGGCCATCAACTCGATTTCGCGCGCCTGGGATGACATTTTCGTGACCGCCGTGACCGGCAACGCGAACGTGCAGACCGGTGCGGCGTCGGCGCACTGGAACATCAGCTCCACCGACATCCGGTCGGACATCCTGACCGCGATGAAGGCGATCGAGTCCGCGC
>Ga0310811_10004939_pt1 | contig 16796 bp, 12 predicted proteins | sample YCmetagenome_FD_207642 | JGI IMG/M metagenome (GOLD analysis project Ga0310811, IMG submission 207642) | Soil microbial communities from experimental microcosm in Duke University, North Carolina, United States - YC | ecosystem: Engineered > Artificial ecosystem > Soil microcosm > Unclassified ...
CGCGCGCACGATGGAAACCCGCATGCGCGCCATCCCGGGCCTCATCGACGTGACGAGCGACCTGCTGATCGAGAATCCGCAGGTGACGATCGACATCGATCGCGAGCAGGCCGGCCAGCTCGGCGTTTCGGCCAGCGAGATCGAGAACACGCTCTACGACGCGTTCGGCCAACGGCAGGTGTCGACGATCTACACGGCGACGAACGAGTACTGGGTCGTGATGGAGCTGCTCCCAGAGTATCAGCAGGACGTCGACGCGCTCGGCAAGCTCTGGGTGCGGTCGTCGCGCGGACCGCTCGTGCCGCTCAGCACCGTGGCGAAGTTCAAGTTCTCGGTGGGTCCGGTGACGGTGAATCACTCGGGTCAGCTGCCGGCGGTGACCGTGTCGTTCAACCTCGCGCCGGGCATGTCCATCGGCACGGCGGTCAAGCAGGTCGAAGCGGTCGCGAAGGAAGTGCTGCCGTCGCAGGTCGGCGCGAGCTTCTCCGGAATGGCCGAGGCGTTCGTCACGACCCAGCAAGGCCTGCTCGTCCTGATGCTCCTCGCGGTGTTCGTGATCTACGTGATCCTCGGTGTGTTGTATGAGAGCTTCATTCACCCGATCACGATTCTCACTGGTCTTCCGTTCGCGGCGTTCGGCGCGCTCGTGACGCTGATCCTGTGCGGCATGGATCTCGACATCTACGGCTTCGTCGGCATCATCATGCTCATCGGCATCGTCGAGAAGAACGCGATCATGATGATCGACTTCGCGATCGAGAAGCAGCGCGACAGCAAGAGCTCGCCGGCCGAGGCGATTCTCGAGGCGGCCAGCGTGCGGTTCCGTCCGATCATGATGACGACCATGGCAGCGCTCATGGGCGCGGTGCCCATCGCCGTGGGCTGGGGCGCCGGCGCGTCGACGCGTCGTCCGCTCGGTGTTGCCGTCGTCGGCGGTCTGGCGTTCTCGCAGCTCGTTACGCTCTACGTCACTCCGGTGTTCTATACCTACCTCGACGAGTGGCAGCAGCGCTTCTCGCGCCGGCGCTCGAAGGAGCGTGCTGGTGTGGCGCCGCCGCCCGATGCGAAGCTCCCGCAAGGGCATCGGCCCGAGCCCGCCGCAACCTGATCGATCGGCGAGCTGGAGTTCGAAGAACATCGGGCGCCCCGCTGGGGGGCGCCCGTTGCTTATGGGAATCGTGTCATCGCCCCGACAGGTGGGGCTCGATAAGCTCACGAACCACCACTAGCCGGGAGGTTTCGTGAAATACGCATCACTGGCCGGCGCGTTCGCTACGATCGTTCTCGTCACGCCGATCGCCCACGCCCAGGCCACCTACAAGCGCGATCTGCCCGATTCGCTCGTGAAGCAAGCCAAGATCACCGAGGAAGTCGCGGCGGCGGCGGCGCAGAAGCGTGTGCCGAAGGGGAAGATCGAGTCCGTGGAGTTGGAGCGCGAGGATGGAAAGCTCGTCTACTCCTACGATCTCCGGACCGAAGGGAAGAAGGGCATCGATGAAGTCCGCGTGAGCGCCATGACCGGAAAGGTCGTCGCCTTCGAGCACGAGACGCCGGCCATGGAAAAGAAGGAAGCGGCGGCGGAGGCGAAGGAGAAAGCTGCGGCCAAACCCAAGCCGAAGACGCCGTAGGATCGACGCGACCGCTTCGTCGCGAGTAGCTTGATCGAAAGGACCTCAATCAAACCTCGCGGCGATGCGCGTTCTGCTGGTGGAGGATGATCCGGAGCTTTCCGCGGTCATCGAAAGTGGATTGGGCGAACACGGCTTCCAGGTCGTGAGAGAATCGACCCTGGACGGAGGCCGGCTGCGCGCCGTGATGGCGGGCTACGACGTCATCATTCTCGACGTCATGCTCCCGGGCGGCAGCGGTTTCGACCTCTGTCGCTCCCTTCGCCAGCGAGGCGTCGGCGCGCCCGTCCTCATGCTCACGGCGCGCGACGCCATCGACGATCGCGTGCGTGGCCTGGACGCCGGCGCGGACGACTACCTCACCAAGCCGTTCGCCTTTCGAGAGCTCGTCGCTCGGCTTCGTGCGCTCGCTCGACGTCGGCCGACGCCGTTGCCGGAGACGGTGAGCATCGCCGATCTCGAGGTGGATCTTCTCGCCCATCGGGTGCGGCGCGCTGGCCGCCCGATCGAGCTGACGGCCAAGGAGTTCGCCCTGCTCGAATTCCTCGTTCGCCACCAGGATCAAGTCGTCGATCGAGCCGCGATCACAGCGCACGTCTGGGACGAGAATCACGATCCATTTACCAATGTTCTCGAAGTGCTCGTCCGGCGCCTGCGGCTCAAGATCGACGAGGGCTTCGACGTCAAGCTGATTCACACGCTGCGTGGCGCGGGCTACCGCCTGGGCACATGAGCGTTCGCCCGAATGGAACGCGTCCGGTGCCGGTCGCTCCAGGCTCGCTCAGTCGGTTACGGTTGCGGCTCACCGCGTGGTACGTCGGGACATTTTTCGTCATCCTCGCGTTGCTCGGGGTCGGAATGTTCGCCACGATCACGCGGCGCTTCGACCACGAGTTGGACGGATCACTCCGTGATGCGACGCGTGAGCTCGTCCGCGTGGCGCGCACGCGCGACGCCGCAGCGCGGGAGCAGGGAAGGGCGTTTGATCCGACGATCGATTTTCGCATTCCCGAGCGCACGCTGTTCGTGCTCGACACCGCGGGTCACGCCCTCGGCGGTGCTCCGCCGTCGCCCTGGATTCAATCCCTCGCACGCGATGCTGCGCGATCCGGGACCGGGGCGCGGACTTACGACTCGCCCGAAGGCGGACTCTTTCGCGCCTACGCCGAGCGCGTCGATCTCCCGGGCGGACGCCCGGTGGTTGCGCTGGCGGTGGCGAATGAGGTCGAGCTGGAGGATCGATACGCATCGCTGATTGCCGCATTCGGGAGCGCTGCGATCGTGGCGCTGCTGCTCGTTGCAGCCGGCGGGTGGATGCTGGCGCGTCAGTCGACCGCACCGGTGGAACGAGCGATCGTGCAGATGCGCCAATTCATGGCCGATGCAGCACACGAGCTGCGGACGCCGATCGCCGTCGTTCGAAGCCGAGCCGAAGTCGCTACGCAGCGCACGCGGAGTCAGGAGGAATATCTCGCCGCGCTGCGCAGCATCGAGCGCGAGAGCGAGCGGCTGGGACGGATCGTCGAAGATCTCCTCACACTCGCCCGGGCCGACGCAGGCGAGCGGGTCATCGAACGTCGCCGTGTGTTCTTCGACGACGTGACGCTCGACGCCGCGGATGCCGTGCGTGTCATTGCCGACCGAAAGTCGGTGCGCCTCGAGGTGGGTGATTTCGAGGAGGCGCCCGTCGAAGGAGACCCCAACCTCCTGCGGCAGCTCGCCATCATCCTTCTCGACAACGCGATCAAGTTCACGCCAGCCGGTGGCCTCGTTCGAATCGGCGTTCGATCCACTCCTTCGAGCGCCCAGCTGGTCGTGTCGGACACGGGAGTTGGCATCGAGGCAGACAAGCTGCCCCGGGTGTTCGACCGGTTCTACCGCGCCGATACGTCCCGTACCCGCAGCGCGCCCGACGCCGGCGCCACGTCGGAAGGGGTTGGGCTCGGCCTCGCCATCGCCCGATGGATTGTCGACGAGCACGGTGGTACCATTGCCGTCGATTCCGAGGTCGGTCGCGGAACCCGTGTGGTCGTTGAGCTTCCACGCGCGTCAGCTCTCGCGCTGTCATCGCCGTGACAGGTTCAGGCCGCTAGCGTTCTCAAGTCCACCAAGAAGCCTCGAGGTCATGCACGTACGTATCGCCCTGCTCATGGCCTACGCGGCGCTGGCCGCGACGGTGGAAGCACAGACGACTCCGCTGTCTCGAACCGAGGCCATTCAAGCCGCCCTCGAACGCGGCGCGCGACTGGGAGTCGCGCGAGCGGACACCGCGGTAGCGGGTGCCCAAGTTGCCGTCGCCCGCGCCCTGCCGAATCCGTCTCTGGCGACGAGCTATAGCCGCTCCGTTCCGCGGTACCACGTCATCGCCGATATCCCCGTCGATTTCCCGATGATCCGCCAGCTGCGGATTCGCTCGGCAGGCCTCGGACTGGAGGCCGCGCGCCTCCGCTATCAGGTGGCGCGAGCGACGATCGCACTCGACGCCGACACTACCTACACGCGGGTGATCGCGGCTCGTGAGCGATTGACGTTATCTCATCGCAACGCACTCGACGCCGACAGCGTGCTGCACATGGTGGAGCGACGGCTCGAGGCCGGCGACGCGAACGAGATGGACGTGGAGCTCGCGCGCGTGAGCGCCGGCCAGCAGCATAACATCACCACCGCCGACTCGCTCACGCTTATTTCCACGCTCCTCGATCTTCAGGCGGTTCTCGGGATGGCGACCGATCGCCTCGAGATCCGCGCCACCGATTCACTCGCCGTTCCACCGGCGCCGCCTGCGGTCGGGACCACCCTGAGTGAGACTGCGGCAAACCTCTCGCTCGAGTCGGCGACTGCGGCGGCGCGTCTGCAGCACCGCTCTGTCTGGTCGCAATTCAGCCTTACGTTCGGCATCGAGACCGGCGATCCAGATGCGCCTGGAATTCTTCCGACGTATGGCGTCGGCATTGGCCTGCCGATCTTCGATCGAAACCGCGGTCAGATTGCGCAGGCCGAAGCCGAGCGCGCACGAGCGGCCGCCGAGCTCACACTCGCGCGGGTGGAAGCCAAGAATCAAATTGCGCACGCCACCCGTGAACGGGAGATCGCGCTGAGTCGGGTCGAGCGCGATCGCTCGCTGATCGCGAGCGCCGAACGGGTTTCGTCGATGTCGCTGGTGGCATACAGAGAGGGTGCATCCACCCTCGCCAACATTCTCGAGGCACGACGCACGGCGCGCGAGCTCCTTGCGCAATACGTCGACGACCTCGCGGCCGCGTGGATCGCGACCGCCGAGTTAAGGGCGTTGGCGTTCTCCACCGCGGATTCAAAGCCATGAGTCATTTGCTTCGTCGAACGCCCGCTCGTTCTCTCGTCGCTTCACTGATCGTTCTCTCCGTCGCTTGCCACAAGGAAGAGGAGGCGGCCGGCGAGAAGCAACCGAGTGTGGCGGCCAAGACCGTCGTCGTCGTTGCCCAGCCGTTCACGGAAACGTTGGGTGCGATCGGCACGGTGGCGCCGCGGGTGGGTCACGTCGCGAGCTTGAGCGCGCCGGCCCCTGGCCGCGTGGGGCAGGTGCTCGTCTCGACCGGTCGGGTCGTGCAGGCCGGCGAACCACTGATCGAGCTGGACCAGGCGCCATTCCGCGCATCGACAAACGCGGCGGAGGCCGCGTTCGAGGCGGCGCAGTCGGCGAACGAACGACAGCAGCGACTCGCAAAGGAAGGCATCGCGCCGCGAAAGGACGCCGAACAGGCGGCGGCTGAGCTGGTTCGCGCTCGGAGCGAATTGGAAACCGCGCGTCGCACGGAGCATCTGTCGACCATCAGGGCGCCGATCGCCGGCGTCGTGACGCGTGTGGTCGCGACCATCGGATCCTCCGTCGATCCATCGCAACTCCTGATCGAGATCGCCGATCCGTCCACCATCGACATCATACTCAGCGTCACGCCGAGTGACGCCGGACGCGTTCGGCGCGGCGCGAGAACGAGCCTGACCGCCGGACAGTCGTCGGGCGGTGAACAACTTGGCGTGGGGAATGTGGTCGAAGTATCGAGCGCCGTGGACTCCGCGACACGTAGCGTTGCCGTCCGGGTTCAGGCCCCGAACACGCGACGCCCACTGCGCTTCGGTGAAACGGTCTTCGGCGCGATCGCCGTTGGCACGCGCGCGTCGGCCATCGTGATCCCGCTCGAAGCGCTCGTTCCGGACGGCGAGGGTTTCAAGGTGTTCGTCGTCGATGCAAACAACGTCGCGCACGCCCGACCAGTGACCGTTGGCGCGAGAACGACGACAACAGCTGAGATCACCGACGGGCTCAAAGCTGGCGAGAGGATCGTCACGTTCGGCGCATACGGCATGCAGGACAGCGCGAAGGTGATTCCGGTCGCGCCGCTGGGCGATTCGGCGAAGCCGGAAAAACCGTAATGGCCAGGCCCTCGCTTTTCGCCGTTCTCGCGCACCAGCGACGATTCATCTACCTCGCGATCGCCGTCCTCAGCGGCGCCGGCATCTGGGCGGCGACGAATCTGCCGTCCGCGATCTATCCAGAGCTCGAGTTTTCGCGCATCACGGTCGTCGTCGAGGGCAGCTCGCTCGGCGCCCGCCAGGTGCTGTTCAGCATCACGCGGCCGATCGAGGAGGCGATCAGCATCATTCCAGGCGTGACGCGTGTTCAGTCACGATCGATCCGCGGGGGCAGTGAGACGAACGTCACGTTTTCGCCGTCGACCGACATGGTCGTCGCGCTGCAACAGGTGCAGGCACGCGTCAACCAGGCGCGCAACGACCTTCCCGCGAATCTCGACATCGAGATCGAGCGACTGACGCCGTCGGTCTTTCCGATTCTTTCATACAATCTCGAGGGCGGCGATCCGGCGACGACCTTCGACATCGCGCGATACCAGATCAAGCCGCTGATCTCTCGCGTGCCGGGCGTCGGTCGCGTCGACGTGCAGGGAAGCGACGTGCGCGAGATCGAGGTGGTGGCCGATCCGGGACGGTTGGCGCTCCAGCAGATGACATTCGCCGATGTTGCCGCGGCGATCCAGGCGGCGACCACGGTGAGTGCCGTCGGTCGCATGCCGCAGGATTACAAGCAGTACCTGATCGTGACGACGAGCGAAGCGCATTCGGCGGACGACATCGCGAACATCGTCATCGCGCACGGCCTCCGCGTCGGTGACGTCGCGACGGTGAAGAGTGGGACCGAGGACCACGTTCGCATCGTCGCCGGCGACGGCAAGCCGGCCGCTCTCATCAACATCACGCGACAGGTTGGCGGCAACACGCTGGCGATCGCCGACAGCGTCGCGAAGATCGCGGCAGGCCTCCTCAAGACATTGCCGCGCGGCCTCGAGCTGAAGCCGGTGTACGATCAGGCGTCGCTCGTGCGCGATGCTGTCCGGTCCGTGCGCGACGCCATGCTCGTCGGTGCGGTCCTCGCCGTGATCGTGCTCCTCGTGTTTCTCCGCCACGCCCGGGTGACGGCCATCAGCGCATCGTCCATCCCGATCACGATGGCAATCACGGTGTTCGTGATGTCGCTCGTCGGCCAGACGTTCAACCTCATGACGCTTGGCGCGATGGCCATCGCGATCGGCATCGTCATCGACGACGCGGTGGTCATCACGGAGAACATCGTGCGGCACGTGGCCTTGCAGCCCGACCGCACTCTCGCGATCCACAACGCGGTGCAGGAGTTGATCTGGCCGGTGACGTCGTCGACGATCACCACGGTCGTCGTCTTTCTGCCGCTCGGACTGCTCACCGGCGTGGAAGGACAGTTCTTCCACGCGCTGTCGATCACGCTGACGATCGCGGTGCTCGTCTCGCTCGTCGTGGCTCTGACGATCATTCCGCTGCTGAGCGAGCGCTATCTCACGCCCGCCGACGCCGACTCGGAGTCTCCGGCACGACCGGGACACGGTCCACTCGTGTGGATCGGGCGGGGAATCGATTCGCTCGCCGACCGCTACGAGCGAGCACTCGGCGGCGCGCTTCGTCACGCGCGATGGGTCGTGCCGGCGGCCGCGCTGCTCGTCGTGGCGGGCCTGCTTGTCCAACGTGTCGCTTCGACGGGCTTTCTGCCGGAGATCGACGAAGGTGCGTTCGTCCTCGATTACTTCAGTCCTGGTGGAACCGCGCTCGCCGAGACCGATCGCCAGGTTCACCAGATCGAGCGAATTCTCATGAGCACGCCGGAGATCACGGGAACGTCCCGGCGTCTCGGCGCAGAGCTTGGGCTCTTTGCGACGGAACAGAATCGCGGCGACATCGTCGCTCGCCTCAAGCCTGAGCGTGAGCGCGACCGATCGACGGAAGAGGTAATCAACGAGGTGCGCGGCAAGATCGAAGCGGCGGTGCCGCGGCAGCGCGTCGAGTTCGTGCAGATCCTGTCCGACGTTATCAACGATCTCGCCGGCGCCGCGCGCCCCGTGGAGATCAAGATGTACGGCCAGGACCTGAACACCCTCGAAGCCTACGCGAGGAAGTTGGAGCCTCCGATGTCGAAGGTCCCTGGCGTCGAGGACTACTTCAGCGGCGTAAGCGAGCCGAGCGCCGAGCTCGACATGACGGTGCACCAGGCCGAGGCAAACCGGATCGGGCTCACGCCGGTGCAGGTGGCCGACCAGGTGAGCGGCGCGCTATTGGGACAGCAGGCCGGCGAGATTCGCCTCGATGATCGGGCGATTGCGGTGCGCGTCCGAGCTCCGGATTCAGTCCGCTTCGATCCTCGCCAGCTCGGCACCATCCCGGTGTTTTCGCCCCAGACGCGCGCTACGGCGCCCCTCGCGTCCCTTGCGTCGTTCCAGCCGACGGAAACGCGCGCCGAGCTGCTGCGCGAGAACCAGCAGCAGATGATCGCGGCGCACGGCGATCTGTCGGGGCGTGCGCTCGGCGACGTCATGGCTGACGTCAAGGAGGTTCTCGCGGCCAATCCGCCGCCGCCAGGCGTGCGCGTCGAGTTGGCCGGGCAGTACGCCGGGCAGCAGCAAGCCTTCCACGCACTACTGCTAGTGCTCGCGCTTGCCGCGGCGAGCGTCATCGCGGTGATGGTTGTGCAGTTCCGGTCTTTCGTCGAACCGCTGGTGATTCTGCTCGCCGCGCCGCTCTCGTTCGTTGGCGCGGTGGGGCTCCTCGTCATCATGGGCGTCCCGCTGAACGTGTCGTCGTTCATGGGACTCATTCTGCTCGTCGGACTCATTGTGAAGAACGGGATCATCCTCCTCGACTTCACGCGTCATCTCATGCGGAACGAGGGGTTGACGCTCGAACCGGCGCTCCGCGCCGCGGCGCGCATCCGGCTCCGCCCCATTCTCATGACGACGCTTTGCACCCTGTTCGGACTGCTCCCGCTTGCGCTGGGTATCGGCGCAGGGAGCGACATGCAGAAGCCGCTGGCACTCGCGGTGATCGGCGGCCTCGCGCTGTCGACGCCGATCACGCTGTTCGTCGTTCCAACGTTGCTCGTCGCCGTGCGTGGACGCGAGTTCTCGCTCGCTGGACGAGAGTAGCAGTTTCCATTTCCCTCGAGGTTCGAACCATGCGCGTTCTCAAGCTCACGACTGCCACGCTGTTGGCCGCGGTATCACTGACCGGCGTCGCGTCGACGCAGCAGTACAAGGTCGAGAAGTTCAACATCGGTGGCGAAGGTGGGTTCGACTATCTCACCTCCGAGCCGGCGTCGGGCCGCGTTTTCGTGTCGCGTGGCACACACGTGATGGTCGTCGATGGCGCGACGGGGAAGGTGGTCGGCGATATCAAAGACGCGCCTGGCGTGCACGGCATCGCCTTCGCTCCTCGCGCTGGACTCGGGTTCACGACCAATCGCACCGATTCGTCGTCCACGATGTTCGACATGAAAACCATCGACATCAAGAAGAAGATCAAGGCGGGGAAGGACGGTCTCGACGGCATCATGTACGATGAGCAGACCGACAAGATCGTCGTCATCAACCACAGCAAGCCCACGGGCACCGCTGTCGTGATCGACGTGAAGACGGGTGAAGCCGTGGCGACGATTCCGCTCACGGGCAACGCACCGGAGGGCGGTGTGAGCGACGGCAAGGGTCGCATCTTCATCAATCTGGAGGACAAGAACGCGATCGACGTCGTCGACACGAAGACGTGGAAAGTCACGACCACCTGGAAGATCGATCCGTGCGAAGAGCCGACCGGCATCGCGATGGATCGCACAACGAATCGTATCTTCTCGGGGTGCAGCAAGAAGTCGGTCGTCGTCGACGCCGCGACGGGCAAAGTCGTTGCCGAAATCGCGAACGGCGACGGTGTCGATGCCCTGGGATGGGATCAGTCGCAGAAGCTGATGTACATCCCGGCGGGCGGGAGCGGCAACGTGACCGTGGTCCACGAGGATTCACCGGACAAGTACACCGTCGTCGAGACCGTTCCGACAATGCGCGGCGCCCGCACCGTCGCCGTCGACGACACCAAACACATTGCTTACGTCTTCACGCCCGAGTACGGACCGAGCACTGCACCGGCGACGCCGGGCGGTCGCGCGACCCGAGGCCCGATCACGGCGGCCTGGTTGATCGCGATCAAGCATTAAAACAAAGAGAAAACGGACGCAGGCGGAGCGGCCTCATGCTCCGTCTGCGTCCGTTTTGTCTCGTCGAAACTTGTCGCCGGCGGGGTCCGTCGGGTTAGGCGGGTCGCCTCACGGCTGTCTTCGTGTGCCGCGACGGTCGATGGCAACTGGTTCGTCGGACACTCGCCGCGAGTGCCCGATGCGCCGCGTTAGGAAAGAATCAAATCCCGCGTGACGTCGGCGATGCTCGAGCACCCACTCAATGCCATCGCGAGGTCGAACTCCGCCTTCAATTGCTGAAGCACGGCGCGAACTCCGTCGGCGCCATCGAGCGTCAGTCCCCAGAGCACCGGGCGTCCGAGAAGAACGGCGCTCGCGCCCAGCGCGAGCCCCTTGAGCACATCGGTGCCACGCCGCACGCCACCGTCGATCAGTACTTCCACGCGGTCCGCGACCGCCTCGACCACTCGCGGCAGCATCGTGATCGGCGCTGGCGCCGAGTCGAGCTGGCGGCCGCCGTGGTTGGACACGATCACGCCCGCCGCGCCATGCTCGATCGCCAACACGGCATCCTGCGGGGCCAGAATACCCTTGACGATCACTGGAAGCGGCGAGATCGATCGCAGCCATTCGACATCGGCCCAGGTGAGAGCGGGGTCCCACATCGCCGCGATGTACTGCGCGAGCGCCGATCCCTTGCCGGCGCCCTTGTGATGATGCGCCGTGTGCGATGCCGGAAAGTTGCCGAGCTCGAGATGCGCTGGCATGCGCAGCGAGTTTCTTCTGTCGCGTTCACGATGGCCGGCGAGCGGCGTGTCGACAGTGAGGCACAGCGCGCCGTAGCCGGCGGCGACCGCGCGATCGACGAGCTCGCGCGTCATCCCTCGATCGCGATACACATAGAGCTGAAACCATCGCGCCGCGTCGCCCGACGCGTTGGCGATAGCCTCGAGACTCTTGTTCGACACCGTGCTCGCGCAGAAGATCGTGCCCTCTGCCGCGGTCGCGCGCGCCGTCGCCTCCTCCGCCTCGAGGTGACACAACCCGTGGAACCCCATTGGAGCGACGAGAACGGGGAAGGACACCGGTATGCCGAGCACCGTCGTCTCCGATTGTCGTCGGCCGACGCCGCGCAACATTCTCGGGAGCAACTGAACGCGCGACCACGCCGCGCGACTTTCACGAAGCGTCCATTCGTCGCCGGCGCCGCCCGCGATGTAGTCGAACAGCGAGGGCTCCAATTTCTCACGAGCGAGCGCTTCGAGACTGTCGAGATTGAGGATATCGATCATCGTTTCGGGAAAACGAGGTGTCCAACACGGTGTCTGGTGATGTGCCTAACGTTCGCGACCTCGAGGTTCTGGTGGAAGCCTGGCGCTTGTGGCACGACCACGATCCATCGAGCTTTCGACCGTCCTGACGTCGCGGTTTCGTTTCCTTCCCCCTCCCTCATCCCCGACTCCCACCCGGGCCTGTGACCAGCGGATGCTCGACGTTGTAAGCCAGTGGGTCGGTCAGTACGGGTACGTACTCGTCGCCGTCTTCCTCACCATCGAAGCCTCGGGCGTCCCGATTCCTGGGGAAACCGCGCTAGTGACGGCGGCGGCGCTCGCGGGGCGGGGAACTCTCTCCATCGTCGGCGTCGTCGTCGCCGGCTGCGTCGGGACGATCCTTGGCGGACATGCCGGCTACTGGCTCGGCATACGCGGCGGACATGCGGCCGCGAAGAAACACGGCAAGTGGATCGGGCTGAACGACGTCCGACTGGAGAAAACGCACCGCTTCTTCGAGCAATACGGCTCGAAAACGGTCGCCCTGGGGCGGTTCGTCGCGTTCCTACGGAGCTTCGTCGGAATCTTCGCCGGCATTTCCGGAATGCCCCTCCGGACGTTCGCGCTCTACAACGCCATCGGCGGCGTCATCTGGGTTTTGACCTTCAGCATTCTTGGATACGCGTTCGGCCGCAATCTTCCACGACTGATTCACTACATCGGCCGGGTGAGCCTGCTGCTCGCGATCCTCATCGCGCTCGTCGCAGGCCTGGTATTCCTCTGGCGCTGGTTCGACCGTAACCGTTCCACCTTCGTGGCGTCGCTCGACGAGCGCTATGAGCGCAAGTCGATCACGCCGCACATGAGCGAGCTCCGGACGCAGCATCCGGTTGCCTGGCGATTCCGATCGGGCGGGTACGCGCAGAGCCAGTACCTGGCGCTGCATCTCTTTGTCGGCTTCGCCCTGTCTCTCGCCGTGATCGCGATCTTCGCGTCGATCACCGAGGGGCTCGTCGAGAGCTCGCCGCTGACGCGCTTCGACGTGGTCGTCGCGGCGCGATTGCGCGAGTCCGCCACGCCGGGCGCACTTGCCGTCTTCGGAGTGCTCAGCAGCATCGGCGGGCGCGCCGCCATGACTCTCCTGCTGTTCGGCGGCGGTCTCTTCTTCGCGCTGAAACGCCGCGGCCTCGAGACGATCGGTTGGTGCGCGGCCTTCATCGGCGGTTCGCTGCTCGATGCGACACTGCGGCTCGTCGTGCGCCGCTCCGAGCTCCCCTTTGCCGACATCGTCTTGCTCGACTGGGGTACCGGACTCGCGAGCGGTCACGTGCTCGGCGTCGTCGTCGGGTTTGGAATGCTGTCGTACCTCCTGCTCTCGTTCGTCCGACGACCGCTTGCTCGAACTCTGGTGCTCACGGTTGGCGTCGCGCTCGTCGTCGCGATCGCGGTCAGCCGGCTATACCTCGGTCAGCTCTTCGTGAGCGACGGCAGCGCTGGCGTCGCAGCAGGGCTGATCTGGCTGGCCACCTGCATATCCGGAATCGAGATCGCGCGACAGCGGCACTGGGAGCGCTAGCGCGCTGCCCGTGCCGCCATGTTGCGCATCCAGCGTCTTCCGATCGGCGGCGTCTCGGTGATCAATGCCGCGTCGAGTCGCGGCCGATGTGCGGCGAGGAGATCGCTGCGCGAAATGATCCCCACCACCTGACGCGTTTCGCTTCGCGAAATGACCGGGAGTCGACCGACGCTCGCGCGCACCATGTGATCGGCCGCCTCACGGAGCGTGTTGTCCTCGTACACCACCACCGGTGTCCGCGACAGAATTTGTCGCACCTGTAGCGTTCCGGTGTGACGATCATCGAGGAGATCCCGGCGCGTCACCACTCCGAGCAAATCATTATTGGCATCGACCACCGGAAAACCCTGGTGCACGGTTTCGTGCACGCGCGTCGATAGCCACGCCCGCACGACCGCCAACGTATCGGCTGCGCTGATGGTGACGACCTCGCGCGAGGCCGCGTCGCGCACGAGAACGCGATCGAGAAAATCCGCCGTGTACTCCGTGCGCACCTGCGTCCCGCGACGCGCCAGCTTCTCCGTCATGATCGAGCTGCGCGAGAACAGCAGAGCGAGGAGATACGCCGCGCTACATCCCGCCAGCAGTGGGAGCAAGCCCATCGGCTGACGTGTCGTCTCGAAGGCGAACACGATCGACGCGAGCAGCGCGTGTGACGCGCCAGCGAAGATCGACGCCATGCCGACGAGCGCCGCGACGTGGGGATCGACGCCAAGACCGGGGGCAAGCCGAGACACGGTGCCGCCCAGCAGCGCGCCGAGCCCGCCGCCGATCGTGAAGAGCGGCGCAAGCGTTCCGCCCGATGTCCCGCTCCCGAGATACATCGACCAGGAGATGAACTTGAGAACGATCAACATCAGCAGCGCGCGTCCGACGAGCCCACCGCCGATGATGTTTTCAATGTTCACATATCCAACGCCGAGCGTCCTCTGGTCCGCGAGGCCAATGAGGCCGACCACGACGGCGCCGAGCGTTGGCCACCACATCCAGTGAATCGGAAGCTCTTCATAGAGGTCCTCGATCCAGTAGACGATGCGCGTGGTGAATGCGGCGAACACGCCGACGACCGCACCGAGCCCCATGTACACGAACAACGCCGACAGAGACGGTTGGCTCAGCGCAGGGATCGCGAATGCTGGGGCTGATCCCACGATCCACGATCGAAATCCGGTCGCGGCGGCCGATGCGAGCGCGACCGGAATGATCGACCGCGGCCGATATTCGAACAGCAATAGTTCCACGGCCAAAAGGACCGCGGACACGGGACTGCCGAATGTCGCTGCCATTCCAGCCGCCGCGCCGGCGGCGAGCAGCGTCTTTCGTTCGTCGGCCGTCACGTGAATCAACTGTCCGATCAGTGAGCCGAGCGCACCGCCCGTGGCGATGATCGGCCCCTCGGCGCCGAAGGGCCCGCCGGTGCCGATCGCCACCGCCGCGGACAGCGGCTTGAGAAACATGATCTTGGGCGATATGCGGCTGCCGTTGAACAGCACTCGCTCCATGACTTCCGGAATGCCGTGGCCGCGAATCGCCGCCGCACCATACCGCGCCATCAAACCCACGACCACAGCGCCGACGATCGGAACCAGCACCGACCAGACGCCGAGTCGTTCAGTGCTCGGCGCGCTGAATGCCGTGGACCAGCGGCCGAAATATGCGAGATTTGTAATCAGCCCGATGAGGCGGGCCAGCATCCCGGCGACGAGTGCCGCACAACCTCCGACAAGAACGGAGATGCCCGCGAGGAGCGCGACGCGTGAGTCGACCGGCGAGTATTCAGGGGGAACGATGAACGCTTCGAGCGTTGGTTCCAGCGAGGGCGCAACGGGCAGGCCGTGCGCCCCGTCCAGCGGACGTCTATCCGGATCAGGCACTCGCGGAGCGAACCTCCGAGTCGTCTTCGCCGAGCATCGGCGGCGACGCAAGATCAATGTTGGCGTTGCGAACCCATCGCTCGAGCAGATGCCCAAGCATGTCGCGTTCGGTCGAAGTCATCGTGCCCAGTGCGCCGACGAGCTGGTTCGACACAGTCACCGGCGCACCCGAGAGGAGGAGCCGACCTGCGGGCGTCACCGCGATTTCGATTCGTCGCTTATCGGTAGAGGATGCGGTTCGCGAAACGAAGCCTCGCTCGACGAGACGACGCACCACAACCGATACCGAGCTCTGGTGTGTGGCTGTTCGCTCCGCCAACTCATTGAGAGAATCGGCAGGGCGTTCCGCGAGTTGCTGCAGCACGAATAGCTGAGCTAGGCTGATTCCCATTTTGAGTTCGATCGCGCGCGTATTCACACGGAGTGCGCGGACGATGCTCCGGACGGCGTTCATAGAACGCTCAACGGACTGCGCTTCGGTCGTCGTCGACTGGATGCTGTGCATTGTTTTGGCGCCCATGTTATTTATCAACGTATGGACCCAAGGTCCCCGAGGCAAGCCTCGGAGCAGGGGGTGGGGACCACGAATGTGCTCCCGTGCACGCGAGCCCGCTAGAGACAAAGAACATCTAACGCCACTTCTGTTGCGGGAGCGTTAGCTGTATACGGTGAAAGCATCGGCATCGAGCGCCGGTCTATGCCCACTTCCCAGCCAGCCCGCAGACTCCCCCGTCTCCTCGACGCGCTTCGACAGCAGCAGGGACCCCTGTCGCCGCCCCCGGCGCGCAATGCGTTCGAGCTCGTCGTCTGGGAGAAGGTGGCGTATCTCGCGAGTGATGAGCGGCGAGCGGCTGTGTTCGCCGAGCTTCGCGCGCGGGTCGGGCTCACACCCGACGCCATCCTCGCCGCGAATCGCAGTACCCTGATCGACATTCTCGCTCGGGGCGGAATGGCCGCCGTTGAGCGCGCCAGCAATGTGATCGCCACGGCTGAGCTCATCATCGGCGAGTTCGACGGGGCACTCGACATGATATGCGCAGGTCCGCTGGCCGAAGCGAAGAAGCAGCTCAAGCGGATTCACGGCATCGCGGACCCCGGCGCGGAAAAGATCCTCCTGCTCACGCGCACCCACCCGGGGCTCGGTCTCGATTCGAACGGGCTTCGGGTGCTCACTCGCCTGGGCTACGGCACGCCGGCGAAGAGCTACGCGGCGACGTACAAATCCGCGACGACGAGTGCGATGGCTGAGCTCGGACGTGATTTTGCCCCGCTGATCGATGCACATCTCTCGTTGCGACATCACGGCCAGACGTTCTGCAAGACGACGAACCCGCGTTGTGGAGCGTGCGTGCTCCGCGCGGAGTGTCCGTCGTCAGCGGCGGTGCGGTCGGCTACCGCACGGTGATGTCGCGACTCGCGACGACCGACGCACCGTCGTCGGTGGCAATCGCGAGTCGCATCCGATAGCGTCCGCCACGTAGCCGCGACAGATCGACGCGTACCCCACGGCCCGCAATCCCATTTCGTTGCAACGGCACCTCATCCCACTGGATGCGTAGCGCAGAGGTCGGGTCGGCAAAGCGAAGTCGCTCCGCGGCGCGCCGGAGCAGCCCGATCTCGATCTCTTCGACTGTCAGCGTGAAGTGCACCGGCTCGCCCTGTGGCCGCAGCCCATACGTCTCCCAGAACACACCGATCACGCGTGACGTCGGAATGGTGCTCGTCGCGAGCGCGCTGTCGCGCACCGCATCCAGCTGCGTCGGCGCCGTCTCGCTCGAGGTATACAGCAGCAGGTCGGAGAGCGCGACCCGTCCTGGAGCCCGCGGAGCCAGTCCAACCCGCGCGCGGGCGGCGCGACGATCCTCCTTGGCGAGCAGCTCCAGACTCACTACTCCAGAGTCCACGAGTCCT
>Ga0310811_10004941_pt1 | contig 16793 bp, 12 predicted proteins | sample YCmetagenome_FD_207642 | JGI IMG/M metagenome (GOLD analysis project Ga0310811, IMG submission 207642) | Soil microbial communities from experimental microcosm in Duke University, North Carolina, United States - YC | ecosystem: Engineered > Artificial ecosystem > Soil microcosm > Unclassified ...
CAAAATGGGTTCCCGACAGCATGAGCACGCGAGAGCGACACTCCTTATCTTGCTCACACATCTCCACAATGCAGTTCATCAGCGCACCAATCGCATACGTCTGATCCGAGTTATTCTTACCCGCATGACACTCGTCCAACACCAACAGGATGCCGGCCTTGACGAGCTTCCTCAACTTGGAAGTCGGGTGAAAGTGTCCACGTGTCCTGATGACCACTGGCCTATTGGATAGCATCTCCTTCTCTGTAGGCTCGCGCGTTGGCACCTCTTCCCTGCGGAGCAAGCCATGCTCGAGCCGTGTCTGACCTGACCGACTGCGTAGTTTCGAATACGTCATCTGAGTGTGAATCTTAGCACCTGTGAGTTTCGACTCCTCGTCCCAGGCATCCACGGCCTCGGGTCGAATAACCAGTAGTGGCAGATTTCCAAGCAGTAAGGCGACAGCCTGTGCACAGCGTGTCTTGCCAGCACCGACCTTTGACCTGTCCACGTGAATAGGATAGACAGTAGACGTGTCTCTCAGTTGAATCACCAAGCGAGCGACGTGTCGTTGTTGCACCTCTGATAACTGGCAAGTCTCAAACACAGCACTGCACAAGTAGGGACTAGAACCAGGTTGTTCCTCCTCCATGGCTCTGAGGATGTGGAGCGCACGACGTCCAGATTCCTCTTCCAGAGACACTGACAGGGCGGAGTCAGAGGATGGGGAGGAAACGACTGGTGAGGATGAGGATTCCAAATCACTGGAGGAGGACGAGTCATCTGATGATTCCGAATCACTTGAGTCCGAGTCATCTGATGATTCTGAATCACTTGAGTCCGAGTCCGAGTCGATCACCACAACGTCCCTTCGCTTCTTCTTACAAGGTGGAGACAACGGTTCAGAAGGTCGCGCACGCTTGGTCAACGTGGAAATAGATGGTCGGTTTACCGGAGGTAGTGTGTGTTGCAGGTTGGCGGGAAACCGAGACTTGTGCATCTTGCCAAACAGACGGCGAAACGACGAGAGAATGGGCATGGTAAAGGGAAGAGGAGGAGGGAAGGGATGGATGAAGAATGATTCGGAATGAATCAGTGGAGTGAGTCGGTCGTGTGATGAAATAGGACGCTGTGTGCACTTCCACAACTTCTCAAACACAATGGCTCAATGAAAATAGGATATTGTGCACACACAATGGCTCAATGAAAATAGGACGCTGTGTATCTATCTCTAATCGTTCACAGCGCAGTGTCCCAATTACTCTCTCTTCCTCCCGACCAACCTCTCCACAGCCTCCTCTACATTGTGAGCCAACTGACATACCTCTTCCACTACACACGGTGCTAACTCGGTCTCTCTGTTCTTCATGTAATCCTCGAGCACGTTCACCGTCCGTTCATTCATAACATCGGGATGGAAGTAGTACTCCATCATTTGCCTGACCATCCGAGTGGTCATCCCCTTCAAGTCGAGCATCAGATCTATTCGGCCTGGACGAATGAACGCAGGGTCGAACTTGTCTGGTTTGTTGGTGGTGATGACCAGGATCAAGTCATGTAACTCGGCCATACCATCGAGAACGTTCAGGAATCCACTGAACGTGGTCTCAGGCTTGCTGGGTGGAGCAACCATTGTGGTGGAGTCTACCTTGACCAACTCCTTCATCTGTTTGACCAAGCGTTCATGTTCCCGTTCTTCGGCTTCGCGATGGAGCAGGTGATCACATCCACATGCGTCCAGATCCTCCATCACCACAATGCGCTGACTGAGCGGAACGATATCCCGACTAAACACATCTACACTCGCGTCTCTGTATGGAACACAGTCTGACATCATCACTACAGATAGATCTCGATCCGTGTGACAGACAGCAGGGTTGACAGTGAACAGATCGCGATCAGTGAACTTGGCCAATGCCTTCAGGCAACTGGTCTTGCCATGTCCAGGAGCGGACGACATCATGATTACCAGTTTGTGTGTACGTTGTCTTCGAGGGTGCCACGCTCCCGTTCGTTCAGTGAAGTCCTTGATGGTTTGAAGGAGGATGTCCTTCTGTTCAAAGAAGATGGAATCAAACGTCTTTGCTGAATGGAACTCGCTCTTTGAGAACTCGTACGCTTCGGGTTTGTATGAATAGTAATTCTTTCGAGCATTTTCAGCGTGTCTGAGATTCGCCTTGATCAGCTGATAGATATGGCGCTGATTGTTGACTGGCTTTTCAGGTGCCACACGGTCAATCTCGGCATCTTGACAGTCCTCTAGGAACGTTCTCATGGACTTGATGTGATTGTACTCGATGTACAGAGTCACCACTTTGATCATCGCGGTATCTGATGAGGTAGACTTAGACTTGTCCTTATCCTTGTCATCGGACTTGTCTGACTTGGAGTCCTCTGTACCGGTGTGATTGAGTGATTGTTCTTTCACAACAAACGTGAACCGCATTCCATCCCACTCTACAGGCGTCTTAGGTAAGAACGAAGTGGTCAGACTCTTGAAGCACTTTCGGTAGTTGGTAGGAGAAGAGGTGGATGGATCAAGCAACGACAATTCGCTCGAAGAGCACTGCTCAAGGATACCCAGTGCATCCAAGTGACGTAGTACACCGTTGATGATCAAGTGATGGTATGCACCTTGACCAGCCAACAGACGGGTGCCGTTGGACGATGCGCCACGGATATGGTCTGCTGTCAAGGACGGTGAGATCATGGTCTGGTACCGGTATTTACGTGAACGACAGCTGAACAATTGCTTGAGACGCTTCCAGAGTGTCTCTCTGTACTGGGTACATAGAGTGAGGAGCATAGTGATCGCTATGCCCATGATGGCATCCAACCAGGCATGGTCGAATCGTAACCGCTGACTCAACGTGTTCATGATCAGGAAGTCAAAGTTCGAGAGGGATGCAGTGGCTGTCATCTTGAGAGTAGGGATGAATGAGGAGTGTAAAGGATGAACTATGACAGAAATACAGATTGGTTGACATCTATTCGCATTTGGGTTTGCCCACAGCAAACCGTTTGATCAGCTCATCTCGATGACTCTCCCATTCCTCTTGGTCAGGGTATACAATAACAACAGTGTACTGGAACGTCCATCGACGTTCGCTGTTCTTCGCCCAGTCCACTGATAGGCGCATCAGCACCACAAACCTCATGTTGTCAAATGCCTTGACACTGACCTGTTGCGTGTGACGGAGATCACAACCCTTCGGGTGAGTGTGCTGGTTGATCGTAACAGACGGATTTTCTGACAAGAACGACGTCTTGAGCATATTCCACATGGGAGTCTGGAACAATGGCTCGACATATCTGACCAGCCGTTCATAGGAAGACTCAGAATAGGTGTAAGGCTGGAACATCATCCGTGTGTACAGCTGGTTCACCTTACTTGGGATACACATGATGGATGGATCGGGTATCGAGCTCCATTCACTTTGAAACGTGTCCAACACCAGGCTCCTAGTTCCAACTTTCCCAACCTGCTTGTCGTTCTTGAGTTCGTACTCCAATGGCATCAGTACTTGACCACTCGGAGTCCACCACCCAGTACGAGGGTACAGAACATTCGGCTCACAGAGCTGTTTAGGGAAGGATAACATTGCCTGTCGAACAGCACCTGTTGACCGGTTTGTCAACAAGACGGCAGGTTGATTCGATGCCGAGACTGGATCGAGCACATCATCCAAAGGCATAAACGTTCCAATGTGGTGAGGGAGAGGAAGTAATTCATACCGAGTACTTGATGATGAAGACTGGATCGTTCTTAGTTGTGCAATGACAGCGGTTCCTCTGATATTGAGATCCGCAAAGCGAGAACGTAACTTGTCATTCAGGGGTAGTAAGGTGTGTGGTGTTCCATTAGAAAACACCAAACAGGTCTGGTCATCAGATTGATTCTGCAGTGTGATCACCTGGATATGGGTATTCAACCTGTCCAACCTTCTGTGAGATTCACCTACTAACTGGCACAACGCATGGTAATCTGCAACTTGAACGAGATCATCACTAGAGGTTGGGTCAGCACGTAGAACAACGACAGAGAACATACTTAGAGAACGAACAAATAGATGGTGATACAAGTCCGGATAGTCAAGATGGTAGAATGGAATGGATGGATGAACACTTGAATGGGTGCGGATAGTGTGGCTGGGATGCACAATGTATGGTGGGTTGGTTATTACCCTAATTAGGAAGCATCTCGTCATCTATATCAGTGCACAGTTTGCCGACACCTGACAGCCAGGTGTGTATTCGTCGTTCTCGTTCTCTCCATCTCTCGGAACAATCATCTCCACATCCAAGTCGGTGTTGTGAAACACCACCCGATCCCACACCCTGACCAGCGACTCCAATTGCAGGGTCATCTCTCTCACCGTCGGTAACTCCATCATCTTGAATGTCTTACACAGCGACTGAGGCTGTGTAGACAGCACGTGTTTGGTCGCTTCACGTTCGCAATGAGAATCACCGATACTGACAACGTTCAGATGCATACCACGTTCAAGATAACCACTCAGTATCTTGTGGATCGCGTGCGCCTTCCACACCGTGGGCATGTCGCCCAGATAGTCATACTCATCTCGAGCTGATATGATGTGCACACGGTTAAAGAATTGCGGGACGGAGGGAAGCCACTTCTTGACTGACAAGTCGACCCATGCACGCTCGGCATTTGTGATGATATGTACCGCAATCGTTCGATGCAACGCTCCAGACAACAGGGAGACTACCGCACGTTCTAATCGATCCAACGCTGTTCGGTGTGCGGTAAGATCGGCATCCACAACGGTCTTCAAGCAGGAGGTGGGAGACAGGGTGTCGTCATAGTCGAGGATGACTATGTGTGCTCGATGAACGGGGTCGGAACGTACGGGACTCATGGTTGATGAGGGTAGGAGTGATCCTTTTGACAAATGGTTCAGCAGTAGGGAAGAATCCATCCATCCTGTCAGATCGTCCATGGTGATATTTGATAGTGTTGTCTTATCTCACATCTCGAAGTGTGGAACTCCGTGGAATGACTGACTGCCTAGTGTCATCCACAGCCATTGTGCTGAGTGAGTCAGACGGATGGAAGTATTATTACCGCAAGAATGTATTCCATAATGAGGGTGATCAACCCGCTGTGATCTCACCCACGGGATTGCGTATGTGGTATCGATATGGATTGCGTCACCGAGATCATGATCAGCCAGCTGTGATACAACCTGATGGCATGCAAGAGTGGTATCAATGTGATCAGCTTCATCGCGATGATGACAAACCTGCTCGTGTTCGACCCGGTGTGTACAAGGCCTGGTATCAGCGTGGGAATCGGCATAGAGGGGATGATAAGCCCGCCTATGTGCACAGCAATGGAATGCAGGTCTGGTACTGGAATGACTTGGAACATCGAGAGAACGATATGCCCTCAACAATCCACCCGTCCGCTGAACGCATGGAATGGCGTGTCCATGGATTACTGCATAGGGATAGTGATAACCCCGCTCGGATCGAGCCTGGATTGAGCGAATGGTACCAGCATGGGCGGTGTCATCGAGATGGGGATAAACCAGCTGTGATCTCGGAGACGGTCTGGTTGACACACGTCGTTCACACACGTCAGTGGTGTACTCAGGGTGTGATACATCGCTACTCTGACTATGCAGTGGAATCTTGGAGTGTGCCCGTGGAGGGAGAGGTAGGTGGTGATGTTATCGATCGAACGACTCACTACTACTGGTTTGGGACACCGGTGTCCAGGGAGGAACACACTCAGTTCATTCGTTCGGCTGTTGTTCTGAAGCGTGCTCTTTTGCATGGACAAACCCTTTGGAGGTGGAGGATACAGCGCTGGAGCAAACGAATGGTGGGGTTGAGTTTGGCACTGGGTGGGGTCAGAGACGTGTGCGAACTGGTTGTACAATACACGGGATAATGTCGAATCATCTATTTCGTCTTCATAGTGTCATATGACTCTGACCTTCTATGTTGACTCCAGTCTCATTCTCGCATGTATAATGTTCTCGGATCATCTTGTATGCAGGAGTGTGCTTGCCCATGCTGGCCATCTCCAAAAGCGTATTGGTATCCGACTCCAGCACCACCAGAACACACAATCGTTCCATGAGATCCTCACTGCCCAATTCGAGTGCCAAGCGATACAACTGGATAATCGAGTTGATCACGTCTGACTGCTTCTCTCTCTCCTTCATCATGTCCAGGTGGATGATACCAGATAGTTCACCAGTGTACAACCACTCCACAAAGACGTTCACAATGGTTCTGGAATACAACTCCAACCTGATGACTTCATCCTTGTCTCGTTCGCAAAGTTCGATCATCTCATTCAATACATGGGAACGAGTACGAAGGATGATTTTGTGTGCCCACACACTGCCATCGTTACACCTGATTTCAATGTCATGATCACCAGTGTGATTCCCTTCACCGAACAGTGTGCGAAATTGCGCACTCATGTGTTGCTTGTCTGTGTTGAACCATTGCTTAGGCACACAGTTGTTGTAGGTGGTGGACACGACGTTCAGCTTGATATAGATATACATGTTGTCAGAGACACCAGATTGTGTTGGTTCATTGAACGCAATAGATCTCTCACAACAGCGGTTGCGACGACTCTGAGAGAGATCCCACACCGAACTCTTGGAGGTCATACGACACTCCACGTTGTCGTCTCTTCGAATCAGCGCATCATAGCTAACGTCGCCATACGTTAGGTGAGTAGGATGATTGTCTTGAAGTTCAGCATACCATGCAAAGCAGAACATACGAGAATACCTATCTTCTGTTCTGCGTATCTCCAATCCAATACGCAATCCAGGTGCGAGGGTGAATATATTCCCAACGGGTCGGTTGTTCACCAATTCATTCATGTTGTGTATCTCCCACAAATACGAGTGGGTGAACGTCTTGGATTTCAAGACGGTCAGAACCACCGGCGGAGGAGGCGTTTCCATCTTGGGTAATGAAGTTGACAGACAATGTATGTGTGGAAGGAAGAGGGAGTATCTCACATCTTCCATCCAACTACTCACCACTCCTATTCGCTCACAATTCATATACACCAGACAGTCCTGTGGACTTCCACACCACCCCTCTGCATCTCTGTAATCATGTCTGATCAATGCACCACCGTAGTCGCACCACCCACGTATTCTGAATCAGTAGCTGTTGATCCAGTCGCATCTGTTGTCCATGTCCACGTCGATAATACTGTGTGTAAGGAGTCTCAATGCATTGTTCTCGACCTGGACAATGACACCAAGTCGTGGGGGTACAAGAGTCATCCTTTCAGAGACTCGGACATTCTGTTGGAGCTGTATTACAAGGATGAGAAGGCATTATCGAACGGGAAACGGTTGCTCCATGATGCGCCCCCATCCGATGAGATCTTCATCTTTCGTTCGAGTAATCCCAATAACTCGTCTCAGTTGTACAAACCCACAGGTTGGTACACGTTCAATCAGAAACTGGCGTTTGTGTATGAATGGAACAAGAACATCCAGTTGACACTGACTCCACACCTCTACCCAGTTGCTGAAGGTACAACCTATCCATTCGTTCTCAAGACACACCAAGGTGGGTTTAAGGCTCTCTCCGCTACCTGTTGGAGGGATGAACGAGAGAGGAAGGTGAACGACACTGACCTTGTGAGTGTTCCCTCTCCATCCGCTCCACCTGCTTCACCTGATATGGAGGAGGTGAACAGATTGCGTGCAATCATCGAGGCGCAGAGGATACGGATTGATACATTGAGTAACAAGGTCAACTTGCTCGAGAGTGCTCTCCCGCGATCCATACAGAATACCAACAAACGTCTGAGTCTATTCGGGTTGTTCAAGTGAGATAGACATGGATAGGAACATACAGAGGATCACACACACATATCAATACACACATAGTGGTTCACCCAGAGCAGTCCAACTCCATCAGCCTAAGCACCTGATCTTGATAGTGCAATACAAATGGAGTGCCTCTCACTGTTAGCTTGATCTCCGTTCTGCACATATCCCAATGTGAGACCTCTGTCACCTGTATGGGGTACTGCACATCGACCACGTCTCCCTCCTTGACCACTTCATACATGGACAATCCTACTATATCCCGTACCACTCTCAGCTTCTTGTTCTCACCCACATCCAACAATACGGGTACGTCAGATACCAGGTTATACTTGTGCGTCTCGAGTATCCCACCAATCACCTTGCACCACCGGCTTACCGCCTCGGTGGCATTCCAGCTCCAACGTACCTTCTGAATCAGCTTGAGTGCAGGAACGGGTGGGTCGCCATTCGGCACTTCTGAACGCTTGGGTACAAGGAGAATCATACGGTTGTTCAGTATCAGTTCTTCCAAGACAGTACCGAGCACACTCGCACTCCAACAGTTCAACACACGGTGCATGTGCCACAATGACAGGTTCTGATCGAGTGGAACGGAGGAGCCCGAATCCAGGGTGGAGCTGTCCACTGTTCCACTATCCGTCCATTGAGAAGTGGAGTGAATGATGTCATCCATACTGGAGGTGCATTCCGAGACCGAGTTAAGGTAATCGTCACAGTAGATGACCTTGAACCAGCGTTCACCATCACGGACATACAGCTTCTGTCCCAGCCTCACCTTACGTTCATCGGAACAGTACATCAACAGGAGCTGGTTGTCCGAGGAATGCACTTGCACCCCAAGCTCACCTAAACGGCGGTGAACGGTCAACTTGGCCACACCCTCAGCCTTCCATTCCCTCCATCTCCAGATGGGCAAGTTCTCACCTGTCGGTGTGATGGTCAGAACTGACCACTTGAACAGCGTCTCCATGTGTTGGTTGTTCACAGTGGGAAACTTGCTGGGTATCCAGATGTTATGCTGTTCCAATACCTGTCGACTTGTCCACACGGCCATCATCAGCTGAGATGCGCTCCTCATCGAGTCGAACCCACGTTCCACCAAGGCCTTGATGTCCGTGCTCTGCCAAAATTGAGGTTGACCATCCATCTCGGGTTTGCGTACGCCACTGAGCCAATTGCTCCTCAACCTGAGATGTTCCAAGGAGTACTTGTACATGTTCAGCTCATCCACACGTTCTAACGCACTTTGATTGGGTACATAGGTAGGGTTTAGGATCTCACCCTTGAACGGGACAGTAGGAGCAGACGAATCGTAGGTGGAGTTGCTCAATATACCCAGCCTATCATCAATGGTCAACCTATCATGAAGCAACCTTCGAAGTGCAGAGTGAGAACGGAGCAACTCCATCACACCCACTAGCCGGAGTACTCGACTCGTATTCACTGAGCGGTAACTGAGGTTATACCAGGTATTGGTATCAGCGAGGTGCACGATCATACGCACAGATACTTGTTTCTCTGCACTGTGAACTCGGGTGCTCTCGTACTCCAGCATGAACTCGTTCTCCCAGATATAGTGGAACTGAGCGTTCCAAGTAACATACACGTCTTTCTCCTGTATATACGAACGAAAGGTGCCCACCAATGGTGTCTTAACTCGGTTGTGATCACGCTTTATCCACTCCCATATGAGTGCACCCGTTCCATCAGCCTTCTTCTTCGTGAGCACCGGCATCTCGTCATACGTGATCATTCGTTGAGCATCGCGTTCGGCATCGAACTCCTCTGGAAATCCACTGGGAACGGGTGGACGCCTCTGAGACTCCCACACAGCATGGCGAAAGTCGTGATAGAACTGATCACTGTCCTTAAACAACCGAGCGTGGTCATGGAGGTTCAAGTCGTCATACAACATGGACAGTGTGTGTAATTTCGTAACGTTGATGAGCTCAGCATTTTGATAATCCAGCTGATACCACTCCGAGTCCAACTGTGTAACCAGCTCAAACCGAGACCTGAACGTTTGATATGGGGAGACAGATGACACGAGACTCATAGAACGGTATTCTTGCAACCACTCCCCAAACTGGTTACACACCAGCAATCCAAACGAGAGCTCGACTTGGCTGGATGATACCTGTGGTGAATTGGCAGTCTGAATGAATCCCTTGATCATCGCACCTTCTACTTTGGTGTGATTCTCTGCTAACGATCCGAACACCCCATCCTTCACCTCCACCATCGGTCTATGTAGGCTCATCAATGTTACCAGGAACTCACGAGGTTGATGGGTGACAGGCAGAGTATTTGGGATCGTAAACTGTTTCACCAATGAAATCATTGTGGAACGTTTGATCTGGCGATCAAGCATACCACGGAACGTATTGTCAGGGTCGTCCACTGTCAATACATCATACCGAGGTGCATAATCGAGGTCTGGACTCTGGAGCTCCTCAGAGTCGACCAGGTACGGAGTGTGTCTCTTCCATTGCTCATACACAAACCTGAACGAACGGGTATTCTCGAATCGATGGGTAAGTACAACAACTCCATCCACCCCTGCAGGAGGAGTGATGTTCAGGTATCGAAACAAACAGACATTGTGAAGCGTTCTCAGCTGAAGATGGATGGTATAGACCGACCGAACGACAGACACTTGACCTGTCCACGCGGTGTTTTCCGGACATGGAACCCACTTCCAGCCTCCTTCCTCATGGATGACGGGGTAGCAGTTCTTGACCAGCATCATCTCACACGCATCCTGGTCAAAGAGGAGAGCAGGAACCTTGAGCTCCTTCGCCTGAAGCAGGTTCTGAATGCTTCTCAGAGCGTAAGATATATCCTCAGCGGTGTGTGTACTATTCAGCAGATCCTGCAAGAACGAACGCGCATCAGAATCGAACGGGTATGGCTTAGAACGATCCATCAGCACATCACGTACTGACTCAACGACGTACTGAGGCCAGTGCCACATGTGTCGAATGATGCTCTCAGGGAGCACCGCAGATTTCTGTTCAGATGGTTCGGATGATGGAGCAGGTGGTTCAGAGGGGAGAATAGCGTTCAACTGAGTAATCCACCACTGGCGAGTGTGTGCATCGTTAGTGGTCAGGCGAGCCCTGACTCGTTCAAGTATTTCTGTGTCGTTCATGACAGGAGATGGGAGAGAAGGGGTGGGGTGGGTAACAACAACGTGAATCAGAGTGAGAGAGACAGTGAGAGAGATGAAGAATGAGACACTATGATACACACCACACACAGGGGTATCTATACAAACGAGGAAACACACGCGTCACTACACCAGTTCTCTAATCTTCTAGTCCTTCAATCCTCGACCTCTCCAATCTCGTATTCGGCAGGCGGGACACCACGGTATTCCATACACAGCCACCCGGGACACTTTCTCCCATCTACTCGACCTGCCTCCTGATATGACTTGAAGATCAGTGGTTCTTCCCTCCCATCAATCCAGCTGACCCACTGCCACAACTGGAGTTTGTCTTGATTGTTCTCCATCCAGCGCTCAACTCGTTCTTGCCGTTCTTTGATCAATTTCATCTCTGGACTGTCTGGAGTGTCTGGAGGGTCGATCTCCGTGTGAATCGCCTGGGCTTTCAACCAGCTTCTCCAGAACGTCATCGTCCCAGAATCTGTGGATGACAACCTCTTCTCAACCTCCACACGGATCTCCTCGTTCGATGCAGATGTAAGTGACATGGGTAACGAAGAAGGGAAACAAGAGACAGGACTGGGATTTTGAGAAATGATTCCGCACATCTATTACAGCTCAAACTCTCGTGGATCGACACCTCGATACTCTGTGCAGAACCAATCAGCACTCCTCCCATCCACACGAGATGCCTCCTGATATGATTTGAAGATCCTCGGTTGATCACGTCCACCTACCCAGCTGACCCAGTCAAATATCTCGAGCTTGTCCTGATTGACTACCATCCACTGCTGAGCCATGGTTTTAGCGTCAGACGGGTGATGCAGAGGCAGAAGCGCATCCGATTGCGTAACAGACTCACTTTGTTCAGCGTGCCAGTTCTGTCTCTGTGCTTCCAAAGACATGGTCAGCAACCATTTGCGCCAGAGCGTTCGTACCTCTGTGTTTGGAGAGTGCAGACGCCACTGCACCTCTAGGATGAGGTCGACATCAGACATCGTTCTCAAATTGCTCTCACTGTCCGTGTGTTCAGAGGAACGAGATTGGAAGATGCCCATGGTGAGTAAGGTAGAGAGACGAGAGGGTCGAGAAATGAGAGTGAGTTCTATTCACCTACAACAGGCGAGCAAAAGCACGACCTTCCACGATCACATGACATTTGGGACAAACAGCATCCTCCACGCCACAGGTATCACATACGACATAGTGCGCACATGGATCATACAGTGTGATTCGACCACTGGGTTTGCCACACTGGTTGCAATTCAAAGAGGGTTGGATGGTGGGAATCACCCTACTCCATGTGGGTTTGCGTCCATCCGCTTCCGTCTGCAGTGTCGCACATCCTTCCGAACGAAGCTTGTACAGGATCTGGTTCACCACGGTCTTCGTACCTTTCACTGTGGATGCAATCGATATGGCCGACAGTGGCGTGGTGGAGTCATTCAAGCATTTCAGAACAGAGTCTGGTGTAATCTCAGTCATTCTATCTATCTACCTGGAGGGGGAGGATGGACAGATGAGAAATGACAGACACTAATCCACACCTCATCTCACATATGTCTCTGTCTCTTCACCCACGAGGCCAGCCGATCAATCACGTCATCCACACTGCCCTTCCATTGGATCATCTCTTGAAACTTGCACGGCGGTAATTCGGGTAACTCCGAGTCTTGACCACCTAGGATGTCACGTATGCGGTTCTTGTGTTCCTCCGTAACGTTCTCCTGTCGTCTCATGAACTCGAGCATCTCAATCGCTGTATCCGCAGTCATGCCTGTCAAGTGAACGAGCAAATCCACACGGCCTGGACGCAACAACGCCGAGTCAAACTTCTCAATACAATTGGTCGTGATCACCACAATCAACCCTGTCAGTTCCTGCAATCCATCCAGAACGTTCAGGAACCCGGAGAACGTAGGTCGACTCTGCCTGTTGTTCTTATCAGCCATAGTGTCAGCAACTGTATTGGTATAACGTTCGAAGTTCCGGCTGATCATCCACTCACACCCATTGGCATCCAAGTCTTCCAACACGACAATACGACGATGTAACGGGATGATCGTGTCTCCCCGTTCTGTCCCAATGGATGTCTTCAAGAACAGGTTGCTCAACTGGGCGTCTGATGTGCAGTGTTTCAGATCGAATATCAGCAGGTGTCGATCGGTCATGTTGGACAGAGCCTTCAGCGTGCTAGTCTTTCCATATCCAGGTTTAGAGTGCATCAGGATGACTAGTTTCCATGGACGTTCATAGTGTGGATCCCACGTTCCGCGTCGATTCAGGAAGTCATCCACGACATCCAGCATCGGTTGCTTCTCAGTGAAGAAGATCGACTTGAACGTCTTATGTGAGCTGAACAGAGAACGTTGAAAGTATCCTTGGCCTGTGTTGCGGTAGATGCGACGAGGATCGGGCTTGTCAGGAGCGACTCGATCGATCTCGTTCAGCTTGCATTGCTCGATCAGCTTCATCGTTTGATCAAAGTCATTCGTTCGTATTTCCAGGGTCAATCCACCATCTGCCTTGGATGGAGTAGTCGACTCCTTTGATTGACTGTCGTTCTTCTCTATTCCTCCACTCTGTACATGTGTATCAGTCTTCTTCTGTGGTGGATTCTGTTCAGCCCGTCCAAAGTGGAACTCCATTCCCCGATAGTGAACGATCTCATCTGGGAAGATAGTAGTGACAGAGTCGAGATAACGTTGACGAAGTGACCCAGAGTCGTCTGGACTGATGAGTTGCAACGTCTGCACACGTGCTCGAGTGGTGATCCCTTCTTGTTGTAAATGACCTAAGATACCTCGAATAATCAGGTGATGATTAGTGCCACCAAGACCGGACGCCTTTGTCCACTTGTCCGACTGAGTGGTGTCTGGAACGCGAATGCGGTGCTTCCAATCAGGTACAGGAGTAGGTGTGATCGTTCTCTGTGGAAACATCCTTTCGTACAGGTACTTGCACCACCACTTGATCTGAGTGGGAACGACTTGGATAACGTAGCACACCATCGAAGTCAAGAGCATACCGATCATTAGGTCAACACCCGCATGTCCTGTGGTGCCTACAGCATTCTGAAGGCTACCCACGAGCACGTTCTGGTATTGTCCGAGGTTGACAGTCATGGTGATACAGTGGGAAGGATGGAGAAGGATTAAGGGATGAATGAATTGTGTATACGTATAGGTTGTCAGAAACGCTCACCTCACCATTCACAACACCAGTTACCAGTTCATGCATGAGTTCCGCATCTCCTTACATGCTGTCTAATGTGATGGAAGCGTTGTCAATGTGTGTTAGCGTTCACAATCAAGTGATTGACTCCTGAGGCGCGACAGTCCGCAATCAGCACTGCAATATCGAGTCGTTAAACGCACCAATAGATGTCGGATTTATATTATAGGATACCAGCTATGCTCCAACAAAACCACACTCAAAACATTACAAGTCCATTCCCATTAACTTGGCCTGACTTCTCGTCGTGCGTGCAGTTGGCACTGAGAGTGGACTGCGCTTGACCGATCCTCCCCTCTTCCTACTTGGTGTAGACAATGACTCATCAGTTTCCATCTCCACCTTCTTTACTGGAGTGGACTCAATCTGGTCAGTCATCTTTGACTGAGGCTCGGGTTGTATAGCAACCTCATGAGTTTCATCCTTCCCGTCCTCACCCTCCTTGTCCTCTGGAGTGTCATCCTTCCCATCCTCACCCTCCTTGTCCTCTGGAGTGTCATCCTTCCAGTCCTCACCCTCCTTGTCCTGAGTATCCTCTGGAGTGTCATCCTTCCCGTCCTCTGGAGTGTCATCCTTCCCGTCCTCTGGAGTGTCATCCTTCCCGTCCTCTGGAGTGTCATCCTTCCCGTCCTCTGGAGTGTCATCCTTCCCGTCCTCTGGAGTGTCATCCTTCCCGTCCTTCTTATCCTGAGTGTCAACCTGAGGACTCTGTTTCTCATCCAATGCCTTACACTCAGCCTCTAATTGCACTCGAGTCATACCCATCAGAGTCTTGTTCCACTTCATGTCCTGCTTACCAGTCTTGGCGTGGACTCTTCGTAGCCGTTGACGCATGCGAACCAACTCACGACTGTCTTCCGTCTCTGACTCTGCGGATTCGACCGACCGATGTTTGACTTGTTTTGCAGGTGGAGTCTTCTCGTCCTCCCTCTCACCCTTCTCTTCCTTAGAACTGGTATGACGCTCGAGTTGCTCCTCCACGTGCCTCATATTGGTCGGCTTCTCCCACTTGATGGTCTCTGACTCAGCCATTGCATTCGCCCACCTGGACACCCACTTGCTGACCTCCTGGTGCATCGGCCACTTCTTATACACACAGTCCAGTGCCTGATGAGGACGTCGTAACAAGCGCACCGCCTCCACAAACCCCTTACAGGAATGACCAGTCTCTAGGAAGAACTTGGCGATACGCTCCGACTGAAACAGAGTACCCCACACCTCGACATAGTGAAGCACGAATTGAAACGCCTGAGCCAGGGTCTTGGTAAGCTGTTGCTTCTCCTCCTCCTTGGCAGACTTGGAATCGGAATCGTCAGTCTTGACTCCACCAGTCAGATTCAAGACACACCTGGCCGACACAATGGCATCCCCGCGCTCCCATATCAGACCATGACGATGCGCCAATGGATACGTCTTACCAGAGCTAGCAGACACTGGAATGGCACACGTGATACCACCACCCAATAGCAACCCAGGACGGTTGATAGTCAGGAACTCACCTTGACGCGTCTCCTTGTCCGTAGACCAGTCCTCCAATAGAAACTCATCCATGATATAGTTCGTCCACTGCTGGGGGGTAAATAAGAGACGGTTGCGCTGTTCCTCACTGACACCAGTCAACAGGGTGTATAGATGCTCCTCGGCCTGATGAAACTCCTGAGTCCGAGAGATAGCCTTCCCATCAAATAGGCAACTGAGGTGACGATCATCCACAAACAAATCCATCCTCTTGGTTGACCTGCATACCGCGAAACGCTCCAACACAGTAGCCGTGGACAAGAACTTCGGATCATACATAGGATTCCTGAAACCAGCCGTCTCCGAGTTAGCCAAAGCCTTACGAATGACTTGAGACGCGTCCGGAGTCAGTTTGGATCCGAACTGGTGTTGAAACAGCTCCTCCGTGCTCAGAGTCTTGTACCAGCTCATCGCCATGGCGAACTGGGTGTCCACGCGCACATGCCGACCACTGTTGTTCTTCTGATGCAAATAGACATTCTGATACCGGCGAGCCTTGAAGAGGTCGGTGATTGCACTGGTTGCCAGTATACGAGTAATCTCATCCAGACCCATGCGTTTCGACACCACCTTGGCGCCAGAATTGGATTTAGACACCTTCTTAGCCTTGGACTTTGACTTGGACTTGCGTTTGCGTTTGGGACTGGAAGTAGTAGACCGGTCAGAGTCCGATGACTCACCCTCAGACGTGTCATCAGTACCGGTCTCGCTCTCAGAGTCCGATAATTCACCAGTATCCGAATCCGACTTCGACACCTTCCTAGACTTGGATTTGGATTGGACAGTATGTGTATCACGTGGCGCCTTTGCACCCATACCAGGAGCAGAAGCAGGAGTAGGAGCTGACTTGCGGGGTAGCTTACCGCCAGTATTGACCGGTGGACTGGCATAGGGACGCTTTTGAGCACGGGGTTGACTAGCTACTTCAGTGATATGATCCAGGGTAGATTGACTACGCACCATGTACGACCTGTCCTCACCGGTCAGTCTGGGGATTTCGGCGCGAATGTCCTGTAATTTGCGCTCCATCTGCTCGTTCATACGAG
>Ga0310811_10004942_pt1 | contig 16793 bp, 12 predicted proteins | sample YCmetagenome_FD_207642 | JGI IMG/M metagenome (GOLD analysis project Ga0310811, IMG submission 207642) | Soil microbial communities from experimental microcosm in Duke University, North Carolina, United States - YC | ecosystem: Engineered > Artificial ecosystem > Soil microcosm > Unclassified ...
CTGCGCCAAACCGTTCGATACCGAGTCGGACAGCGAGTAAACCGGCTTATTGTTTTCGTTATTATACAAACGGAACTCCTTGTTAAAGCTTATCGGAGCGTCAGGGAACTTGTCCAGCATCTGGTCGTGCTGAGATAAAAGCGCCACGATATTGTATTTCTTCAGGTCGGCATCTTTTACATCATCTGAATACACAAACTCAGGGAAGTTATTGGAGTTAATGTTGTTGTTCAACTCGTAAACGATCTCGCCCATCGCGGTAGCAGCATATTTAGCAAACTCTTTGGTTACCACAATGCGGGTTGTACCGGTATTGAAAGCTTCAGGATATTGGTAGAAGCTCAAATCGTTGGTGATAAACGGATTCTTTGACTCCAGGTAGGATTTATCTACGTCGATCTCGGCAAAGAAATTGGTAAATGCGTTGATACAGTTACCACTGCTTGGATAGATACGGAACTCAGCTTCAACAGTATTATACTTATGATGCTGGTAGCGGTTGATAGAAACCGATGTGTTCAGTTTACCCGAAGCATCCAGGCGTTCGCTGCTGATCAGCGCACCGTTCAGGTAGATATTAAAATACCCGCGGTCACCAGGTGAAAGACTGCTGTAGTTTGCTACGAAGTGTATTTCAACTTCTTTTGGTGTAAAGCTGAAATCGCTGTTCTTGAAGCTGTATACGTTAGTCAACGAACCGATACCCGACATGAAGTTCGGCGCACCGCCTACTTGTCTTAAAGTCAGCTTAGAGCGGTTTTCGTCAACAGTTTTAAAGTAGTTGTTCTGTGCATTATCGATCAATAGAAACTGACCGAATGATGAATTCAATATGTTTAAATTGCCAAGGGCAGTAATCGTTTTTTCGTAACCATTATCATCGGCACCGGTGATAAATAATATTTCACCCGGTTCGGTCAGCTTGGCATCAGAGCGTGCAGTATCTGTATAAGTTACTATCGCTTTGCTCAGGAATAACAGGCCCTGGTTAGCTTTTGGCGCAACGTTGATCAATGCTTTTTTGTCGGCGGGCAGGCTGTTCCAGTTGCCCACTATGATATAATTCTTAACGCTGTCAGGAACCTGGTCGGCAGTATAAACCTTAATATCCTTGTTCATTGATTTTTTCAATCTTGAATAGGCCCATGCTACCGCTTTTAAGTCGTGCAGTGTTGGATTTGCAGGATAAACGATGGCTCTTTTAGAATCAAAGCAATTGCTCAGGTTTACATTCTTAAAGAAGTTTTCATTGGTTTTAACCAGCGACAGGTAAGAATAGTTCTTCACCTTTACCCACATAGCAGGGTTGTCAAGGTCCTTACACTTATCATCTGATACAGTGAGCAAGGTTTTTACCTGTATCTTCAGGAACTTGTCGGCCGAAAGATCTTCGGGGGTTAAGTTGATCGTTAATTTCTCGATCGTGTCTTTGGTAAGACGTGCGCTGTAAGCAGGGCGGTCGTTGATAACGATATTCACAAAAGAATGATCTTTAATTAAAGCCTGGGATGGCTCGATATACAATACCAGCTTGCTTCCCTTCATTTCAACAAGGGGGCTTACTTTTAAATAGAATGAACTTGCTCCGATCATTCCATATATTGACTCGTCTTCGTGTCCCATTGCCTTGAATGACACAATGCTTTGCGCTATTGATGCCGTACTTAACAGTAATGCAAGAGCTAAAAGGCTTAAAAATTTATTCATTTGTTTTGGTATTAATTGATCACGTTGAATTCTACTCTAAAATAATTTCCGTTTTCGTCGCTTCTGTAAGCAAGCTCGCCACCCATTTCATAGGTCATCAGCTTGGCGATTGACAGACCAAGACCCAGGCGGCTCTCTACATTACCAGATGCGTCGTTTAATGTTTTCAGTTTGTTAAACATCATATCCAGTTCTTCCTGGCCGATAGCTATACCTTCATCAACAATTTCGAAGATGAATTTTTGACGCTGCAGGCTGGTAATCACCTTGATGCTGTTATTTGTTTGTGAAAATTTAATGACGTTGGATAATAAGTTCTGGAATATCTGACCTGTAAATACGCGATCGAGTTTTACGTTGAGGGGGAGTTTTAGAATATTATCGATCAGGTGAATATTTTTCATTTGGGCGGTTTCAGAAAGGCCTCTGTACACATGCTGAACCTCCGTATTGATATCGAATATCTCGAGGTTGAACTTCATTTCAGGAGCCTCTATCTCGCGCACATCCATCAGCTTGTTCAGCATATATTGCATTTTCTCGGCCGACTCGCTTATGTAGCCTACAAACTCCTTCTGGTCGTTGCTTAACTTGTCTTCTTCCTCTCTTACCATGTTATTACTCATGATGATGGAGCCGATCAGGTTCTTAAGGTCGTGACCTGCAATATTGATAAAGCTGTTCTTTTGTTCATCCAGCTTGCGCAGTTTTTCATACTGCATATCAATGATGTTGTTCTTTTCAGAAATATCCCTGTTTTGCTCTTTTAATTGCTCGTTTGATTTTTCGATCAGGATAGAAGAGCGAACATCACGCATGATCACTTTATAGCGTGCATTCGGAATTAAACAGGAAATAATGGCTACGATAAAGAAGTACTGACCGCCATTATTGATGAATATATCTGCGCCGTAATCGGCAAACAGGTTGAAAAACAAAGTAAGCAAAAGGATAGAAACTAACGTTTGCACCACCGAGTTGATGGGCTCCCAGAATACCTGCAGGTTGAAAAATAAGATCACCACAGAGTATAAAAGGAAATAAACGCTCAGATCCTGCGAGTTAACCAGCGTACACATCAGTGCACAACTTGCCGAAAGCAGGAAAAACGCAACATGCAGCAATAGCCGGTACTTTTGTCCCTTGTTTTGGTAAACATTAAATAACATGTAAATTACCAGAACAATTATGAGGCGAACGATAAAGTACTGGAGCCAAAGCCCAGGAGTATAAATGAAATCAATTATACTGAAGAGAGGAAAAAGGAAAATGATAGACCAGATAACAATGTTAGTCTGGTACCAGGCCTTTTTGGTGATCTCTTTTAATAATTCGTCTTTGTTGATCTGAACAAACATTATAGTTAGTTTTCTTAATTTATAATAAGATTAAACCAGTTGTTAATTTAGTCGCTAATAAAATAAAATTAAGTGAAAATATTGCCGTATTCAACAATGTTTATTAACAGGCTGTTAGGAATGGTTTCACTTTTAACGTTATTTGTTTCAATTGGTTGCGAAGCGCAGTCGTTTAATAATCAGTCTGCTGTGTTTAAAAGAGCCCAAACTCTTGATAATGGTGTGAGCATCTCCTGGCTTGAACAGACCTGGAATAAAAACATCCTGGATAGCAACGTTGTCACGACGTCTGATTTCCGTTTATTAAAACAACTTGGCTTCAGATGCATCCGGATTCCTGTGGCCTTCAGTCATTTTCAAACCAATAACTCTTATAACCCAAAGCTGCTTGAACATATTGATCAAATAATTAGGTTATGCCACTTATACGGGTTCAAGGTAATCATTTGTTACCATTCGGGAAATTTAGATGAAAACACTTATGGTGCTGAGGTACAGAGTGTTATTGCTTTGTGGCAAATGCTTGCAAAAAAATATTATCACCAAAGTGCTGATGAACTCTTCTTCGAACTCTATAACGAGCCACCCCATATGAACCCCGATATATGGCAAAATGCGGCTAATGAGATGATTAAAGGAGTGAGGGCGATAGATAAAAAGCGCACACTGATAGTAGGCGCGTCCAACTTCAACAGTATTTATGAGCTGAGCCGGACAGCGCCTTTAAATGATGATAATATCATCTATACTTTCCATTTTTATGAGCCATTTTTCTTTACCCACCAGGGAGCCGAATGGATAGGCGACCAGGTAGCAACCATCAATGTTCCCTTTCCATATAATGCCGCAACTTTTCCGCCTTTGCATCCGAGAGCGAAAAATACCTGGGGCGAAACCAACTATTACCAGTACCGGACGGATGGCAACGAGCAGTCGGTAAAAGATAAATTACAAATTATTAAAAACTGGGGTATTAAATATAACGTTCCTTTATTATGCGGCGAGTATGGTGCATATAATAAATATGCTGACCAGGCGAGTCGCTGCAGGTATATAAAGGCTGTAAAACAAACGTTAAAAGCGATGCATATGCCCGGAATATTGTGGGATTATAACAGTAATTTTTCCATATTTGAAGGCAAACCTTCAGTGGCAAATCTGCCTGATTGTATGAAAGATGCGATCGGTTATACAGCCACAAACTAAAATAAATACTTTAGTATTTACTTATTTAAATAGTTACCTTTGCACACTATTGTATAAACATGAGATTTTTTGAAGAGAAGCGCAGAGAAGTTATGAAGCATATTGAAATATTTATGCTCCAAAAAATCAACGAGTATCTGAAGCCTGTAGAAACTATATGGCAGCCGTCTGATTTTTTGCCCGATTCGACCCGCGAAACCTTCTTTTCAGAAATTAAAGAATTACAGGAAAGTGCTGCAGGTTTATCTTACGATCTGATTGCCGTTTTAATTGGTGATACCATTACCGAAGAAGCTTTGCCGACCTACGAATCATGGCTCACCATGGTTGAAGGTGTATCGAAAGATGAAGAAGGTGGCTGGATGAAATGGACACGCCACTGGACATCAGAAGAAAACCGTCATGGCGACTTACTGAATAAATATCTGTACTTGTCGGGCCGTGTAAATATGCGGATGATGGAGGTATCTACCCAATATCTTATTGCCGATGGGTTTGACATCGGTACCGGCACAGATCCTTACCGTAACTTCATTTATACCTCGTTCCAGGAGCTGGCAACCAATGTTTCCCACCGTCGTGTAGCTTCGCAGGCGAAAAAGGATGGTGATACGCTGCTGTCGAAAATGTGTGGTGTGATAGCTGGTGATGAGGCCCGTCATGCTAAAGCTTATAAGTATTTTATCGAAAAAGTATTTGAAGTCGATCCAAGCGAAGCAATGATCGCTTTTGAGGATATGATGCGCAAAAAGATCGTAATGCCAGCCCATTTCCTGCGTGAGGTAGGATTGAAGGTGGGTCAAACCTTTGGCCACTTTACCGATGCGGCACAACGGTTAGGTATCTACACCGCTATCGATTACGTAGACATCCTGAAAGAACTGATAGAAGACTGGCACATAGAAAGTGCTAAAGACCTGAATGAAAACGGCGAAAAAGCCCGTGATTATATCATGAATCTCCCTAATCGCTTACTTCGCGTAGCCGAAAGAATGAAAAACCCGATGCTGGAGTATAAATTCAGCTGGATAAATGGGTGATTTCTTTAAGTCGTGAATCTTAAGTTCTGAGTTGAAAGTCCTCTTCCCCAAGATTTATTAAACACCCCATGTCATTTCGAACGAACGGGTTGGGAATACGTAGTGGCCGTGAGGAGAAATCTTATACGAGCGGCTCGCAGACTATGCATATCGCAGAAGATTTCTCTTCGCACCCAAACCACTGGCCACCGCCGCTCATCGAAATGACAAAAAAGAAAGATTTCCGACCTCCGCACTCCGAAATCCGACTTCAAATCACCCTTCCAATATCAAATCCGTACCCGATTTCCCTGCAATAATTTTAAACAGATCATTCAGGATAGACTCAACCGTAAGGGAATTCACATCATCCACATAATGTTCGCTGCGTGTGATATGCAGTTCATCTTGCTGAACCTCGATATGGTACAAAATATCTCCCGGGTATAGGTCGGGCTGTGTGATGTCAATGACATTGTCTGAACGGGTGACTGTAAAATTCAGATCACTTTTTCGTTGTTCGTGAAAAAGTGAATTGAGTTGCCGTTGGATAAGGTCGAATAGCTCCTCGGTGTTGATTCTTTTATGCAGGGTGATGACTTTCATAACTGTAGATATTGATATAAATAGCTACAATCCGTATGGTGGTTTGTTTCCTTTTTGACCTTTATGTGGCTGTTGAGCGGCGCGATAAAGCGGCATCCTCAAATTTTAGGACTATATTTAAAGGATGAAAATAAGGTTGACTAAATTAAGGCAAATATGCGGCAGCTATATCCTGATCCTGATGGGCATCCTGTCTGCCGGTATGGGAGTAAAGGGTTTTTTGCTGTCCAGCCGCTTTATTGACGGCGGCGTAACCGGTATTTCTATGTTGATTGCCGAGATCACAGGCGCGCCATTATCTATCCTGATCTTCGTCATTAATATTCCATTCCTTTTGTTAGGCTATAAACGCCTGGGGATGTCTTTCGCTATTAAAAGCATGGCTTCCATTGCAGGCCTGTCACTTTGCCTGGCCCTTGTGCATTTTCCCGATGTAACGCACGATAAGTTGTTAACCGCCGTATTCGGTGGCTTTTTCATAGGTGTTGGTATAGGATTGGCGATTAAAGGCGGAGCGGTCCTCGACGGTACAGAAATTGCCGCATTGCTGTTGAGCAAACAAACGCAGCTGTTAAAAGTAAGTGACGTGATATTGCTGCTTAACGTGATCATATTTACAACAGCCCTATTCTTTTTAGGTGTTGAATCCGCCTTGTACTCCATACTCACCTATTTATCTGCGTCTAAAATGGTCGATTTTATTTTGAATGGTATCGAACAATATACGGGCATCACTGTGGTGTCGATCAAGGGCGAAGCTATCAGGAGTGCGATTACCAAGATGGGTCGCGGTGTTACAGTATATGAAGGGAAAAGCGGCTATGGCAAGGATGGCCATGTAAACGATACAAGGGATATTATTTTTACGGTTGCCACCCGCTTTGAGATACCTGCTATAAAACGTGCCATATTGAATATTGACCCTGCGGCTTTTATTGTTCAGCATAGTGTTGACGATACGACAGGCGGATTAATTAAAAGAAAAGGGTTGCATTAATTTGCCTTTATACCGAATAATATCCGACCTTCGGATTCCAATACATCATCCTTAAATTATGAATTACAAATTACTGGGCCGCTCGGGCCTTAAAGTTTCTGAATTATGTTTAGGCACCATGGGTTTCGGTACCGAAAACGGCTGGGGGGCAGATAAAGAAGGTAGTTTCGCTATCATGGATGCCTATGCTGAGGCGGGTGGCAATTTCCTGGATACAGCCAATATGTATAAGCTGGGTTCCAGCGAAAAGATCATTGGTGAATATCTGTCTAACCACGACCGCGACTTTTTTGTAGTAGCGACCAAATATTCCCTGAAGGATAACGCTACCAATCCCAACGCATCCGGCAATAACCGCAAGAACATGATCCGCAGCGTGGAAGAAAGCCTGAAACGCCTGCAAACTGATTTTATCGACTTGCTTTACCTGCATATATGGGATGACCTGACTCCGATTGATGAAGTGCTGCGCGGTATGGATGACCTGGTTCGCCAAGGTAAAGTAAACTACGTGGCCATAAGCGATACCCCTGCGTGGATAGTTTCCAAAGGAAATACTTTAGCCGAGCTGATGGGTTGGAGTCAGCTCATTGCTTTACAGATTGAATACAGCCTGATAGCCCGCACACCAGAACGTGAATTAATTCCAATGGCTAAACATTACGGCATGACGGTTTTGCCCTGGGCCCCGTTAGGTGGTGGTGTGCTCACCGGTAAATATATCCGTGGCGAGCAAGGCCGCATCAAACCGGAAAGTAAACGCCGGAACGATAATGCCAACGAGATCACCAAAGTAGTTGTCTCGATCGCTGATGAACTAGGTGTATCACCCGGTAATGTCGCCCTGAAATGGACAATGCAGCAGGGTTTTCATTGTATTCCCATTGTAGGTGCTACTAAGCTTTCACAATTAGAAGATAATTTAAAAACGGTTAATGTTACTTTGAGCGATGATCAAATCAGACGTCTAAATGATGCCAGCGCCATTGAACTTGGCTTCCCCGGAGAGTTTTTCAGAGAAGACGCTGTGAAGATGAATACGTTTGGCGGGTTTTATGATAGGGTAGAGAAGAGGGGCTAAGAAATATCTATTGCATCGATTAATAATATCGGGCATAATATTAAAAAAATAAATAAAGGTCTTTCAGTATAAACGGAAAGACCTTTACTGTTTAAAAGAGTTTATTTGGTTGTTGTTGCCTCTTTGGATGCTTCTATAAAAGGGGTTTGGTCATAATAAGAAAATTCCCTGGCTATTTTCCCGTCTTTATTAAATTCATCAAACTGCACCATGTAAACCTTAGCGGTTTTCTTTGTCTTTTTATTGACCGCGCTTATCGCCCACCATGATTGTACAGTGAATGGATCTTTGTCATATTGCAACCCATCAGGATAACCTTGCTTGGTAACACTGATTTGTTCCCAGCCATTATAAACATCTAACCATCCTTTTTTGGCATCCGCTAAGCCGTAAGGCTTCGGGGTTGAAGGGTCATAAAATTTCACTGTATCCGAATACAGTTTGGCCATGCCGTCCCAATCCTGTTTCAAGAAAAATGCCATCGAATTATTGACAGCAGTAATGTAAGGATGTTCCTTGTAGATGGTTCCGTTTTTTTGCATGTCTTGAGCAAAAACACCGCATGAAAGCAGTATGAATGCCACGATGAGTAGTTTTTTCATTTGCTTAAAAAATTAGAGGGTGAAGAGAATGGATTATTTATAACAATATAAGAAAATAATATTGATATAATCTAATTTAATACGTTAATTATGAGATAGATATGTTGATTTTGGTTTAAATTTATCCTGATGAAATATTTGTTAATTAAACGATAATAAATAGGTCGTCAGACGATATAAGGATCAATCAAACTTTCTTAAATACTGTTTCGTCACCAAATCCCCATACCAAATATTAGTGATCTTATCCATAGTAAACCAGCATTGTCCCTGGTCGGATTGTAACACCTGGATGTTCTGTGCAGGCATAAAGCTTTGAGCCAATAGGAACTGCTTTTTATGCTGACTGTTCTCTACCACATCCATCACAATAAAACAATGCCCCGGTGAGCCGCCATGTATAAACACATCTCCTGCCTTTAATTCATTCGGATCAGTTACTTTATGTAGCTCTTTTTCCAGCGATAAAGTCCCGGCGTAAGAGAATACTAGTTCCATGTACCGCATAAAGGTGGGATAGCTATAATCCTTTTTCGCTTGTAATACCCAATGATCGTTCCGGTAACGGTAGCCGTTAGCGTAATGGATATAATCGCACTTAAAACCGCTCACAAAATTAAAACTGATCTCGTTGTAGCGTTTAGCCTGGTATAAATATTCTCCCCGAAGCCGCATCACAGCGTCGGCACATTGCTGCAAGTCTTGTTTACCTACGCTGATGTCAACTACAGCGGCAGTCTCAATATCAGTGTTAGCTATTGCGCCGGTATAAGTTTTGGTATGTGAACCCACAGGCTTAAGCGGAAGTTTTTGCAGCCATTCCCCAAAGCTGCCGGGTGTGACCTTTTGCTGGGTGTACCCATCTGGCGTTTTGAAGCGCATTAATACATTATCAGCGGGGATGAATGATGAAAACACGCCAAGGCTGAGGACGGCTAAAATGAATCTCATTATTCCGGGTTTGATATACTAATTTATCAATTCAGGGCGGTATTCAAAATGCATGGTGTCAAAATGGTACCACTTGCCGCCCCATATAAATCCATGTTTTTCAAATATATCCACAATAGTCTGCGGTATCTTGTTTTTGTAGATGAAAGTGGCTCCTTCGTTGGTGCATTTGCAGGCCCACTGCCAGTAATCAGAATAAGCAGTATTAATGTCGATCGTCATTCCGAAACTATGCATACTATGCCTGTTGGTCCCGGCAATATTGCGCCATGCAAAGGTACCGCCAATATTGGTAAGGTATTTTTTCAGTTCAGGATGCTCATCTAGTTCTTTGGAAACCTGTGTCAGTTTTTTGTCGAGCCCATTAACGGTAGTCACCCTGATCTTTTGCCCAACCAGTTTAGGGCACCAGGTAATTTCAGTCAAATGCAGACTGGCCTGCTTTTCTGTCGATCCATATATCTTCATAAAAAATACCTCATTCCTCACCCTTCCCGGATCAAAGTCTTTAGCAGGTGGAGATTTTAATGTCCCGGTTGAGTATTCCTGTTCAAACATATCTTTCAGATCAGGCTTTTCAAGCAGGTCTTTAAATGATTTATTTTTGATGCCATCATCCCAAACCATGCGTGTGCTATCTTTAAAAAGCAAATGGTTGTTTGAGAAGCCGGAAATAAAATCAGGATAGCATTTGAAGAGTTTTTTTGCGGTAGGAGGGATGGTATCCTGAGCGGGGGCATTCAAAGTAATAATGAGTAGGATAATAAAGCTTACCGAAATTTTTCTCATAGCAGATGAGTAAAATTAAGCTTTTGGTCTGAATTATAGATCAGGGCAAACAGACCTTGTGATTGAAATCAGGAAAATCCTTAAATCATGCGAATCACGGTTCAGACAACCCTACATATTCCTTCGATACTGCCCACCCACCTCATACAGCGCATGCGATATCTGCCCAAGCGAACAGTATTTACAAACCTCCATCAGGCTTTCAAAGATGTTTTCTCCGGCAATGGCTTTGTTTTGAAGTGCTTTTAATAAGGCCGGTGCTTTATCCGCATTGCGTTCCTGGAAAGCGGCTAATGCCGAGATCTGGAATTGCTTTTCTTCCTCAGTAGCACGGATAACTTCGGAAGGTGTAATAGTTGGCGAACCTTTTTTATTCAGAAAAGTATTTACCCCAACGATAGGGTATTCGCCGGTATGCTTTAGCGTTTCATAATACAAAGATTCTTCCTGAATCTTGCCGCGCTGATACATAGTTTCCATAGCACCTAATACCCCGCCACGGTCATTCAGGCGTTTAAATTCGGCTAGCACGGCGTCCTCTACCAAATCAGTCAGTTCTTCAATAATAAATGAGCCCTGCAATGGATTTTCATTTTTGGCTAATCCTAACTCCCGGTTAATGATCAATTGTATAGCCATCGCCCTGCGAACAGATTCTTCTGTTGGCGTAGTGATCGCTTCATCATAAGCATTGGTATGCAGCGAGTTGCAGTTGTCATAAATGGCATACAACGCTTGCAAAGTGGTTCGGATATCATTAAAATCGATCTCCTGCGCATGAAGGGAACGCCCAGAGGTTTGAATATGATATTTCAGTTTCTGCGAGCGGTCGTTGCCTTTGTATTTGTTTTTGATAGCTTTTGCCCATAGCCTCCGTGCTACGCGACCGATCACCGAATATTCCGGGTCGATACCATTAGAGAAGAAGAACGACAGGTTCGGCGCAAAATCATCAATATGCATACCCCGGCTCAGGTAATATTCCACATAAGTAAACCCGTTGGACAGGGTAAATGCCAACTGTGTGATCGGATTAGCGCCCGCCTCGGCAATATGATAACCGGAGATAGACACAGAATAAAAATTACGAACCTGCTTATTGATAAAATACTGCTGAATGTCACCCATCATTCTTAAGGCGAACTCAGTGGAAAATATACAGGTGTTCTGCGCCTGGTCTTCCTTCAATATATCCGCCTGCACAGTACCCCGAACGGTGGCTATCGCTTTGGCCTTTATTTTTTCATATACATCAGCGGGTAAAACCTGGTCGCCGGTAAGACCGAGTAACATCAATCCTAAACCATTGTTACCCTGAGGGAGCGTTCCTCCTGCATATGCTGGCCTGGCAATTTTCTTATCATCATACGACTCCTTAAACTTCGCCTCTACCAAATGCTCCAGTTGGTGTTCATGAATGTATTTCTCACATTGTTGATCGATCACGGCATTCATAAAATAACCCAGCAGCATCGGCGCGGGACCATTGATGGTCATCGATACCGAAGTAGAGGCGTTACACAGATCAAACCCACTGTACAATTTCTTAGCATCATCTAATGTGGCAATGCTTACTCCCGAGTTGCCGATCTTGCCATAAATATCCGGCCGCGTGTGTGGGTCTTCGCCGTAAAGGGTAACTGAGTCAAAGGCTGTAGATAAGCGATGTGCTGGTTGCCCAAGAGAAACATAATGGAAACGTTTGTTGGTACGCTCCGGACCGCCTTCACCGGCAAACATACGGGTTGGGTCTTCACCCTCGCGCTTAACCGGGAACACGCCGGCAGCATAAGGAAATTCCCCCGGCACATTCTCGGTCAGCAGCCACCGCAGGATATCGCCCCATGCCTCATAGCGCGGCAGAGCGATCTTCGGCACCTTCAATTGCGAAAGCGAAGTATAATAAAGCGGCTGACGTATCTCCTTGTCCCGGACTTTGTATATCAGATCATCAGCCTTATATTTTTTTACCGTTTCCGGCCATTCATTCAATAGTCGTTTACATTCAGGATGCAGATGGCCTTCAAGGTGCCTGTATAAATCCTCCAAATTCCCCTCTCGAGAGGGGTCAGGGGTGTGTTCTTCAAGCGCACTCATCGCGCCGCTCACATTATACATCTGCTGAGCGATCTTACACTGCTCATTCACCGAGCTATCGTAAGCCTGGCTGCTTTCCACAATCTCAGCAAGATATCGCGTGCGGTCTGGCGGAATAATAAATATCTTTTCCGATTCACCCCAGTGAAGCGCAGCTACATCATATTTTTTGCCGATGAAATCGACACCTGTTTTAGCCTTAATAGTTCGCATAAGGGCCTCGAACAAATTGTTCATGCCCGGATCATTAAACTGCGATGCCATTGTGCCGAAAACCGGAAGGTCTTCATCTTTTGCCTCAAATAGGTGATGATTCCGTTTATATTGTTTGCGCACATCGCGCAGGGCGTCGAGTGCACCGCGTTTGTCGAATTTGTTCAACGCTACAATGTCCGCAAAGTCGAGCATATCAATCTTCTCCAACTGCGTCGCTGCGCCAAACTCCGGTGTCATTACGTATAAAGAGAGATCGCAATAATCAGTGATCATGGTATCCGACTGACCAATTCCCGATGTCTCCACAATGATCAGGTCAAATCCCGCCATTTTACAGATATCAATCGATTCCTGAACGTATTTAGATAGTGCTAAGTTAGCCTGCCGTGTAGCCAGCGAGCGCATATACACCCGCGGATTATTGATTGAGTTCATCCGGATACGGTCGCCCAATAGCGCTCCGCCCGTTTTGCGTTTGGACGGGTCGACAGAAATAATGGCCAGTGTTTTATCGGTCTCCATTAAGAAACGACGAACAAATTCATCTACTAACGACGATTTACCCGCACCGCCTGTACCCGTGATGCCTAATACCGGGGTATGCGCGGTCTCTTCATGTTTAACATTGTCTGCTTTTGCAAATTGCTCGGGCATATTTTCTGCCAGCGTGATCAGTGAAGCAATTGCTTTCGGATCTTTCTCCGGCAAGTGTTTTAACTCCCCATTGAGTTTAACCACCGTCTGGAAATCACATTGCTGCAACATATCGTTTATCATGCCCTGCAAACCCATCCGGCGACCGTCGTCTGGCGAATAAATACGCGCTATGCCATAATCCTGCAGCTCTTTTATCTCTTCAGGTAGTATCACACCGCCACCACCGCCAAAAATTTTGATATGCCCTGCACCGCGTTCTTTCAGCAGGTCGTGCATATATTTAAAATATTCCACGTGGCCGCCCTGGTAGGAGGTTAAGGCAATACCCTGCACATCTTCCTGTATAGCGCAATTCACCACCTCATCCACCGAGCGATTGTGTCCCAGGTGGATCACCTCGGCGCCCGATGATTGCAAAATGCGGCGCATAATATTAATAGTCGCATCATGCCCGTCGAACAGCGAGGCGGCAGTTACAAAACGTATCTTATTTTTAGAATGGTAGGGTGCAATGGTTTCCATTTGCGGTATTTATACCACAAAGCTAATCAAAATAGTTAAAAGCTATGCGTGCATAATAATGGGTGAATGTGCAGATGAGTGGATGTGCAGATATGCAAATGATTAAAGTGTGGATGATAATGTATGTGTTTAATTTTCAGGGGAGGATTGATTTTTATGATCTTTTAATACCCATTCGGTAAGCCTCCATTCTTCATCAGAATCCATTCGGTAATCAAATTCTCGCGGCGAATCATTCTGATCTATTATCGTTTGAAGTATTTGATTAGCTGTTTCAGGATTGTATATCCGCCACATCAATTCCCTGGTTTCGTTCCAGGTTATACGTGCTAAGAAAAGCGCATTCGGTTTATCAACGTCTGGACCTTTTAGCAATAAATCGAGCCGACTTTCAAATTCATCTATTACTTTCCTTTCTTCTTTTGACGGCATTCCATTTTCAATCATGTCTTCCAAATTGATCATGATTGATAAGTGCCATGCAAATACCGCTTTCGGCTCAAAATCCTGAAATGAAAAATTTATAAAACCAACTCCTGGAAAATCTTCCTGAACAAATTCAATAATCCGATATTTTGCATCGGGAATTACAACTCGGTATTCTTTAGTCATCTTCGAAAAAATAAAAGACTTACGAAGTTTTCAAAACTTCGTAAGTCTAAAAAAACCTTTCAGCTTTCGCCTTTATCCTTTCACCTCCAAACTACCACACCTTCACCATATCCTTTTCATCGCGGTACATCTTATCGCCCGGTTTGATGTCGAAGGCTTTGAAGAATGCCGGTGTATTAGATAGCGGACCATCTACACGATAGATCTCAGGCGAGTGCGGATCGAGTTTGATGCGCATGCGCATGGTTTCATCGCTGGTTTTAACACGCCATACCTGTGCAAATGACAGGAAGAAACGCTGATCAGGAGTCAAGCCGTCTATTTTGGTATCGCCTTTACCCTGTGGCGTATTTTTAAACGCCTGGTAAGCAATGGCCAAACCGCCTATATCTGCCAGGTTTTCGCCCTGGGTAAGTTTGCCGTTTACGTGAAGGCCATCAAGCACGGTGTATTTATCATACTGGTCGATCATTACCTGCACGCGTTTGGTGAATTTGGATGCATCTTCTTTTGTCCACCAATCTTTCAGGTTGCCATCCTTGTCGTACTGGCGACCCTGGTCGTCAAAACCGTGGGTCATTTCGTGACCGATAACCGCGCCGATAGCACCATAGTTGATTGCATCATCCGCATCCTTATCGAAGAATGGGAATTGTAATATCCCTGCCGGGAACACGATCTCATTAAAGGTCGGGTTATAGTAAGCATTCACCGTTGGCGGCGTCATACCCCACTCAGTACGGTCGACAGGCTTATTAACCTTGTTGATCATTTCATTATACTGGTGCTTAGCCACCGACTGACCGTTAGCATAATAAGCGCCTTTATCAATCGTCACATCATCATATTTCTTCCATTTATCAGGATATCCGATCTTTTTGGTGAACGCAGCCAGTTTAGCAAGCGCCTGTTTCTTGGTGTCAGGGCTCATCCAGTCCAGTTTTTCTATGCGGTCTTTATAAGTAGCTTGCAGGTTATTTACCAGGTCAAGCATGCGTTTTTTAGCATCCGGCGGGAAGTATTTTTCAACGTATAATTGTCCAAGCAGTTCGCCCAGCCAGCCATCAACATTATAGGAGATCGACTTCCAGCGTTCTTTTTGTTCTTTCTGTCCCTGCAATGTTTTTCCGAAGAAATCAAAATGTGCATCTCTGAATTTCTTGCTCAGCATGTTCGATGCACCGTTTATCGCCTCGAAAGCCGCTTTATCTTTCCAAACATCTATTGGCTGCGCTTTCAGTAGGTCATTTAAAGCCTTGTAATATTTCGGCTGACCAACCAATACTGTATCAGTTTTAAGCTCCATGCGATCGAAAGCATCTTTTAAGTCGACGTCTGGCATTAATTTTTGCAGATCGGTGGTGGTTAATTTATTATAATTTTTAACGGGATCGCGCAACTCAACAGGAGTTAAATGCGATTGAGCGATGGCGGTCTCCAGTTTCAATATGCCGTCAGCTTTCTTTGCCGCAGTTGCAGCATCGGTACCAGTGAAGGTGAACAGTTGCGCGATATATTTTACATAAGCAGCACGTATTTTCTTTGAAGTCGAGTCATTCTCAAAATAGTATTCACGCTCGGGTAGACCCAGACCGCTCTGATCAAAGTGTGCAGCATTTTTTGCAGCTATCCTGTCATCCGGTGACACATAAAAGCCGAATAAGAATCCGTCACCGGTTTTAAAACCATCTGCAGCTAGCTTCACAAGCTCTTTGTAATCCTTAACAGCATTGATCTTTTCCAATTGCGGTTTGATTGGATCATAGCCCAGCTTCTCAATAGTTGCGGTATCCATGCCACTTTTATACAGATCGCCAACCTTTTGTTCCAGGCTGCCCGATGCATTATCTTTTGATGATACATCATTCAGTATATCATGCACATGTTTGATGTTGTCATCCGACACCGTGTAGAACGATCCCCAGCCGGTTTCAGATGCCGGTATTTTGGTGTCTTTAAGCCATTTGCCGCTGGCATATAGCGCAAAATTTTCTCCGGGTTTTACGGTCGTGTCCATGCCGGTCTTGTCAAAAAATACCGTGCGTTTTGGTACCGAGCCGGATTTGTCTTCAATTTTTTGCTTACAGGCTGCTACCGCAAAAACAACAGTCCCAAGCATAGCCCAATGGGTAAGTTTCATAAGATAGGATTTGGTTAATTATTGAGTTTTTGTAAAGATGGAAAAACTTTTGTGAAATTAATATACCTATATTTGAATAACAACCTGTTGATAAACAACAGACTGTTAACAAATAAATGACAACCGCTTAACGTTTATATGAAGGCTTATCGCTTATTTTTATAGACCTGAAACACAGGTCAGTTAAAATTAACCTAAATAAATTTTATGACCTGGAGAAAATTTAGCGGCGA
>Ga0310811_10004944_pt1 | contig 16788 bp, 12 predicted proteins | sample YCmetagenome_FD_207642 | JGI IMG/M metagenome (GOLD analysis project Ga0310811, IMG submission 207642) | Soil microbial communities from experimental microcosm in Duke University, North Carolina, United States - YC | ecosystem: Engineered > Artificial ecosystem > Soil microcosm > Unclassified ...
CAACAGATCGCGCTGGCGCTCGCCGCCGGCCAAGACGCGAACGATCCGATCCGCGCGGATCGATCGCGTCTGCGCGCGCGCGACCTCGGGCGGGTGGATCGTGACGGCCTTCGTCCGCGTCGCGAGATCGACGGTCTTGTCCTTGTCACCGTCGCTCGCGCCGCCGCCGCGTTTCGCGAAGTACACGCCGACTCCGGTCCCGACCACCGCGAGCCCGATCACGACGAAGATCCATGCGGGCGTCTTCTGCGAGCTCTTCTGATTCATCCCTACGATCGTCTACTGCCCGAGCGCGCGACGCAACCGCGTGCGCGCGGTCGCGAGCTGCCACTCCGCGGTGACGCGCTGGCCCTCGGCGTTGACGACCGCGTTCTGCGCGTCGGCGAGCTCGACCGGGCTGCCGACGCCGGCGGTGTAGCGACCCTCGGCGAGCGTGAGCTGCTGGCGCGCGGCGGTCACCGCGGCCTTCGACGACTCGAGCGCAGCCTGATCCGATCGCAGATCGATCCACGCGCTCTCGACGTCGGAGCGGACCGACAGCGCCTCTTGCGCGCGGCGCGCCATCGCCTCGGTCTTGTTCGCCTCGGCCTCGCGCGTCTGCGCGGCGATCAAGCCGCCGTCGAAGATCGGCACGCTGAGCGTGAGCCCCGCGGTCCAGAACGGATCGCCGATGTCCTTGTCGTGGCGCGACCAGTCGACCGACGCGCCGACCGACACCGTCGGGCGATGGCCGTAGCTCGCGGCGATGCGGCTCTCCTCCGCGGCCTGGATCGCGAGCTGCGCCTGCATCAGCTCCGGCCGATGCGCCATCGCGTTCGCGACCAGCGCGTCGCGCGCCTGATCCTCGCCGTCGAGCGCGCCGGGCCAGGTCTCGTCGAGCGAGACGTCGTCGGGGATCGACGGATCGCCGACCGCGAGCCGCAGCTCCGCGATCGCGGCCTGATAGCTGCCCTCGGCGCGGATGCGCGCGGCCTTCTGCGCGGCCGCGGTCGCCGCCGCGGTCGCTTCTTCGATCGGATCCTTCGCGCCGGCGAGCACGAAGCGGTGCGCCTCGTCGAGGTGGCGGTTGGCCGCGGTCTCCGCGTCGACCGCGACGTCGACCAGCTCGCGCTGCGCGATCGCGAGCAGGTACGCGGTCTCGACGTCGGTGCGCACGTCGAGGCCGGTGACCGCGACCTGATCGCGCGCGGCTAGGGCGCTCGCCTCGGCGGCCTTGCGGCGCGCGGTCGTGCGACCGAAATCCGTGATCAGCCACGAGCCCTTCACGTTGACGTCGAGCGACGTGTGCGGATCGTCGGCGGCGGTCGGCGTCGACAGGTTGCCGCCGATGCTCGCGTTGCCGTTCACCTGCGGGCGCGTGCTCGCGCGCACCTGATCGATCCGCGCGAGCGCCGCCTCGGCGCTCGCCTGATCCGCGGCCAACGACGGATGGATCTGCTCGGCGTGCGCGATCGCGGCCTCGAGCGAGAGGTGCGGGCCGGTCGGGCGCGGCGCGGGAGGAGGAGCGGCCGGCGCCTGCGCCCGTGCGAGCAACGGGAAGAGCAGACCGGGGAGGATCAACCCAAGCGACTTCATGCTTCGTACCTCAGCGCGGTGATGGGATCGAGCTGCGACGCTTTGATCGCCGGATACAGCCCGAACACGATACCCACCCCGGCAGAAACGGCGACCGCGAGCGCCGCGATCGATCCCGGGAACAGCACCGGCCAGTCGAGGTGCTTCGACAAGTACTCGGCCATGCCGTAGCCGCCGAGCAGGCCGAGCCCGCCGCCGATCGCGGCGAGCGCGAGCGACTCGACGAGGAACTGCAGGAGCACGTCGATCGGCCGCGCGCCGACCGCCATGCGGATGCCGATCTCGCGCGTGCGCTCGACGACCGACACCAACATGATGTTCATGACGCCGATGCCGCCGACCACCAGCGACACCGCCGCGACGATCGCGAGCAAGGTCGTGTTGGTGTCGGTGGCCTGCTTCTTCGACTGCGCCTGCTCGGCGAGGTTGCGCACGTTGAAGTCGTCGTCCTCGCCCTCGTCGATGTGGTGGTGCTCGCGCAACAGGCCCGCGATCTGATCGGCGGCCTTGGTCGTCGAGTCCTCGTCGACCGCGGAGATGTAGACCTGACCGCGGAAGCGGCCGCCGAGGCCGCCTTGGACCTTGCGCTCGAACGCGTGCGCCGGGATGAACGCGGCGTCGTCGTAGTCTTGGCCCTGCGGCGACTGGCCCTTCGCGACCAAGACGCCGACGATCTCGAACGGCTTGCCGTTGACGCGCATCGTCTGACCGACCGGGTTCGCGCCCTCGCCGAAGAGGTTGTCGACGACGGTCTTGCCCAGCACGATCTCGGGCGCGCCGGAGCTCGAGGCCTCCTCGTCGAAGATCGCGCCCTCGGCGACCTTCCAGTTGCGGATCGCGAAGAAGTCGGGCTCGGTGCCGGTGAGCTGCGTGTTCCAGTTCTGATCCTCGGCGCCGAGCTGCACGCGCGCGCTCATCGAGATCGCCGCCAGCGCGACCGCCGGGCACTCCTCGCGGATCGCCTGGACGTCGTCCCACGTCAAGGACATCGACGAGCCCGCGCCCGACTTCGCGCCCGACGCGTTCTGCGACGACGACGTGACGACCAGCATGTTCGAGCCCATCGCCTCGAAGACCTGCGCCATCTGCTGGCGCGCGCCCTGACCGATCGCGACCATCGTGATCACGGCGGCGATGCCGATCACGATGCCGAGCACGGTGAGCAGCGAGCGCAGCTTGTTGCGGAACAGCGCGCGGAACGCGGTCTTGAAGGTGGTGAACGGGTTCACGACGGCACCTCGGCCTTGAGCGGCTCTTGCCGGCGATCGTCGATGATGTGGCCGTCCTTGAGCACGATCACGCGCGAGGCGTGCGCGGCGATGTCGGGCTCGTGGGTGACGAGGATGACGGTGATGCCCTGCGCGACCAGCGACTGCAGGATCGCCATCACCTCGACGGAGGTCTGCGAGTCGAGGTTGCCGGTCGGCTCGTCGGCCATGATGATCTCGGGCTCGCCGACCAGCGCGCGCGCGATCGCGACGCGCTGCTGCTGGCCGCCGGACAGCTGGCTCGGCACGTGATCGAGCCGCGTGCCGAGCCCGACCTTCTCGAGCGCCTCGCGCGCGCGGCGATGGCGCTCCTTGCCGCCGACGCCGGCGTAGAGGAGCGGCAGCTCGACGTTCTCGAGCGCGCTCGTGCGCGCGAGCAGGTTGAACGACTGGAAGACGAAGCCGATGCGGCGCCCGCGCACGGTCGCGAGCTCCGCCTTCGACAGGCGCGAGACGTCTTGGCCGAGCAGGAGATAGTGTCCGGACGTCGGACGGTCGAGGCAGCCGAGCGTGTTCATGAGGGTCGTCTTGCCCGAGCCCGACGGACCCATGATCGCGAGCGACTCGCCCTTCTCGACGCGCAGCGAGACGCCGCGCAGGGCGCGCACCTCGTTGTCGCCCATCGTGTACGTGCGGACGACGTTCTCGAGCTCGATGACGGGCGTGGCATGCATCGCTAGAACCTCATCGACCCGCCGCCGGTGGGCGCCGTCGACGGCGCGCCGGAGACCGCGGTGATCAGCTGATCGCCGGGCTGGAGCTCGCCGTCGAGGAGCTGGGTCTTGCTGTTGTCGGTGAGCCCGACCTTGATGCGCACCGGCCGCGGCTTGCCGTTCTCGAGCTTCCAGACGGTCTTCCTCGTCGGATCTTGCGCGCCGGTGCCTTCGCCGTCGGATCCACCGCCACCGCCGCGCCACCCACCGCCGCCGCCGCCGCGCTCGCCCGATGCCGATGCCGATCCCGATGCGGATCCCGATCCCGATGCGGATCCCGATCCCGATCCCGATCCGCCGCCGCCACCACCACGCCGCCGCCCGCCACGCCCGCCGCCTTCACCGCCGAACATCGCGGCGAGCTGCTGCTGGGTCGGCTTGAACCGCAACGCCGCGTTCGGCACGCGGATCACATTCGCGACCTCGTCCAGCACGAACGTGACGTTCGCGGTCATGCCCGGGCGCAAGACGAACTCCTTGTCGGCGTTCTCGACGTCGATCACCGCGTCGTACGTGACGACGCCCGAGACCGCGGTCGCCGAGTTGCGGATCTGCCGCACGACGCCGTCGAAGCTGTGGCCCGGGAACGCGTCGACGGTGAAGCGCGCCTTCATGCCCTCGGTCAACCGGCCGACGTCGCCTTCTGCGACGCTGGTGTCGATCTGCATGCGCGAGAGATCCTCCGCGATCGTGTAGAGCGTCGGCGCCGACAAGGACGCCGCGACCGTCTGGCCGACGTCGACCTGGCGCGCGATCACGACGCCGTCGATCGGCGAGGTGATCGTCGTGTACGTCAGCTGCGTCTCGGTCTGCGAGAGCGTCGCCTGGGTCTGCGCGAGCTGCGCCTGCGCGGCCGCGACCGCGGCGCGCGCGGTGTCCTCGGTCGCCTGCGCGGTGTCGGCGGTCTGCTGCGCGACGAGCTTCTGATCGGTGAGCGTCTTGGTGCGCGCGTTCTGGCGCTGCGCGTCGGCGAGCGCGACCTTCGCCTTGGTCAGCGCGGCCGCCGCCGACGCCTGGCTCGCGCGGTTCTGCGCGATCTGCGCGTTGATCAACGACGGATCGAGCTTCGCGATCACCTGGCCCGCCTTGACGTGATCGTTGAAGTCGACGTCGAGCTCGACGATGCGGCCCGAGACCTGCGCGCCGACCTGGACGAGCTTGCGCGGCGACAGCGTGCCGGTCGCGTTGACCTTGGCGGCGATGTTGCCCTTGTCGACCGCGACGGTGTCGAACTTCAGATCCGAGCCGCCGCCCGACGACCACGGGTGCTTCCACACCACGACCGCGGCCGCGGCGGCGAGGAAGGTGAAGACTCCGATGCGGATGTAGTTACGCCGTTGCATGGGACACCGGGATGCGAAGGGTTGCGGTCGTGCCTTCGCCGCGCCGCGAGGCCAGTTGGATGTCGCCGTCGTGGGCGCGCGCGATGCGACGCGCGAGGGTGAGCCCGAGCCCGACGCCGCCGGTGCCGCGCGTGCGCGAGGCGTCGGCGCGCCAGAACGGCGTGAACGCGTGCGCGAGCTCGTCGTCGCTCATGCCGACGCCTTGATCCGCGACCACGACCTCGATCTGATCGTTCGCGCCGGGCGCGGCCTGCACGCGCAGATCGATCTGCGTCTCCGGCTCGCTGTACTTCGCCGCGTTGTCGAGCAGGTTGTCGACGGCGCGGCGCAGGAGCACCGGATCGCCGGCGACGGTCGCGTCGGGCGCGTCGAGCGCGACCTTCAGGCGGCGGCCCGCGTGGAGCTGCGCGAAGCGGTTCGCCGACGTGTTCGCGAGCTCGCCGAGCTTGATCGGACGGCGTTGCACCGCGAGCGCGCCGGGCGCGCCGGCGTCGAGGCGACCCGCGGTGAGCACGTTGTCGACCAGTTGCTCGAGCTCGTCGAGATCCGACTGGATCTCGCGCAAGGTCTCGGCCGCCTCACTCGGATCATCCGCCGCGATCTCGAGCGCGACCCGCAGGCGCGCGAGCGGCGTGCGCAGCTCGTGCGAGACATCCGCGACCAGGTCGCGCTGCGCGCGCAAGAGGTGCTCGATGCGATCGGCCATGTCGTCGAAGGCCTGGCCGACGTCGCCGAGCTCGTCGCGCCGGCCGAGCCGCGCGCGCGCCTGGGTGTCGCCCTTGCCGAAGCGCGCGGCCGCGCTGCCGAGCACGCCGAGCGGACGCGCGAGCGATCGCGCGAACAGGAGCGAGCCGGCGAGGATCAGCGCGAGCGCGACCGCCCACAGCGTGATCGTCTTGGTCGTGAAGATCTGCGGCGGCGGCGCCTGGTGCACGACGAAGAAGCCGTTGGGCGTGCGCGCGACCAGCCGATTGTCGTCGACGAGATCGCCGTGCGCCGCGATCTCGGTGAGCTCGTCGGCGCTCGGCGCCGGCGGCACCGGCTCGCCGCTCGACGCGATCTTCGCGCCGTGCTCGTCGTAGATCGCGACCGGCCCGGTCATGCGCGGCTCGAGGCGCGCGAGCGTCGCCTGCATCTCGGTCGCCGGCTGGCGGCCGAGATCGTCGGCGAGCAGCGCGATCGTGCGGTGCTGGTGGACCTCGATGCGCGAGCCGAACAAGAGGCGCGGCAAGTAGATGATCGACACGCCGACGACCAAGACGATCGCGAGCGCGAAGCCGTACACGCGCGAGGCGAGGGTGCGCTTCACGGCGCGCCTCCTTCGCCTTGCTGGTCGCCGTGCTCGTCCGACGCGAGCAGGTAGCCGGCGCCGCGCACGGTCTTCAGGATCCGCGGCCGGCGCGCGTCGTCGCCGAGCTTCGCGCGCAGGCGCGACACGTGGACGTCGATCGAGCGATCGAAGCTGAGCTCCGCCGAGCCCTTCGCGAGATCGAGCAGCTGCTCGCGCGACAGGACGCGGCCCGGGCGCTCCGCGAGCGCGCGCAGGATCGCGAACTCGTACGCGGTGACCTCGATCGCGTGGCCGTCGAGCGTGACCGCGAGCCGCGACGGATCGAGCGCGAGCCGGCCGACCTGCAGCGGCGCGCCCTGGGGACCGGCCTTGCCCTGCGCGCGGCGCACGACCGCGCGCACGCGCGCGAGCAGCTCGCGCGCCGAGAACGGCTTGGTGACGTAGTCGTCGGCGCCGACCTCGAGGCCCATCACGCGATCGGTCTCCTCGGTGCGCGCGGTCAGCATGATGATCGGGGTGTCGATGTGCTGGCGAAGGGCGCGGCAGACCTCGATGCCGTCTTTCCCCGGCAACATGAGGTCGAGGACCACACAGTCGTACGCGCGCCGCAGCGCCTCCGCTTGGCCTTCGTTGCCGTCACCGGCGATCGTCACGACCGCGCCGTGACCTTGGAGGTATCGCGCCGTCAGCTGAGCGAGCCGCGCGTCGTCCTCGACGAGCAGGACCTTGACCGGAGCGTTTTCGCTCATACGGTCCATGTTAAGTCGCCCAAAGCCGCGACGGGACTCGGTTAACAGAACTTCACCGGGCTCGCGTCGAGGCGAGCCCGTACTTGCGTAACTTGTCGATCAAGGTGACGCGCGACGTGCCGAGGCGTCGGGCGGCCTCCGACTGGTTCCCACCGCTCGCGTCGAGCGCGCGCGCGATCACGCCGCGCTCGAACGCCTCGACCTGCTCCTTGAGCGAAGGACCGGTCGCGAAGTCGCCGCGCTCTTCCTGCCCCGCGTCATCGGCGCCGGTCGCGATCACCGCGGGCGTCTCGAGCGTGGGGTCGGCGTGCTCGCCGCGATAGTCGGCGAGGCCGATCGCGCCGCCGGTCGACAGCGCGGCGAGGCGCGCGACCGTGTTCTCGAGCTGGCGCACGTTGCCGGGCCACGGCTCGCGCGCGAGCGCGTCGATCAAGGTCGGCTCGAGCTTGAGCGGCCCCATGCCGAACTTCTCGCCGTAGAAGCGCGCGAACTCGGTCGCGAGCGCGGGGATGTCGTCGCGGCGATCGCGCAAGGGCGGCACGATCAGCTCGACGACGGCCAACCGGTAATAGAGGTCCTCGCGGAAGTTGCCGGTCTTCGCCTCGGCGGCGAGATCGCGGTTGGTCGCGGCGACCAGGCGCACGTCGACCTTCTCGACGCGTCCGGATCCGACCGGCTGGATCTCGCCCTCCTGCAGCGCGCGCAAGAGCTTCGCCTGCACCGCGAGCGGCAGCTCACCGACCTCATCGAGGACGAGCGTGCCGCCGTCGGCCTCGGCGAAGAAGCCGCGCCGCGCGGCGGTCGCGCCGGTGAACGCGCCCTTCACGTGGCCGAACAGCTCGGCTTCGGCGAGCTCGGCCGGGATCGCCGCGCAGTTGAAGCGAACCAGCGGCTTCTGCGCGCGCGAGCTGCCGGCGTGCAAGAGGTGCGCGACGAACTCCTTGCCGGTGCCGGTCTCGCCGCGCACGAGCACCGTGACGTCGCGCGGCGCGACGCGCTCGGCGGCGTCGAGCAAGCGGCGCATCGCGCGCGACTCGGCGATGATGCGGCGGCCGAGCACGCGCTCCGTCGACAGGCGACGGTTGGTCACGCGCAGCCGCCGCGCCTCGAGCGCGCGCTCGATCACGAGCGCGACCTCGTCGATGTCGAACGGCTTCGGCAGGTAGTCGTACGCGCCGGCCTTCATCGCCGAGACGGCGACGCGCTCCGAGCCGAACGCGGTGATCAAGATGACCGGCATCGCCGGATCGCGCTGCACGATCGTCGCGATCAGCTCGAGCCCGGTCATGCCCGGCATCGATTGATCGGTGACGACCGCGTCGGCGTCCTCGATCTGCGGCAGCGCCTCGGCGCCGGAGCGCGCGGTGAGCACGCGATGACCGCGATCGGACAGCAGCTCCTTCAGCGTGAACAGGACGCCGGGCTCGTCGTCCACGAGAAGCACGGTGGACATCAGGCGGCCCGCGATTCGTTCGGCAGTCGCCGGGACGTCGTGATCGTCGCCGACGGCGCCGCGGCGCCCTGCGCGGGCAGCGTGATCGACACGTGCGTACCGCGCCCCGGCTCGCTCGCGACGTGCAGCGCGCCGCCGTGCTGCGCGACGACGCCGAGCGCGAGCACGAAGCCGAGCCCGGTGCCGCTCGCGCGGGTGGTGAAGAACGACGTGCCCAACCGATCCAGCACGTCCGCCGCCATGCCGCGACCGCTGTCGCGGATCTCGACGACGCCCGCGCGATCGTCGCCGGCGCGCGTCGCGATCTTGATCTTGCCGCCCGGCGGCGTCGCGTCGATCGCGTTCGCGAGCAGGTTGATCAGCGCCTCCTTCAAGCGGCGCGGATCGCCCTCGATCGGCGCGGGCCGCGCGTCGACGTCGAGCTCGATGCGCCCTTGCTCGACGCGCCCGGCGAGCACGCTCGCGACCTCGACCGCGATCTCGTTGAGATCGATCGGCTCCTTCTTCAGATCCTCGAGCGGCCGCGCGAACGACAGGTACTCGCGCAGGATCGACTCCATCCGATCGATCTCGGCTTCGACCACCGCGAGCCGCTCGTCGGTCTTCAGCGAGTCGGGCGCGCGCTTGACCAGCTGGACCAGGCCCTTGATCGCGGCGAGCGGGTTCTTGAGCTCGTGCGCGACCTTCGCGCCGACCGACTGCAGCCGGCGCGCCTGCGCCTCGGCGTCGGCGATGCGGTCCTCGCGCAGATCGCTGATCGCGCACGACGCCGCGTGGGTCGCCTCGCTGATCTTGGTGACGAACATGCGGATCGCGAACAAGGTCCACACCAGCGCGAGCACGACGATCGCGATGTAGTGATCGCGCGGGATGCCGGGCCCGGTGATCGAGTCGGGCAGGGCGGCCATGATCGCGATCAGGACCGCGAGCAAGAGGACGAGGCCGCTCGCGCGCCGGTGCGGCCCGAAGAAGACGACCGAGAAGATCGCGCTGAGCGCGATCGTGGGGAGCAGCGGCGACATCAAGCCGCCGGTCAGCGTGATCTGCGTGGTCGCGAACAGCTGCGCGAGCACGTTCATGCGGATGAACATCGTCTCGACGTCTTCGGGCGCCTTGGTGCGCGCGATCAAGAGCTGGTGCGAGAGCATCAAGACGACGAACGCGGCGCACATCGCGGCGACGCGCCAGATCGGGAAGCCGCCGTCGAGCAAGACGCCGCCGACGATCAGGCACAGGCAGCCGCCGACGAACATCCCGCGGAGCGAGGTCTGCCTCGCGTTCGCGAGCATGTAGGCGTTGCGGCCGAGTCCCACGTCATCGTGCATTGCGACGCTCGTGCCATCGACTTTACGCCGATAACCAGCGGCAAAGCGTCGCGATCGGTGTCGCAGCGATGTCGCTGTCGCAGCCGTCGGCAGCTACGGCTGTATGGCAAACCGACAACCACCCGTGGCACGGGGAGTGCTCTACGTTCGGGGCATGTCAGCCTCGTCCCGCTTCGTTCCCGCGTTCACCGCGCTCGCGATCGCCCTCGGCGCCGCGCCCGCGTTCGCTCAGAAGGCGGCTCCAGCGCCGGCCCCCGATTACGAGAAGGAGCTCGGCGCGCTCGTCGGAATCTCGGGCGGGCTCACCGCGGATCAGGCCGCGGAGCGCGCCGCCAAGGTGTCGCCCGACGTGCGGCGCAAGATCGCGGAGCTCGGCTCGGCGCGCGCGCTCGTCGATCAGGCGAAGGTCCTTCGGATCCCCCGCCTCGATGGAACGCTTCGTTACACCCGGCTCTCGCCCGTTACCTTGATGCCGCCGCTCGACACGATCATCAAGATCATCCCGAACCAGTGGAACGCCGACGCGCAGCTCTCGGTGCCCATCTCCGACTACTTCGTCCGCATCCCGTACGTCGTAGATGTGGCCGACGCTTCGGTGGTGATGGTCCACCTCGGCGAGCAGACGGCCGCGCTGAACGCGGCCCTGGAGGCGCGGGTCGCGTACTACGAGTGGGCGCGCGCGCGGCTGCAGGTGGTCGTCGCGGAGCGATTGGTCGCGCAGGTCGGCGCCACGGTCGAACAGCTGTCCGCGCTCGTCAGCGTGCAGCGCGCGTCGCGCGCGGACCTGCTCCGGCTCCAAGCGCAAAAAGCGCAAGCCGATCTCGCGCTCGTCCAGACCAAGGACGCGCTCGCGATCCGCGAGGAGCAGCTGCGCATCTTGATCGGTGCGGAGCCCGAAGAGCAGCTCGCGATCGGTGAAGACGTCCGAGGTGATGTTCCTATCCCCGCGCTGGGCAAGCCCGACGATCTCGCACGCGAAGCGCTCGGCCGCCGGCTCGAGACCAAGATCATCGCCGCCAACGAGGACCTCCTGACGCGCACCGCGCAGTCGCAGAAGGCCGATCGCTACCCGCGGCTCTCGGCGTTCGCGCAGGCCAACTACGACAAGCCCAACCAGCGCGCGTTCGGCTCGAGCGACCTCGAGCTCACCTGGGCGGTCGGCGCGCAGATCACGTGGTCGCCCAACGACATGTTGCTCGCGGACACGAAGATCGACGACACCGAGGCGAAGATCCGCGCCCTCGGCGCGGATCGCCAGCGCCTCGCCGACGGCATCCGCGCCGAGGTCACGAGCTACGTGCAGCAGGTCGACATCGCGCGCCAGGCCTTGATCAACACCCAGCAAGCGCTCGCCGCCGCCGAGGAGAGCTACCGCGTGCGCCGCGAGCTGCTCGACGCCGAGCGCGTCACCGCGGTCGAGCTGGTCGACGCGGAGACCGAGCTCACGCGCGCCCGCATCGCCGCGATCGACGCGCGCATCGATCTCCGCATCGCGCTGGCCCGCCTCGCACATGCGCTCGGCCAGGACGTGCAGTAGACCGTTGTCTCCCTGTCGGTTTGCCATACAAGCCATCGGCGCAAGCCCGCGAATCCGCGCCGGAGCCGATGGCCTCTCCCCTGCATCGAAGGACCCCGCCATGCGGACGTACTCGCTTCTCACGCTGTCCTTCCTCGCCGCCGCCGCCTGCGGCAAGTCCGCCGCGAACACGTCGGACGCCGCGGCCGAGCCCTTGGTCAAGGTCCCGCTCGCGACGGTCGAGAGCCTCTCGGCTCCTCAGCTGCTCGAGGTCACGGGATCGATCAAGCCCGATCAACAGTCGAAGGTCGCCTCCGACATCGCGGGTCGCGCGATCGCGGTGATGGTCGACAGCGGCTCGCGCGTGAAGCAAGGCGATCCGCTGATCCGGCTCGACACCTCGAACGCGCAGATCAACTCGCAAGAGGTGAACGCGCAGCTCGAGGCCGCGCGCGCCCAATGGAACATGGCGCAGACCGACTGCCAGCGCGCCAAGGAGCTGCTCGACAAGGGCGCGATCACCAAGCAGCAGTACGATCGCGAGACGACCAACTGCACGGCGGCGCAGCAGAACGTCGCGGCGATCGCGGCGCGCGCGCGCCAGGCCGGCAAGTCGATCACCGACGGCGTCGTCCGCGCGCCGTTCACCGGCGTCGTGCAGGCGAAGATGGTCGAGGTCGGCGAGTGGGTCGCGCCCGGCATGCCGGTCGTGCAGCTGATCGACGACGATCCGCTCAAGGTCGACATCAGCGTCCCCGAGTCGGCGGCGCCGTACGTCAAGGAAGGCCTCGACGTCGAGCTCGACGCGGTCGCGTACCCGAAGGACAAGTTCCACGCGAAGGTGACGAAGGTCGGCGTCGCGCTCAACCAGATGCCGCGCGCGCTCGTGTGCGAAGCGACCGTCGATCCGGGCTCGCCGCTCAAGAGCGGCATGTTCGTCACCGTCAAGGTCACGCTCGGCATGCAGCCGATGCCGGTCGTGCCGAAGAGCGCGCTCGCGCAGCGCGGCACGACCTGGCGCCTGTGGGTCGTGGTCAAGGGTCACCTCGAGGAGCGCGTCGTCCAGCTCGGCCCCGAGCTCGCCGGCGGCAAGGTCGCGATCGCCGACGGCGTGAAGGCCGGCGACAAAGTGGCAGCCCAGGTGACCGAGCAGGTCGCCGACGGCGCGCGGGTGGAGTGAGACCATGCAGTGGCTGTCCAAGATCTCGGTCCGTCGCCCGATCTTCGCGTCGGTGCTCGTCTTGACGCTCGTCGTGATCGGCCTCGTCGGCCGCTCCGGCCTGGGCGTCGACAAGTTCCCCAAGGTCGAGTTCCCCTTCATCACGATCACGACCGTGCTCCCCGGCGCGTCGCCGACCGACATCGAGTCCGACATCACCGAGAAGGTCGAGGAGGCCGTGAACACGGTCTCCGGCATCGACACGCTGTCGTCGATCTCGACCGAGGGCGCGTCGCTCGTGATCGTGCAGTTCGAGCTCGAGAAGAACGGCGAGGTCGCGGCGCAGGAAGTCCGCGATCGCATCTCGACGATCTCGCAGTGGCCGACCGGCACGCAGCTGCCGATCGTGCAGAAGCTCGATCCCGACGCCGCGCCGATCCTGCAGCTCGCGGTCAAGGCCAAGGGGCAGCCGGTCGTCAAGATCACCGAGGTCGCCGACAAGGTGATCAAGCGGCGCCTCGAGACCGTCGACGGCGTCGGCGACATCAAGATCATCGGCGGCCAGAAGCGCCAGATCAACGTCGTCGTCGATCCGTTCAAGCTGCTCGCGACCGGCGTGTCGGCGCTCGAGATCCAGGCGGCGCTCGCCGCCAACAACGCGTCGATGCCGGGCGGCCAGATGGATCAAGGCCCGCAGCGATCGAGCCTGCGCGTCGACAACCGCGTCTCCAACCCGCAGGAGCTCGGCCGCATCGTCGTGCGCCAGCAGGGCGATCATCCGATCCGCGTCGAGGATCTGGTCACGATGATCGAGGACGGCCAGGCCGATCCCGACAGCGCGGCGATGCGCGACGGCACGCCGGCGGTCGTCCTCTCGATCCGCAAGCAGTCGGGCACCAACACGGTCGAGACCGTCGACAAGGTCAAGCAGCGCGTCGCCGAGCTGCAGAAGAACCTGCCGCCGGGCTACACGCTCGAGGTCGTGCGCGACAACTCGGAGTCGATCCGCACCGCGATCGGCCAGGTCAACGAGCACCTGATCCTCGGCGCGATCCTCGCGGCGATCATCGTGCTCGTCTTCCTCGGCTCGCTGCGCTCGACGATCATCGCGGCGATCGCGATCCCGGTCTCGATCATCGGCACCTTCGCGCTGATGGCGAAGGCCGGCTTCACGATGAACATGATGACCCTGCTCGCGCTGTCGCTCGCGGTCGGCATCGTGATCGACGACGCGATCGTCGTCTTGGAGAACATCTACCGATGGGTCGAGGAGAACGGCGTGAAGCCGTTCCCCGCCGCGATCCGCGCGACCAAGGAGATCGGGTTGGCCGTCTTGGCGACCACGCTCTCGCTGTTGGCGGTCTTCCTGCCGGTCGCGTTCATGAGCGGCATCGTCGGGCGCTTCATGTCGAGCTTCGGCCTGACCATGGCGTTCGCGATCGCGCTGTCGCTGATCGTCGCGTTCACGACCACGCCGATGCTCGCCGCGCGGCTCCTGCCGATCCCGAAGCGTCGCGCCGACGGCACGATCGAGAAGACGATCCTCGAGCGCATCGTCGATCGCGGCTATCACCCGATCGAGCGCGCGTACACCGGCCTCCTGCGCTTCTGCCTGCGCCATCGCTGGGTGGTGATCGCCGCGGTCTTCGTGTCGTGCGCGACCGTGCCCTTCACGGCGAAGAAGGCGGGCTTCGCGTTCCTGCCGATCAGCGACGACGCGCAGCTCGACGTCTTCTTCCACACCAAGGAGGGCACGTCGCTCGATCAGACGACGATCATCGGCGAGCGCATCGCGCGCGAGACGCGCAAGATCCCCGGCGTCATCCACACGCTGACGACGGTCGCGGACTCGGACACCAAGCAGGCGAACATCGGCCACGTCTACGTGCGCCTGTCGGATCCCGGCGATCGCGCGATGAGCCAGAACGAGATCATGGACGTCGTGCGCAAGCAGGTCATCTCGCAGGTGCCGGAGGACGTGCGCGCGTCGGTGCAGGTCGTGAACGACTTCTCGATCGGCTCCGGACAGAACTCGCTGATCCAGTACGTGATGTACGGCCCGGACCCCGAGCGCCTCGCGGTGTTCGCGAAGCGCGCGACGGACGCGATGAAGAAGGTGCCCGGCGCGGTCGACGTCGACTCGTCGGTGACGCCGCCGGATCCGGAGACCGAGGTGCGCACCGACCGCGATCGCGCGGCGGCGCTCGGCGTCGATCCGATGCAGGCCACCCTGACCTTGAACCTCCTGGTCGGCGGCCAGAAGGTCTCGAGCTATTCGGAGAAGAACGAGCAGTACGACGTGGTCGTGCGCGCCGACAAGCGCTACCGCTCGAGCGGCGCCGCGCTGCAGCTCTTGACGGTGCCGTCGTCGACGCTCGGCGCGGTCGCGCTGACCGACGTGACGCGGCTCAAGAGCGGGCTCGGCCCGTCGCAGCTGAACCGCCTGAACCGCACCTACGACGTCGTCTTCCTGGCCAACATCGCGCCCGGCTACTCGCAGGGCGACGTCGACAGTGCGGTCAAGAAGATCCTGACGAGCCTCGATCTGCCCGCCGGCTACTACATCGACTCGTTCGGCCAGTCGAAGGAGATGGGGCGCGCCGGCAAGGCGTTCGCGTTCGCCTTCCTCTTGTCGTTCGTCTTCATGTACCTCGTGCTCGCGGCGCAGTTCGAGTCGTGGATCCACCCGCTGACGATCATGTTGGCGCTGCCGATGACGCTGCCGTTCGCGTTGATCGCGATCGTCTTGTTCGGCAACCACCTCGACATCTTCTCGATGCTCGGCTTGCTGGTCTTGTTCGCGGTCGTCAAGAAGAACGGCATCCTCCAGGTCGACTTCGCGAACCACCTGCGCGCGCAGGGACGCCCGCGCGACGAGGCGGTGCTCGAGGCGTCGCGCGCGCGCTTGCGTCCGATCTTGATGACGACCTTCGCGTTCGTCGCCGGCATGCTGCCGCTGGTCTTCACCAACGGCATCTCGAGCGGCTTCTCGAAGTCGATCGCGGGAATCGTCGTCGGTGGACAGACGTTGTCGCTCTTGCTCACGCTGGTCGCGATCCCCGTCATCTACACGCTGTTCGACGATCTGTCGGTGAAGACGCGGCGCGGCTTGCGGCGTCTCTTCCGTCGCGACGAGGTCGCGGTCGATCGCGGTCAGGCGGATCTCGATCAAGCCGCGACCGAGGCGTAGTCGCTACGGATCGCGCGCGCGATCGCAAGTGGTTCGCGCTCCGGAAGCTGGATGACCTCTGTCCGGAGACCGGACGTCGGTTTCCGACGTTTCGGTCTCCCGATCCGGCGGGACTTTTGTTAAGACCCGAGTCCGACTTCGGCTTCGTTCCGCCATGGCCAAAGCTACCCGCCGCGATCTCCGCACTCTCCTGCACCTGCCGCAGCACGATCTGTCGGCGCAGATCGACGCGCGGCTCGGCCGGCTCGGCTTCCCGTCGCTCCGGCCCGCGCACACGCAGCTGCTCGGCCTGCTCGAAGCCGGCGGCGTGCGCCTGAGCGATCTGGTCGATCAGCTCGGCCTGCCCAAGCAGACGGTCGGCGACATGGTCTCCGATCTCGAGCAGCTCTCGCTCGTCGAGCGCTACCCGGATCCCGATCACGGCGTGATCAAGCGCGTGCGCCTCGGCGCGAAGGGCAAGCTCTGGTCCGCCGAGGTCAAGAAGGTCGCCGACTCCGCCGAGGGCGCCTGGGCCGGCCGCCTCGGCCGCACCAAGATGAAGACCCTCCGCGAGCTCCTCGAGCAGCTCGCCGAGGTCGTCGAGCCGCCCGCCGACTCCGACGCCGCCGCGCCGACCAACGGCGCCCGCCGCCGCTGACCGCGCGCGCCCCGGCCCCGGCCCCGGCCCCGGCCGCGTGAGAGGCCAGGGACGCCCTCTCCGTCGCGCGTTCTCGCGCGCGATCACCACCGGATCGCGCCGCTGCGCCCTCCGGAAACCGAAAAATCCGAAAAAGCCGACGGCGCGGAGCCTCGTGATCGCACGAAGGCCGGCGGCCGCGCCGATGTCGGCGCTCGGGAAATGAAACCTGACAGCGCGACGCACTCGCTCGTGCGTCGATCGTGAGCCGCGCCGCCCGGCGGGTCGCAGATCGCGAGTTCTCCGACACGAGTGCCACGCATTGCCGTGTGTCAGCCTAGCCGTCGCGCCTCTTTCATATAAAAGTGCCCTAAGTATGAAGGCACGGAAGCGGCGGTCGGCGTGGAACAAGCGGCGGAAGGGACAGCTCGAAATCGACCTGCGTCCGCGGACCAAGCGCGGCGCGCTTCGCAAGAAGCTTGGCCGTCCCGTCACTGGGAAGCGCATGGATCCGCGGCATCGCACGCGACCCGATCACGATCGACGCCACCCCGTGCACATCGTCTTGCGCGTGACGCACGAGGTGTCGA
>Ga0310811_10004945_pt1 | contig 16781 bp, 13 predicted proteins | sample YCmetagenome_FD_207642 | JGI IMG/M metagenome (GOLD analysis project Ga0310811, IMG submission 207642) | Soil microbial communities from experimental microcosm in Duke University, North Carolina, United States - YC | ecosystem: Engineered > Artificial ecosystem > Soil microcosm > Unclassified ...
TGGAAAGCCCGAAGGATTTCAGAATCTGCGGAAGCCAGAGGCCCAGCCCGACCGTTGCTCCAGCGGTGCCTGAATAAACCAGCGCGAGTCCCAATACGTGGCGGTCGGCAAGTACCCGCCACGTCGATGTCGCCGCTACCGGTCTCTTCTGCTGCGAGTCGACGGCAAGCTCGTTCGCCAGCCATTGCCGCTGCTGTGGAGTGAGCCATGACGCCTGCTGCGGGGTGTCGACCATGACGATGTAGAAGAAAAGTCCGAACAGAATTGCAGGGATGCTTTCGAGCACCAACAGACACTGCCAGCCCTTAAGTCCAAACAGTCCATTCAACTCGAGCAGCGCGGCGGAAATCGGAGACCCGATAAACACGGAAAGAGGCACCGATACGCCGAATAGCGCAAGCATCCGGGCGCGATAGCGCGATGGGAACCACATGGTCATGTAAAGGATGGCGCCCGGATAGAAGCCGGCTTCAGCGGCGCCCAACAGGAACCGCACGAGATAAAGCGAGCGCGGGCCCATCACGAAGGCCATACCGATTCCGACTAGTCCCCATGAAATCATGATTCGGGCAAGCCATCGTCTCGCTCCGAAGCGTCGCATCGCCAGATTGCTTGGCACTTCGAGCAAACAGTACGAGACAAAGAAAACGCCCGCTGCGAAGCCATACTCGGCGGGGCCGATGCCGAGGTCGCGGTTCATTTGCAGTGCAGCGAACCCGATGTTGACGCGGTCGATGTAGGAGATGAAATAGCCGAGCGTGACGAGCGGCATGATGCGCCACATGACCCGGCGCATTGTCGCCCTTTCAATATCGTCTGGTATGGCCCCCAGCGTTGTCCGCGTAGCCGACAAGTTATCACTCATGTGCTGTTGGCCCTGTGTGTTTGTCATGGTCGGTGGTGTTCTCGTGGAAAACTGGTCAAGCACAAACGAGAGCGCTTTCTGCTGAAAACCGGAGTAACCGTCGACGTTGAATGATTCTAGGCAGCCAATTCTGCGGTTGTACAATTCGAAAACCGTATGCGCTATACGTTTTGCGCATGCGATCGGCTCGGGGTTGATTTTTTATTTTTGACAATGCGCGCGCTTCGCCTTTGCGTGGGATTCGGACCGCGAGATGTTCGAGGCAGACAAGGGGTAGAAGATGGAACTGGCTTGGCTCGAAGACTTTCTGGCGCTCAGTTCGACGCTCAATTTCTCGCGGGCGGCGGAGATTCGGAATGTGACGCAGCCGACATTCAGTCGCCGCATCCAGAACCTGGAGTTATGGGTCGGGGCGCCTCTCATCGACCGCAGCACATTTCCGGCAGTGCTCACCGAGCAGGGGCGCAGGTTCCGGAAGGTTGCCGACGAGATGGTTCAAGGCCTTTATCGTGAACGCGACCTCTGCAAGGGCGTCGATAGACCACGTCGCGCGCTTCTATCACTTGCCATGGTTCAGACCCTTGCGATCAGTTTCTATCCGGATTGGCTGCGTGAGGTTGAACGTGAGATTGGTTCGCTCAGGACACGCGTTTCGTGTACGAACCTGCATGACTGTGTGCAGACGCTGGCCAGTTCGACGTGCGACGTCATGCTCTGTTACGCATGGCCTTCAGGTCCCTCATTGCTGGACCCGACACAGTACCCGTCTTTATGCGTCGCGAGGGAGCTGCTCCTGCCCGTATCGGCACCGACGAGCACCGGGCAGCCTGTTCACGGGCTGGACTTCGCAGGCGGGCACCCGATTCCGTGCCTCGCGTACTCGAACTATGCATCGCTTGCGACGATGGTCGACAGTATCGTTCTGTCACAGACGGACGCGCCGACATTCGATGTGGTGTACGAAAGCGCGCTTGCCGCCGCTCTGAAAGCGATGGCGGTTGCCGGTCACGGCGTTGCATGGATGCCGTACCTCATGGTCCGGCAAGAGCTGGAACGGGGCGAGCTGGTTCAGGCTGGTTCGAATCGCTGGATCGGGGAGATCGAGATTCGCGCTTACCGGACTCGTACGACTGAGAGTCAGGAAATCGAACGGCTATGGGCGTTCCTCTCCGGGAAGGAACCCGCTGAGAGCGGTTTCACGAACAGGATGGGCGACGTCATGCCGGTGCCGGCGCACGATCCGGCGGCTCATGCTGCCCGTCCAGTGAAGCCTTTCCGCCCGACTTCGCATGGCCGCAGGTCGCGTGCGAAAGCGGGCTCGTCAAACTGAAATGCGCGTGGATCGGGCGCGTACAGTCCGTGACTTTGGCACCCGGCGTGCGCGTTGCGATGACCGCACGACTGATGTTGAAGGACCCACGACCGGGGTTCAGGTCTTCGCGCGGCCAGGTTATTTCCCGTGCCTGAGCGGCGCATCGCCGACATTCCACTTCCACCAGTTCCAGTTCTTGTCCGGATCGAAGTTGGCATAGTCGGCCACGTTCTTCGGATCCCTTATCGCCGATAGTTTCGCGACCCGCTTCGGGTCGCCGTCCCATGCGTACATGTATTGGGAGTAAAACGGCTTGGCACTGCCCTTGTTGTAGTAATCGAGCGTGAATCCCTGCCAGATCCGGTCATACCCATACGAACTGGCCAGCGCGTAACCCGGGCCCGCAGCCACCGCGGCGCCCGCGATCGCGCCCGCCGGGCCTCCGGCCATGAACCCGGACAGACCGCCGACCGCCGTGGTCGTCGCGACCGTCAGGAATCGCCCGAACTTCAATCCGTCGCTGTCGGCCAGCATCGGTTCGTGCGCGCTGACAACCACCTTGCTTCCGTCGGGAAAACCGAACGCCCGCGCGTGCGCGTTGCCGTTGACCGGTTGTCCGTAGCGGAAGAACCGGCCCTGCGTCGCCCAGCTCGCCCTGCTCGCGGCGCTCGCATTCTGAAATCCGGTCGGCGCTCCCGCTGGCGCGCTGTCCGCAAACAAGCCGAACAGTTCGGGCAGCTCGATCTGATCGAGTTCGGAGGGAAATTCTCCGAGCGAATGTTCAGCCCCTGTCCCGTTCGGACTGGCGCTCCCGGGCTCGTGGAGGACCCCGCTCACCGGACCAGGCCGGCTCAGCGCGTCGAGCCGCTCGAAGAACTCGTGTTCGGGACCCGGGTGTCGCTGCGCCGCGTCGATCAGCGCCGCACGGTTCGCCTCTTCGATGTTCGCTCTGCGGGTCAGGTCTCCGTATCCTCTGGAGTCCGGAATGGACCAGCCCATCTCGGCCGCGACGCGGCGCGACAGGATCTCGGTCGGCCCGTGCACGTTTTCCGCCGATCCATGCGGATCGCCGGCGCCGGTGACGTGGTGCATGATCTCGTGCGTCAGCATCTGCCGCCATGGGTCCATGTACGGTGAATTCGCATTCGTCGCGGGCGTGATGCTGACATGCGCGGGCCTGCTCTCGTCGTAATCCTCGCTTCTGCCCGCTTCGTTGACCGGTACGATCGGCATGTGAGCGGCATCCCCCCGTTGCAACGCGTCGACCGTCAGCGAACGGATATCGACGGGGGTCCGCGGGTCGAAGGTCTCCAGGTTCGGCTCGTAGCGGTTTCGATAAGTGAGGTCGTCGAGGTCTTCGACGTGATTGCGCATGCCGAACGCAACGGCGGCGCGAAACGTAGGCGAGCGGTCGAGCGCGTCCGTCAAGGTGCTGCGAATCGCGTCGGCGGTTTGCCGGTCGACGAGATCGCCCTGGCTGCGCTCGACGGCGTGGACGACCCCCTGCCGCACGTCGGCCAGCTGGCTCGCGGAGAGCGGCGATCGCGCGGCCGTATTCACCACATGGTCCGCGTAGGCGTCCGAGTGCGCGTTCGGCGCTGCGGTTGCCGGGCGTTGTGTGGCAGGGGCCTCCGTTCGCGGTTTTTTTGCCGGAGGGCCGGCGGCGCTGCCGCTATCGCTGCTGCTGTCACTGTCGCTACGCTTCTTGCGTCCATCGACGGCCATTGCGTGGGTCGATGTCGCGGCGGGTGCCGGCGTGCTCGTGCTGGTCGACGGGGCATCGTCGCGGCGGTGAGTGGGATAGATAGAACTGAACGCAAGCCGGGAAACTTCCATATCGCCGCTCCTCGCTCGGTTGAACGGAAGCGACAGGTTATGTTGGTGGATCACGGCCCGGGCAATATCCGGTCAGGAGCCCTGCGAATCATCGCGCGGCTCCTGAAAGCGGAACAGGAGAAGGACGGCGGAGGACTCCCGTTGCACCACGATCACGCCCGCGCGAACCGCGCCGATTCGGCGAACTGCCACGCGACGAGTCCCGGCACGAACACGAGCAGATCGCGAACTCGCCGGGCGCCGGCGAGCGCGACGCACGTAGCCGGGTCGAGGCCGAGCGCGCCGCCGATCACCAGGAACCCGCCTTCCTGCACGCCGAGCGCCCCCGGCACGAAGAAGGCCGCGCTGCTGAGCGCCTGAATCAGCGAGTCGATCGCCACGGCCTCGATCAAGCTCACCGGCGCGCCGAGAAAACGCAGCGCGACCCAGATTTCGAGCGACGTCAGCAGGCAATTGAGCGGTTGCCAGATGAACAGGTACGCGAGCACCACGCGCCGTCTGCGCCAGATCGCCTTGATCAATTGATCGATCTGCGCCGACTCCCCAATCCGGTCTTCGAATATGCCGCGCGTCATCCGGTTCAGCACGCGCATCAGGCGCTCGAACGGGCTCGCATACTGGATCACCGCGAACAGCAGCAGCAGGGGCGCGAGGGCCGCGACACCCCACGCGAGGTCTCCGGCAATGCGCAACGAGCCGGACTGCGCATGCGAGAAAAGAAAGCCGATCCCAATCAGCGTGAACAGCAGCTCACTGATCAGCGTGAGTTGCATGTCGACGACCAGGCTCGCGACGGAAGTCGACGGCGGCAGCCCCTGTTTGCGCATCAGCCGGAACCCGACGATCTCCCCGCCGACCCGCGCGACCGGCAGCATGCTGTTCACCGATTCGCGAATCCACACGATCATCAACATCGCGCCGGCGCGGGGCCGCCGCGCGCCGACGATCACCGTCAGCCACGCCGCGGTGTTGACCACCATATGCGGCACGTGGATCAGCGCGGCGAACACGAGGCCGACGCCCGCCGCGCGCATCAGTTCGAACACCGCGAGCGGATGGCTCGCCGCGACGAGCCACAGCGCGACGATCAGGCCGGCCAGCGCGGCCACGCGGCCGAGGTGCCGGGCCACGGCGTCACGCCCTGCCGGACGGATCGGCGTGTGCGCGGGGCCGCGCGGTGCGAAGGAGCATCCGCCGCGGCAGCGCATCGACCGCGAGCGCCCACAGCGAGTACGCGACGCCCTGCTGGAACAGCGTGCTCACCGCATCCGCGAAGTGCCGGTCGCCCAGCGCGCGAGCGGCATCGGTCACGCAGATCGCACCGTGCATCAGCACGCTCGCGTGCCGGTAGCACGACATCATGCACGCGTTGCACGGCTCGCGCCGGTCCGGAATCGAATCGAGGTCGAACACGGACCCCATCGGCTCGTGCCAGGCCTCGCAGCGCCAGATGTCGAGATTCCAGTCGACATAGAAATACTTGAAGCCGCCGATGCACGGCACCCGTTGCGCTTCGCCGCGCACGAACCGTTCGACCTCGGCGAGCGCCGCGCCCGGATCGAGCACGCGAAAGCGCTTTTTCATCGACGCGATCTGATGCAACGCGTCGATCAGTTCGTCCTGCGACAGATCGATCAGCGACGAATCCTCGTCATAGACGAGCGACGTCGAGCCGAACGGCGCGCGTCGCGGATACGAAAACGACACGCAGTCGAAGCCGAGCGCCGCAAGCGCGTCGGGTAGCGCGTCGTAGCGCACGAGGCGGCTCACCGTGACCGACGCGCACACGGGAACGCCCAATGCGCGCGCCGCCGCGACGCCGTCGCGAATGCGCGCGCCGAGACCGCTCAGTCCGCGATTCAGTTCGTGAGCGGCCATCTCGGCGCTGTCGATCGATATCAGCAGACGGCTCAGGCCCGCTTTCGCCAACGGCTCGACATAGCGTCCGAGGAACCAGCCATTGGTGATCAGGCCGCACTGCATGCCCGCTTGCGTGGCCGACGCGACCAGCGACACGATCTGCGGATGCACGAGCGGCTCGCCGCCCTGGAAGGTCAGATAGCGGATGCGGCGCCGACGCATCACCGGCAGCGCGCGCCGGAACGCTTCGAGCTCCAGATAGCGGCGCGGGCCGGCAAGCTTGCGATCGCGCGAGAACCCGCAGAAGTCACAGGCCGCGTTGCAGACGTTCGTCACCGAGACGTCGCACACGGCGGGCACCGCAGTGCGCGACGCGTGGCCGTTTGCTGCGTCGTACCCGGCATCGAGCATGTCGTCGATCTGCACGCGTGCATCCATCGAATCCTCGCGACGGTAGGGCGCCGGCCTGCCGGTAGCACGCTGACATGGGCCTGGCAGGCGCAGCGGCGGTGCTGGCGATAGCTGAGATCTTATGCTCCGTCGCGGCCGCGCGTCCGCAGGCGGCGCGTTTCATTTCTTTGAATTAAGCGTCAACTTACTCCAACTCGCGCGATTTTCTGCACGCAAACGCTAAAGTATCCGGCTCATTCGTCCGTTAATGCGGCGCATAACCTATAAGTATCGATGGAGCGCCCCGTGAAGTTGACGTTTAGCCAGAAGCTGTGGCTCCCGCTGATCCTGAGCCTCGTGCTTGTCTTCTCCCTGTCGGTCGTCGACGCGTTCCAGATGCGGAAGATCCGCTACGAGGAACGCAAGAACGACCTCGTTCATGCGACGCAACTCGGGATCGCGACGGTCAAGTCCTACGCGGACCAGGCGGCGGCCGGCACGATCACGCTCGACGAAGCGAAGAAGCGCGCGCTCGACGCGATCCGGCAGACGCGTTACGCGGACGGCGGCACCGGCTACTTCACCGTGATGAGCCACGATCCGGTGATCCTGATGCATCCGTTCCATCCGGAGATGGTCGGCAAGAACGTCGACGGCTACAAGGATCCGAACGGCGTCGCGCTGTACCACGACACGGTCGCGGTCGTCGTGCGCGACGGCGGCGGCTTCGTCAGCTATTCGTTCTCGAAGCCGGGTCTGCCGGGCGTCTACCCGAAGGTGTCGTACGCGGCGGACTTCGCGCCGTGGGGCTGGATCCTGCAGACGGGCGCGTATATCGACGACATCGACGCGGCGTTTCGCGAGTCGCTGTACCGCAGTTTCGCGATCCTGCTGGTCGCGGCGGTCGCGCTCGCATCCATCGTGATCTCGATTAATCGCGGCATCCTGCGCCTGCTCGGCGGCGACCCGGCGTACGCGCGCGACATCGCGAGCCGCATCGCGGACCACGACCTGACGATGACGGTCGTCACCGCGCGCAACGACACCAGCAGCCTGCTGCATTCGATGAAGCGCATGCAGCAGCAATTGAGCACCATGATTCACGAGATCCACGGATCGAGCGAGTCGATCGTGTCCGGCGTGTCGCAGATCGCCGCCGGCAACGAGGATCTGTCGCAGCGCACCGAGGAGCAGGCGGCGTCGCTGCAGCAGACGGCGTCGAGCATGGAAGAGCTGACGTCGACCGTCACGCACAACGCGGACAACGCGCGCCAGGCGAGCCACATCGCGAAGGTCGCGATGGAAACCGCGCAGCGCGGCGGCACCGTCGTGCAGCAGGTGGTCGACACGATGAGCGGCATCACGGCCAGCTCGGACCGGATCGCCGACATCGTCGGCACGATCGAAAGCATCGCATTCCAGACCAATATCCTCGCGCTGAACGCGGCGGTCGAGGCCGCGCGCGCCGGCGAGCAGGGGCGCGGATTCGCGGTCGTCGCGTCCGAGGTCCGGTCGCTCGCGCAGCGCACCGCGTCGGCGTCGAAGGAAGTGAAGGACCTGATCCAGGAATCGGTGGACCACGTGAAGTCGGGCGCGGAATTCGTCGGCTCGGCGGGCTCGACGATGGACGAGATCATGCAGTCCGTGCGTCACGTGACCGACATCGTCAACGAGATCGCGGCGGCGTCGGCCGAGCAGAGCAAGGGCATCGGCCAAATCAACGATGCGGTGTCGCAGATGGACACCGTCACGCAGCAGAACGCGGCGCTCGTCGAGCAGGTGTCGGCCGCGGCCTTCTCGATGAAGACCCAGGCCGACGATCTGCGCGCGAAAATCTCGCGATTCAGGCTCGCGTAACGGCGCTCGCGGCCTATTCGTGCGCGAGCGCGTCGAGGTCGCGCAACGCGTCGTCCGGCAGGTCGAGCGCGGCGGAAGCGACGTTCTCCTTCAGATGCGCGACGGACGACGTGCCCGGAATCACCAGCACGTTCGGCGAGCGGCGCAGCAGCCACGCGAGCGCGACCTGCATCGGCGTGGCGCCGAGCCGCGCGGCGACCGACGACAGCGTCGAAGACTGCAAAGGCGTGAACCCGCCGAGCGGAAAGTACGGCACGTACGCGATGCCGTCGCGGTGAAGCGTGTCGATCAGCGCGTCGTCGTCGCGGTGCGCGATGTTGTAGTGGTTCTGCACGCAGACGATCTCGCCGATCCGGCGCCCCTCGTCGATCTGCGCGCGCGTCACATTCGACAGGCCGATGTGGCGCACGAGTCCCTGACGCTGCAGCTCGGCGAGCGCCGTGAGCGGCGCCTCGATCGACCCCTCCGCCGGCGCATGCACGTCGAACATGATCCGCAGGTTCACCACGTCGAGCACGTCGAGCCCGAGGTTGCGCAGATTGTCGTGCACGGCGCGCGTCAGCTCGTCGGCGGAAAACGCGGGCAGCCACGAACCGTCGTCGCCGCGTCGCGCGCCGATCTTGGTGACGATCACGAGATCGTCGCGATACGGATGGAGCGCCTCGCGGATCAACTGGTTCGTCAAATGCGGGCCGTAGAAATCGGACGTGTCGATGTGATCGACGCCCAGTTCGATCGCCGCGCGCAACACCGCGAGCGCCGCCGCGCGATCCTTCGGCGGACCGAACACGCCGGGTCCGGCGAGCTGCATCGCGCCATAGCCGAGACGGTGGACGGTGCGCGCGCCGAGCGCGAAGGTACCGGACGAATGAACAGCGGACATGGTCGTTCTCCTTGCGATGGAAGTCCGCAGCATAGAGCTTGTGACCCTGCCCGATAAGCCGTCATAATCGGCACGGGCTGTACGGGAATTCGCACAATGCAAGTCGACTTGTCGGATCTGAACGCGTTCGTGGCGGTGGTGAGGGCGAAGGGGTTTCGCGACGCGGGCCGCCTGACGGGCGTCAGCGCGTCCGGGCTCAGCGAGGCGGTGCGCCGGCTCGAAGGGCGGCTCGGCGTGAGGCTTCTGAACCGGACCACGCGCAGCGTCGTGCCGACCGAAGCGGGCCAGCGGCTGATGGAGCGGATCGCGCCGGCGCTCACCGAGGTCGAGGCCGCGCTCGACGTCGTCAACGCGTTTCGCGACAAGCCGGCGGGCACGCTGAAGCTGAACGTGCCGGTGAGCGCGGTGCGGCTGATCCTGCCGTCGATCGTGTCGCCGTTTCTCGCCGCGTATCCGCAGATACGGCTCGAAGTGATCGCCGAGGAAAGCTTCGTCGACGTGCTCGCGGCCGGATGCGACGCCGGCATCCGCTATGACGACCGGCTGGAGCAGGACATGGTCGCGGTGCCGATCGGTCCGCGCGTCCAGCGTTTTGCGACGGCGGCGTCTCCCGCTTATCTCGCCCGTCACGGGCGTCCCGTGCATCCGCGCGATCTGCTCGCGCACGCGTGCCTGCTCGGGCGCTTCGCGAGCGGCGCGATGCCGCCGTGGGAGTACGAGCGCGACGGCGAAGTGGTGCGCGTCGAGCCTTCGGGGCCGCTCGTCGTGCAGATCGGCGGCGCGACGGATCTTCTCGTCGATGCCGCAATCGGCGGGACCGGCATCGTGTATCTGTACGAAGACTGGCTGCGCCCGCACTTTGCGAGCGGCGCGCTCGAACCGGTGCTCGAAGCGTGGCGGCGGCCCTTTTCGGGGCCGTTTCTCTACTATCCGGGGCGGCGGCTCGTGCCGGCGCCGCTGCGCGCGTTCATCGACTTCATCCGGGCGATGTGACGGGAGCGGCTTCGGCGTGCATCACGGCGCGTCCGCGCGTCCGGTTCACGAGTGCTCGTGATCGCTGTCGTGATGGAACGCATGCTTGACCGCCTGATAGCCGTGGCGCGCGGTGTTCGCAATCCCGTGGCCGACTTTGCGCGCCGCATTCGCCGTCGCATGACCGGCTTCCTTCGCGGCATGGCCGGTTTTGTGAGCGGCGCTTTTCGTCGTGGTCTTGATGTCGTGGCCGACTTCGGCGAGATCCGCGTGGGCCGCCTGGCTCAGCGCGGCGAGCACCGTCGCGGCCAGCAGCAGTTTTCGACTCTTCATGGATGGGGTCCTCGAATGGTCCGGTGGGAAAACGGGCGCTTCACGATTCGGCGTCGAGCAGGACGGCCGCGCGGCCCGTCAGCAGCACGCGCTCGCCGCAGCCGATCGTGAAGCGATAAAGAAGGTGGTTGCCGTCGCCGCTCATGCGTTCGGCGTCGATGGTCAGCGGGCCGTCGACGTCGTCGAGCCGTTCGACGCGTGCGTCCACGTTGCGCACGCTCGCGAGAAAGCCGACGCGCGGGCGCGAGCGCGCGGCGCCGAGCACCGCGCCGTGAACCGCCATCGCCTGCGCCGCGTATTCGATGCCGTTCACCGCCGCTAGCCGTCCGTTCGCGCGCAGCGGATTGCGCGGATCGCGGTGGCTCGTCGCGATGCAGCGAATCCGTTCGTCATCCCAGGCGACGACTTCGTCGAGCAGACACATCGCGCCGGCGTGCGGAATGTGCGCGGCGATCCACTCGCGCGGCAGCGGCGTCGCAGGCAGGGCGGGCGACGTCATCGCGCGGGCTCGCCGCCTTCGCCGGACATCGCCGGCGACGGCACGACATCTACCGCCAGCCGCGCGTCCGGCAGATAGTCGAGCACGACGCTCGCGGCGCGCCGCGCGGCCAGCGCGTCGAGCATCGGCAGCGCGCGCGCGGCCGGAATCTCGCGCCGCAACGCTTCGAGTGCGGGCGCGGCGAGCCGGGTCGCCGGCGCATCGGTGATCCGCACGTCGATGCGCGCGAGCGTGCGCGCGCCGGGCTCGGGCGTCAGCACGAGCGCGACGCCGAACGCGTCGGGAATCGGCCGCACTTCGCGCATCGGCGACGGATAGTCGGTGTCGAACGCGACGAGCAGCGTCGGCGTCCGGTCGACCGAGACCTGGCACAGGCTCTCGATCAGGCCCGCCGCGAAGCTGCCGTCGTGCGCGCACAGCACGTTCGACGGCGCCATCGCACGCGTCGCGATGCTCCAGTAGCCGGCCGGCGCGTTGTGCACGGAGTTGTGAAAGCGGGTCGGCGACAGTTGCCGGTCGTCGCCGGCGAGCGTCTCGCAGATCACGTGGCAGTTGTGTCCGTCGCCGCCCGACGACGTGAACACGGCCGCGAGCGTCGCGGCGTCGCGCGAACTCGCGGCCACCGCCTGCTGGCCGACCGCGAGCGCGACGCGCACGGCCGGCCCGGTGCGCCGCCGTTCGGCGGGCGGCAGGCTCGCGGGCGGCGGCAATTCGGTGCGCGCGCTCGCGTAGGTCGCGGGATCGGCAAGTACGCGCGCGGCCTGCGGCCAGTCGGCGAGACCGGGCCCGATGAGGCCGATGCTTTCGATATAGGCGCTGACGCGGGTCATGGCGATGGGCTCACAGTCGGGCGCGATCGGCGCGGCCGAGCACGAGGCTGCAATTCGAGCCGCCGAAACCGAACGAATTGCTGAGCACGGTGCGCACGCGCGCGCGTCGGCTCTTGAGCAGGTAGTCGAGCGGCAGCGCCGGATCGACTTCTGTCGTGTTGACGCCGGCCGGCAGCAGTTGATCGCGCAACGCGAGCGCGGCGATCACCGCTTCGATCGCGCCGGCCGCGCCGAGCGTGTGCCCGGTCGCTCCCTTGGTGGAACTGCACGGCGTGCCGTCGAACAGCGCCGATACCGCGCGGCTTTCTGCCGTGTCGTTGCTCGGCGTGGCCGTGCCGTGCAGATTGATGTAGTCGATGTCGCCCGCGTCGAGGCCGGCGCCCGCGAGCGCCTGTTCGATCGCGATCCGCGCGCCGAGCCCTTCCGGATGCGGCGACGACATGTGATGCGCGTCGCTCGATTCGCCGATGCCGAGCAGCATCACAGCGCTCTCGTCGCTCGCGTCGGGCGTGCGTTCGAGCAGCGCGAACGCCGCCGCCTCGCCGATCGAAATGCCGTCGCGCGCGATGTCGAACGGCCGGCACGGCTGCCGCGACAGCAATTCGAGCGAGTTGAAGCCGTACAGCGTGGTCAGGCACAGCGAATCGACGCCGCCGACGACCGCCGCGTCGATCAGCCGGGCTTCGAGCATCCGGCGCGCCGATGCGAACCCCTTCGCGCCGGACGAGCACGCGGTCGAAATCGCCATCGCCGGCCCGCGCAGCCCGCAATACGCGCGGACGAACGCGGCCACCGAGTACGGATTGTGCGTCTCTGCGTAACGGAAGCCGGCCGGCAGCGCGCCGCTTTGCGGGTCGCGCCGCTGGTAGGCGAGTTCCGTTTCCAGAATCCCGGCCGTGCTCGTGCCGATGAACACGCCGACGCGCTCGGCGCCATATCGCGCGACCGCCTGCTCGACGCGGCCGGCGAAATCGTCCTGCGTGAGGCCGATTTGCGCGAGGCGGTTGTTGCGGCACTCGAAGTCGGCCAGATCGGCGCGCACCGGCTGCGCGTCCACGCCGTCCACCGCGCCGACCCACGTGTCGAGGTTCGCGCGTTCGAAGTCGCAGCGCGCGAGGCCGCCGCGCGCGTCGCGCAGCGCGGCGAGCGTGGCGTCGAGGCCGCGCCCGAGACAACTGGTGGCGGTGAAGTGCGTCAGCGTGAGAGGTTTCAACGGCTTCGGTTCCAGTGGGATGCTTCGGTGTTCCGTCCATGATTCGTTCGGACACCGATATCTCGAAATTTTATCAAACGGCCGTCGGCCAACGCGGCTTCTGCCGGTCGTCGTCGGGTGGCGCTTCGCGGCTACCGGCTGCGATGGCGGCGCGCAGCGTCGTGAAGCGCAGGCCCGCATCGGCGGCCGCGCGCAGCACGGCGGGCAGCGCGTCGAGCACGATGGGTTCGCCGCGCATGTCGCGTGCCGCGTGGCCGTCGTGAACGAGCAGGATGTCGCGCGCCGCGAGCCCGCGCACGAGACGCCGGGTGACGACGGCCGCATCGCGCGTGCGGGTGTCGAAGCCGCGCCGCGTCCAGCTCGCGAGCGTCAGGCCGAGCGCGCACAGCACCGGTTCGAGAAACGGATTGCGCAGCCCGGCCGGCGCGCGAAAGAAGAGCGGTGTGGTCCCACTGATGTCGGATAGCGTCTGCTGCGCGGCCTCGATCTCGCGCCGCAGCGCGCGTGGGCCGAGCAGCGAGAAGGTGTGCCGGTGCCGCTGGCTGTGGTTCTCGACCGCATGGCCGCGCGCGACGATCGCCTCGACCACGTACGGATGACGGCGCGCTTCGTCGCCGATGCAAAAGAACGTCGCGCGCGCGCCGTGCCGGTCGAGCACGTCGAGCACGCGGGGCGTCACGTCGGGGTGGGGGCCGTCGTCGACGGTGAGCGCGATCTGGTCGGTCGCGCGTGGCGGCAGCGTGGTCCAGTTCGGCCCGAGCAGCGAGCTGCGCGGCCACAGGCCGGCCGCCGTCAGTGCGAGATGCGAGGCGATCACGCCGCCGGCCGCCCACGGCCACACGGCCGGCGCCGCCGCGACCGCGGCCGCCGCGCCGACGTGCAGCGTCGCCGCGCCGGTGATCAGCGGCGTCGGTTTCCAGCGTCGTGCTTCAAGTCCGTTCATGCGTGGCCTCGCGGGTGAGCGGCCGCGACGGCGCCGCCAGCGGCGGCGGCCGTCGCGGTCGCCGTCGCCGTCGGCGCGAGGATCGCGGAGAACAGCAGCGCGAGGATCGCGCCGGGGCCGACGGTGAGCCCGAACGTCGCGAGCAGCGGCACGTGCGACAGCGACAGCAGCCCGAAGCCGGCCACCGTCGCGAGGTTCGCGACCAGCAGCGACACGAGCGTCTGCGGCGCGATGGCGGCCGCGTCGTCGCTTGCCGAAGCGTCGGCGCGTTTGTTGAAGAACAGCGCGTAGTTCGAACCGACCGCGACGATCAACAGCATGCCGATCAGGTGCAGGATCGTCAGCGCGACGCCTGCGAGCGCGAAGCCGGCGCTCACCACGAGCACCGCCGCGACGAGCGGCGCGAGCGTGCGCGCGACGCGCGCCGGCGAGCGCAGCGCGATCAGCAGCAGCACCGCGATCGCGACGAAGCCCGCGAGCGCGAGATGCCGGTCCTCCCGCACGTAGTTCACGTAGAGCCGGTTCGCCTCGGTCTTCAGGTCGACGAACACGGCGCCCGGCACCTGCGCGCGCTCGACGGCTGCGCGGATGCGGGCGGCGTCGAGGCTCGGTTGTTCGGCTGCGGTTGCGCTCGCGGCCGCGGTCGGGCTGGCGTTAGCGGTCGGGCTGGCGTTAGCGTTCGGCCTGACGTTAGCGTTCGGGCTCGCGTCCGCGTTAGAGTTCGCGTCCGCGCTCGCGCCGGCGTTGACGCTCGCGTTCGAACTCGCGTCCGCTTCGGTTGGCGTCGGCGTCGGCGCGCGCAACGACAGCATTGCGTTCCACTGTCCGTCGCGCCGGGTCAGCAGCCCGTCGACGGCGAGCGCCATCGACGTCCCTTGCAGATCCGCGCGACGCAGCAGCGGCTGCTGTCGAGCGCGTTCGACATCGTCGATGAACGGCGCGAACACCTGCGGCTTCACGCTGATCGTCTGATTCGCGAGCGCTTCGCGCAGCCGCGCGGCGAGCACGTCGGCGGGCGGCAGGCTCGCGAGCCGCGCGCGCTGCGTCGCGTCGCTCGGCAGGAACCGCGCGGGACTCTCGTAGCCGCCGAGCACGCCTGCATCCACGAGCGGCTGCAACTGCGCCGACACTTTCTCCGCACCTTCGAGCGCCGCCTGCTCGGTTGCGGCCGGGATCACGACCAGATAGCGGACGTCGGGCGCGCCGACGTCCGCGCGCAGGCTCGCATCGAGCGCGAGGCGCTGCGCGGAAACCGGGCTCAGCGCGGCGAGATCGTGGCTCCACAGGCTGCCGCGATGCAGCGCGAGCGTCGCGATCGCCGCGACCAGCACCGCGGCGAGCGGCCAGCGCAACGCCGGCGCGAACCGCGCTGCCTTCGCGAGCGCCGCGCCGGGCCGCGACAGGTCGCGGATCGCACCGTGCCCGCTGCCCAGCGCCGGCAGCACGAAGCGCGTGACGACGGCGGCCGCCGCGAGCCCCGCGATCGAATAGAGCCCGAGTTGCACGAGACCGGGAAAGCCCGAGAACAGCATCGACGCGAAACCGCAGATCGACGTCAGCACGCCGAGCCGGATCGTCGGCCAGTAGCGCGCGACCCAGTCGCGCATCGGCGCCGCGCCGGCCGTGGGCGTCGGCGCGGACTGCACGAACAGATAGATCGAGTAATCGACGGCTTCGCCGATCAGCGTCGTGCCGAAGCCGAGCGTGACGCCGTGCACGGTGCCGAACGCGACGCTCACCGACGCGAGCCCCGCCGCGATGCCGGAGAACACCGGCAGCAGCCCGAGCGCGAGCGTGCGCGGCGACCGGTAGACGGTGAACAGCAGCGCGACGATCAACACGACGCTCAGCGACGACAGGCGCTCGACGTCGTGGCGGATCGCGTCGCGCGTTTCCACGGAGAACACGCCGGGGCCGGTCATCCGCAGCTCATAGGCGTTCACGTTCGCCGTTGCGTTCGATACCGCATGCGTGGCCGCGTCGAACGCGCGCCGCACGGTGTCGATCGCGCGGGCCTGCGCGTCGGTGTCAGATCCGGCGGCGGCCGTCTGCACGACGAGCACCGCGCGGCTCCCGTCGCGCGACACCCACACGCCATGGCTCGACGAAGGCGCCGCGCCGCTGTCGAGCTGGCTCACGAGCGCGGTCACTTCGCCGGTCGGATCGTGCGGCAACAGCGCCTTGGCGACGAGTCCCGCCGACGAAGCGAGCATGTCGAGGCTGTCGGCGAGCGCATCGTGCAGTCCGGCGACGGAAAAGCGCGCGGGGTTCACCGCCGGACTCAGCAGATAGCGATGCGCGAAGACGAACTGCTGATCGCGCGCATCGCCGGTCGCCTCGCCATTGTTGACCGACGCGAATTGCGGATCGGCGCGCAGCGTGGCCGCGAGATGCCGCGACAGCGTCGCGCGCGTGGCCGCGTCGCCGCCGTCGATCGCGACGAGGATCAACCGCGACGGCAGCCCGTCGCGCAACTGGTCGACGAGCACGCGTTGTTGCGCGTCCGGCGAGCGCGGCAGGAACGCGGACAGATCGGCGGTGAAGCTCGCGCGCGCGATCGCGACGCCGCAGACCACGAGAAACGCGAGCCACAGCAGCACCGCGCGTCGCGCGGATGCACTGCGCGCGGGACGTTCGCGCGTCATCCGTTCGCCGACGCGTCGAGAAGACGCATCACCGAATGATCGCCGTCGGCCTGCCGGATCGTGACGGTGCGCAGTTCGCCGCGCGTGCCGTCGAGCGTGATCGTGCTGATCGCTTTCAGCATGCGCGCGTCGAGCGGCGTGAGCGTGAGCGTCCAGTCATCGCCGTGGCCCGCGATCGCGACGCGGTACAGCTGCTCCAGCGCATAGCGATTGCCGGCAAGCGTCGCGCGGAGGCTTTCGATGAACCCCGCCACCTCCGGATACTGTTCGAGCGCGAGCGTGTAGCGACGGCCGTTGCGCTCGACGCTCACGCGGTCGCCGTCGACGACGAGGTTTTCCGGCG
>Ga0310811_10004949_pt1 | contig 16779 bp, 12 predicted proteins | sample YCmetagenome_FD_207642 | JGI IMG/M metagenome (GOLD analysis project Ga0310811, IMG submission 207642) | Soil microbial communities from experimental microcosm in Duke University, North Carolina, United States - YC | ecosystem: Engineered > Artificial ecosystem > Soil microcosm > Unclassified ...
CAGACTCTCAGCAACCAGCACCTGCACATGATCGATATACTTTTGATTCCAGAGTGGCTCGAAAATACCATTTGAAAACCGCAAAGCCATGATATTCTGAACAGTCTCTTTCCCCATATAGTGATCGATACGATAGATCTGGTTTTCCTGGAATACCTTTCCCACCGCCGCATTGAGTTCCTGGGCTGACTTTAAATCATGCCCAAATGGCTTCTCAAAGATAATTCTCGCCCAGGATTGATGATTACTCCCATGATTATCGTTTTTCTCCGGCTGCGCCAGACCAGACTGCCCGAGGTACTGCACAATCTCCATATCAGTATCAGGGGGAGTAGCAAGGTAGAACAGACGGTTACCCGCTGTCCCTTTCTCCTCATCTAACTTGCCCAGCAGTTCTTTCAGGCGCTCATAGCCTTGCAGATCATCAAAATCAGACCGACAATAAAATAAGTTTTGAGCAAACGATTGTTTCGCCTTCTCATCTAATTTATCGTCATCTGGCATATACTTATCGAGCGACTCCAACACCATTGCACGCCACTTATCATCATCAAGCGGTCGGCGAGCAAAAGCCACAATGCAGAACTGCTCTGGTATTGGATGATCATGAATAAGATGTGCTAATGTTGGGAGTATTTTCCGTTGAGCGAGATCACCGGTTGCCCCAAAGAGCACAATTGTACAAGGATCTGGCATATGTCCATCCTGCCAGATTGTATGTTGTTTCAAACCGGGATAACCCGAAACATGAGCCGCTTGCGTCATAGATTTCTCACCTCTGCGTTATTTTCTTTACACTCTCTCTATCTTATATACGTCATACCTACACTTATCAGATATATTTCTACATCAAACTCATCAATTACAAAAGCTGAAATAGCTACACTTATAGATACAAATACAAAATAAAAAAGGTGTGTCTGTGTCCGGCACACCTTTAACAATTTTTTAGGCTCCAGCCTTTTTCTTACGAGGTCCACTCATATACATATGCCTGATCATTCTGAGAGGACTGACACTGATCAATGCCAGGATCAAACATATTACAATAGGAGCTAGCAAAGCCATGGTAATCGATGATATCAACGTCACACGGAATACAAGCAAACAGACGAACTGTAATACAACCAGCAGCGCGACAAGACCCAGTGATGTCAGTAGCGATATTACACGCCAACGTGCATAAAGCCGCCCCTGCACTGTCTTCTGACGCAATTCAGACTGCTCACGCGCTCGTACCTGCAAAGCACATAACTGCTGTCGCTCTTCTTCCAATTGACTGCGTTCCTGAGTCAGGGTATCAATCATACGCTGTACCTCACGACGTAGATAGAGAGCTTCAGTAACATAACGATCTTTTTCTTGATGGACACGCATTTCAATCGTATTGATCACACCTTGTAATTGGGCCAATGCATCATCAGGAGCTACTTCAACCAGATGCGCCAGTTCCATAAGCCTCTTCTGTGCTTCCTCTTCCGAAGCCTGTTGAAACATCGTTAAAAGCTCCTGATGGCGTTGCTCCAAATAAATGTACTGATCTTGCAGACGATTGCGCTCCCCCATACTTCCCTGTAAATGTTCCTGGTAATGCGCAGACTCCTGCTGATATCCCTTATGAATGGTGGCGATTTGCTGTTCATACTCATCTTTTAAACGAGTATTATCCGCAAGCAATTGTTGCATCCCCATGCGATGCGACTCCACTTCATTACGGAGTCGTCTATTCTCTTCACGCAATTGCACAACTTGCCGCCATGCAACTCTCGCTCCAGAAGTTTCCTGTGTAAGAGATGGCAAAGCATCGGTCTGTTTTTGCTGTAGAATGTTCTGACGACGCTCAGTAAATGCACTACGCCGATCAAAGGTCCGAGGAATACGCTCAAGCGCATCCGTCGTTGATGTTACCTCATCTGGTGAAAACATCCTACTCCCCCTCGCTCTTTTCCTTAATAAGCAAAAGGAAAAACAACGCTAAGCTAAAATCTATCACGCTACTATGTCCGAAAAATCATTTCTTATTTTATTATGCGCAAGAGCTACGTGAGATGCAAGACTTTTTTCCTGGTATTTTTATGCAATAATGACTTTATATCACTTTTTACTATAATTTCAGGTTAAATTACAAAAAATTAATAAACAAAACAAAAGCCGGTTCTCTATCCTTCTGGGTAGTGGAAGAGGGAAGTTGTGGAAGGCACCTTCGCGCTCCGTCAGGGGCTGCCGCCCCTGCCCCCCTGCTTTCGCCCTAAAGAATGTAAACGCCAAAAGCCCATAGATTTTGATGCTACTCTTTTATAATACTGCTATCGCTGTCTATGAGCTTTCTTCCAACATACGTCAGACGACTAGACGAAGCGATGTTGTACAGGCAAATCATCTTTCAGATGCCGCGCTAGAAATGTATATAACACTTGCTCATATTGAACTGGATCAGAACTATATGCCCCACAATGTGCTCCTGAAGCGACAAAGTATGTCTCTAGCGGTACCCCCTGGGCTTTGGCTTCAGCGGATAATTGTCTGGCATGTTCAAAAGGAATCAGAGAGTCTTCCGCAGAATGGATTAATAATATAGGGATTGAGCGGTGCTGTAACAGAACTCTGGAACGCTGTTTCCAGCGCTTAAAGCTTGTATCAGGACGAGCAACAACAGGATACCCATAACGCAAACGAAAAACAAACGCACTCATAGAGACGATACTCCATGCCAGACCGGAGAGCACCGAAGGAGACAACTGATAGCGGGGATAACGCCGTATCCACTCCTGGTGCAAACGTAACGCGATCAGACGACGCAAGATATCATCAGAACGTGCGTACGGGCTATCAGCAATAATGGCAACAATATCAGGATGAGGAGGCGTTAAAAGAGCAATAGAAGCACCCATAGAAAAACCGTGAATAATAATTTTTCCGGGTAATGTTTCTGGTTGATGAGCAGCAACATAGAGAGCGGCTTCCATATCACGAACCTCAGCATTCCCCGCACTCGTCATCACACTATCGCTCTCACCATGTCCTCTAAAATCAAAGAAAAACACATTATACCCACGAGCATATGCTAGCTCAGCCACAGGTCGCAAGTGCATACGTGAGATGCGATATCCATGACAAACAATGATCGTTGGCGCTGGTTGTGGCTGTGCCCAAAATTCCCCGCTGAGCAATGTGCCATCAGTCGCTTGAAACAGGATCGTGCGCTGAAACGCTAATTCTGGCTCACCAGGAGAAACATACGGCAAACTGAGCGTCAACTCAATACCAGGAACAATAACATGAGGTCGTGAGAATTCTTCTACAAAGTACTGCGAAACAACTGCAAGGCCACCTGTAAGAGTCAGACCCAGAATGCCAACCGTACTGGTTGCAATACCAATGGTCCTGCGATGTGATCCAGACATGACACGCCTCCTTTCAGGTCCATGCCATTTTCGACGCCGCTGCGTATAGATCTCATCACCACACTGGTTCCATTCCAGTCATATCCAACCCGATTCATAATCTATACGCTGCTGAGTCAATATTTACAGCATGTGCTGGAACATCACTAAAAACCGCAGCATTACAAGACCTGCGAAAAGCGGAGCAAAGTGACGAGCACCCCTGCCTCTCTTTTCCGCATGAAATAAAGCAAAGGTCCAACCATTTTGCCAGCGTATGTCTGCCTACCCATTCTAAGTCTGCAATCTTCTCATTACTCACATTTGTTCTGACACTACTTCTGATGATTTAATCATCTCTGCTACTATTTTACCTGAACTCATCACTCCAGGTAAACCCGCACCGGGATGAGTTCCAGCACCTACAAAATAAAGGTTCACAATATCTTCACTTTGATTGTGCGGACGAAACCAGGCAGACTGTGTTAAAATCGGCTCAACTGAGAAGGCGCTACCAAGATAACTATTCAATATACCTTGAAAATGCAATGGATCAATCATATGCTCGGTGACTATATGCTGTGATAATTCAGGCAGGTAGCGATCTTCCAGATACTGAACGATACGGTCACGATAGGTATGCGCCATCGTTGTCCAATCGGTATCGCCTGCCAGATTGGGAACTGGAGAAAGCACATACCAGCAATCACAACCCTCCGGGGCAAGAGATGGATCAGTGGCAGTGGGACGATGCAGGTACAATGAAAAATCAGCAGCCAGTTTCTTACGCGTAAATATATCGTCAAGCAGCCCTTTATAACGCGGCCCCATCAAAATTTCATGATGTGCCATCTGCTCATATTTGCGATCTGTCCCAAAGTAGAGCACAAACAACGACATCGAATACTGCATGTTTTTCAAATGCCGATCTGTATTCCTGCGCCTGAAGTGTTCTGGTATCATATGTAAGTAGGCATACGCCACGTCGGCATTACACACAACCACCTGAGCAGACAGAACTTCACCATTCAGCAGGCGCACGCCCTCTACACATCGCGTCTTCTCTTGCACAAGTATTTCTGCTACTTCCGTATTGAGCAACAATGTTCCCCCGATATCCTGAAATAAACGCACCAGTGCATTTACCAGAACCCCCATCCCCCCCATCGCGAACCAGACACCAAAACGCTGCTCCAGAGTGTGAATCAAAGCATAAATCGACGTACTTTGAAATGGATTTCCTCCAATCAACAATGGATGAAAGCTAAAGACCTGACGCAAACGCTCATTCTTTATATACTGATTCACAAACGCTGCCACTGATTTCTGAGATTGTAAACGCACCAGATCAGGCACCACCTTGAGCATATCCGCGAACCGGGTAAATGGCTGATCAATAAGCTCAAAACCTTTGGTAAAAATCTTTGCAGTTGCCTGGGCGAACCGCTGATATCCATCAACATCAGCGGGCGAAAAGGCTGCTATCTGCCGCAACAACTGCTCACGATCAGCATTGTAGTGAAAGACCGACCCATCCTCAAAGCGAATATTATAAAACGGATCAATTGGCACCAATGACACATATGCTTCTGTTGTCTTCCCACACATCTTAAATAGCTCATGGATCAGCCAGGGAGCAGTAATAATAGTTGGTCCACCATCAAACGTAAAACCATCTTGCTCATAGACATATGCACGCCCACCCGGCTTATCACGCTTTTCCAGCAGTGTTACCTGATGACCCTGCGCCTGAAGACGAATTGCAGCGGAAAGTCCGCCGAAACCACTACCAATGACAAGAATATTCATCACACGACCTCAACGCCACACGCAGTACAAGAATTGTGTACTGACATAATACGCATCCGAATAAAAGAAATAACAGAGCCAGATACCTCCATACGAAAAATAGGTACCTTCTACAGTATCATAGCACTCTAAAGACACGTAAAACACAGAGCACAACCCTTAAGACAGAGGACACGCAGGCATCACACACATACCGCACATGTTGGTCTGTATGTGGTACAATAAAATTCATCTAGCAAGATATTGTACAAAGTACACTAAGCTTGTGGCACGCCAACTAAAGAGAGGATTTTTTGCTATGCATCGTCGTGCACCTAGCATGCACCCGGGATTAATGACAGATATGTATCATCCAGATTCGGCCTACGTCTCATGGAGAACTGGACGCAATGGTCTTACAACTTTTGATCTTTACACACGAAAAGCCCCTTTTGGCGGTGCCTATCTGCTTGTGGCAGGCCTGGAATCAGCGCTGGAATTTGCACAGTCATTTCGTTACACGGACGAAGAACTAAAATTCCTGGCTCATATTCGTGATTACGACTCCGCTTTTCTGGATGAGTTAGCCGAGTTGCGCTTCACTGGAGAAATACTGGCATTTCCAGAAGGCACTATTGCGTTTCCTAATGAACCTATTCTTCGTGTAACTGCGCCATTCCGTGAAGCAATTCTCCTTGAAGCAGGTTTACTGCAAGCGGTTGCGCTTTCAACGTTGATCGCAACCAAAGCATCCCGCATCACCTATGCCGCCGAGCAAGGTCGTATACGTCGTGTCGCAGAATTCGCCTTCCGACGCGCACAGGAGCCAATGACTGTCGCACGAGCCTCATATATTGGTGGCTGTGCCAGTACATCTTTGCTCAATGCCGCCTACGAATATCGTCTGCCAGCGACTGGAACTGTGCCCCACTCACTCATAGAAATGTTCCCATCAGAATTAGAGGCATTTGAAGCGGTCGCAGAAGCATACAATCGCTATACCCTCTTGCTCGATACCTATGATGCCCGCCGGGCCATTCACACAGCCATCGAAGTTGCGCTACGTTCACAGGAAACGCAAGGACATACACTGGCTGCGGTCCGTCTGGATAGTGGCGATCTGGTCGCGGATACCAAATATGTACGAGAACAACTGGACAAAGCCGGTCTACATAATGTACGTATTCTTGCCAGCGGCGATCTGGATGAATGGAAAATTCAAGATATTTTGCGAGCCGGGGCGATCGTTGATTCGTTTGGCGTTGGGACTGCTCTGGGCAATGGTGCAGGCTCCGTTGAGCAACAAATTGAAGGCGGCTCTTTAGGAACAGTCTATAAAGAAGTTTCCTATCTTGATGAGAGCGGGGCTGAATTCCCGAAGATGAAAATTGCAGGAGAGAAGAGTACCTGGCCTGGTAAAAAGGAACTCTATCGCCATCCACAGTGGCAAGAAGATGTTATTCAGCTCGCTCATGAACCACATCCAGAGAATTACCAGCGCCTCTTGAAGCCAGTAATGCGCAACGGTGTTGTTATTCCTGGTAGCCTTCCTCCACTCTCTGAAATACGAGAATTAGCGCAACAAAATCTCGCGATGCTCCCTGCGGAATATCGACAACTGACTGTAGATCAACCGTATCCAGTTCGTTTCAGCGAAGGACTGCAAAATCTACGCCGTCAGGCAGCCAATCTGATCGGGAAAGATCTTTTATAAACGTGTTGCCATCATAATATGGCTCCAAAGGCGGGCATGAACCCCTACTTGCGGCTATCGCCTGCCTTTGGCTTCATTAATCATGAACAACACACATGTGTCTCCACGATCACCATACCAGACCCTGACCCATGCAGCGTACCCAACAGGGAACACTCATTCGTTATTGCTAATATTACACTCAATTTTAAATATAAGGATATCTCTTTCATGCCAAGAGATCACGTACAACCAGAGGAGACCGCAACATCAGGTAACGCGGCACTTCACACAGACGGACTTCCAACGCAGGAATTTATTATCTGGACACCACTATTTATTGGCGTCTTCGGAGTACTGCTTGTGCTCTGCCTGAGCTTCGCCAGCGTATTTACCCAGGGTTGGCTCAATGGATATTACAGCGCCACCGCTATCTATACACTCTATTTATGCCTCATAGGCGCTATCTGGATTGCCCTTCTCATTACGACGCCTGGCACGTGGATTCGCATTGGAGCCGTTTCAGGAGTCATCTGGAGCGCATTACAAGGCTTTCAATTCTGGCTAATCAACTCCGCGCATGCGAACCAAATTTCACTCATCACCAGCAGCGCCACAGCCACAGATTGTGCCTTGCTGATTACCAACTTGCTACTTGTAACAGGATACGCTCCATTACGGCATAAAGGTGAAATATGGCTTGTACGATTGCTTTTTGTGATAGGGATAGCGATAGTCGTTGCAGGCTCATTCTTAAGCCATAGCGTGAACTCTCTATTTCTGACCAGTGAGCAATATATCGCTCCTGTGGCTTTGCTTCTCACCGTCACCATCTGGTGGCTCCGTCCTGCATGTTGGCGTACACAACCCGGACCGATGTTCCTTCTTGGCGGAGCTGCGGCACTCTACATACTCATCTCACTACCAGGGATAAAGGGAGAAGCAAATTTCTTCTTTCATCAGGTTTTTCTGATTGCTATGTTATTAGGAGGAACACGCCTGTTACAGGAGGCTATCCGTCAAAGAGGCTGGCAACGACATCAAGATCACACAGGAATCTAGCAACAATCCAAGCCGAACAGAGCCAATTCTGAGCCAACTATCAAGATCCGATACCATGCATCGCAAGGATGAGCAAGACAGCACTGGCACCGTTATTCAGCAAATGCAAAATCATTCCTGGCCAGACAGAATCCGTACGCCAGCGCACAAATGCCAATGCCAGACCAATACAGAAGAGAACCGGGAACGAACCAGGATCGCCGTGAGCAGCGGCAAAGATTAACGCACTCAACAGGATTGCCCCCCCCATCGGCATACCACGCGTCAATCCCATAAACACAAAGCTGCGAAAAAAAATCTCTTCGCAAAAAGGAGCCACAAAAACTGCTGCCAATAGAGTCGCATATGTCGTGATCGGTTCACTCTTACTCTGCTGAAAAACCACCTGATCATTCGTCTGTATATGTAAGTGAAATGTCGTAATCACAAATTGATAAGCCCCATTGATCAGGAAAAAGGCCAGCAGCATACTCACAATTAGCGGCCCGGCGATAGCCAGATTAAAACGGCGAAAACCAAGCAATTGCCATACTGAACGCGTATCCGACATCGGAGGGTTCTGCACACGGCGGGCATAAATAAACGGAGCAATTAAAAAAGCACCCTCAACCAGAGCAGAAAAAATAAACGTGAAAACAGCATTTATCAGGTCTTGTTGCGTTGATAAAGGTCGTGAGGGTGCTGCTTTATTATTAGCAAAGTCAAGAACAACGGAAAAAACAATCCAGGGGACCAATGTAAAAAGGACGCCATTGAAGGTCTGTTTAATCGTCCAGGATACTTCTTCAAACTTTCTTTCAAGCAAGAGCTTACTCCACTTTTTCTGTCTTCTATTATAACATTACCGAGGCGGACTTGTCTGTAGTCACACGCCCTATTACAATCAGGAAGATATGGTATACTAGGTTCAACGTGATGTTCACAAGTATATACGTTAGAGATAGTTAGGAAGGATACCTGATTGGCAGGAACAATTCATATACATCCAGAAGAAAATTCAAATTGGCGCAGACACAAGAACGCTTGCCCCAACTATCGGGAACGCTGGTTTCCCTGTAACGATGTTTCAGGAGAACCAATGTATCAAGTGTTCTGTCTCAAGGGTACACCACCTGAAACATTGGAAGAGCAGGAAAAATGTTTTCGGAGTAAATCCTGTTGCTGGCGTTTAAACAATAGACAAAAACAGGCAAAACCAACAACAGAGACGGAAACAACCACCACATCCCACGCCACGTCACACTAAAGAGAGGTATAAGTCACCGCACGTTCATCGGACTGTCAGCATTCCACAAAGATGTTAAAGTAACCGTACACCTGACCGTGTAGAACTGCCAGAGACGTTAAATATGCTGCATTTACCACGTTTCTTTTAAGGTCCCCACCCATCCTCAACTATAACGGATGTCCGCCCAATGCATTTCGAAGCTTGACACATATTGATCGTATAAAGCTCTTCCGGCACAACAATTCATATTAACCAGTGCTACAGGATAGCTGTTTGCCCTATCCACACAAGAACAGACCGAGAGACGATTATGTATCTTAACGATACAGCCCTCGGTCTGTTCTTGTGTACGTTGTAGCACTTTACTGAAAGGCTACGTCATACCTCACTGCTTATTCCCTACGCTTGCTCGCGTCTGGAATTAACCACGCTCGTTTGAGTTATACACATAGGTTTCGAGCGCGTCACCATACGAGAAGAGTTCCTCTGCCTTGAAGAAACGAGGAACTTCAACTTTTGCGGTTTCCACTGAATCTGAGCAATGGATCAAATTAGCCTGCATGCTCATTGCAAATTCACCACGAATGGTACCAGGAGCAGCCTCACGAGCTTTTGTGATACCAGCCAGTTGGCGAACGGTATCCACTGAGTCTACACCTTCTAAACAGAGGGCAACAACTGGAGTTAACTGCATGAATGATTTGACTTCAGGGAAGAAAGGACGACCAACCAGATGGCTATAATGCTCATCCAGAAGCTCATCAGATAGTGTCATCAGCTTCAAACCGACAATCTTCAACCCTTTACGTTCCAGACGTGAAATAATCTCTCCAACAAGGTCACGCTGCACTGCATCAGGCTTTAGCAAAACTAATGTTCGTTCCATAATCTATGTTTTCTCCTTAAGGATTAATAATTAGCAACTACTTGCAGTAGTTGACGACAGGCTCGTTTCATCTCAGTACGTACACGTCCAAGATTTCCCTGACCATTTGTTGTAACAATGAGGATGAGTTCACCTGCTTCTTCCATTTGAATGGTACCAGATTTTGTCTCAACAATCACGTGTTGAGTTTCACCACTATTTACTTGCTCCGTCAGATTATTAATAGAACCGAACGCAGCAGCAGACATGGCACCGATTACTTCTTCATCCTCACTATGTAACACACCAGAAACAATAAGACCATCCTTGCCAACAAGAATCGCATCATGAATTTCCTCAAGGTCAGTCAGCCCTTGCAGAATGGTTTCCACGCTATTAACTCCTTCTCTACCCAGTAGGCATTCAGAAACGCCACTCTCGTTCCCTATCACTTATACCATCAACACGTCATCCAATTCGTTTCTTTTGTGCTTGCATCTGTGGCGATCTAGCCTTTCGCTTTTTTCGCCATTGTTAGAGCCTTATTATATGCTTCCATTGCCTGCAAATACTCACCCTGTCGCATATATGCATCACCAAGCACACGATAACCAGCAGAATATTTGGGCGCTATCTTTAACAACGCACGAACGTTACTCACCACTTCACTAAGTAAATCAGGGGCAGACCGTATAATGATACGATATTCATGCATCGCACTATCATACTCACCTACCAGTTGAGCCTGATAGCCTTTGAGCAATCGATCACGATGGCTGGAATTACCGCTACCATTGTCATTGCTAACTTTCTGTCCACCAGCATCCTCAGTACGTTGTGCTTTAGCATTAGCAGCTTCAAGATTCTGCTCTCGTAAAGATGCCATACGCTGCTGCATAGGCTGTAAGCGTACAGCCGGACGTTTCATCGTTGTTTCTAATTCATTTTCAAACAATGGATTTGGACTGGCTTCAGAGCGCACGCCTCTCCGAGGCAAACCAGATTGCTCTTGTGGTCGTGAAGACACTATTTGACCGTTTTCAAAGGAAACTCGTACTGTCGCTTCTGGATCTGCAAAAGGATTATCCAACGCCGGGTTATTTGTGTTCTCTAAACTAACGGGCATCTCAACAGCCTTCACCGGTTGATCTACAACAGGCTGATCGTTTACACTTTCAGCTTCGGGCTGTCTGAACTCCGCCTTGAATTCCGGAACTGGTAAATGATTCATATAAGATGGTTGTTGCTCTATCGTCGTTGGAGCTGGTACAGTACGCAACGCTTGCAACCACAATGGCTCTTCTTCTGGCTGCTGTGCGCTCTGCTCAATAATCGGTTGCTCGGCAGGAAAGGAGGCATTATTGCTCAACTTCGCAAATGCATCTGAGAGTGATGGTTCCGGCTGATATAGAAGAGCAGGATTATTCTCCGCAACAGGCTCTGGAACAACGGAAGGTTGTACCTCTTCCTGCTCTTGATTCTGGGCAATTGCCTCCAACGAATTTGGCTCCATCGGCACAAAACCATGTGAAAGCAACCTTTGCTCTAACTCTTCCAGCGTTGTAATGAGATTTTGCTCATCAGCAGCGGCATCTCGCGCAGCATCTTCCTGTGGCTGCGGTTGTTGCTGTGGCACAGGCTCTGGCTCTGGAATTGAAGCATCGGGCATCTGCCATTGAGATTGGCCCATCTGAGCCAACCAATCCGGACTCTCAAGCACCGAATCCTGTGACAACTGAGAGGTGTTGCTACGGGAAGGCTGTAGCGCATCGCTCATATCCTGTACAGGCGTATATTCCGGTTGCTGCCAGTCCAATTGCGACACATCCTTTCCCTGTCCCTGTAGCTCCGCAAACACCGACGATGGCTCTTGTGAAGCCTGCTGTAACGATTGCCACCATTCCGGCTCATTACTGGCTTGAGGAACCGTAGAAAATGCGGAGGCCCAGCTCGCGAAAGCTTCTTTTTCAGAGCTATGATCTACTCTATCAGCAGGATCATTATTATATTGGCGAACAGGCTCTTCTTCTGGTTGATAAACAGCATGCACGTCAGGTTCCGGCATAACAGGCTCCGTCTCCTGCATCTGCGCCTGCGCTATTTCAATACTATCCGGCACTTTCTCTTCGAAAGGCTCTACAGGAGAGGTGGAAAGCATCGCAGGAGCAGAGTCAGCAGGCGTAGCTGCTAAAACCTCAGCGGAAACGGCGGGCAATTCAGTAGATTCACCCAGAGAAGTCGCACCTATTGACTTTAACCAGTTTGGCCCGAAAAACGATTCCTCATCAGCATCATCATCGTCGGACGCATATGGTAGCGTATCCTCCTGCGCAACAGGCTCAGAAAGAGGAGATACGTTGTCTTCTACCGTTGGTAACGCTTCTTTTTCCACGGCAGGGGGCACAGCAGGTGCTGGTTCTTCATCCCAGCGAAGCGTAGCAGAGAACGACGTCTGCTTCTGAGAAGGTTCCTGGGAAGGGGCTTCTGGCACCATAGAAAAACCATGCAAACTATCAGATACGTCCGCCTCATTTTTTGCTTCCTGTAGCATCTGTGACTGCTCGAAGGAAGATGGCTGCTGCTCTGGCTGACTTTGCTCCGGTTGCGTCAACATATTTAACCAGGAAGGAGAAGCGGTTGTCTTATTCTCGGTTGCAAAATCAGGCAGTGCCCCCGCTGATGGTGCAAGCTCCGGCTCAACCTGTGCTACCGGTTCAACCCCACGCTCATCGTTTGACTGAACATTCAAATCGGAGAAAAGAGATGACTCGTCAGATCCCGAAAGTTGCGAAACATTATATAGATCATGAGAAAATGCTGGTTGTGATTGTGGTTGTGGTTCAACCTGATCAACCCCATGCTGAGAATGTTGTAACGGTGTCGATACAGGCTCATCAACGTGCTCGGCTCCATGTAAAGAATGCTGCGCCGATGCCCACGGATCATCAGGCATCTCTAACCCCGATTGAGAATAACTCAACGCTGTCTCTGGTTTAATCTCATTCAAGGCTTCTTGCAACAACTGCCATGGCTCTGGTTCGGAGGCTCCTGACTGTGTCGTTGACGTCGCTGAGTCTAAACCAAATGTATCCCATAAAGAATTGGCGCTATTATTGCCTGACCAGACATTCTCAGACGAATTCTTATGCTGAGAAAAGCTTTCCGGCTGTGCATTGTTCTCCGTTCCCCCATAGGCATCAGAACCTGGCATCGAAGGGGGATTAGCAGAAGGCGTTGGCATGTTCGTTCCCCAGCCACCACCACCCCACAACGAAGTCTCCCTCGCTGCGGGTGCCGCAGGAGCACCTGAACCAGAAGGTTCCACAGCATTGATCCGGGGGGATGAGATTTCTGGAGCCATCTCGACCGCATTCGCGTTAAAAGCAGCAGGCTTTTTCTGCAGCAGCGCAAGGAAAGGATCTTGTGGAGACTTCGCGCTCAAATCAGCAAATAAATCCTGTGCCATCAACAAATCCGGGTCCAAAGCTTCCGCCCGGCGAATGTACTCCTGTGCCTGAGCACTATTATGCACGGAAGTCACATGAGCCAGGAGCAGTAACGCTTTCACACAACCAGGAATATCTTGCAAAATTTGCGTTGCGAGCTGAGTAACCTGTTCATAAGCACCATCACGCCAGTATGCTTCCAACAATCCTGTACGAGCATCAGGCCGATCAGGGGTCGTAGCTAAAACGCTATCCCACTCCTGTATCGATTGCATAAGCAAATTGCCACGCATGTATAAGCGAGCAAGCCCTGCTTTTGAAAACATGAAGCCTTGCTGACCGGCCTTTTCGCTCAACTGATTAAAAACCTGACGGATCTGACTATTTCCACGACTCAACTCGTACGCTTGCTGATAACAATCAAGAGCAGTATCGACATCCCCATTCCGTACACTCACCAGAGCGCGGTTACAATAGGCGATCACATTTTCGGGGTCATTTGCCAGCACCCAATCAAATGATTGGCGTGCATCATCAAGCTGTCCCTGAGCTAAATACACCTCACCCAACAAACGTTGAGCCTCTAGCGAATCTGGAAAATACGCAAGAATATATTGACAATTCGCCAGGGCCTCATCAATCCGTTGCGAACTGATTGCATCCTCAGTTTCCTGTAAATAGTCACGAAGCGTTATCTGCGCCATAAAACTCAGTCTCCTCTTACCGCTTTACGCACCTGCGAGCATTTCCTCAAAGTGTTTTGCCCGGCAAGGATCATCAGGTCCTATCATCGCCAAACGACGCCACTCAGGAGCCAGGCAGGTTTGCGCAACTCTCTGTATATCCTGTATCGTGACAGCATCAATCTGGGCTATCACATCATCCACATTCCACACGCGGTCATACAGACACTCCTGGCTTCCTAACCATGAGGCAACCTGCTGGGTTCCCTCTAATCCTAACAAAATTTCTCCTTTGACATAGGCCTTGATACGCACCAGTTCATCAACAGGAACAGGCTCACGACAAAGCTTTGAGAATTCGGCGATGATCCCTTGCACTGTATCTTCTGTTCGCGAAGGATCAACACCTGCGCTTACTACAAAGCTTCCAGTTTCATAATAACTATTAAAATAACTCCCTATGTCATACGCCAGACCGCGCTCTTCCCGTAAAGACTGGAACAAACGAGAACTCATCCCATCACCAAGTAAACCATTGATCAGCAATAAAGGATAGTAATCTGGCGAACCAAAAGCCACACCGAGCGTTGCCAGACAGATATTTGTCTGTTCTGTGTCTTTCTGGATCATGCGCACCGGAGAAGGCACTACGCGAGGCGGATAACATTCGCTCCATCCTGGGCGTTCGCGTGCTTCCCAATCACCAAACAACTCCGTAACCAATTGTATAACCTGATTATGATCTATATTTCCAGCGATACTTATAACCAGTGAATTTGGGCGATAATAGGTATCAAGATAATCAAGCATCTGTTGGCGTTGTATTTGCGATACAATCTCTATAGATCCCGCATCATCGCGACCTAAAGGCAGTTCAGGCCACACTGTCTCATCAATCAGCAGATTCACCCATTCCTGTGGATCATCCTGAGTAGAACTCAATTCTTCAATAATAACTTTTCGTTCTTTTTCTATTTCATTAGCATCGAAAAGTGGATGACGTAACATATCAGCCATCACTCGTAATACAACAGGCAGGTACTCTCCTGGTACACGGGCAGTATAATTTGTTAGTTCTTTACTCGTACTTCCATTGAAATTCCCCCCAACTCCCTCAATCGCCTCAGAGATCAGCCTCGCGCTGGGATACTGCTGAGTTCCCTTAAAGAGCATATGCTCAATAAAATGAGAAATGCCTGAGATAGCAACTTGCTCATAACGAGAACCAACGGAAAAGAAAAACGCAATACTCGCTGAGCGCATACCAGGCATGTGAGTGGTGATAAGACGCAATCCATTTGGTAGTGTCGTTTGTACGTAATTCATCTGACGGGTGGGCACAGCAACTCTTCTATCACATTGTGGGAAGAGTGCCTTGCTGCTCCTTATATATCCTGATCAATAATAACTGATACGAATCAAACAGTTGAGCTGTTTTTTGCACACAAAAATATATTTACTCGCAGTATTATAGCATGGATGTGTATTGACGAAAACATCTTAGGAAAATCTGCTCGAATAGCAGAGTTCTGGATCATATTGATGAGCGCTAATAAAAACCCCGAATTTTGTCCTTTGTGTCCAAACAAAACCCAGGGTTTTTATCGCACCTTCTTGCGTTATCTTCATGATAAGGCACGTAAATCTATTTAGCTAGAGGCCAAGATCATCTACCAGGTTCCCCAATGGACCAAGCAAACCCTCTTCCCGATGATGACGGTGATGATGTCGCCGTTCACCAAAACCCATATCACCTTCTACTCGATCCTCAATCGAATTCTCAACCCCATTTAGCAACATCTCGCCACCAATAACCGCAGCCGCGCCACCAAGTGCCCCCATTGCAAACTTTCCAGCATTGCCGTTTAAAAATCCCCCCTGCTGTCCTTGAGCGGGCATATTCGCAGCCATTGGCACCACTCCAGCCAGACTGGTATGACAACTCACACACTGAGCGGTACCTACCGGAGCCATCGCCATACAGGTAGGACAACGCAAGACCATTGGCTGTTGTCCTATCATTGGCTGTTGCTGATATCCATTCATCGGAGTTGCATACGGAGGCTGGTTATATCCTGATTGTTGATACTGTCCCTGTGCATATTGCGGTTGTTGATATTGTTGAGCATACTGACCAGAAGGAGCGGAACCATAAGATCCCTGTGCCGACTGTACCAGTTGATACCCACAACCACCACAATAATGGGTAGCTGGAGCATTTGCATGCCCACATTGCGGGCAGGGGGATGAAGAAGAATATGCTGGAGCAGTCTGACGCATATCGTGCCCACAATTAGTGCAAAATACACTTGATACTGCTACCTGACTATTGCAGGCTGAGCACTGACGCGACCCTACCGCTGGCGGCGGAGGTGGGGTTACAGCACTTAATGCTGTTCCACAATGCATACAGAAAGAGGCTCCAGGCGTTATTGTGCCCTGACAACGGGGACATTCATCTCGCAGAGTCGGCTGCATTGATGCAAACTCTGCACGCATACCACAACTAGAACAAAACTTCTTTCCTGTGACATCACCGCCACAATTTGGACAGGTCACCATTCGTGCATCCTCTTGAATTGCTATAAAAATGCTGTATATGTATACAAACGCAGTTTAGCATAGATTTTT
>Ga0310811_10004950_pt1 | contig 16771 bp, 11 predicted proteins | sample YCmetagenome_FD_207642 | JGI IMG/M metagenome (GOLD analysis project Ga0310811, IMG submission 207642) | Soil microbial communities from experimental microcosm in Duke University, North Carolina, United States - YC | ecosystem: Engineered > Artificial ecosystem > Soil microcosm > Unclassified ...
AACAAAATATTCCTATAATTTTATCCGTAGTAAGCATCATTCGAGTCCTTTAGTTGTGGTAAACCAAATTTCTCTTTTTTGATGCTTACTTCTTTATCCTTTTATCTGGCAACTTGAGTTAATTAATCTTTTGATTTATTAATTCGGCTCCCAAACTCTCTCTTATACAATATATTATACCAATTGGTATAATATAAACCCTGTTTTTGAGCTTTAAATGTGCTTTTAAATAAAAAACTGTCTTTTTTACGTACTATTAGTTAAGTTTTATAAATAAATTACGAAGTTTCTAAAGCGATATGCTTAGATTTGTACCATCTTTAAGATTGGTATTCAAATGGATCGCCTAAATTATATTAACAGCGCCAACGCTGCCTACATTAATTCTCTATACGAAACATACAAACAAGACCCTGAATCGATAGATTTCGGTTGGCAAAAATTTTTTGAAGGGTTCGATTTTGGTCGTGAAACGCCTGTTCAGGCAGCTTTAGGAGAAGAAACCCCGGAGCACTTTTTAAAAGAGATCAACGTACTGAACATGATCGACGGTTACCGTTCACGCGGGCACCTGTTCACCAAAACAAATCCCGTTCGCGAACGCCGCAAATACTTCCCGGGCAAAGAGCTTGAAACTTTTGGATTAAGTGATGCTGACCTCGACACTGTGTTTAACGCAGGTGTGGAATTGGGCATTGGTCCTGCTAAACTGAGTGATATTCGCGATATTTTGGAGCAGACCTATTGCCAGTCGATAGGTGCTGAATATAAATACATCCGCAACCCGATAAAGATAAAGTGGTTCCAGGATCGCATGGAAAGCAAGCGGAATACGCCTTCTTTTAATAAAGAAGAAAAGCTGAAAATGCTGGACAAGCTGAACCAGGCTGTAATTTTCGAGAGCTTTCTGGGTACAAAATTCCTGGGGCAAAAACGGTTTTCACTGGAAGGCGCAGAGTCATTAATCCCGGCCATGAATTCTGTTATACAAAAAGGCGCCGAACTGGGTATACAGGAATTTGTGATCGGTATGGCGCACCGCGGTCGCTTAAATGTGCTGGCCAACATCATGGAGAAAACCTACAAAGAGATATTCTCTGAGTTTGAAGGTAAAAACTATGATTCGGAAGCTGGTTTTGGCGGTGATGTAAAATATCACCTCGGTTTCTCAACCGACGTAACAACAAACAGCGGTAAAAAGGTTCACTTGAGCCTTTGCCCTAACCCGTCTCACCTGGAAGCAGTTGACCCGGTGGTAGAAGGACTTACCCGCTCTAAAATAGACTTTAAATATGGCAATGACCATACCAAAATAGCACCTATACTGATACATGGTGATGCTTCTGTAGCAGGTCAGGGTATTGTGTACGAGGTTTTGCAGATGGAAAAACTGGAAGGTTACCGCACGGGTGGTACCATCCATTTGGTGATCAATAACCAGATCGGTTTTACTACCAACTTTAAGGACGCACGTTCAAGCACTTACTGTACCGATATTGCAAAAACCGTATTATCGCCGGTATTCCATGTGAATGGTGACGATGTTGAGGCATTGGTTTATGTGATCAACCTGGCGATGGAATTCAGGCAGACTTTCCACGACGACGTATTCATCGATATTTTATGCTACCGTCGTTACGGCCATAATGAGTCGGATGAACCTAAATTCACTCAGCCATTATTGTATAAAGCGATTGAAGCCCACGCGAACCCACGCGATATTTATTATCAGCAATTATTGGCGCAGGGAACTATCGATGCCAAACAAGGCGCTGCAATGGAAAAAAGCTTCCGCGATATATTGCAGGAAAAATTGAATGAAGCGAAAGCCGCAGACAGGTTTACGGATACCATCCCAATGTTCGCAGGGGCATGGGAAGGGTTGCACCTGGCTACTGATACTGATTTCTCGGCTCCGGTAAATACCTCAGTTCCCAAGGACGAGTTGTTAAGCATCGGCAAAAAAATAACCGATTTACCAAAGGGCAAAGAATTCTTCAAGAAAATAGAAAAGCTGTTTGAAGAACGCGGCAAAATGGTGAAGGAAACCCATATGTTCGATTGGGCAATGGGTGAGTTGTTAGCTTACGGTACTTTGCTAAAGGAAGGCCACCCGGTACGTTTAAGCGGGGAGGACGTAAAACGAGGTACATTCTCACACCGTCACGCAGTTTTAACACTGGTTGATTCGGAAGATGAATATACACCACTTGAAACTTTAGATACTGAAGCAAAATTCAGCATATATAATTCACTGTTATCAGAGTATGGAGTTTTAGGTTTTGAATATGGGTACGCCCTGGCAAATCCTAATGCTTTGACCATATGGGAAGCACAGTTCGGCGACTTCTTCAACGGAGCGCAGATCATAGTCGACCAATACGTAGCCAGTGCCGAAACTAAATGGCAGCGTGGTAATGGTTTGGTAATGTTATTGCCTCACGGTTATGAAGGTCAGGGCCCTGAGCATTCATCAGCACGTATAGAGCGCTTTATGGAGCTTTGTGCGGATGATAATATCCAGGTGGCTAACTGTACCACCCCGGCAAACTTCTTCCATATTCTGCGCCGCCAGTTGCACCGCGAGTTCCGCAAACCTTTGATCGTATTTACGCCGAAGAGTTTGCTGCGTGCACCTAAGTGCGTATCACCATTAGAAGATTTCACCGAAGGTAAATTCCAGAAAGTGATCGACGATAATTACGCTGATGCTAAAAAGGTTAAACGTGTATTGTTCTGCTCTGGTAAACTTTATTATGAATTGCTGGATAAACAGCAGGCCGATCAGCGCAAGGATGTAGCTATTGTTCGTGTAGAGCAATTGTATCCTACTCCAGATCAGCAACTGATGAAGATAAAAGCCAAATACAATAAGGCTACCGAATTTGTATGGACACAGGAAGAACCTGAGAATATGGGCGCATGGCCTTATATGTGCCGCAAATTCCGCAAGAGCGAACTGCAACTGGATGTGATCTCGCGTAACGAGGGTAGCAGTACCGCTACCGGATTTGCGAAACAACACCAGTCACAGCAGCTGTACATTATCAATAAAGCATTTGATGTACCGACGAGTAAGCCCGCGAAAAAAGCGACAGAAAAAGCCATAACAGCTGAATAATAGTTATACGTTGGACGTGATACGTTATACGTATTTGGCCAATGTGAAAGAAAACATATAGACGTACAACGTACAACCTACAACACAACTACTATGAGTTTAGAAATAAAAGTTCCGCCGGTTGGCGAATCGATTACCGAAGTAACACTGTCTCGCTGGATTAAAAAGGACGGCGACGCTGTTGCAATGGACGAAGTAATTGCTGAATTAGAGTCGGACAAGGCTACTTTTGAGCTTACTGCCGAAAAAGCCGGGACTTTAAAAACAATAGCTAAAGAGGGTGATGTCCTGGCCATCGGCGCTGCCGTTGCCAGCATTGAAGAAGGTGGCGCTGCTCCTAAAGCTCAACCTGAAGCTGCTGCCAGCGTACCAACTCCACAACCTGCTGCTGCCACTGCTCCTGCTGCTACTTCTACCGGAGGCGGTTCATTACAGGTAAAAGTTCCCGCAGTAGGTGAATCTATCACCGAAGTAACCCTGTCACGCTGGATCAAAAAGGATGGTGACACTGTTGCAATGGACGAAGCTATTGCCGAACTGGAATCAGATAAAGCAACTTTCGAGCTTACTGCTGAAAAAGCGGGTGTTTTGAAAACCATAGCTAAAGAAGGAGACGTACTAGCTATTGGCGCAGTAGTTTGTACCATTGAAGGTGCTGGTGCTGCAGTCGCTGCTCAACCAAAAGCGGCTGAACCAGTTGCTGCAACAGCTACAGCATCTGCAGGTGAAAAAACTTATGCATCAGGCACACCGTCGCCTGCTGCTGCAAAAATATTGGCTGAAAAAGGCATCAATCCGGCAAGTGTACCGGGTAATGGTGTTGGCGGAAGGATCACTAAAAATGATGCGTTGACCGCTGTTAATGCTGACCTGATTTCTGAAAACCCGCAAGGAGGGGCCAAAGCAGCAGCTGCTGCTCCTAAAGCAGAGGTAAAACCTTCAGAGCCGGCTAAGTCTGTCGACTCAAGGGGCGAACGCCGTGAAAAGATGTCGTCATTGCGCAAAACGGTTGCGCGCAGATTGGTTTCTGTTAAAAATGAAACCGCAATGCTGACCACTTTTAACGAAGTGGACATGGCGCCGATCATGGAGCTGCGTGCTAAATACAAAGATAAATTCAAAGAAAAGCATGGCGTAGGCTTAGGCTTTATGTCATTCTTCACCAAAGCAGTTTGCGAAGCGTTGAAAGAATGGCCAGCCGTAGGTGCACGTATTGAGGGTGAAGAAATAGTTTACAGCGATTTCGCTGATATCTCCATTGCGGTATCTGCTCCTAAAGGATTGGTTGTACCGATTATCCGCGGCGCTGACCGCATGAGCCTGGCCGAAATAGAAAAAGCAGTTGCTGCGCTAGCTGTAAAGGCCCGCGATAATAAATTGAGCCTGGAGGAGATGACCGGAGGTACATTCACCATTACCAATGGCGGTGTGTTCGGTTCAATGATGTCGACACCGATCATCAACTCCCCGCAATCGGCCATTTTGGGTATGCACAATATTATTGAGCGCCCGGTTGCTGTGAACGGTCAGGTTGTGATCAGACCAATGATGTATGTGGCGCTGTCATATGACCACCGTATTATCGACGGCCGCGAGTCAGTAAGCTTCCTGGTAAGAGTAAAACAATTATTGGAAGATCCATCAAGATTGCTGTTGGGAGTCTAAATAAAACAACTTTGTATGTAAATAAAGAAACCCGGTTAAGCCGGGTTTTCTATTTTATGTATTTACTTGTAAATTTTTGTAATGGAATTGCATCGGACTCAAAATAGGCTTTGAATTTGTTTGACAAGTTTTCGTTAGTAAACTTTACAATAGTATAACCACTATCAAAACACACAATTTCTATTTCAGCATCTGGATATTGTAAGGAACTGTCTCGCCATATTAATTCGCTTCCTTCAGCATAAGGCAGGTTGTTTTCATTGATTTTTATTTCAAAAGAAGCTGGTACACCAATAATAACTCCCCAATAGAACTGAATATGGCTATCTAATACCTGTCTAAACTTGCTGGCAGGTAATACGAAATAATCATGCTCATAATCAATAGGTGATCCTTCGGTGTATCCACCACCATCCAAATCAGATAATATCCAGTTATAATTGTCGATAGTATCTGAAATTGGCCTGAGAATTTCTTCTAAATAAGTATGTGCACTGATTTGCTTGCTTTTTCTAATTATCCAATTCATATTACATCACTATACCAGCCTCTTCAATGCAGTCGTACATCCAGAATGCAACCCTTCATGAAATGGGATAAAGTTTAAGGCTTCATCAATACTGGCAAGCTCTACGTCGTAACGGGTAGTCCAGGCTGTGTAGCTGCCGAATATGTTGTTTTTGTAATCTTCCTCTAATTGGTCAAGCGTACTGAACAGCAAGCTTTTGATGTGTTCTACTCCGGCTGCATCAACTGTGCCTTCAGGTTTGGTGCTGGATTTATACCTGTTAATAAAATCTTCCCCGACGCGTGGCGTCAAGCCAGCCCGGATATAACAAACACCTTGCTGGGCAGCGATCATATGCCCCAGGTTCCAGATAATGTTGTTATTAAAACCTTCTGGGATTTGGTTGTATTGTTCGGTAGTAAGATTTTCGAGTTGTTTAAGCAGGAAAGCTCTGGTCTTTCTGATGATTTCAATTTGTTTGGTCATGGTGCGTAAATATAGGTTCAATTCTAATTATTATCAATAAATTAGCCCATCAACCAATTTGCCCGCCCATTTACCATGACAACCTTTACAAAAGCAATTGCCTGTTTGTTCGCTTCTGCTACGCTGTTTAGTTCCTGTAAAAATCATTCTGCCGGGGACGATACCGGCTGGAGGGTTTATGGCGGGTCGAAAAAATCACAGCGCTACTCATCGCTGACGCAGATCGATACCAGCAATGTGAAGCAATTGCAGGTAGCCTGGGTTTATCATACCAATGATGCGGATATGAAGGCGCATTCGCAGATACAGTGTAATCCGATCATGGTTAACGGTCTGCTTTATGGTACTACACCGAAATTACGCTTATTCGCTCTTTATGCAGCCACAGGCAAACAGAAATGGATATTTGATCCGGCAGGGAATACCAATGCTACAGCTTCGAACTTTGGTATGAATAACAACCGTGGCGTTACTTATTGGGAAAATGGTGATGACAAACGTATTCTATACTGCGCAGGCTCGAATATTTATGCGGTTAATGCGGAGACGGGGGAACTGATCACCAGTTTTGGTAATAACGGTAAAGTCGATCTGCATAATGATCTGGGCAGGGATGCTAAAGAGATGTATGTGACGGCAACCTCGCCGGGGATTATTTATAAGGACAATTATATCATTGGTAGCCGTGTTAACGAGACAGCTGATGCAGCTCCGGGACATATCCGCGCTTATGATGTGCATACTGGCAAACTGAAATGGATATTTCATACCATACCCTATCCGGGCGAATTCGGTTATGATAGCTGGAAAGATACTGCGGCCTACAAACATATCGGCTCAGCAAATAGCTGGACTGGCTTTAGCCTGGATGATAATGCAGGTATATTATTTGCCCCAACAGGCTCGGCTGCCGACGATTTTTATGGCGGAAAACGTAAAGGCGCAGGATTATTTGCAAACTGCGTATTAGCTATTGACGCTTCGACCGGAAAATTGAAGTGGCATTACCAGGTGATCCATCATGATATGTGGGATAAAGACCTACCTACAGCACCTGTTCTGGTGACTGTCAAACACGACGGTAAAGATGTCGACGCTGTGGCTCAACCTACCAAACACGGATTCGTTTTCCTGCTTGATCGCGCTACAGGGAAGCCTTTGTTCCAAGTAAACGAAACAGCGGTTGAAACTAAATCAACACTGGCAGGTGAGGAGCCGTGGCCTACGCAACCTATCCCTACGTTACCTGTGCCGTTCGCAAGGCAAACATTGACGGAGAACGATATCAACCCCTATCTATCTGATAGCTCAAAAGCCGATGTGTTGAAAAGGATGAAAACCTATCGTTATGGCAATATGTTCCTGCCACCTGGTAAAATTCCATCACTGATTTTTCCGGGATTTGATGGCGGCGCTGAGTGGGGCGGCCCTGCGTTTGATCCATCGACAGGCATAATCTACATCAATGCTAATGAAATGGCCTGGGTAATGACGATGATCGATGCTAAGAAGGAAGTACCAAAATCAGAAACTTTTAGTATGGCTGGACAAAGGCTATTTACCAATAATTGTATGAGCTGCCACGGACAGGATAGAAAGGGTACCGGCAACTATCCATCGCTAATCAATATCGGCTTAAAATATAAAGACCAGCAGATAAGCGACCTGCTGCAATCAGGTCGCCGGATGATGCCATCTTTTAAACAATTAAGCGATCAGGAAAGACAAGCTATCATTTCCTATATCACTGAAAATAAAAAGAACGGGATGAAAGCGTTCGTAGCCGTTCATAAGCAGGTTGACCCTTACATGGATATTCCATACCAGATGACTGGTTACAATAAATTCTTGTCAAAAGAAGGGTATCCGGCTATCTCGCCGCCATGGGGTACCTTAAATGCTCTGGACATAAACACCGGCAAAATGGTTTGGCGAATTCCATTAGGTAATGACCCCGCTTTTGAAAAAGTTGCCAAAACCCCTACCGGGACAGAGAATTATGGCGGTCCGGTGGTAACAGCAGGTGGCCTTGTGTTTATCGCAGCCAGCAAGGATGGCAAGATACGGGCCTTTGATAAAAAGAACGGCAAATTGCTTTGGGAAGCCAAACTGCCTGCACCGGGTTTTGCAACGCCATCAGTTTATGAAGTGGACGGCAAGCAGTATTTGGTGATTGCCTGTGGTGGCGGTAAACTGGGTACACAATCCAGCGATTCATACGTAGCATTTGCGCTGCCTAATTGAACCGTGGGCGACTATTCTCATTAGAAAGAGCTTAAAAGTCTCCCCTATTGGGGGAGATTTAGAGGGGGCTGTTATTATTTTGCCTAAATTCGCGCCATCAATCTACGCTTGATGCAGTTGTCCCATTCAAATAATCCGCCGGAAAGATCCGATAAAGCTATCTGGTATTTTTTGTTGCTGTGGACGATATTTAATGGTATCCAGGCGTACACTTTAGAGGTTCATGCCGATGAAGCTTACTATTGGCTTTATTCCCGCTTTTTAGACTGGGGTTATTTCGACCATCCACCAATGGTGGCCATTTTCATTCGTATCGGCGACAGCTTATGGCACAGTGAGTTTGGTATCAGGTTGATGACAGTGCTCTCCAGCACCTTATCGCTCTATATATTATGGCTCATCGCAAAAAAATATGCAGTTGAGGCTAAATGGTTCATCCTGGTGGCGTCCGGCATATTTATTTTTCATCAGTACGGTTTTACTACCACGCCCGATGCTCCTTTATTCCTGTTTACGGTACTGTTTTATTATGTCTATCAAAAATATACTGATGAGGATAAATTGAAGTGGGCCTTGTGGCTTGGAGTCATTATCGCTTGCCTGCTTTACAGTAAATATCATGGAGTATTGGTTGTCGGGTTCACAGTTCTATCTAATATCAAATTACTTAAACGCTGGACTTTCTGGGTGATCGCTGGGTTAGCTGTTATCCTCTACGTCCCACATATTTTATGGCAGGTCGGTCATGGGTATCCGTCTGTCAATTATCACCTGTACGAGCAATCTAGTTATCATTACCAGTTCTCACAAACCTGGACTTACTTTCCCGGGCAACTTCTAATGGCCGGTCCGGTCATAGGTATTTTCCTGTTCTATTATGGCTTTAAGGCGAGGATTAAAGATGCTTTTATCCGGGCGTTAATGGTGAACGCTGTATTTACATTTCTCTTCTTCCTGTCGAGCAGTTTTAAGGGCGAAGTACAGCCGCAATGGACATTGATTGCTTTTGCGCCGTTGGTATTGCTGGTGCTCATCCAATTTAAACAGTCCGGTAACTGGAAGCAATGGTTTCAATGGGTGGCTATTGTCAACCTAATATTCATTATCGCCTTGAGAGTAATGCTGATGACTGCTTCCCCGTTGATACGTAAAGTAGGCCAATTGAAGAGCTTGTTCGGTTTTAAGCAATGGGCCTATGATATTAAACAAAAAGTAGGCGACAACTATGTGATTTTGAACGACGGTTTTCAGAACGCCTCCAAGTATGATTTTTATAATAATACTACCAAGGGCTTCGCTTACGATGAGCGTTATTACCGCCTGACCCAGTTTGATATATGGCCGATGGAGGAAGGTATGCAACATCAAAAAGCGTATTGGCTTTCAAAATATCCTGTTATAGGTGTTAGCACAGATACCCTGAATACTACAGGCGGTAAGTGGTACGGCGGCTGGGTGAATGATGTACGCACCTATCAAAAAGTAAAAGTCGATGTTCCTTCGCCAAAAATGAGCGCTAAGCCCAAAGAGCAACTCACGTTCGACCTTGACATCACAAATGTGTATCCTTTTGCAATAAATTTCAGTAATTCGGGTTATCAGCACGAAGTACATTTTGAGGCGTGTTTGTTCAGCGAGGGGAATATTATACAGGTGCAGGAAGCAGAGGAGGATTTTCATCAATTGACAATAGGCCCGCACACAAGCAAACACTATAAATTCAAATTCATTGCACCGGAGAAAAAAGGGGATTATACATTGATGTTTTCTTTAAGAACAGACCCTTTCCTCGGCAGCAAAAACAGCAGAATAATTAATTTGACCATTGAATAATCATGATAAAAAAACTCTACTTTTTAGTATTTCTTTCCTTTTTCGCCTGTGGCGTGAGCGTGGCCCAAACCACATTGGATGTTAACTTTAACGGCTTGGGCTTCCTGGATAACCGCGAATACAAGGATTTTATTTCACGCTCACGTACTTACTCGGGTACACGCACTGCGCTCGATTTCGGATTGAATATCGATACGTTGAACAGCTTTGTGGTAGGAGCCAATGCCATCCATGAATTTGGTGCTATCCCTTATTTTTTGAAGGTGAACCCAATTGCTTATTATAGCTTTCACAATAAAAACTGGCTGTTTAATGCAGGTGAGTTTTCAAGGACAGGATTGATCGACAATTACCCCAGGGCATTATTAAACGACACTTTGCAATACTATCGCCCAAATATCGAGGGCTTGTTTTTGCGTTTCCTGAATGACAAGAAGAACTTCACCGAAACTATGTGGATAGATTGGGTAAGTCGCCAGACAGACACTCAGCGGGAAGAATTTTTGATAGGTTTGGAAGGAAAGTACAGGCCAAACCCATTCGGGCCATTTTATATTTCCCACTATTTTATGCTTTTGCATGATGCAGGAGCTGCCGTATTAACCACCGATGACCATATTACCGATAACGGCGGTGCACAGGTAAGACTAGGTTTGGATTTCAGCCATAAAACCGTTTTGGACTCCTTAACGATCGAAGCAGGCGCAATGACCTCACTAGAACGTACGAGAGGCGTAGATCAACTGCAGACTCCAAAGGGTTTTGTAGCAAGCGCTTATTTAAGCTATAAGCGAATAGCAGTGTTTAATGAATTTTATGCCGGACAAGGCAGCCACATTATGTATGGCGACTCTTTTTACGAGAAGAAGTTTTATAACCGTACCGACTTCATCATTACGCCATTTGTAGCAAAGGGTCTGAAAGGCCAATTTGTATTCACCATGCACAGAACGCCCGGCTTTACCAGTAACCAGGAAGCGTTTAGGGTGACGTATGATTTAGGAAGGAGAAAGATAGCGGCGTTTAATTGAGGATAGAGTTAAAAGCAGAAAGTCCAAAGCTGAAAGCGATACCTGGTTGCTTTGGCTTTGGACTTTCTGCTTTAAGCTTTCTGCTAATCCCTCGAAACATCCCCGCTTCCTGATTTGGAAGAGGAAACGTTGTGGGCACCACCAGTGTAGCGAACATCGCCTGAACCGGATACTGATGCTGATACGCTGTTGCTGGCATTGATCGATGCATCGCCTGAACCGGATACGTGAACAATGGTATTTACGGTAACTAATCCGCGAGCCTCAAAATCGCCAGAGCCGGATACATTTACAGCTGAGTTTTCAGCATGCCCGCCAAGTTTTACATCACCTGAACCGGAAACACCGCTCTCCAAATTTTTTACCTCTACACGGCCATACATATCGCCTGAACCTGATACCCTTAGCCTCATTGATTCTGCACGGATACCTTCTTTAAAAAAGACATCACCAGAGCCGGAAGTGGCGATTGAGTTCAGTTCTTTGGCCACTATGTATACAACAATCTTTTTGTGGTTGCCGAATACATCACCCCAATGAAAATTGCGGTCGTTTTTATTGTATACTCTTAAAACGCCATTATCAACTTCGGTAATAATATGACTGATAATTTCGTCCGGCGCCTCTACTTTAACCGACTCGCTTGAACCCTGCGTGATATACACGTCAAAAGAACCACCTGCGTCTACTGCATGAAAACCGCTTAAGTGACGGTCCTCAATTTTACCCATATCATCAACTATAGTTGTGTTATGAGGACGGGCATAGACATAGGCTGATCCTGGTAAAAGCAGCGCTATTAATAATATTTTGGTTAGTGCTCTCATTATTATTGCATTTTTGAAAATAAGACGCGGGCTGAATTAAAAGGTTGCATGAATATAGCAAAAAAAGACCGCTGATTTTTCGCCACTGATTTTTTTTCAATGGAGCTCAAGAGGGCTTCGCCGTTTTAATGATTATTGGATTTCGCTGATTTTTAAAATCATGGCAATCTTTTAATCATTAAAATCAGCGGTTCAGATTAGTCTAGCAACACCCCAATGTAATAATTGAACGTATCTACCTCAATATTGTCTTTAGTCACGCCTTCGATAGTCACCGGAGTAAAACGAGTTGTAGGTTTGATGTATTGATATTCTCCGCCTTTTACTTTTACGCGAACAGGCATATTAAAACCTTTGGCATCCGCCTGCCAGCGGACAGACAGTTTACCGTCACGGTTGGTCATAAACTCCAGTATAGGCAAGTTTTTGTAGTGTAAATATTGATCGAATACAGGAGATAAGTTTATGCCGGATTGCTCATTGATATAGTTTACAATATCATCATAAGTAACAGTTTGATGATAGAAGGTTTTGTTCAATCCGCGAAGGACAGAGCGCCATTTTTCATCATCGTTAATAATGGTACGGATCATATTCAGCAGATTTCCGCCTTTATAGTACATATCGCCGGAGCCTTCCTTGTTGACATTATATGGTCCAACTATAGGGCGATCATTAGAGATCAGCAAACGCGTGCCATGTACATATTCCTGCCCGGCTTGTTTACCCCATTTGGTTTCGATAAATAAGGATTCGGAGTAATTGGTAAAGCTTTCATGTATCCACATGTCGCCCAAATCTTTTGAGGTAATGTTGTTACCGAACCACTCGTGCCCGCTCTCATGCACAACGATAAAATCCCATTTCAATCCCCAGCCGGTTCCTGAAAGATCACGACCTAAATAACCATTATGATAATGGTTACCATAAGCTGTTCCGCTTTGGTGCTCCATACCGAGGTGATGTGATTCTATCAGTTTATAACCATCTTCATAAAACGGATACGGCCCGAACCAATGTTCGAATGCACTCAGCATTGGTTTGGCATTGTCGCCCCACTGTTTTTTTGCTTTCTCCAAATTATAGCTCAATGGCCAGAAATCCAGCGTGAGCTTGCCTTTTTCGCCATCATAAGTATCGCTGTAATGTGCATAATCACCAATGTTGGCTTCGATATCATAGTTGTTGATCGGGTTGGCTACAAACCAGTCGAAGCGGGTATAACCATCTTTCAATTTGGTCACTTTACGCAGGCGACCGTTTGAAACGTCCTTCAAGCCAGTAGGCACACTGATACTGATAAGTGCGCTGTCCACCTCATCATACTGATGGTCCTTATTTGGCCACCAAACGCTGGCACCCATGCCCTGGCAAGCGGTAGATACCCAGGGATGACCCAATGAATCAACATTGTATTCAATGCCGCCATCCCAGGGAGCGCGTTTGGCGATAGTTGGGTTGCCGGAGTAGTACACTGTAAATTCTTCCTTGCTGCCTTTGGTGATAGTTTGCGGGAAGGTTACGAATACGGCATTATACTCTCGGGTGTAGGGTAATTCTTTTCCTTTGTAAACAACCTTCTCCACTTTCAGATTGGCAAACAGATCGAACTGCAGTTTGGTAAAATCCTGCGTAGCAGTAAATTTAAATAGCACATTGCCGCTGATGAATTTGTTCGGGATATCGAACTTTACATCCAGATGGTAATAATTGATATCATAACAAGTACGCAAAGGCGTAAGGTAGCCTCTAAGCGAATCGGCGCGGGTAAATGTTTCTTTGTTGGTACCCAACTGCGCAAATGTATTCAGCGCTATCAGTGATGCTGCAATGGTGAAGAGAATGGATTTCTTTATCATGATGTTTTACTTATTCAAAATATTAATGGCGTCGTCACCCTGAGCTTGTCGAAGGGTATGGCGCAGAGGCCTGCCCACCATACTTCGAGAGCCTCAGTATGACATCCCGGGCGGTTACAACCCCGAAGTCTTTATATAATAATTCAATGTATCAATCTGCAAATTCGCTTTGGTTGCGCCGGGGATACTAACCGGTTCCATAACACTCGTTGGCTTGATGAACTTATATTCGCCACCCTTAACGCGCACTTTTATCGGCATATCAAAATTTTTAGCATCAGCTACCCATTTGCAATAAGGCTTGCCATCCTTCCAGGTAAACTGCAGTGTAGGTAAACCCTTGTAATGCAGATATTGATCAAATACCGGCGATAAATTCATGCCCGACTGCTTATTGATATAATTTACAATATCATCATAACTAACCGTTTGATGGTAGAACGTCTTGTTCAATCCACGAAGAATAGAGCGCCATTTTTCATCATCGTTAATGATGATCCTAACCATGTTGAGCAATACCGCACCCTTGGAGTACATGTCTTCGGAACCTTCTTTGTTTACGCCATATACGCCTACTATCGGACTGTTATTCTCAATCCCCTGGCGCGCACCATGGATATACTCTTGTCCGGCTTGTTTGCCATACTGATAGTCGACAAAAAGCCCTTCAGAATAGCATGTGAAGCTTTCATGTATCCACATATCAGCCAAGTCTTTTGCTGTGATGTTGTTACCAAACCATTCGTGCCCACTCTCATGAACGACGATATAATCCCATTTCAATCCCCAGCCGGTTGATGAAAGATCATGCCCCAGGTAACCATTCAGAAAATGATTGCCATAAGCTACTGCGCTCTGGTGTTCCATGCCTAAATGCGGGGTTTCAACCAGCTTGTAGCCATCTTCATAAAACGGATATGGCCCAAACCAATGTTCAAATGCCTTGAGCATCGGTTTTACGTTGGCCGCGAATTGCTTTTTAGCTTTCTCCAGGTCTGATGGCAGCACCCAGTAATCCAGGTCGAGTTTGCCTTTTTCGCCATCATAGGTATCGGTAAATTCTGTATAATCACCAATATTGGCTGCCACGTCATAATTGTTGATCGGGTTAGCCACAAACCAATCAAAACGGGTATAATCATCGCCCAGGTCAGTCACTTTACGCAGGCGGCCATTGGACACGTCTTTTAATCCCGTCGGTACAGTGATGCTAATCAACATGCTATCCACTTCATCAGATAAATGGTCTTTATTCGGCCACCAGATGCTGGCGCCTACACCTTCGCAGGCAGTAGCTACCCAGGGTTTGCCGGTTGTGTCTTGCGTATAAACAACCCCTCCATCCCAGGGTGCGTTTTTAGCAACTGTTGGGTTGCCAGAGTAATATACGGTAAACTCATCCTTGCTACCTTTTTTTATAGTCTCAGGAAACGTCACAAACACTGCGTTATAATCGCGTTTGTAAGGTAGTTCCTTGCCTTTATATTCAACCTTCTCAATTTTTAGATTGTCAAATAAATCGAACTGTAGTTTGGTAAAATCCTGCGTAGCAGTAAATTTAAACAGGTTGCTGCCGCTGATGAATTTATTATTGATATTGAATTTCACATCTAAATGATAGTAGTTGATATCGTAACAAGTACGTAATGGCGTGAGGGTCCCCCGCAAAGTATCAGCGTGGGTAAATTTATCCTTGTCGACCAAAAGCTGTGCGTGCAGGTAATTGTGCGTCAGGCTTATGATAAACAGGAAGGCAAATAGTTTTTTCATTCAGCGAACTTAATCGGGTGGTTTAAATTTAGCAACTATATCAGCAATAAGTTGATTTTAGCACATAAGTGTTACAATGCGGTGAGTGTGGGGTAAAATGTGGGGAGTAGACTGTGCACATTCTCAATTATAACGATGGGTTTCAAACCCATCGTTATAATTGAGACAGAAGACGAACTTAGGACTTCAAAAGATCAACTTCTGTCCACTTTTTTAGTCGCCACGTTTTATTCTTAGGATTATATTTGAATGTTTTGGTTCCTTCATAATGTCCCATTACGTAGACCTTCACCAGTGTTTTTTGTTTAGCATTGACATACGTTGGAAATGAACCTAAATGTTCTGTTAAAAATCTGCTTCGATGAAAGTGACCAACGTTATCTTGAAAATAAAAGATATAAGATGGACCGGCATCAACCGAATATTCAGATTTAATAGCAAAGTCCTCTTTTCCATCAAAATTTAGATCAGCCACTATTAGATCACCATAATCATAATCTGAGGCTTCTTGATTCTCATGATATCCTGTAATGTACGATCGTACATTTTTACAGTTTTCATAGGCTGCATAAAGGCTACCACTGTCATTAATGACTTTTATCTTTTGAATGAGCTTCTTAGTGCTTTTAAGGTAAATGCTCAAAGTTACTATGCCACTAGAGAATATACTATCTGAACTTAATGACTTCTTAGCTGTAATATAATAATCAAATTTATGAGACAAATTTGAATGTATGCATTCTTGAGCATTGACCTGAGTAGTCATCAACAAAAATACCCAAAAGATAAGTTGACAGGATATTTTACGGTTCATGGTTTTGATAAATGCAATTTACGGTATTTTATAATCCCCAAGTCAACTAATCTCCAATTAACTAATCTCGCCGAAGGAGTCGTACGGACTAATCTCTAAAATACTTACCTTTGCCGCACCACAAAAAATACATTTACTATGCAATATGATGTTATCGTTATCGGCTCGGGTCCTGGTGGCTATGTAGCTGCTATCCGTTGTGCCCAGCTGGGGTTAAAAACTGCTTGTATCGAGAAATATGCTACCTACGGCGGAACCTGCCTTAATGTGGGCTGTATCCCGTCGAAAGCTTTGTTAGATTCATCGGAGCATTATTATAATGCATCGCATTCTTTCAAAACCCACGGCATCAACCTGGATAATCTTTCGGTGGATATGGAGCAGATGATGAAGCGTAAGGTAGATGTGGTGAACAAAAATACCAGTGGTATCAGTTTCCTGTTCAAGAAGAACAAGATCGACGGTATTCAGGGTATCGGTTCATTTAAGGATAAAAACACAATCATCATTAAAAAACCGGATGGCACCGAGCAGGAGATCACCGGGAAGAACATCATTATAGCAACTGGTTCCAAACCATCTGCGTTGCCTTTTATTAAGAATGATAAGAAAA
>Ga0310811_10004951_pt1 | contig 16771 bp, 16 predicted proteins | sample YCmetagenome_FD_207642 | JGI IMG/M metagenome (GOLD analysis project Ga0310811, IMG submission 207642) | Soil microbial communities from experimental microcosm in Duke University, North Carolina, United States - YC | ecosystem: Engineered > Artificial ecosystem > Soil microcosm > Unclassified ...
CGCCATGTCAGGGACAGTGGATGGGGGGCAAAGCTGGCAGCTTCTTCAAAATTTTCAGGGCGATGGTGGTTATGCTGATTTTCAAATGCTTTCGAACCAGGTTGGTTACATCTGCGGCAAAACCATTAAAAAGACGACAGACGGTGGACAAAGCTGGAAGACCATAGTTGACCCAGGTAAAACAACCAGTTCGATCTACCTGCTTGATGCCAATCATGGATGGGCATGCGGACTAAATGGTCTTGTGGTAAAATTCAACGGTCAAAAATAATTTTTTCTTTTAGTACAGGAACTGCCTGCTCGTATTCACTCCATTTTTTGATAATGTCAGGACATAAACGCCGTGTGGATAATTCCCAGCGCTGAGCTGCGCCGTCTGATCACCCGCAGGAGCGTTGATGACCTGGTGGTAGAGAGCCCTGCCATCGGGAGAAAATATGCTCAGCTGGTAGCTGCCAGCCTCACCGATGGACAGCTGTGTTTTGACTGAACCACCTCCAGCTACCACGCTGCGGATAGTGGTGAGAGCCGCTCCCTTTTGTACCAGGTTTACAACAGTGATGCCAGAGCGAAGAATAGTTCCGTCGGGCTGTTGGGCTGCCACGCGGTAGAAAACTCTTGCAACGGCCGGAGCGCCGGCATCTGTGTATTGGAAGAAGGTTCCGTCAGCGGTATTGCTGATGAGACTATTGATCGTGGTAAAGCTGATATCATCGACCGAACGTTCGATATTGTATGTTGTACCGGCCTCAAAACCCTGCGCCTGGTATTGGAGGCTGATGACATTGGCGCCAGCGTCGCTGCTGCCGTTGCCGTTGGCCTTTGCAAATAGCTCCAGCGACTGTACGGCGAGCACTCCGGAGATAGCCTGTCCCTGGATGCTGATATTGTCGGCTACCAGTCGGCTGTTGCCGCCGGAGTTGATGGTTGTATTATATCCATATAAACGAAAGGTAACGGCGGATGAGAGCGTTTGAAAAGCGGCGGGTAACGTCACCGTGAACGTAGCATAATTATAGGTCAAACTATTGGTGGAGAGGTTGGCCGTATATCCGTCGAGACTGGAACGGAGTATCCAGTTGTTGGGACCCGCCCCTTGCGGAGTACCGGTATTACTGCGACGGATTACCATTGTCACGGTATTGAGCACCAGGTAATAACCTGTATTAGGGCTGACTGAAAATTGAAGATATGCATTCGGGTCGATCGCGCCGGTGGGCCATCCGTCCTGTCCATAAAATTCACCGCCGCCATTAAAGGCGTTGCTGACGATAGAAGATCCCAGGGAGACGTTTGGCGCCGTAATATTAGATCCTGCGGCGGCGGCCAGGGACGAGTTGAAATTCCAGTTGGCGGCTGTCTGGGCTTCCGCGGCTGTTACAGGCAACAAAGCCACCAGGGCCAGGGTAAGGGTCTTTAGGGCTATCAGGGATGACGGATTAATAGTTTTCATACATACAGGTGTTGCCAATGGAAAGCAATTGGTTTGCCTGAATTTTAAAGGATTGGGATTCAGTTATTTGTGCAACATTAAGGCATTGCCCAAATTCCCAATCAAGGAATTGATTCCAGTTTCGGGTCATAAACAGGTATATGGAATTATTAAGGAGATGCATCCAAGGGAAAACTACTTTTATGAGCTATCGTCTTTTCAATCGTTCACTTTTTGTGTCAACGCTGGTGGTTGGTGGTTTGGCCTTGTTTTCAGCAGCCGGCTGTTATAAGGCTGATCTTAAGGCGGAGCCGGCAATTACGGCCCGGGTTTCAGACGCCGCAGCATCTGATCCTATATTCGGTGGCTGTGGTCCTGATGCCGAATATAAAGGCGGCACTGCTGCCTGGCTGCAATTCCTCAATGCCAACTGTAAGTATCCTGATGAAGCGGTAGATCAGGAGGTCCAGGGCATTGTCAAGGTTCAGTTCGTTGTAGAAAAGGATGGAACGGTGAGTCATGTCGAGGCACTAAGCGGTCCGCAAATCCTGCAAAAGGAAGCGATACGCGTGATCGCAGCCAGTGGACAGTGGGAGCCGTCGACACTCAACGGACGTAAAGTAAGGTCCTATAAGATACAACCCATCGTTTTCAGGCTGGAACAGGGTTAAGCCTGCGGCTGTGCAGGCTGTACCGTCTTATCCAGCTCCTGGGAGATATTGAGCAGGAGCTGGCTACTGGTCTGTAGTTTGGCGACCAGCTCTTCGATCTGCCGGTCTTTCGCCGCCAGCTGCTGCAGGAGCGATTCATCCTGCACCGTGGGCGCAGTTTCGATCCGTTGGTCCGCTGTCAGCGGGGCTGTAGTCGTTGCAGGCGCCCGGCCGGCGAGCAGATCCTCGTATTTCTTTTCGACCCTGGCTACTTGTTCTTTCAATTGTTCGATCCGTTGATCTGCCATGTCGCGGTATTGTTCATACTTTTCCTTCATCCAAAGGATGCCCTTGTACATATTTTCAATGGCGTCCGCCGGCGCAATGGTCTCCCGTTCTTCTTCGGGTACAGGCTCCGCCCCTTCCCCTGCGTCCAGACCTGATCCTGCCGCAAGCATCGGCAGCGTGGCCGCACGCTTCATCGCGGCAATGAGGATCTCAGGAGCAGCCGACAGGTCAAGCCCTTGCATCGACAGCGCCATCTCATCCTGTGTCTTTCGCCTCCTGCGATAATGCAGCCAGGTCGTGACCAGCATAGCGACGATAAACATCGGCACAGATATCCATAAAAGAATGCGCAGGAATTGCCCAAATTCATACAGGTTAACCAGGAGTAAAAGCATGATCGAGAGTTTAAAGTAAAATTTCTCTCAATATTGAAAGACAGGCAATTATGTTTAGAAAACTGGTTTTCGCGATTTCGATGGTCCGGGTGGAGGCAATATAAAAGTGCAATATTCACGCCAAAAAAGCAATTATTGACCGATGGTGGAAGAGGATAATTGCCGTCCACGTAAATCCGATGTTTCGGGAGGGATTTTAGCACAAATTTGGTACTCCATCATCTATTAAACTATGTCAATCATGAATGCCAGTAAAAAATTGATCGCTTGCGCCGCGTTACTGATCGCGCTGTTTTCCGCTTCATCTACGTTCGCCCAGGGTGGTCGTATGATGGATACAGCTGCAATGCGGCAGCGTATGGAAGCCCGGATACAAAAAATGAAGGATGATCTGAAACTGACCCCCGTACAGGCGGACTCCATGAGAGCTATTTCCGTGGACCAGCAGAGTAAAATGCGGGAAATTTTCATGGATCAGTCTATGAGCAGAGAAGACAAGATGGCCAAGATGCAGCCAATGCGCGAAGCTGCCAACAAAAGGATCGAAGCTGTCCTCGGGGCCGATCTGTTCAAGAAATACCAGGATTGGGAAGCAGCCAATCGTCCGCAGCGTGGCGGAGGCGGCGGAAACTAATTTGAAAGCTGAAATAAAAAAAATGCCGTGGATGACCACGGCATTTTTTTTATGCTTCTATAGTTATGATTTCTTTTGTTCCTTCACCCAGTTGTCCCGGAGCGTAGTGGTCCGGTTAAAAACCAGCTTTTCTTCCGAGCTATCCTTATCCAGGTAGAAATAGCCTTTCCGGAGGAACTGATAGTACTCGCTGAATTTAGCCTTTGCCAGTGCCGGTTCGCCATAAACGACGCCCAGTACCTGCAGGGAATCCGGGTTGATATAATCCTTAAAGTCCCCTTCTTCGCTGGAAGGGTCTTCCACCCGGAACAGGCGGTCATAGAGCCGTGCTTCCGCGGTGATAGCATGTTTGATGCTAACCCAGTGGATGGTGGCCTGCACCTTCATATTGGACTGCGTCCCGCCGCTTTTGCTTTCGGGCAGATACGTGCAGCGCAGCTCCGTGATCTTTCCGGTCTCATCCTTAACGACCTCATCACACTGGATGATATAGGCGCTCTTGAGCCGAACCTTCTGCCCCGGCGACAAACGGAAGAATTTCTTTGGCGGGTTCTCCATGAAATCTTCCTGTTCGATATAGAGCTCCCGGCTAAAGGGCACCTGGCGGTGGGTTGTCTCCGGGTTCTCCGGATTGTCCTCGCTGCTGAGCCATTCTTCGTCCTGGTCGAAATTGGTAATAACGATCTTCAACGGATCGAATACAACCATCCGCCGCAGGGCTATCTTATTGAGATGATCCCGAACACAAAACTCCAGCAGGGATACATCGATGAGATTGTCCCGTTTCTGCACGCCTATCTTCTCGGCGAAGTTGCGGATGCTCTCCGGTGTATATCCCCGGCGGCGAAGACCTGATATGGTCGGCATCCGCGGGTCATCCCAGCCGGTGACATATCCTTCGCTGACCAGCTGCTTCAGCTTGCGCTTGCTCATCACGGTATAAGTGAGGTTCAGGCGGGCAAACTCATATTGATGAGAGGGGAAGATCTCCAGCTTGTCGATGAACCATTCATATAAAGGACGATGCGGCACAAATTCCATGGTACAGACCGAATGCGTGATCTTTTCGATGGAGTCACTCTGGCCATGCGCAAAATCATACATCGGGTAGATACACCAGCTGTCACCGGTACGGTGATGATGGGCATGCTTGATCCTGTACATGATGGGATCTCTCAACAGCATGTTGGGCGAGCTCATATCTACTTTTGCCCGCAGCACTTTTTCGCCATCCTTGTATTTCCCGGCCCGCATATCCCGGAACAGCTGCAGATTCTCTTCCACGCTGCGGCTGCGGTAAGGACTGTCCTGACCCGGTGTCGTAGGCGTTCCCTTGAGCTGGGCGATCTGCTCCGAGGTGCTGTCATCGACATACGCAAGACCTTTTTGGATCAGCGTTTCGGCAAATTTGTATAGTTGTTCGAAATAATCGGATGCATATAATTCATTCTCCCATTCAAAGCCCAGCCAGCGGATATCATCCTTGATGCTGTCCACATATTCGGTATCTTCCGTTACGGGGTTGGTGTCGTCAAAACGGAGGTTGGTCTTGCCGCCGTATTTCTGTGCCAGCCCGAAATTGAGAACAATGGATTTGGAATGGCCTATGTGCAGGTAGCCATTGGGTTCGGGAGGGAAGCGGGTCAGGATAGATTTGTATCTACCGGCCGCAATATCCTCTTCGACAATCTCTTCCAGGAAATTCAGGGACTTTTCTTCTTCTTTTTTGATCTCCGTCATAAATGATCATGTTGAACCAGCGAATTTAGCGATTCTGAGGCAGGTAGCCAAAGGATCAGCCCCTTTTCCCGAACAGCAGGCTGCCGATGCGGACCATCGTACTGCCTTCTGCCACAGCCAGTTGATAGTCGCCACTCATACCCATGGAAAGAATGGGGGGAGGGCTGCCCGGAGCGGGCAGGTCCGATTGCGCCGGAGGGGCCGATGCCGCAAAATATTTATCAAATAACCGGTGGAGAGACCGGAATTCAGCAAGAATAGATTCCGGGTTGTTGGAAAAAGAGGCCATTCCCATCAGCCCACGCACACGGACGTTTGCAAACTCATCCGGGGCCGCCCGCACAGTCTGCAGCAGCTCTTCCAGCTCAACGACGTCCAGCCCGAATTTGGTCTCTTCCCGCGCGATATAGACCTGTAAGAGCACGTCTACTATCCTGCCGGCCTTTGCCGCCTGCTTGTGGATCTCTTTCAGCAGGCTCAGGCTATCCACGCCATGGATCAAATGAACAAAGCCAATAATATACTTGACCTTATTGGACTGAAGATGTCCTATGAAATGCCAGCGGATATCGGATGGCAGCCGGGGTTGCTTGTCGACCAGTTCCTGCACATAGTTCTCCCCGAAATCCCTTTGCCCCTCGGCATACAATGCTAAAATATCTTCAGCAGGTTTAGTCTTTGAGACAGCCACTAAAACCGCTTGCCCTTCGAGACTTGCCTTTACATCCAAATAAGCATCCTTGTTTATCGGCACGTTAAATAGGTTTAACGCGAAGATACCTACATGGATGGTAATAGACGGTAATCATCGCAAAGCAAATTGATTTAATTTTGCGCCCGAGACTTTTTACGAGACCCCAACTGGACGGAGTCCAGTGAACAGACATTAATGGAATTGGGCAGAAAATTATTTTGCAGGTCATTTTTTGCCCAATTTAACACATGTAGAAATATGACACCCAGAAACAGCCGCAGCCTCACTATAAGTACATTTTTTCTTTTAGCATTCTTTCTCTCCCCCTTCTTCAGCATAGCCCAGAACAAAACTTCCCTCACGGGGAAGGTCATCGACGGTCAGACCAGGCAGCCTATTCATGCTGCGACGGTCCTCCTGCTTCACAAGGATTCGACGGTTGCGGCCGAAGTGGTTAGCAAGCCCGATGGGAGCTTTACACTCAACGGTCTGCCGGAAACAGTTTCAAAACTCCAGATCAGCGTCGTTGGCTATCAGCCTTTTTCCCAGACCATTCCCGGTGGTCACCGGACGATGGGCGTCCCCGTCAGCATGGGAGTCATCCAGCTGAAACCGTTACCGGTTCAAATGCAGACGGTGACCGTTGTTGGAACCCGGAACCTGCTAAAGACAGAGATAGACAAGAAGGTATTCAATGTAAGCAATAGCCTGGCCAGTAAGGGCGGAACGGCCCAGGACGCCCTCCGCCAGGTGCCCACGCTCAGCGTCGACGCCTCCGGGAACATCAGTCTGCGGAACGGCTCTCCTACCATCCTCCTGGATGGCAAACGTACGCAGCTGACACTGGACCAGATCCCGGCGGACCAGATCCAGAGCATCGAGGTCATGCCCAATCCTTCGGCGAAATATGATGCACAGGGTAATCATGGAATTGTCAACATCGTTCTGAAGAAGAACCGTAAGCCAGGCATGAACGGCTCGGTCACGGGAGTATGGAGCACGCTCCATGAGACCTATGAATTCCTGAACCTCAACGCCTACAAGAACAAATGGAATTTCACGTTCAATTATATGGGACATGGGCACCGGTCCGTTTCCAATACAACGACGACGCTGGATGATATCGCATCGAAAACGACGACGGTTCAGCACGGTCACGCCGTCATGACCGGACCTTTCCAGATGTTCAAGGCCGGCGCGGATTACTTCATGAACCCTCACAATTCCTTTAGCCTTTCCGGGAATATTGGTTTTGGTCATCACCCTACCAGCGGCACGCAGAACACCGCTTACCAGGACGGCGCCGGGACGATCGATTCCAGCGGTCAGAGAAGCTCCTATGAAAGCGATCGCTTTGTTTTCACCCACTCCAATTTTGACTATACCCATTCTTTTTCAAAGACCAATGAAAAGCTGTCGGCCAGTGCTGCTCTCGAAACTTATCATGGTACTGACAATGGCAGATATGCCATGCAGTATTTCGACAAAGGCGCCACACCGCTTGGCGACCCGTACCGGCAGCAATTCTCGGGTTTTGGAGATGCCCGTAACCTGACCCTGCAAACCGACTATACCGATCCGTTCAAAGACGGCAATGCCAAACTGGAGACAGGTATCAAGACTATCCTGCACCACAATCACAGCTTCAACGATTTCCGGAATGAGGCCGGGCAAAATTATGTGGCAGATTCTTCGGCCAGCTACAACTATCAGTATGATGACAACACGTATGCAGCCTATGCCAGCTATAGCGATCAGTTCGGAAAGTTCAGCTATATGGCCGGTCTGCGCCTGGAGAAGTACGATTATACGGGGCGTTTGCTGGACGACAATAGCGGATTCGGGTTCCACCAAACCGGGCTTTACCCCAGCCTTTATCTCACCGAAAAAACGGGAGACAACAGTGATGTTCACCTCAATTATTCCCGGAGGGTCAACCGGCCGCAGTGGTGGCAGATCACACCGGAGACAAATTATTCCAATCCGCAGAATCCCCAGGTGGGCAATCCGCATATCCGGCCGGAGAATACCAACCTCGTCGAGCTGGCTTACAATAACCAGTTTGGGTCAAGTATCGGTTTGAATACGACCTTGTATGTGAAGAACACCCTAAGCCCGATGATGTCCTATAATATTCCCTTGTCAAAGGATACATTGCTCAGCACGTTCGAGAATGGCAGGAGCATCAACACTTATGGCGCAGAGATCATCTTCAAGCTGCCCGTGACACAATGGTGGAATGCCACAACAAATTTCAACCTTTACGAGACGGATATCAATGCCGATAACTTGTCTCAGGGACTTTCCAATTCCGGCTTTAGCTGGTTTGCCAAGCTCAATTCAGACGTGAAGCTGTTGAAATCCTATACCTTCCAGCTGACCGGCAACTACAATGCTGCAAATGTGGTCGCCCAGGGAAAGATACTGGCTTCCGGCGGGATGGACATCGCTATCAAAAGGGATTTCCTGAAGAATAATGCGGCTACGCTGGTGCTTAGCCTGTCGGATGTTTTCAATACGCAGCAGACCCGCGTCGACACCTATTCACAGGGACTCTTCTTCCAGGAGTCTATCAACAAGCCGGAGACCAGGGTGCTGAAGATCAACTTCACCTATAGTTTCGGGAAGGAGCTGAATGGCAAGCGGCACAAGGCTACTTCAGAATCGAACGGCTGATCACGATGCGCTGCACTTCGCTGGTGCCTTCGTAGATCTGCGTGATCTTTGCATCCCGCATCAGTCGTTCCACATGGTATTCCTTGACATATCCGTATCCGCCGTGGACCTGGACTGCTTCGGTGGTGGTCCACATGGCTGTTTCCGAAGAAAAGACTTTTGCCATGGAAGAGCTGAGGGCAAAATCCTGGTGCTGGTCCTTCTCCCAGGCAGCGCGAAGACAAAGCAGACGGGAGGCCTCGATGCGGGTAGCCATATCCGCCAGCTTGAACTGGATGGCCTGGTGCTGCATGAGCTCTTTTCCAAACGCCTTCCTCTCTTTGGAGTAATTCAGCGCCAGCTCGTATGCTCCGCTGGCAATGCCCAACGCCTGGGAAGCAATCCCGATACGGCCTCCGGACAACACCCTCATGGCGAACTTAAAACCAAAGCCGTCTTCCCCGATACGATTCTCTTTGGGCACCTTTACATCGTTGAACAGGATGCTATGGGTATCGCTGCCCCGGATACCCAGCTTATTTTCCTTAGCGCCTACGACTACTCCCGGGGAATTTTTTTCTACGATAAAGGCGTTGATGCCATGATGTCCTTTTGCAGGATCTGTCTGGGCGATGACGAGATAAACGGAAGCGGAGTTGCCATTGGTTATCCAGTTCTTTGTTCCATTCAGCAGGTAGTGATCGCCCTTGTCTTCCGCGGTCGTACGCTGGGAAGTGGCATCGCTTCCGGCCTCGGGTTCGCTTAACAGAAATGCTCCGATATAGAGCTCTCCATCCTTGCTTCCTCTCGCAAGCGGAGTAAGATATTTTTCCTTTTGTTCATGAGTGCCGTAAGTGTCCAGCCCCCAGCACACCAGGCTATTGTTGACGCTCATACAGACGCTGACGCTGGCGTCTATCTTACTGATCTCTTCCATTGCCAGCACATAGCTGACCGTATCCATTCCTGAACCGCCATAGGCAGGATCTACCATCATGCCCATAAAACCAAGTTCTGCCAGCTTGAGGATCTGTTCTTTTGGAAATTTCTGGTGTTCGTCCCTTTCTATGACCCCTGGCAGGCATTCGTTGCGGGCGAAGTCGCGGGCGGCCTTTTGAATCATCAGATGTTCTTCGGATAACTGAAAATGCATATGGGCAACAATTTTGCCCAAAAATAATAGAAACTATTTTATGAAACTAACATTTGTTAGTTTTTTTACATTGAAACGGACTATTGCGGAAAGAGGTAGCGTTGGTGTGTACGGAAGGAAGGAGGTAACAGAGGTAGCAGAGTATTGAAAGGCAGCCGGGGTATACCGGAGGCATATTAAATGGGCAGGGCGCTGGCTTTTGCGTGGAGCAAACCGATCACCGTTTTGAAAATAACGATGAATAGTCCGGCTTCCTCTTCGGTAAAGTTGCTGCCTTCTCCTTCATCCCCGTCTTCGCTGTAGATGGTCGCTGCGGCAAACTGCAGGAGATCCGGCTGGCAAAAGGCATCCATGATAGCCATAGCGTCAGCTTCGTCGAAGCCATCATTGAAGACTTCTTCCATTTCGTCAAATTCTTCGTTGAATGCCTTTTCGAATTCGGGCTCTGTAATGGCGGCAATCCCGGGGGTCAGCTCCCGGAAGCTAAGCAGGATAATGGTCAGCACATAGGCTACGTCTTCCCTGGCATCGGGTTCCTGCAGCTCGCGGCTTTCTCCCAGGACATAACCAACTATTGCCGGCTGATCTTTGGCAAAGGCGTCCCAGACTTTGCTGATCTGGTCTTCGTCCATGCGCTGGATCCGGTCATTTATAAGATCGATCACCTGATCGGTAATTTGTACCATCCGTAATTTTCTTTCAAACCTACGTTAATTTGTATTGCGGCAAAAACCTAACTTGCACTTTATGTCAAGGAATTATTCCCAAAAGGCAAAGATCGCCGTTTCTGTATCCTCGGAAGTAGGCCGTCTCCGGCGGGTCCTGGTGCACAGCCCTGACAGCGGGCTTGGCAAAGTAGTGCCCTCCAAGGCCCAGGACTGGCTCTTCGAAGACATTGTCCATCTGGATACTATACGTCGGAAGGAATATGATTTCTATACGAAGATCCTGCTGTATTTCCTGGACCCGGAAAAGATCCGCGGCAAGCTGACCGAGGTCGACGACGAAAAGAACAAACGGGCTTTTTATAAACCCGGTGATGACCGCTTTTTCCGGTCGGACAAGGTTGTCGAACTGCAGTGGCTGCTCAGTGACATCCTGACCGATGATTCCATAAAGTCAAAACTGGTAGCCTCGGTATGCGCCATCGAAGCCTGCTCCTACGATACGCAGCTGCAACTCCAGGAGCTGGACCCGGTACAGCTGGCCAAGACTTTTATCAGCGGTTCGTTGAGTGAAGAGCAAATGCTTTTCGCCCCCATCCCAAACTTTATCTTTACCCGGGATATCGGCATTGTCATTAACAATTATGTGCTGCTCAACAAGCCGGCCAAAAAGGCACGTACACGGGAAGCGCTTCTGGCCAAATATATCTTCTTCAATCATCCCCTGTTCGAAGAGTACCAGGAAAAGATCATAGAGTTGGCGGACACCCATCACCACTTCCTTCTGCCAAGGGAAGGCGATGACCGCAAGGTGACGCTGGAAGGCGGGGATGTGATGGTCGTCTGTAAAGACCACCTGCTGATCGGCATCAGCGAGCGGACCTCCAGCGAGGCAGCCCATCAGGCTATCAAAGTGTTGTTTGAAAAAAACGTTGTCAAAAAGATCACCATTATCCGTATCCCCAAGAAAAGGGATTATATGCATATCGACACCATCTTCACACAGGTACGGCGCAATGTCTGGATACTTTTGGGTACGTTTTCGAAAAAGGCCATGAAACATGAAGATGAGGACGAAGTACAGCGGATACTGGACAACAGCAAAAAAGAAGACAAGCTAAGGATCCTCCAGTTCCGGAAGAAGGACCCGGGCAATCCTGAATATTTTGACAACCTCGAAGACCTGCTTACCGACATCAGCAAAAATGACCTGGAATGCACGGAGAAAGTAAAATTCATTTACTCCGGCAATAATGAATTCCCCTTCGATGCGAGGGAGCAGTGGACGGATTCCTGCAACCTGCTGGCCCTGAAGGAAGGGGTCGTCCTGGGTTACGATCGCAATGACAAAACGGTAGAGGCATTCCGGGCGAACGGCTTTAACGTCATCCATGCCGGAGCGTTGATCCAGGACATAGAAGAAGGCAGGGTCGACCCGGATTCGCTGGAAAACACCGTGATCCTGATGCCTTCTGCTGAGCTGTCGCGCGCCCGGGGAGGGTTTCACTGTATGAGCATGCCGCTGCACCGCGATGAGCTGTAAGCCGCAAATCAATTAGCCCGCACCGCACTACGACCCGCGATTATCTTAAATTCAATGTATGCAAACCACTTCTCACCTTCTCATGATACGACCGGTAAACTTCAGCTTCAATGCTGAAACTGCCGTCAACAATGCTTTTCAATCCGCTGCTACCAATGATAATGATGCCCAGAAAAAGGCATTGGAGGAGTTCGAAGGCTTTGCGGCCCTTCTGAAAAATAATGGCGTAGACGTTACGGTCATCGACGATACCCCCGCCCCCTATACGCCCGACTCTATTTTTCCAAACAACTGGGTTTCCTTCCATGGGGATGGAACGGTCTGTCTCTATCCCATGTATGCTCAAAATCGCAGATTGGAGCGTAAGCCGGAAGTGCTTCAACAAGTCTCCCGGAAATTTGACATCCAGGCCACGCTTGACTTCAGCGGTTACGAAGAACAGGGGCTTTTCCTCGAAGGGACAGGCAGCATGGTACTCGACCGCGACCAAAAAATAGCCTATGCCGGTCTTTCGCCGCGTACAGACCAGTCGGTACTTCTCGACTTTTGCAACAAGATGGGCTATACCCCGAGATCGTTCATGGCTGTGGATGGAAAGGGGGCACCGATCTATCATACCAATGTAGTGATGTGCGTTGCAGACCGTTATGTCGTAGTTTGCCTCTCTTCGATACCCGACGCGGCCGAACGGGAAAGCCTGATCGCTACGATCCGTAAAAGTGGGAAAGACATCGTCGATATCAGTCTGTCACAGCTGAATCATTTCGCCGGGAATATGCTCCAGGTTCAGAATGACAAGGGAGAGAAATTGCTGGTGATGTCCTCGCAGGCTTACTCTTCGCTTGAACTCGAACAGATCAGCCGGCTGACCAGTTTCAATCGCATCCTGCACGCGCCATTGACGACCATCGAGACCAATGGCGGGGGAAGCGCGAGGTGTATGCTGGCCGAGATCTTTCTTGAGCCAAAGTAAGCCTCCTGAGCCAGGTAGCCTTCTGAGCCGAAGCAGCCGCTTGAGCCAGGTAGCCTTCTGAGGCGAAGCAGCCGCCTGAGCCAGGTAGCCTTCTGAGCCGAAATAGCCTTCTGAGCCAGTAGCCGGTCATCATCTAGCCGGTCAGTATATTTGCAGCTGCTTAAAACAAGGTCAGCGGCGGCGGTTCTATCGTCAGTCGTGGCGGCTTCAGGGAAGTGCCGCAGATGGCATTGAAACGCTCGACAGCATGTTTCTCCAGATCCGGCGCCAGCAGTTCATTGTGATTGTGAACGATGAAATAGATCTCCTTCAACCCTTTGTCCATCCATGATCTCAACCGGTGCGCCCAGGCTTCGATACGCGGAAAGTCAGTGGGATGAAGACTGTTGCCGACCCAGCGAATAAAGACCACAGGGGCTGTCAGCCGCATATGCAGCACGTCCCGGCGGCCGGCCGTGTCGGTGATGACGGTACCGATATTGTTTTCCATCATGATCCTGAAAGTCCCGGCGGCGCTGCCGTTGAACCAATCTTTCTGACGGAGCTCCACACAAAGGCGGAAGTCCCCGGGCAGGCTGCGCAGGTAATCCTGTAAGAGAGCGGCCCTGTCAGGACCAAAGTTTTCCGATAGCTGCAGGAAAGAAGTTCCCAGCCTGTCCCCAAACTCCGAAATGTGATCGATAAACTGCGTCGTCTCCACTTCAGCATTTCTCAGCTGGAGCCGGTGGCTGATCGATTCTGACATTTTGGGACAAAAACGGAAACCCTCATCCGCAAGTGATGCCCATCGCCGGATCACCTCTTTTGGCTGAAGACTATAAAACAAAGTGTTTAATTCGATGCAATTGAATTGTTTGACATAATGAGCCAGAAAATCTTTTTGCCTGGTTCCTTTTGGATATACTTTACCCACCCAATCGGTTCGTCCCCATTGCGTGCAACCTACGTAAAGCCGGACGGGTTGCGGCCTCTGTGAGCCAGGTCGCGCCTTTTCTTCGCCGGGCCGTTGCTCCAGGGCGCCAAGCTGCTGCCAGAGCAGCTCATTCATAGGATCATCAGGCGGCAACGAAAAGTCGATTTCTTCAATATGTTCTGTTCTTCCAAATTCCATAATAAAGATAGTTTAGCAATAAAGGCGGACATGAATAAAACAATAAGCTTCTGCAATTTGCGTCTTGTTTCGTTTCAAATCCTTACTTTTGGGACTTCGACCGGGTAGACCCGGCATTCAAATATGTTTAAGGTAGAAAATTTTCAATAACCTAAGCCTTTGATTAAAGCTTTTTTAAATTTCAAATCTTAAGAACAGGACCCCAGATGGAAAGCAAAGTCACAAAAATTGGCGTACTCACTTCCGGCGGCGACGCTCCGGGAATGAATGCAGCCATCCGTGCCGTTGTTCGTACCGGTATTTATTATGGAATGGAGGTATTTGGTATCATGCGAGGTTATGCTGGAATGATCGAGAACGATATTGTCCCCATGCACTCCAGAAGTGTTGCAAATATTATCCAGCGGGGCGGAACGATCCTCAAGACGGCCCGTTGCAAGGAATTTTTTGAATATGAAGGCCGCAAAAAGGCCTATAACAACCTGAAAAAGCTGGGTATCAATGGACTGGTGATCATCGGGGGAGACGGTTCTTTCCGCGGTGCGCACAAACTCAGCGATGAATTTGATATCCCCTGTATCGGTCTTCCCGGTACTATCGATAAAGACATTGCCGGAACGGATTTTACCATTGGTTTCGATACGGCCGTCAATACGGCGGTGGAAGCCATCGACAAGATCCGGGATACGGCAGATGCCCACGACCGGCTGTTCATCATCGAGGTAATGGGCAGGGACGCGGGTTACATTGCGCTGCACAGCGGCATCGCCACCGGTGCGGAAAACATCCTGATCCCCGAACGGAAGACGGACATTGAAGAGCTGGTCAGCTCCCTCCTGGAGAAGGAAAGGCGGAAAAAGCTGGTGAATATCATCGTCGTAGCCGAAGGCGACAGAGGCGCCGAAGACGTTGCCCTGATCATCAAGGAGCGTGTGCCGGCAGCAGACACGCGGGTCTGCGTACTTGGGCATATCCAGCGCGGCGGGGCGCCCAGCTGTATGGACAGGCTTATTGCCAGCCGGATGGGCTATTCGGCCGTCGAAAGTCTAATGGAAGGTCGTCACAATGTCATGATCGGCATCGTGAATAATAAAATGCATTACACTCCGCTGGAAAAAGCCGTAAAAGCCAAACAAAAGATCAGCGAAGACTGGCTGAAAATCGTAAAAATATTAGCGTCCTAAAAAATTAGCATCCAAAAAATCCACCGTCAATGTCAAAGAATTTATCGAAGTACCTGTACCAGGATATGGACAAAGAAGCAGGCATTCAGCACACTTTTCACAAGACCAAGATCGTCGCTACAGTAGGACCGGCCTGTGACACATACGATAAATTACTCGAGCTGGTGAAAGCAGGTGTCAATGTCTTCCGGCTCAACTTCTCTCACGGGGATCATGAAAGCAAGGCAAAGATCATCGAGCATATCCGGAACATCAATATTACCGAGCCTTATAATATCTCCATCCTTGGTGATCTGCAGGGCCCCAAGCTGAGGGTCGGCGAGATCAAGGACGGAGGATTGCCCATTGCTCCCGGTGATATCCTTACGTTCACGTCAAAGGAAAAGGTCGTCGGTACAAAGGAAAGGATCTATGTCTCCTATCCTAACCTTCATCATGATGTACAGGTAGGCAATAAGATCCTTATCGATGATGGCAAGCTCGAAGTAGTGGTCGTCAATATAACAGCCGAGGGCGACGTAAAAGTAGCTGTTACCTATGGAGGTGTGCTGCTTCCTAAAAAAGGCGTTAATCTCCCGGACACAAAGATCTCCCTGCCGGCCATGACTGAAAAGGACATCATCGACCTGGAATTTATCATCGAACAGAAGCTGGACTGGGTAGCCCTGTCCTTTGTCCGTAAGGTCGAAGATATCATCGACCTGAAACGCCGGTTGTCCGAAAAGAACAGCCAGACCAAGGTCATTGCCAAGATAGAAATGCCGTCCGCGCTGGACGATCTTCGGAATATAGTTCTTGAATCCGATGCGGTAATGGTTGCCCGCGGAGACCTCGGTGTCGAGCTGCCTGTTGAAAAAGTGCCGGCCGCGCAAAGAGAGATCATTCGTAAATGTATCCATCGTGGAAAACCCGTCATCGTTGCCACGCAGATGATGGAAAGCATGATCGACCGGGTCAAGCCCAACCGGAGTGAGATCACCGACGTTGCCAATGCAGTTCTGGAAGGAGCCGACGCCGTCATGCTGAGTGCTGAAACAGCTACCGGAAATCACCCCGCCCTGGTCGTCGAGACCATGCGTAAGATCATCCTGGAAGTAGAGCGTACCGAATACCGGTATAACCGCGAGGAAGACCTGGTGCCGCAGCCTCACTCGCCTTCCTTCCTCAGCGATGCCATTTGTTATAATGCCTGTAAGCTTGCTAAGGACGCCAACGCAGATGCCCTGGTCGGTATGACACAGAGTGGTTATACGGCCTTTGTCCTGTCGAGCTATCGCCCCAGGTCTCCGCTGTATATCTTCTCCAAGGAAAAAAGCCTGATCAACCAGCTGAGCCTTAGCTGGGGAGTGCGGGCCTTCCATTATGCCGAAGAGGAAAGCATGGATGATATCATCCATGATCAGCATGCCATCCTTAAAGAAAGAGGATTCGTAAAAGCAGGAGATGTTGTAGTAAATACAGGCAGTCTGCCGATCCAGGAACACCTGGCTACCAATATGCTAAAGATCACAAAGCTGCAATAGCCGCAAATGAAATAAGCGAAGAGGCCTTAGCTGCTCAATGCCGTTAAGGCCTCTTTTATTTTTTTGATCTCTTCTTCTCCTGCTTCTGTAAACGACTGTTCTTCTTTCATCCCCACATTGATAAAGTCCAT
>Ga0310811_10004952_pt1 | contig 16770 bp, 15 predicted proteins | sample YCmetagenome_FD_207642 | JGI IMG/M metagenome (GOLD analysis project Ga0310811, IMG submission 207642) | Soil microbial communities from experimental microcosm in Duke University, North Carolina, United States - YC | ecosystem: Engineered > Artificial ecosystem > Soil microcosm > Unclassified ...
CTTGTTTATTTATGGCTGTTCAGACAATAAAGCCGAGAATAAAGCCGCCGCTCCTGCACCTGCTGCTTACACCCTGGCAAAGGCCGAACATGAAGCCGTACAGCAGGTGATGAAATTACCCGCCCAGCTCGCGGCCTACCAGGAGGTGAGTATTTTTCCAAAGGTCAACGGTTATGTAAAGACCGTCCTGGTAGACATCGGATCTCATGTACAGGCAGGTCAGCTGCTGATGGTGCTGGAGGCACCCGAGCTGGAACAGGCGACCGCCGGAGCCAAAGAAAAATATGCAAGGGCTCAGTCGGATTATACCATCAGCAGGGAGAACTACGAAAGGCTGAAACAAGCCGCCCATACACCGGGAGCCATCTCCCCGATGGACCTCGCCACTGCAAAGGCAAAGACAGAGGCCGACAGCGCCCTCAGCAATTCAGAGAAGTCCAACTGGCAGATGCAGCAGACCATGATGGGTTACCTGAAGGTCATGGCTCCCTTCAGGGGTGTCATCACCCAGCGCAATGTCCACCCCGGCGCACTTGTAAGCGCAGAAGCAAAAGACAGCAAACCCATGCTCGAATTAAAGGAAATCGACCACCTTCGTTTGCAGGTGGATATCCCTGAAAGCATTGCAGCCACCCTCCGAAACAACGATACACTCTCCTTTTACCTCAGCGCACTCCCGGGAAAACGGATGACCGGACGGATCGCGCGAAAGGCAATGAATATTAACATGCAGTATCGTACCGAACGCGTGGAGCTGGATGTTTATAACCAGGAAGAGGCGCTGACCCCGGGTATGTATGCCGACGTATTGTTTGACTCAAAAGGCAATCCACATGCGCTGGCTGTTCCCAAATCTGCTGTCATTACTTCCACGGAAAGAAAATATGTCATCGTCGTCCGGGAGGGGAAAACAGTAAAGGAGGATGTTACCACCGGGAACGAAAGCAATAACAAGATCGAGATCCTGGGAAATGTTAAGGAAGGCGAGCTGGTCATTGCCAATGCGAATGATGAAATAAAAGAAGGTATCACAATAAAATAACAACTATGATAAGAGCAGCCCTGAAAAGGCCTATCACCGTATTGGTGTTTTTCATCGGGTTATTGCTGTTCTCGGTCATGGCGGTGCGAACGATCTCTATCGACATATTCCCCAAACTGAATTTGCCTACGATCTACGTTATCGAGCAATACGGGGGAATGTCGGCGCAGCAAATGGAAGGATTTTTCGCCACCCGTATGCAGGACCAGTTCCTCTATGTCAACGGCATCAAAACTGTCGAGAGCAGGAATATACAGGGATTATCCCTGATCAGACTTACATTCTACGAAAATACGGATATGGCCGAGGCTTCGGCGCAGGTGGCCCTGCAGGTCAACCGCACGATGGCTTTTTTCCCACCCGGGGCGCTGCCTCCACAGGTGGTCCGGTTTGATGCCAGCTCCTTACCCGTCGGGGAACTTGTCTTCAGCAGCAGGACAAGACAGCTGAAAGAGATCTTTGACCTAGCGATCACCCGCGTCAGACCACTGTTTGCCACGGTACCGGGACTGTCGGCGCCGCCGCCGTTCGGGTCCAATGCCCGCTCGGTGCTGATCAATGTCGACCCGGAAAAACTGCGGATGTATAACCTGTCCGCTGACGAGGTAGTGGAAGCCATTACAAAAAATAACGCCATCACACCCTCCGGAAATCTGCGGCTGGACAGCACCATGCTGGTCAGCTCCATCAATTCCCTTGAAGACAAAGTGCAGCATTTCGGCGATATCCCGGTCAAAAGCAATGGCGCTACCTCTATCTATGTACGCGACGTAGCCAGCGTAGCGGATGGTGCGGATATTACTGTAGACTATGCGCTGGTGAATGGTAAGAGAAGCGTATACATCCCCGTAGTAAAAACGGCAGATGCTTCCACCTGGGAGGTCGTGCAAACCCTTCGCAAACGGATTCCCGAGATGAAGAGCCTGCTGCCGGATGATGTGGACATCAGCTATGAGTTCGACCAATCGGTATTTGTCATCAATGCAGCCAAGAGTCTTATGTCGGAAGGGATCCTCGGAGCAATACTGACGGGCCTGACTGTATTGCTCTTCCTCCGCGACTGGAGAAGCAGCCTCGTAGTCATTATCACGATACCCGTGTCAGTGCTGGGTGCCGTATTTTTTCTCAAACTGGCAGGTCAGACAATAAATATCATGACCCTCAGCGGTCTGGCGCTGGCTATCGGAGTACTGGTGGATGAGGCGACAGTGACGATCGAGAATATTCATCAGCACCTGGAAATGGGCAAGGACAAGAAGCTCGCAATCCTGGATGCATGTAATGAGATCTCTTTCCCGAAGCTGCTGATCCTGCTTTGCATACTGGCAGTATTCGCACCATCCTTTATTATGACCGGCGTGCCAAAGGCAATGTTCCTGCCCTTGTCATTGGCCATCGCCTTTGCGATGATATGTTCTTATACATCGGCGCAGACGCTGGTACCTGTTATTTCCAATTGGATCTTAAAAGCAGAGATGTACCAGAAACATAGCCCCGATCCTCACGGCACAGGGTACGACGCGGATATGGCTGCGCACGACCATGGCCCCGATCCTCATGACGCCGGACACGGTGATAATGGCTTTTTTGACCGGCTCAAAATCAAGCTGGCCGGCAATCTGGGTAACTGGATGCCACGGCGGCGGCTTATCGTCCTCACCTATCTGGTCGTTGCACTTGGAGCAGCCATCACCTGCTTTCTGATCATCGGGAAAGACCTTCTGCCAAAGACCAACAACGGTCAGCTGCAGCTGCGGGTTAGAGAACCGGACGGCACAAGACTGGAAGTGACGGAGCGCATGACAAAAGATGTTCTGCACATCATCGATTCTGCGGTCAACGGAGAAATAGCTATTTCCTCGGCCTTTGTCGGGCTGGTACCCAGTAGTTTCGGAACAAGTAATCTTTATATCTTCAATAGCGGGACGCATGAGTCAGTCATCCAGATCAACCTCGACGAGCATTACAAGGGGAAGATGGAAGAACTGAAGGAGACACTGAGAAGCAGGATCGGGCAGGACCATCCGGAAGTTAAAATTTCCTTCGAGCCTATTGAGCTTACGGAAAAGATCATGGCTCAAGGCGCATCTACCCCCATCGAAGTGCGGGTAGCCGGAAAGAATATGGAAGATATCCGGCATTATTCTGAGAAATTGGTGCAGGGATTAAAACAGATACCTTACCTGAGAGACGTACAGATCGCGCAGCCCCTGAATCTGCCGACCATCGACATCACTGTAGACAGGAATAAGCTGGAGTTGATGGGGCTTTCCATCAATAATGTCGCCAAAAGCATTACAGATGTCACCTCTTCAAGCCGGTACACCAATAAGAATCTCTGGCTGGACAGCAGAGTAGCCTACACCTATCAGACCCAGGTACAGGTGCCGGAATATGTCATGAATTCCGTACAACAGCTACAGTCGGTAAGCCTGGTCAAAGGTCAGCCCCGCCCCCTGCTGTCGGATGTAGCGAAAATTGACGTCGACACGCTGACTGGCGAATACGACAGAAGCGGCCCGCGCCGTTTCGTAACCGTTAGCGCCAATATTTACAAAAAAGACCTGGGCTCCGCCACGGCAGCCGTCGAAAAAGTGATCGCGGGAATAGGACATACCGATAACGGACTCGTTGTCGAAGTAAAGGGTATGTCTTCACTCCTGACGGAAACCCTAAGCTCTCTCCAAACCGGACTGATGGCCGCGATAGTTGTCATCCTGCTGCTGCTGGCCGCCAACTACCAGTCTTTCGGACTGGCCGTTTCGGTTCTGGCTACCGTACCGGCAGTTTTGCTGGGAGCTATGTTATTGTTACTGGCCACAGGTGCCACGCTGAACCTGCAATCATATATGGGGATCATTATGTCCACAGGCGTATCGGTAGCCAATGCCCTGCTCATCGTCACCAATGCGGAGAAGCTGCGATTGCAATATAAAGACCCGTTCAAAGCGGCGATTGCCAGCGCCAGTATCCGGCTAAGACCCATCATGATGACCAGCATCGCGATGATCGTTGGAATGATCCCAATGGCCAGTGGGCTGGGAGAGGCAGGCGATCAGTCGGCGCCACTCGGACGCGCCGTTATCGGCGGCCTCGCAGCCTCTACCTTTGCCTCACTGCTTATCGTGCCGCTGGTCTATGGCTGGATACAGCAGCGCCGGTCCTTTGACTCTGCATCACTGCTTCCGGAAGACGAGAAAAGTTAAAATCAAAAAACAGGGGTGGATCAGGATTCCTCTGATTCGCTCCTGTTTAAATAATTCAAAATGTCTTCTTTGGTCAGAAATAATTCCTTTCGGGAGCGGTCCCAGTGCTGCTTGGCAACTACCTGTTCGGGCGTCCCTCTTTCAAAGTTCCAGAACCTGGCTGAATCGGAGGAACAATGCAGTATAGCTTCGAAATTGCCGTAGTTGGTAACATACAATGCCGAACCGCAGATCGGACAGTTATAAGATAGCTTTTGAAGAACTTTATAAAATAATTCGAGATGGTCAACATCCATTGGTGTCAGATTGATGAATAATGAAACAAAGAGTGGGAGTTCACAATTCCAGGGGGACCACGCAGGGAAGTCACAGGAAAGGCGGACCAGACCGTTGTCTCATTTGCTGCAAAAAATTCAGCATCATTCGACACCAGCAATTGTCTCTGGAAGATCACAGGCATGAACAGCGTAAAACCATTTTCAGAATGGTATCGCCTGTCGGGAGTAAAACAGCAATTGCAGGAAAGCCCCGGCTCAGCACTAAAAAAAGACCTTTGAAAGCTACAGGGCCGTGCATCGCATTTCGCGGAGACCTCAACAATAGGTATGTCTGCGAACTTGTAGAATTTATCGGACAGCTGGACAATAAATAATGCCAGACCAATCAGAATAAGGACGCCCTTAAAAGCGGTTTCTTTTTTTTTACGTCTTGCTGCATTCATGCCTGAGACAGCTTCGGTTCATTGCAACTGAAGCGTGGCTAAAGGTAGCCATCATTTTTCTTCTTTAAAATCACTTAATGTGATTTTAATCTGGTATGGGTATGATTGGGTAAATTTGCATTATGACTATCCTCGTCTTCACAGCCTTGTTATTCGCCGGGGCGCTGGCTGCCGGTCTCCTTGGTTCCCTCACCGGACTGGGTGGAGGTGTTGTCCTGATCCCTCTGCTGACACTGGTTTTCAAAGTTAATATTCAATACGCGATAGGCACTTCGCTGATCAGTGTCATTGCTACTTCATCAGGAGCCGCCGCGGCTTATGTCAGAGAAGGTATTACCAATATACGACTTGGCATGTTCCTGGAGCTGGCTACTACACTCGGCGCGATTGGCGGCGCCTGGCTGGCCTCACTACTATCAACTTCTTTCATCGCCATTTTGTTTGGCGTGATCCTCATCATATCGGCCATTATATCTTTTGCAAAATTAGCCGACCCCGTATCTACCGGTAATGGGTCCGTGCTCTCCAGATACTTACGACTTAATAGTAGCTATCCCACATCGGAAGGAGAGAAGCCCTATCTGGTAAAGAATGTGGTCGGCGGATTCCTGATGATGAATGTGGCGGGACTGATATCGGGACTGCTGGGGATCGGGTCGGGCGCTCTAAAGGTCATCGCCATGGACAACATCATGAGGATCCCGTTTAAAGTCTCTACTACGACCAGTAATTTTATGATCGGGGTGACGGCAGCGGCCAGCGTCGGCGTTTATCTGAAACGGGGATATATCGACCCGGGCCTGTCCATGCCGGTAATGCTGGGCGTCCTGCTGGGCGCACTTATCGGCTCCCGCTTACTGACAAAGTCGAGAACGGCCAGTCTGAAAATATTGTTCGCGCTGGTGATCCTTGTGCTTGCGGCTGAAATGATATACAGCGGATTTACACACAAAATATAAAAACGGGACATGCCTCTTTTTAAGAAAAAGATCACCGACACCGACATGGAAATTTTTATCGGCCAACTGCTTCGTTATGGAGTACTGCTTTCTTCACTCATCGTAGTGGCAGGCGGAGCAGTTTATCTTTACCGGCATGGCCAGGAACTACCGCAGTATCATGATTTCAAGGGGGAACCGGACAAGATGAAACAGTTAGGACCATTGCTGCAGGCAATAGGCCGGGGTGAAGGGAGACCATTGGTACAATTAGGCCTTTTCATGCTTATTGCAACTCCTATCGCAAGAATAGCTTTTTCTGTCATTGGCTATCTGCTTGAAAAAGATTATTTATATGTGATGATCACGGTCCTCGTGCTGGCCGTCATACTTTGCAATTTCTGAGTCCCGCCGATGAATAAGTAAGTGGTAAATTAGCGTATGAAATTCTCCTCCCTCTTCTCCCTGGCAGGTCTTAGCCTTTTATCCGGTTTGTCCGTTACAGCGCAGCTGAGTCAGCGGGATCATATTCCTTACGATGACAGTACACTGACCAGCGGGCAGGGACCATATGCCATGCCTTACAATCGGTGGATAGACCCCGCAGGTGTCACCGTTCGCTTCGGAGATCCGAAACTGGAAAACCACAGCCTCGATGCCGTCTTATTACCCGGCGGCGAATTATTGGCCGTAGAGGACCGTTATGGCATCATCCTTTTCAAGGCAAATGGCCGCCAGGTGATGGCCCGGTATAGTTTTACCGGCGACCGCAAATACGGACAGCTGATGAGTACTTATTCAGGGATCAAGGCTATCAAATACAAAGGTGCCATCCATCTTTTCTGGGGAGCGGGCCATAACCCGGACTCCTATATAATGGAAGCCATTTGGAATGGTCATGATCTCGATATCGTACGGGCAATTCCTTTTCCCGCAATGGCGCCCGCTCCGATGACTTTGCCCAATGAGATCCTTGTACGCGAAGAGGACGGCGATCTTTATCTCTATGTTGTATTAAACGGAAGCAATCAATTGACAAAAATAAGGCTAAAAGATCAGGCGGTCAGCTGGACCTCGCCGACCGGAGTAGCCCCGTATGGGCTCACGATGGCGGCAGGAAAGATCTTTGTCACCAACTGGGCCGGGCCCGTACCAACGTATATGGAAGGAAAAGAAACCGCGGGCGTACCCTATGGTTCTGCGTATACTGATCCCCGTACTGGCGCTACGGCCAGAGGTACAGTGACGGTCATCGACCCCGGCAGCGGGAAATTTATGGGGGATATCGAAGTAGGACTGCATCCGAATGCCATCATCCATAGTCCCGATGAACAAACGGTTTTTGTCGCCAACGGCAATAGTGACTATGTCTCTGTCATCCGTACGGCCACGCTGGAGGTGACGGACACTATCCCGGTATCGCCATTTGAAAAAAGTGATCATTATGCTGGCAGCACACCCTGCGCGCTGGCGATCGATCCCGCCGCAAGCCGTTTGTATGTCGCCAATGGCCTGAACAATGCCGTTGCAGTGATAGGCCTGAAGCTTCACAGACCGGCCGTGCTCGGATTTATTCCAACAGAAGCCTGGCCTTCCGGCATTGTCGTAGATAAGAATACCTTGTATGTCACCAGCCTCGAAGCCATCGGAGCAAGAAGTAAACAAGACAATGCCTACAACTCACACTGGCAGCAGGCATCTGCCAGTTGGATCCCCATACCGGATGAAAAGGAGCTCAGGAGCTATACCGCCAGGGTCCGCCAGCAGAATCTAAGTTTCCGGGAAGCCTTGTCCCGACAAATGCCCCGGCCCGGAGTGGCGCCTCAGCCTGTTCCGGAAAGGATCGGTGAGCCATCCCTCTTCCGGCATGTTGTATACATAATAAAGGAGAACAGGACCTACGACCAGGTGCTCGGAGATCTGGCAGAGGGAAGAGGCGAGCCGTCCTTCTGCGTGTTCGGAGATAGCGTGACACCAAATCAACACCGGCTGGCAAGAGACTTTCAATTGCTTGACAATTATTATGCTTCCGGTAAAAGTTCCGCGGAAGGTCACCAGTGGACCGATGCCGCGATGGTAACGGATTATGTGGAAAGGATGGTCAGGGCCTGGTTTCGCAGCTATCCCCACGCGCAATACGATGCGATGGTGTATGATAAGGAAGGGTTTATCTGGAATAATGCGCTGGACCACGGCAAGACAGTGCGCATCTATGGAGAAGCCTGTACGACCACCGTGGATAAATCACTGGATTGGACACAGATCTACCATTTGCATGAAACGGGTCAGCCTTTTGATGCAAAGAATGTCAGTACGATATCCCGCGTGAGACCCATCCTTTCAGCATCTTACCCTGGCTATGATGACTCGCGTATTACCGATCAGCTGCGGGCGGATGCCTTTATCAAAGAGCTGAAAGGATACGAAGACCGCCCCGGTGACGAATGGCCCCAGCTGATGGTATTATCCCTGCCCAACGATCATACGACAGGCCTGAGTCCGGGTTATCCTACCCCCCGGGCAATGGTTGCCGACAATGACCTGGCATTGGGCCGGATCGTAGAGGCCATCAGCCACAGCCGCTTCTGGGATTCGACGGCGATCTTTGTTACAGAAGACGATAGCCAGGCAGGATGGGATCATATCTCGGCATACCGGACAACAGGTTTTGTCATCAGCCCTTTTTCCCGGCTTCAACGGACCGTCTCAACCAATTACAATCAGACTTCCCTCGTTCGAACTATCGAGCAGATCCTGGGCATACCGCCTATGAACGCCATGGATGGTACAGCCTTGCCGATGTTTGACTGTTTTACAGAAAAGCGGGATACTACCACATACACCGTCATCCCCAATCGCATCCCGCTGAATGAAATGAATCATTCGCTGGCGGAACTAAAAGGCCGCTCCCGCAGGTATGCCAGGATGTCCCTGGAAAACAGGGAGGATGAAATAGATGAAGGGGATGACGATGTCTTCAATCGCATCCTTTGGTGGGCAACCAGGGGGTCGAGGCCTTATCCGCGCATACCCATGAGCGTGCCCGAAGGGCAGAAATAATAATTTCTCTTCGACTATTCTTCTTCGTCTTCTTCATATACTTCCTGTGTTTGCTGATAGAGACTTTCCAGCTGCAGGGCAGTTTCTTCATCTATCTCTTCGACAAGCTTGAAGATGGGCTCGTCCTGGTATTTGAAGAAGTCCTCGGCCTGGGGCAGGTAGCTACGCAACAACACAGTCTCTTTCGTGTGAAGGATAACAGAAACGAGTTCGATATCCGAGTCGGCATCCACCTGGATGAGATAATACGTATTGAGCTTTAATTCTCCGAAGCTGGCCATGGTTATTTATTTTAGTCTGTAAATTTCCGTTATTAATGTTACCCGAGGGTGAAATCTTTTGTTGCGCCCCTGAGCCGCCGCGACAGCTATTCTCCGGCGGTGACGATGCCACCCCCGACGGCGGCTATATTCCGGCGGTGGCGATGTCACCCTCGACGGCGGCTGTCAAAAAAAAAGGGCCCCTCCGGATAAAAGAAGGGGCTCTTTTTTTAATAATGTCCGGCTTTCGCCGGGAGACCCCGCCCAATTATAACGGACGGGGCAATAAAACTGTTTGATATATCAGTGTACTATTTCTTACCTGCCTTTTTTTCCGCTTTTTTAACGGAGGGTTTTGCCGCCGAGGCCTTTTTCGACTTATTCCGGTGCTTCTTGCTGATCTTCAGCAGATCACGACTGATCAGCTTGCTGACCTCCTTTACACGGGTCGCTAATTTCTTTTCACCTAATTCCTGCTTATACTCAGCCAGTGCTCCTGTCAGCTTGTCCCCGATTTCCTTACGCACTTGCTTTTTGGTAGGAGCCGGGGCTATGGCTGTTTCTTGTTGACTCATACGAATAATGTTTTTTGGTAATAATTAAGTAACATAAAATTAATATTAAAATAATAAAGCTAATGTTAAGTTTTTCCCGGTTTCTCCTGACATAAGGCTGTCACAAGTCGGTCGTTACTTTGGTATATCACCAAAAAATCATCAATCATGTCAACGATCAAACCACTCTTAAAAGAGCTGGAGCAGGAAGCCCGGACCACCCGGAAAATGCTGGAACGTGTTCCCACCGCCTATTTCAGCTGGCAGCCACATAAAAAAAGCATGAGCGTCCAGCAGCTGGCCACACATATTGCCGAATTGCCGGGCTGGGTCACGATGGCCGTGACAACGGATGGGCTTGACTTTGCCGCTAATCCCTATAAACAGGAAGAAGTTCACAATACGTCTGAACTATTGGAATATTTCGATCGGTCCCTGGCAGATGGAAGGAAGCACCTTGAAATGACAACGGAAGATGTCCTGGAGGAACCCTGGACCCTGCGTAATGGCGATGAGATCTATCACGAGGCCACCAAAGGAGAGATCATACGAATGACCTATTGCCAGATCGTCCATCATCGCGCGCAGCTGGGCGTTTTCCTGCGTTTGCTGGACATCCCCATACCAGGCAGCTATGGCCCCAGCGCAGACGAGAACGAGAATTAGCCTGAACGGGCGGAGCCCGTTCAAAGACAATAGCCCTGTGGAGGATCACGCAGTGATCCGAGGCGGAGAAGCACCGCACATCACGCATCGCACACGGATCACCGGAGGTCTTCCACCGGCCTCGCAACGACCTTCCCGGCAAACCGGAAAAGATCCTCCGCAAGACGCCCGGGTTGCTCCATCGCAGCAAAATGACCGCCTGAAGGCAACTGCGTCCACTGCTGCACGTTAAAGAAACGCTCTGCAAATTCGCGCGGAGCCGGTACAAGGTCCTTTGCGCTGACACAAAACGCGGCGGGGACCTTTATTTTTTCACTACCCTGCCGGGGACGCTGCGACTGTTCGTAGTAGATGCGAAAGGCGGAGCCTGCCGTCTGGGTGACCCAGTAGATCGTCAGGTTCGTAAGCAGCTCATCCCGGGCATATAGCTTTTCCAGGTCGCCGCCGCAATCGGACCAGGAATAGAATTTCTCTATTATCCACGCGGCCAGGCCGATCGGGGAATCGTTTACCGCATAGGCCAGCGTTTGCGGTTTGGTACTCTGTAACAGGGCATAGGCGCCCTCTTTTCTCTGCCATTGCTGACCGGCTTGCAGATATTCTTTTTCCTTTGACGACAGATCGTCTGGTCTCACGGTGAAGAGATGATAATAAGGCACTTCGGTAAGATGCAGCCCCAGCAGCCGGTCCGGGAATTGAAAGGCCAGCTCCTCCGAGATCACGCTGCCCCAGTCACCGCCATGGCTGATAAACTTTTCATACCCCAGCTGGGTCATCAGCCGCGCAAACATACCGGCGATACGCTGTGAGTTCATGCCGGGTTGTGAAGGCCTGTCGGAAAACCCAAAACCAGGGATCGAAGGCACGATGACATCAAAAGATAAACCATCCGGCCCCTCAGCTGTCAGCAGGGGGATAAGCTTCAGGAACCGGGCAAAACTGTCGGGATAACCATGTATAAGCAATAAGGGAACGGGATCGGCGCCCTTTCCTTTTTCATGTATAAAATGCAGGTTAGTCTCATCGATACGGGTTTGGAAATGAGCAAAGGTATTGAGATGCTCTTCCTCTTCCTTCCAGTCGAAGCCGTGCCCCCAATGTGTACAGAGGTCTTTTAAAAAAGCCATATTGGTACCATATTCCCAACCGCTGCCGGAGATCTCATCAGGCCAGCGGGCCCTGCCCAGCCGTTCGCGCAGGTCCTCGATAACAAAAGGAGAGATGCTGATAGAGTAAGGTTGGACGCTCATAAATGTCGTTTTTGTAAACGCTGCAAAAAGAAGACCACCTAACGGCCCGCCCCCCCCGACCCCCCCGAACGCCCCGAACGGGCGGAGCCCGTTCAAAAACATGAGCCCCGTGGAGGATCACGCAGTGATCCGATGCCGAGAAGCCCCTACTTTCCCACCGATAATATTGAATACGACTGCAATACATCTTTCCGCGTCCTGTAATTGAGAAATTCCCCCGTAAGCTGGCTCACGTGAAAATTGGGGAATTGGCGGATCTCCTCGGTATGATATCCCCGCCGGGCCAGGGAGTCTGCAAAAGCCGTGGGAGCAAAAACAAGGACCGGTCCGCCGGATACAGGGAGATCACGCATCGAAATTCGTTCGACTGGCAGGGGACAATCGAACTCGAACGAATAAACGGACGGAGCTTCCTGGAACATATAAACAGGACCTTTCGATCCGGCGATGAAACGCCCCGCCTGGGTGCCGGCCTGGTATTGCAGGATGGCCGGATACAGGATGAAATTAACAAAGGAAAAAACCAGCAATGCCATCCAGAAGCTGCGTGTCACCGCTGCCGTCAGCAGCTGGCCCCTGAAAAGGAGGAAGGGCAAAATGGAAAAAAGTATGATCCCGGTCATTATCAGGACCCAGTGGTCGAAATGATAAAGCCAGCAAAGCAGCAATAGCAGAACAGGCAGGAGTATGTTGATGACCCCCTGGATGATAGACAGGGTCCGCTGTGGCCACCGGCGGCGAAGGCCATAGAGGTAACCGGCCGCCAGGATGGAGAAAAAAGGGAAAAGGATATTCAGATAGTGAGGCAGCTGGAAGCGGGAAAGAGAAAAAACGATAAAGCTGGCCAGTGCGGCGCCCAGGCAGATATAGTCCCCGATCACATTGCGGCGAAGATGTCCCGTACCGCCCGCGCTGCGCCTGCACTTTTGTACAATGGCGGCATACAGGATAAGAGACCAGGGGAGAAAGGCCCAAAGCAGGGTATGAAAGTAAAAGAATGGATCTCCGGCGCCCTTGATGGGGCCAGTGTTAAAAAATCGACCGAACTGGCTATCCCAGAAAAAAAATCGAAGGCCTGACACCCCGTTGTGACCAAATACCTGTTTCTCCGGGTGCAGGTCGAATTGCAGGTATAGACAGATCAATTCCGGCAGGGTAAAAATAGCCGTGAGAACGATCGCCATCACCCAGCGGATATTACGGAACTGCGCCCACTCTTTTCCCACGATCCAGTCCAGGATGAAGCCCGCAGCAATGGTGATGAGCACAAAAGGCCCCTTGGTCATCACGGCGCAAGCCGCCAGCAGGGAGCCAAAGATCAGGTGCCATCCCGGTCTTGTCCGGGATGCTTTATAGAAATGATAGACCGAGCCGATGATTAGACCGGTCAGATAGGGTTCTGCCCTGACATCGTTGTTGGAAATAACCAGGTGGGCGGCGGAGACATAGATAAGGGTTGCCAGCTGCGCTACAGGTTTTCCATACAATGACAGCGCCAGACGCCAGGTATACCAGGCGCCGGCAGCCCAGAATAAAAGCGCAGGAAATTTATAGGCAAACGCATTGATCCCAAAACACCGGAAGCTGATCGCGGCAATCCAGAAGGGAAAATGAGGCTTGTCGAGCCAGTCTTTTCCTTCTACGCGGAGATTGATGAAGTCCCCGCTGCGGGCGATGGTTTTAGCGATAGTCGCATAAAGGGAACCGTCAGGTTCGAGAATAGGGATCAGCAGGCCGCCGGCGTTTACCAGTATTGCAGGTACTAAAAGCCAGGTAAACCATTTTTGCAGCCAGGTTTCCCATTCAGCATTGTATGGATCGAGCATCAGGAAAATCCGCCTCCCAGTGGATTTAATATTAATGCCTCAAATATATGAATTGTGTACGAACCGTGGCGGCCGGTTCTGCCTGTTCTCCCAAAAAAGGAAGAGTCTTGACATACCCAATCCCGTTAGGAAGCCCTCGAGTGATCCGACGGCGATGTCAGAAGGGTAGTGTTTGCCAACATAGATCTGCGCATAACCGACGGCCGCTGCCCAGAACCAAAGCCAGCGCCATTTTTTACCCGTTATCGACCGGAGGGAAAAGAACCAGAAAGAGGCCAGACCAAAGTGATTGGCGGCATGATTGGACGGCATGGAATAGAGTCCGCCACAGTCTACGAGACTTCTCAGCGTTACCTGCATCTCCGGATCATGACAGGGACGCAGCCGACCAAGAACGGGCTTCAGCACCTGCGCCGTCAGGCTATCAGTGATCGCAAAAGTAAGCAGGCTCAGTATGATGAATGGCAGCGCCTTATTCCTGTCTTTAAAGAAGATATAAAAAAGCATGAAAACATACAGCGGTATCCAGGTATAAGGATCCCGCAACAGCGGCATGATCCTATCCAGTACAGAGTGGTCTGAATCGTGCTGGATCAACACGAACAACGCCTTATCCAAATTGTCCAGCCAGTTTAACAGCGACATACGGTATTCTTTAAGCGTTTAAAACTAGTGGTAAAAAGCGATGGGGGGATATTCCCCGGATTATCCTTAGGTTAACAATACATGATGCAAAACTGAAGCCAGTAGCCGATCACACATCATATAATGTTAAGTTAATCTTCCGGTAAACATGCGATCATACCCCCCAACTAATTTTGACAAACCCATTAAAGATGAAATTTATCCTCCCTTCCCTGGTGACGCTGTTGCTGATCTCCTGCGTAGAAGCGCAGGGTCAGTTTTCCAAAACAGCCGCACCTGTCCGAACAAGACATTTGTTTATAGTTACTATCGACGGCTTCCGCTGGCAGGAGGTCTTTTCCGGTGCAGACCCTTCATTGATAGCCAATGAAGAATATGTGCGGGATACTTCCCTTACGCGGAGCCTCTACTGGGACAGTACAGCGGAGCTTCGCAGGCGGAAGCTGCTGCCCTTTTTCTGGGGCACCATTGCGGAGAAGGGGCGGTTATATGGCAACCGGGTCTGGGGGAACAAGGTGAATGTCAAAAACTGGTATAAGATCTCTTACCCGGGCTACAACGAAATATTTACAGGACATACGGATGCCTTCAGCAGTCCCAACCTGCCCGTCAACAACCAACATGTGAACGTGCTGGAATATCTGAACGCCAGCAAAGAATACCGGGGGAAGGTCGCCATCTTTACTTCCTGGAATGTCTTCCCTTATATTCTGAACGAAAGCCGCAGCGGACTCCCCGTCAACAGCGGTTATGAAAAGCTGAACGAAGATGGAGATGCCGCTGCAGGGCTGATCGACAGCGTACAGGTTACGATGCAGCAAAGCAAGACCCGCCACGATATGCTTACCTGGCTGAGCGCCCGGGAATATATCGGACAGCATCATCCCTCTGTTCTTTTCCTGGGTTTTGGCGAAACGGACGAATGCGCACACGCCGGGCGTTATGATCTGTATTTACAACAGGCTTCGGACCTCGACCGTATGATCTCCGACCTTTGGTATTATATACAAACGGATCCCTATTATAAGGATAGCACGACCCTTTTGATCACTACCGATCATGGCCGGGGCTGGAAAACGAATAAGTGGACCACCCACGGATTCTGGGCGGAAGGGTCCGGAGACATCTGGATGGCTGTCTTAGGTCCTGATATTCAACCTGAAGGAGAATTGAGAACCAGGGGCCAGGTCTATCAGAAACAGCTGGCGGCAACGATTGCCTCCCTGATGGGTGATCCTATAGCTCCGGGACACCCCCCCGGCAGGGCCATTGCGTTTCCAATGAGCGCGGCCAGGTTACAGCCAGCAGCGCCGCAACTTCTGACAAATGGAGCCAATAAAACAGAAATTCCGGCCGTAACCGTGGTTGCCAGCCGGGAAATGAGGTGATCCGGAACCATCCGGGAACGGAATACTGTCAATAATGTGGTCTAATAGTTCTATTTTTGCGGCAAATTAGAGGCATGGCATTCAACTCGATACTTCAACTTTTTACTCCAAAGGACCGGGTGTTCTATTCCTTATTTGAAGAAGTCGCCGACGGCGTGGGAAGAATGGGCAAACTGATGAAAGAGTTTGCATGTGAACCCGACGCGGACAAAAGAGCGGGCATCCTTTCCCAGATAGAGGACCAGGAACACGTCAATGACGATCTCACACACCGCATTTTCACAGAACTGGGCCGGAATTTTATCACCCCCTTCGACCGGGAGGATATCCATTACCTCGCAAGCGCCCTGGACGATATCTGTGATTACATTTATGCCGCGGCCAAAAAGATCAATTTCTACAAGGTCAATCCTAATGATACGGGTATCCAGAAAATGGCGGACCTGATCGAGCAGGGTGCAAGACAGATCCAGATCGCCGTAAAGGAACTGCGCAACATGCGTGATATGCGCAAGATAACCGACGTGCTTGTCAAAGTAAATAGCATTGAGAACCAGGCTGATGACATCTTCGATCTGAGCATCGAACGCCTCTTTGAAACAGAGCCGGATGCCAAGGAGGTCATCAAAAAGCGTGAGATCTACCAGGTGATGGAAATCGTTACCGACAAATGTGAAGATGCCGCTAACGTAATCGAGTCCATCATTATTAAATATGCCTGATCGCTATGACCTTCCTGGTAGTTATCATTATTCTGGCTCTCGTATTCGACTATATCAACGGATTTCACGACGCCGCCAATTCCATTGCAACAATAGTTTCGACCAAGGTCCTGACCCCTTTTCAGGCAGTGCTGTGGGCGGCCGTTTTCAACTTTGCCGCCTTTTTTATTTCCCGATATGTGATCGGGGAGTTCAAGATCGGTAATACCATCGCAAGCTCCGTCAACAAGGATTTCATCAACCTGGAAGTTATCTTTTCAGGGCTGATAGCGGCTATCTGCTGGAATCTGCTGACCTGGTGGTTCGGCATTCCCTCCAGCTCCTCCCATACCCTGCTGGGTGGGTTCATGGGCGCAGCCCTTGCGCATGCAGGTGCATTGAGCCCCAACGGGGTGAATGTCATCAACTACGCCAAGGTGATCCCCACCTTTCTTTTCATTTTTATGGCTCCGCTGATCGGCATGGTGGTGGCCTTTATCATAACGCTGATCA
>Ga0310811_10004953_pt1 | contig 16769 bp, 14 predicted proteins | sample YCmetagenome_FD_207642 | JGI IMG/M metagenome (GOLD analysis project Ga0310811, IMG submission 207642) | Soil microbial communities from experimental microcosm in Duke University, North Carolina, United States - YC | ecosystem: Engineered > Artificial ecosystem > Soil microcosm > Unclassified ...
AGCACAAGCCGTTCGACAGTTTTTCCGGCAGCATCGGAATCACGCGGCGTGGAAAATATACCGAGGTGCTGCGCTCCAGCGCATCGATATCGAGCGCATCGTTCGGCTTGACGTAATTGCTGACGTCCGCAATCGCCACGATCAGGCGGAAGCCGTTGCTGCGGCCGATCTTGCATGGTTCGCAGTAAACCGCGTCGTCGAAGTCGCGCGCGTCTTCGCCATCGATGGTCACCAGCGGCACATCGCGCAGATCGACACGGTCGCCGATATCGGCGGCACGCACTTCGCTCGGCAATTTGGCTGCCAGTTTCTTTGCCGCCTCGGAAAATTCATGCGGCACGCCGTATTTGCGCACGGCAATTTCGATTTCCATGCCGGGATCGTCAATGTCGCCCAGCACTTCGATGATCTTGCCGACCGGCTGACTGAAGCGCGACGGCTGCTCCGTCAATTCGACGCTGACCACCTGGCCGGTCTTGGCCTTGCCCGGCGAACCCGCCAGCAAAATATCCTGACCGATGCGCTTGTCTTCGGGCGCGATCACCCACACGCCGTTTTCATTCAACAGACGGCCGATCACATGCGTGTTGGCGCGCGAGACGACTTCGACGATCGTCCCTTCGGGACGGCCGCGGCGATCGGTGCCGACGATACGCACCTGCACGCGATCGCCGTTCAACACCTTCTGCATTTCTTTTTCAGGCAGGAAAATATCGGCGCTGGCATCGTCCGGAATCAGGAAGCCGAAGCCGTCGCGATGGCCGCTGACGCGGCCTTCGATGAAATTGGAGGAATGGGCAAGCTGATAATTGCCTGTGCGGTCCGGCTTGATCTGCCCGTCGCGTTCCATCGCGTTCAGGCGGCGGGTCAAGCCTTCAGTTTCTTCCGGCTTGACGCCGAGCATACGTGCCAGCGAAGCTGTATCGTGGGGAGCGGTAGCAGTACGCAGGATGCCGAGAATTTCCTCGCGGCTGGGAATGGTGTACGAAAATTGGCTCAAAAGCGATTTCTATTTCTGATTAATGGTTGTTCAACGGATTCAGTGTAACGGAGCATGACGACCTTTGCATGAATAAGTCGGTGTCCGTGCAATTTTCCTTGCATACATGCATTGACATAAATTTGTTTTCCGATATACTTCTCATCTTTCTGCAAACGCAGGCCCACGTGGCGGAATTGGTAGACGCGCATGGTTCAGGTCCATGTGCCGCGAGGTGTGGGGGTTCGAGTCCCTCCGTGGGCACCAAACAGATAAGCCCGTTGATTCGTCAACGGGCTTTTTCTTTTGTCATTCGACATACAGGCGCGCTGTCTGTTCAATGCGTACATTGCGCATGCGGTGAACGACATCCAAGCTTCTTTACTCTTCGCCCTTCTTCATCCACGCCGCAAGCTGGTGCGGGCGCAAACCGTCGTATTCCTCATACGGCTGGTGTATCCAGGGATTGCCGGGCAGGTACTCGAGATAGAAATCCGGCCGCACCGATGAGCAGGCCTTGTACCAGATCACGGCGGAACGCACTTCGCTGACCTCGGGAAACTGTTGCAGCAGATGCTGTTGCACGCTTGCCAGCGTAATGCCGGAATCGACCAGATCGTCGACCAGCAACACCTTGCCGGCCAGCGCATTGCCGGTGGTGGTGATGTGACGCGCGATGCTCAATTCGCCCTGCGTCGTGCCGCCATCTTCGCGATACGAACTGGCGGCAAGCACCGCCAGCGGCACATCGAAGATGCGGGAGAACACATCGCCCGGGCGCAAGCCGCCGCGCGCCAGACACAATACCTGATCGAACTTCCAGCCCGACGCATGCACCTGCAGCGCCAGGCTTTCAATCGCGCGGTGATACGCGGCCCACGTCACCCACAAATGCTGATCGTCGGATTCGGGCACGGGCATCACTGCGGCATTCGATTTACTTGAACGGATGGCGCAGGACGATGGTTTCTTCGCGATCGGGACCGGTGGAAATCATGTCGATCGGCACGCCAACCAGCGCCTCGATGCGATTGATGTAAGCACGCGCATTGGCCGGCAACACGTCCAGCGATTTGGCGCCGACCGTGCTTTCCTTCCAACCCGGCATTTCTTCATAGATCGGTTCGCAACGCGCCGCGTCTTCCGCGCCGACCGGGAAGATGTCGACGGTCTTGTCGCCGATCTTGTAACCGGTGCACAGGCGCAGCGATTCGAGGCCGTCCAGCACGTCGAGCTTGGTCAGGCAGATGCCGCTGACGCCGTTGATCTGCACCGAGCGCTTCATCAGGGCTGCATCGAACCAGCCGCAACGGCGCGCACGGCCGGTGACGGTGCCGAACTCGTGGCCGACGGTCGCCAGATGCTTGCCGATGCCGGCATCGGTCGGCAGTTCGGACGGGAACGGGCCGGAACCGACGCGCGTGGTGTATGCCTTGGTGATGCCGAGGATGTAGTGCAGCATGCCGGGGCCGACGCCGGAACCGGTGGCGGCATTGCCGGCGACGCAGTTGCTCGAGGTGACGTACGGATAGGTGCCGTGATCGACGTCCAGCAAGCTGCCCTGCGCGCCTTCGAACAGCAGGTTGCCGCCCTGCTCGCTGGCCGCATACAGTGCGCTCGACACGTCGCCCACCATCGGCGCCAGGCGCGGCACATCGGCCAGCGCATCATCGAGCGTCTTTTGATAATCGATCGCCTGCACTTTCAGGTAATGCGTCAGCACGAAGTTGTGATAGTCCAGATTCTCCAGCAGCTTTTCGGCGAAACGCTTTTCGTTGAGCAGATCGGCCACGCGAATCGCGCGACGCGCGACCTTGTCTTCATAGGCCGGGCCGATACCCTTGCCGGTGGTGCCGATCTTGGCATCGCCGCGCGCCGCTTCGCGCGCCACATCGAGCGAGACGTGATACGGCAGGATGATCGGGCACGCCTCGGAAATCTTCAGGCGCGAAGGCACTTCGACGCCGATCGCCTGCAGCTTGTCGATTTCACGCAGCAGGTCGGGCACGGAAAGCACAACGCCGTTGCCGATGTAGCAGGCGACGCCGGCGCGCATGATGCCCGACGGGATCAGCTGCAGCGCCGTCTTGTGGCCGCCGATCACCAGCGTATGGCCGGCATTGTGGCCGCCCTGAAAACGCACCACGCCCTGCGAATGATCCGTCAGCCAGTCGACGATCTTGCCCTTGCCTTCATCGCCCCATTGCGTTCCGACGACGACGACGTTCTTACCCATGCTTTTTGTTGACATCACTTAATCCACTTTTGATAATCCAATTACCGTTTTCAAGTACGAGTGCGCGGTCGCAGTCGAACTCATCCTGATCGTTGTCGTGGCCGGGCAGGCTTTGTATCACCACTTCTCCCGCAGCACGCAAGGCGCCGATTTTTTCACGCAACGCGGCATCGCGCGCCCACGGCGCGCGGATCGAACGCTTGCGCTCCGCCACCGGCAGCAAACGCGCAAGCTCGCGCAAATCCATCGAGAAACCGGTGGCCGGCCGCGCGCGGCCGAACGCCTCGCCGACGTGATCGTAGCGGCCGCCGCGCGCCACCGCGTTAGGCAGGCCGGGCACATACATCGCGAACATCACGCCGCTTTCGTACTGATAGCCGCCGAGATCGGCCAGGTCGATCGTGACATTGGCATCGCCGGCAAGCGCCACCAGCGCCGTCAGTTCGTCGAGCGCCTTCGTGATGCCGGGCAGCGACGGCAGTTCCGTGCGGGCACGAGCGATCACGGTGGCGTCGCCATACAGCCGCGGCAAGGCCAGCAGGGCACGCTGCGTGTCTGTCGCATAGTTCTTCGTGATGGCGCTCAGGCTCGGCACGTCCTTCGCGCGCAAGGCTGCATACAGCGCGCTTTCATCGCGTCGCGCGGCTTCGTCGTTCTCGAGCAAGGCGCGCAGCACGCCGACATGGCACAGATCCAGGCGCACATGCGAAAAGCCCGCCAGCGCCAGCGAGGCCAGCGCCAGTTCCTGTATTTCGGCATCGGCTTCCAGGCCGGCGTGGCCGTAAATTTCGGCGCCGATCTGCAATGGTTCGCGCGTGGCGTGCAGGCCGTTCGGCCTGGTCAGCAGCACGCTGCCGGAATAGCACAGGCGCGTGACGGAAGCACGGTTCAGCAGATGCGCATCGATGCGCGCCACCTGCGTCGTCATGTCGGCACGCACACCGAGCGTGCGACCGGAAAGCTGGTCGACCAGCTTGAAGGTGCGCAGGTTCATGTCCTCGCCGGTGGCCGCCAGCAGCGAATCCAGATACTCCAGCATCGGCGGCATGACCAGCTCATAGCCATACAGGCGGAAGTTGTCGAGGATGCCGCGACGCAGTTCTTCTACCTTGCGCGCTTCGGACGGCAGCACATCGGCAATATTTTCAGGAAGGAGCCAGTTGGGCATGGCGGGGACGAAATAGTCAGAAAAAAAGAAATCGCACGACGGCCATCTGTCGTGCGCTTGCAGCATGAAATGTGCGAAACCGGGAAAGCTGCCTATGATACCGCATCGCAGCCTGCATCAACGCCGGCAAGCCGCGCGTCGATGCAGGATTTTATCGTGGTCCGATTCACTTCTTGGGAGCGGCGGCACCGGCCGGGCTCTTGAAGTACCTGAAGAATTCCGCATTCGGGTCGACCACCATCACGTCGCTGCGCGTCTTGAAGCTGGCGCGATAGGCTTCCAGGCTGCGATAGAACTTGAAGAAGTCGGGATTTTGTCCGAATGCCTGCGCATAGATCTGCGACGCCTTGGCATCGCCTTCGCCGCGAATCTTTTCGGCATCGCGATAGGCTTCGGCCAGGATCACCGTGCGCTGGCGATCGGCATCGGCGCGGATCTTCTCGGATTCGGCGGCGCCGGTCGAACGCAATTCGTTCGCCACGCGGGCGCGCTCGGACTTCATGCGATCGAATACGGAAGCGTTGATCTGCTCCACATAGTCAACACGCTTCAGGCGCACGTCGACGATCTGCACGCCGATCTGCTTGGCTTCTTCCGCCACTTTTTTCTGGATCCCGTCCATCACCTTGCCGCGCTCGCCGGAAATCACTTCGCGCACGGTGCGCTTGGTGATCTCTTCATTCAGGGACGCTTTCACGATCTGCGCCATGCGGCTCTGCGCATTGCGCTCGTCGCCGCCGAAGCTGATGAAATACAGGCGCGGATCGACGATGCGCCATTTGACGAAGGTATCGACCAGAATATTTTTCTTCTCGGCCGTGATGAAACGGTCCGCATCCGGCGTATCGAGCGTCATGATGCGCTTGTCGAGGAACACGACGTTCTGGAATGGCGGCGGCAGCTTGAAGTGCAGGCCTGGCTCGTTGATGACGGCCTTGACTTCACCGAGTGCAAACACGATTGCGTACTGGCGCTGGTCGACCACGAACATCGAGGACATCAGCAAGGCGATCGCAATCACCGCCGCGACTACTAAAGAGATAAGGCGATTCATTATCGGCCCTCCCTTGTGCGCGCATCCCGTGGGTCGCGGTTGTCGCGCGAACGCTGTACCTGTTCTTCCAGCGGCACCGGATCAGGCGCCGGCGCGGTGGGCGCCGTCGAGGAAGGCGGGCGCACTGCAGCGCCGTCGCCGGCAACCACCGGCGCAGCCGGTGCGGCGGTTTGCGAAATCAGTTTGTCCAAGGGCAGATAAATCAGGTTGTTGTTGTTTCTGGAATCCACCATGACCTTGGTCGTGCTGGAGAAAATCTGTTGCATCGCTTCGATATACATGCGATCGCGGGTGACCGCCGGCGCCTTCTGGTACTCGGCCAGAATCTGCTTGAAGCGCGCGGCTTCGCCTTCCGCATTTGCAATCACGCTGGCGCGGTAGGCTTCCGATTCCTCCATCAGACGCGAGGCGGCGCCGCGTGCGCGCGGGATCACGTTGTTGGCGTACGCCTGGCCTTCGTTCTTCTGGCGTTCGCGATCCTGTCCAGCCTTGACGGCGTCGTCGAATGCGGCCTGCACCTGCTCCGGCGGCTGCACCGCCAGCATCGTCACATTGGTGATCTGCACGCCGGACTTGTATTGATCCAGCATCTTCTGCATCAATTGGTTGGTGTCGAGCGCGACTTTCTCACGTCCTTCGTACAGCACGAAATCCATCTTGCTGTGACCGACCACTTCGCGTATCGCCGTTTCCGCGACCTGCTTGACCAGTTCATCCTGGTCGCGATTGTTGAAGATCCAGTCGGATGCGTTCTTCAGCGTGTACTGCACCGCGAACTGGATGTCGATGATGTTTTCATCTTCGGTCAGCATCAGCGATTCCTGCTGCTGCTTGTTGCGGAAGGAATTGCGATAACCGACTTCCACCGTGCGCACCTGCGACACATTGACGATCTCGTCGCTTTGTATCGGCTTGGGCCAGCGCCAGTTGAAACCGGCGGATGCGGTATGACTGAATTTGCCGAAGGTCAGGACCACGCCGGTCTGGCCTTCCTGCACGATGAAGAAGCCGCTGAACAGCCACAGTACGGCGACGATGCCTGCCACGATCGCCGCGCCGATGCCGGCGCCGCGCATGTCGGGTTTAAATCCGGGACCGCCGGCGTCGCCGCCGTTGTTGCCGCCACCGCCGGATTTCTTGTTGCCGAACAGGTTGCCGAGACGCTGATTGAAATCGCGCCATAGCTGATCGAGATCCGGCGGACCGTCGCTCGGTCTCTTGCCGTCCTGATTCTTGTTGTCCTGGGAGCCACGACCCCAACGCGGGTCGTTGAGCGAGAACTTCACGCCGATCTTCTTGAATAGGGTAACGAGCATTCTGTCGCAGTCCGGCTTAAAAGTAATGGATGGGGGTGCAGCGCATTCGTTATACGTTTACATCGTCAGACGCAACAAGCGAAGCATCCTCGAGACCGGCCATGTGTTCCTTCGCGCTTTCCGCGATTGCCTGGCGCAATAAATCCAATCCGCTCCCGGTCTGGGCGCTGATAAAAACCCGACGGATTTTATCATATTCATCACGTTCCAAGGCAGGCTCCAGCCCTGCTGCATCGATCTTGTTCCACACCAGAAGCTGCGGAATGTGATCGGCGCCGATTTCCTGCAACACCATGTTGACCTGTTCGATCTGCTCCATGCGCGCCGGGCTGGCGCCGTCCACCACATGCAGCAGCAGATCGGCATGCACCGTCTCTTCCAGCGTGGCGCGGAACGCGGCGACCAACTGGTGCGGCAATTCGCGGATGAAACCGACCGTATCGGAGATCACGACGTTGCCGACTTCGCCGAGATAAACGCGGCGCGAGGTCGTATCCAGCGTCGCAAACAATTGATTCGCCGCCAGCACGCGCGTCTTGGCAACCGCGTTGAACAGCGTGGACTTGCCGGCATTGGTATAGCCGACCAGCGAAACCGAAAAGGCGTTATTGCGGCTGCGCGCGCGGCGTTGCGTGGCGTGCTGTTTCTGCAGCTTGTCGAGTTTGGCGCGCAGCATCTTGACGCGTTCGCCCAGCAGGCGGCGGTCGGTCTCGAGCTGCGTCTCGCCGGGACCGCGCAAGCCGATACCGCCCTTTTGCCGTTCCAGGTGAGTCCAGCCGCGCACCAGGCGCGTGGACAGATGCTGCAGTTGCGCCAGTTCGACCTGCACCTTGCCGACGTGACTTTGCGCGCGTTGCGCGAAGATGTCGAGAATCAGGCTGGTGCGATCCAGCACACGCACTTTCAGATGGCGTTCGAGATTGCGCTGCTGCGCCGGCGACAGCGCATGATTGAAGATCACAATGTCGATCTCATGATCGAGCACCGCATGCGCGATTTCATCGGCCTTGCCGGAACCGACGAACAGCGCCGCATCGGGGCTGGCGCGGCGGCCGACAATCGTGGCAACCGGCTCGGCGCCCGCCGATCGGGAAAGAAGGGAAAGTTCTTCCAGGCTTGCAGTGAAGTCGCCCTTGCCGAAATCAAGACCAACCAGTATCGCGCGCATGCTAACGCGACACCGTGCAAGGGGTGTCGGAGATCTTATTCAGCTGCAGATTCAAGGCTCAGATTCACGGCGCGGGCAGGGACAACGGTGGAGATCGCGTGCTTGTAGACCATTTGCGTCACGGTGTTGCGCAACAGGACCACGTACTGGTCGAAGGATTCGATATGGCCCTGGAGTTTGATGCCGTTGACGAGATAGATCGATACGGGGACATGTTCCTTGCGCAGCGCATTGAGGAACGGGTCTTGTAAAAGTTGCCCTTTGTTGGTCATGACAGCTCCATTGTGTAGTTGTGATTGGAGTTTGAGGCATCTTGCTTTTTTTCAAGAGCCTCCCTAAACGGGAATGTAATCGATTTCAACTATTTTCGCCCGTTTTGCCTACTTTTCAGAACGGGCAAAAGGGTTTTTGCCTGATCGTAACTCGATACGTAGTGGAGTCCCCACCAGCGAAAAAGTTTCGCGGAAGTGCTTTTCCAGAAAGCGCTTGTAATTCGCATCGATGCTTTCGAGCGCATTGCCGTGAATGACCACCACTGGCGGATTCATGCCGCCCTGATGCGCGTAGCGCAGCTTCGGACGGATCGATCCTTTGCGACGCGGCTGCTGATGTTCGACTGCTTCGATCAGCGCACGCGTCAGCTTCGGCGTCGACAGATTCGACATCGCGGCCGCATACGCGGCATCGACCGATTTCATCATCTGGCTGACGCCGGTGCCGTTCAATGCCGAGACGAAATGGGTCTTGGCGAAGGACAGGAAACTCAGCTTGCGATCCAGGTCGATCTTGATTTCGTCGCGCCGGTCGCTGGTCAGGCCGTCCCACTTGTTCACGCCGATCACCAGCGCGCGGCCCGATTCCAGGATGAAGCCGGCGATGTGCGCATCCTGCTCCGAAATATCCTGCTGCGCATCGAGCAGCAACAGCACGACGTTCGCTTCGGAAATCGACTGCAGCGTTTTCACCACCGAGAATTTCTCGATCGCCTCGAATACCTTGCCGCGGCGGCGTATGCCGGCGGTGTCGATCAGCGTGTAGTGTCGCCCCTCACGCTCGAAGGCGATCTCGATCGAATCGCGCGTGGTGCCCGGCATGTCGAAGGCGATCACGCGCTCTTCGCCGAGCAAGGTATTGACCAGCGTCGACTTGCCCACATTCGGGCGGCCGACGATGGCGAGCTTGATGTGCTTGCCGGTCTGCTCGGGCACTTCTTCCTGCGGCGTGCGCTGCGCGAGCGCGAGATTCAGCGCCTCTTCCACCAGGTCGGCCACGCCATCGCCGTGCGCGGCGGAAATGACATACGGATCGCCCATGCCGAGTTCGTAAAAATCGGCGGTGACCGAGGTGTACTTCATGCCCTCGGCCTTGTTGACCACCAGCATCGCGGGCCGGCCGGATTTGCGCAGGAAATCAGTGATGGTCTTGTCGTGCGGCGTCAGTCCCTGGCGGCCGTCGACGATGAAGACGACCATGTCGGCTTCCGCCACCGCCTGCTTGGTCTGCTTGGCCATCTCGTGCATGATGCCTTCCTTGGCCACCGGCTCGAAACCGCCGGTATCGATCACCAGGAAAGGTCGTTCGCCGACCCGGCCTTCGCCGTAGTGCCGGTCACGCGTCAGGCCGGGCAGGTCGGCAACCAGCGCATCGCGCGATCGCGTGAGCCGGTTGAACAGCGTGGATTTGCCGACGTTGGGTCGACCTACTAGTGCAATAACCGGCTTCATTCAATAATTACTCGGTCGCGATGGCGACCACTGTCCCTGATTGGGTTTGAAAAATAAACTTCCCGCGCGCCACCAGCGGCGCGGCAAGAATCGGACTGCCGTCGGTGGCGACGCGCGCCAGCATCAGGCCGTCCTGCTTCGAAAAGAAATGCACGTAACCCTGGTAATCGCCGACCGCAACGACAGCGCCCGATGCCGCCGGCGTCGACAGGCTGCGATTGGCCAGTTGATTATTGCGCCACAGGCTGGCGCCGCCGTTGCGCGAGAACGCGCTCAGCGCGCCGCGCTCGTCGGATGCATACACGGCGCGTTCATCGACCGCGACACCGACATCGCTGGAAAAGCTTTTCCACCACAAGCCCTGGCCACTCACCGCATCGACGCAGGCAACACGTCCCTGGTAGGACACCGCGCACACATCGCGCCCCGCGACGACCGGCGTTCCCGAGATGTCGGCAATGCGTTCCAGATCGGTGGTGCCGCGCGGATCGCCGACCGGCACTTCCCAGCGCGGCGCGCCATTGTTCAGGGCGAGCGCCAGCAGACGGCCGCCGGACAAACCGACATAGGCGGCGCCGTTGGCAATCGTGATGCCCGGCGCGGTACGCAGCGACAGCGACGGCGTGGTGCGCTGCAAGGACCATTTGCGCGTGCCGGATTCTGCATCCAGACCGATCACGCGATTGTCCAGGCTGCGCACGACGACCACGCCCTGCCCGACTGCCGGCGCCGACAATACTTCGCTGCTCGCCTGCGCCTTCCAGCGCAATTTGCCCTGATTGTCGAAGGCCAGAATCTGACCGTTCACGCCCGACACTACGATGGTGTCGCCGTCGCTGCCGACGCCTGCGGTCAGGTCCATGCCGGCATCGATCTGCCATACGGTGCGGCCGCTGCTCGCATCCAGCTTGGTAATCGTGCCGTTGGCTGCGGCCGTGTAGATATCGTTACCGACCAGCGCCGGCGTGAAGATGTATTTACCGGCCTTGCCCACTGAGGCGGACCACAGCGTATGCACCGGCAAGGTCTGCTTGAAATCGACCAGCGCGACCGGCTGGTTGCGGGTCGATGGCTTCTTCGCGAACGGGTTCAGCGACGAGCATCCGGCGGTGAGAGCAAGCGCGGCGACACACAGCGAGGTGAAGATGATCCGGGACTTCTGCATTATTTTCCTTTCCGCTTATCGGGAATCTGACAGGCGCTTCGAAGCTCAGGCCGCTTTTGCCGCCGCGCCGCCGATCGCATCCAGCTTGATCTGGATCAGTTGGCGACCAGGGCTTTTTTCTTCGGTTTTTTCCAGCGCGGTGCGATAGGCGGTGCGCGCTTCATCCAGCTTGTTCTGCGCCACCAGGATATCGCCCTTGCGGTCGTCGACCATGCCGGCGAATTGCTCGGGGAAACTGCCCGACAATACCTTCAGGCCTTCGTCATAGGCTTTTTCGTCAAGCAGAATGCCGGCCAGGCGCACCTTGGCGATCGATTTGTAGGCGTCGCCCTGGCCGTGGTCGATCACCCATTGCAACTGCGATTTTGCGGTCGGCAGATCCTTGCTCTCGTAAGCGAACTTGGCGGCAACCAGCGCCGTCATCTGCGCATAGGCCGTGCTGTCGAACTTGGATTGCATGTCGGCCGCGATGCGCTGCACTTTTTCCTTGTCGTTCGCGTTCACTGCATTCTGCAATTCCTCGTACAGCACGCCTGCCTGCGTCGCCTGCTTGTTCTGATACGAGGTCCAGCCGCTCCAGCCGGCATAGGCGGCCAGCGCGATGATCAGCACCCACGTCACCAGGTTGCCGTAGTTGTTCCACCACGCCTTCAGCGTGGCGAGTTGTTCCTGCTCTTCGTGATCGTATGCCATGATTTTTATCGGTTAGTGGTGGTAGTGAACGTGCTCATGATCATGATCGTCGTCGCCGCCGACAATCTGGTCGACCAGATAATCGGCGATGCCGTCGAATGCGACTTTGGATTGCGTGCCTTCGCCGTCAGCGGCGCGCATCTCCTTGACGACCGCTGCGCCCTGCGCGATCTCGTCTTCGCCGATGATGACAGCGTACGCAGCGCCGCTATTGTCGGCGCGCTTCATCTGCGACTTGAAACTGCCGATGCCGGCCGACGAGGCGCAATGCAGGATGACGTCAAGTCCGGCATCGCGCAAACGCTCGCTGACCACCGATGCCTGCAGTTGCGCCGCTTCGCCCTGGTGTACCAGATAGACGTCGCACTGGTTCGGCGCAAACTGCTCGCCGCTGGCTTTCATCAATTCCAGCAGGCGCTCCACGCCCATCGCGAAACCGCAGGCCGGAGTCGGCTTGCCGCCGAACATTTCCACCAGCGGATCGTAACGGCCGCCGCCGCATACCGTGCCTTGCGAGCCGAGCTGGTCGGTGACCCACTCGAACACCGTGCGATTGTAATAGTCCATGCCGCGCACCAGGCGCGGATTGATGGTGAACGGAATCGCGTTGTGGCGCAGGATTTTCTGCACGCCCTCGAAGTGCGCGCGCGATTCCTCGCCCAGATAATCGAGCAGCTTGGGCGCCGCATTGACCATCTCCTGCATCGTCGGATTCTTGGTATCCAGGATGCGCAGCGGATTGGTGTGCAGGCGCTTTTGCGCTTCCGCATCCAGCACATCCTTATGCTGTTCGAAATAGGCGATCAGGTCGGCGCGGTGACGATTGCGCTCATCCGCATTGCCGATCGAATTCAGTTCCAGCCGCACGTCCTGCAGGCCGAGATCGTCCCACAGCCGCTGGCACATCATGATCAATTCAGCGTCGATGTCCGGGCCGGCAAAGCCGATCGCTTCCGCGCCGATCTGGTGGAACTGGCGATAGCGGCCGCGCTGCGGACGCTCGTGACGGAACATCGGGCCGGCGTACCAAAGACGCTTCGGGCTGTCGTAAGTCAGGTTGTGTTCCAGCACCGAACGCACCACGCCTGCGGTGCACTCGGGGCGCAAGGTCAACTCGTCGCCATTCATCGTATCGGTGAAGGAATACATTTCCTTCTCGACGATATCGGTCACCGCGCCGAGGCCGCGCGCGAACAAGGCGGTCGGCTCCACGATCGGCGTGCGTATCTGCTGAAAGCCGTAGCTCTTCAGCACGGTGTGCACGGTGTTCTCGAACAATTCCCACAAGGGCGCATCGGCGGGAAGAATGTCATTCATCCCTTTCACGCCGACAATTTTTTCTGTTTTCTTTTCTGACATGGATTTCTACAGCCGAAGCCGATTGATTTGCGCGCTCTACGCGACGCTTTGCTGTTTGCCGTAACGCCGCCGAACGTAGTCGAGCACGATCGCATGGAATTCCTGTGCGATATTGTCGCCGCGCAGCGTGACGGTTTTTTCGCCATCGACAAACACCGGCGCCGCCGGCGATTCGCCGGTGCCCGGCAAGCTGATGCCGATGTTGGCGTGTTTTGATTCGCCGGGGCCGTTGACGATGCAGCCCATCACGGCGACGTTCATTTCCTCGACGCCCGGATATTCCTTTTTCCAGACCGGCATCTGCTCGCGCAGGAAAGTCTGGATGTCGTCGGCCAGTTCCTGGAACACGGTCGAGGTGGTGCGGCCGCAGCCCGGACACGCGATCACCATCGGCGTGAACTTGCGCAAGCCCATCGTCTGCAGAATTTCCTGCGCGACGATCACTTCCTTCGTGCGGTCGCCGCCCGGTTCCGGCGTCAGCGAAATGCGGATCGTATCGCCTATGCCTTCCTGCAGCAGCACCGACAAGGCGGCGGTCGAAGCGACGATGCCCTTGCTGCCCATGCCGGCTTCGGTCAGGCCCAGATGCAGCGGATAATCGCAACGCCGCGCCAGTTCGCGATAGACCGCGATCAGGTCCTGCACGCCGGATACCTTGCACGACAGGATGATGCGGTCGCCGGCCAGGCCGACTTCCTCCGCACGCTGCGCGTTCTCGATCGCCGAGGTCACCAGCGCTTCGTACATCACGGTCTGTGCGCTCCACGGCGTCGCGCGCTGCGCGTTCTGATCCATGATGCGCGCCAGCAGCGCCTGGTCCAGGCTGCCCCAGTTGACGCCGATGCGCACCGGCTTGTCGAAGCGGCAGGCGGTTTCGATCATCTGCGCGAATTGCGTGTCGCGCTTGTTGCCCTGACCGACATTGCCCGGATTGATGCGGTACTTGGCGAGCGCCTTCGCGCACTCCGGAAAATCGTTCAGCAGCTTATGGCCGTTGTAGTGGAAATCGCCGACCAGCGGCACCACCACGTCCATCTTGTCCAGTTGCTCGCAAATGGCCGGCACCGCCGCAGCCGCTTCCGGCGTATTGACGGTGATGCGCACCATCTCGGAGCCGGCGCGCGCCAGTTCCTTGATCTGGATCGCGGTGCCGATCACATCGGTGGTATCGGTATTTGTCATCGACTGCACGGCCACCGGCGCATCGCCGCCGATACGCACTTCGCGATCGCGGTAACGCACCACGGCGACGCGGCTCTTGCGGCGGGCCAGAGGACCTGTGGCAATCGGTTCTAGGGACGACATAAAAACCTTACTTCAGATTCAAGCGGGCGACATTGCTCGGATTGCCCTTCAGATCGACCGGCACGCCGCGCAGGCTGACATCGACGCCTGCTGCGTTGCCGACCACCATCGATACCGGACCGTTCAGGTCGAAGGACTCCGCCGCGCCGGCCTTCAAAAGACTGGAAAAAAGAATGCTGTCATCGGCGCGCCGGATTTCCACCCACGAATCCTGGTGCACGCGAATCGCCAGCACATTCTTGCCGGCGACTGCCGAGGTTTTGGGCGCTTCTGCCGCCGGTTTCGATTCGGCTGCGACCGGGGGAGCCGCCGTTGCATGTTCGTTCGCACCGACGGCCGACACAGGCGCGGTCGCCGGCTTGGCGACAGGCGTCGCTTCGGCCGCAGCCTTGGCCGGTGCATGATTTATCGCCAGCGGCACAACCACTTTGGTGCTGCCCGCATTTCCCGTGTTCCCGTGCTTGTACCAACCCAGGCGCTGCCCTTCGAATACCAGCACCGCGGCGATTCCCAGCACCACGATCAGCACAAGCACGGTCTTCAGCGGAAAGCCGCGTCTCTTTGCCTTGCCCGACAGCAGTTGCGTTTCGGAAAACGAGGCCGATATCGGACTGCGCGGCGGCGGCAGGATGTCGGTCGCGGCGCCGTCGTCCTTGATTGCAGCCAGGATAGGCGCGGCATCGGTCTGCAGCAGCTTGGCATAGGTGCGTATGAAGCCGCGCACGATCACCATGCCGGGCAAGGCGGCGTAATGGTCGCGCTCCAGCGCATCGATCTGGCGCGGCGCCAGATTGAGCTGGTTGGCGACCTGCTCCACCGTCCAGCCGCGCGCCTCGCGCAGGGTTTGCAGTTGCGTGCCGGCAGAGGGCAGCGGCCTTGCAGTTTCCAGCGGCTCCGCCGCCTGCACCGGATCGGCCGGCGCAATATCCGTCGATGCATTCACCGGCGTATCTTCATTCATTAAAACGCTCCACGCTGATAAGACGCGTATTCCGCCGAATCCGGATAGCGGCGACGCAACTGCGTGACCAGACTCAATTCAGCCGAACGATCGCCTCGTTTGTGTTCGATCTTGATTCCCAACAAAAGAATTTCCGGACTCAAGGCATCTTCCTTGATCACGCGATCCAGATAGAAATGCGCGCGTTCGAGATCGCCGCGCGCAAAATTGATCTTGGCCAGGTTGGTATTGACCGAAGGATTGGCCGGCTCGAAACGGAAGGCTTCCATGAAATATTTTTCCGCCGCCGCATCGTTTTTCAGGATCAGGCTGCAGACGCCGGCATTGTTCAAGGCCTTGCCCGGCGATGGGTAATTCTTGTTGCGCACCGCCGTTTCGAAGTACGGGATCGATTCCTGCGCACGGCCGTTCTGGCACAGGAACCAGCCGTAGTTGTTGCTCAGTTCGGGATCGTTCGGCGCCAGGCTCATCGCACGCTTGAAGTTTTCTTCCGCGGCACGGGTGTCGCCCATGTTCATGTAGATCAGCGCCGCCATGCTGTAACCGTCGATCAGGTTCGGGTCGGCCTGCAAAGCCTGCTTGACTTCGTTCAGCGCGACACTCATCTGTCCCTGGCGGTAATAACCGACCGCCAGTTGCAGGCGGATGCTGGCGCGCTTCTGCGCGTCGGTCCGATCCATGTTGGTGCTGTCCATCGTGGCGTCGCCCTGCGCCCTGCCGCCCGGCGCGGATGCGCACCCGGCCAGCGTGCCGGCACCGATCAACAATGCAATCAACCAAACCGACAGGCGCATTTTCTTCATCACGAGATCTCCACGATACGACCGAAATTCTTGCCGAATTTTTCCTGGTACTCGGCCATTTTCTTCATGCGTTCCTGCACGTGCGTACGATCCTTGACTTCGCCGGCCAACTGGCCGCAGGCGGCATCGATATCGTCGCCGCGCGTCTTGCGTATCGTGGTGACGATGCCGGCATCCATCAGGATCTGGGCAAAGGCCTTGATACGCGGATTGTTGGAACGCTTGAGACCGGATTCCGGGAAAGGATTGAATGGAATCAGATTGAACTTGCAGGACACGGGTTGCGCGCCCTGCACCAGCGCGACAAGTTCGCGCGCATGCTGATCGGTATCGTTGACGCCATCCAGCATGCAGTATTCGAAAGTGATGAAATCGCGCGGCGCGAATTCGAGATAGCGGCGGCAGGCCGCCATCAACTCCTGCAGCGGATATTTCTTGTTCAACGGCACCAGGCCGTCACGCAAGGCATCGTTCGACGCATGCAGCGAAACCGCCAGCGCGACCGCGCAATCCTGCGACAGCTTGTCTATCATCGGCACCACGCCGCTGGTCGACAGCGTGACGCGGCGGCGCGACAGGCCGTAGGCATTGTCGTCCAGCATCAGCTTCAAGGCGGTCACGGTCGGCTCGTAATTCAGCAGCGGCTCGCCCATGCCCATCATCACCACGTTGGTGATCTGGCGTTCGCCTTTCGGCCCAGGCTCGACGCCTTTGGTGCGGCGCAGTTCGAATTCGGCCATCCACAACTGGCCGATGATTTCTCCCACGGTCAGATTGCGGTTGAAGCCCTGCTTGCCGGTCGAACAGAAACGACAATTGACCGCGCAGCCCGCCTGCG